>JAABUH010003628.1_pt1 | contig 13068 bp, 18 predicted proteins | sample 5559121 | NCBI WGS metagenome assembly JAABUH01 (sample SAMN10711871, study PRJNA513364) | rock metagenome | isolation source: Antarctica rocks | place: Antarctica: Victoria Land, Battleship Promontory nord | collected 2015-12-28 | reverse complement strand
ACTGCTTCCGGCATCGGGCGCACCTCCGACGAGTCACGGTCTCAACACCCGGACTCTACCAGAGCGTCGCGCCCGACGCCTTTCCCGCACTCACTGCCCACAGTTAGCGAAAACTAGAGGACCTGAAAGGCGTGGATATCCCCGGCAGTACGATGGAGGTGCTGGACAGCTACCGGCTGCCCGTCGTCTTCTAAATGCGTATCGTCACGCACTACTTCAGCGTCACGCGCGGGGGCATCACCAACACCCTGACAGACCTGGCGGCGTATGTCTATCCGGCAGGAGCCAACATCACGGCGTTTATCGATATACCGGCCGGCAAAGCGTTCTCCATCATCTTCGATGGCAGCCCCGATCTCAAAGAGCAAGATATGCTCGTGGATGAATCCGACTCGACCAAGACGTATTTAGTGATGGGTGTCGCCCGTCATACCACACCACGCCTAGTACTACAGCGACACTTATCCTGTTCTTCGGTGCCAAGACGAGTACGTTCGCGGCCTACCAAACTACCATTGGCGGGCAGGAGCCCAGTACGAACGTCAAAGTGTCGCTGTAGTACTAGCGCACACCTCTATAACCGCCAGAGCTATGTGGGGCACTTAACATGATCGCCTATACCGTCGAGATCAAGAACCTGCCCGAACTGCAAAATCTCTACCGACAAGCCCCCGAGATTGCGGGTAAGAAGATCATCGAGGCGGGCAATAAGTCGCTATTAAGTTTGCAAGCCACCGCCAAGCAGTTGTCGCCCATCGACTCCGGCCACCTGCGCGCGAGCATTTTAGTCTCCCCTATGCAGCAATCGGGCAACACCTTCACAGGCTCTGTTGGTACAGCTGTAGCTTACGCGGCCTGGATGGAAAGTGGAACTGGTATCTACGGGCCGTTAGGTCGCCCGATCACCCCGAAGACGAAGAAGGTGCTGGCCTTCGTGGGTAAGGGTGGCAAGATGGTCTTCGCTAAATCGGTGAAAGGTGTGCGCGGCCGGTATTACATGAAAGGCTCTTTAGAGCAGAACCAACGCTCTATCGACGCCTTCTTCGCCACCGCTGCCGACGACATCGCCAGGGACTTGTCCACCGGTTAGCGTTCTTTATCCCCGCCCTATCCCCCAATCATCCACAGAAGGAGTATCTATGCATACCGAACCAAAAATCACCTATAACGCACAAGGCATGACGCTAACCACCAACGAGACGACCGCGAAAGTTGGCAGTATCAACACGCTTTATAACTACATCGGCGAACCTCCTTATTGGCCTTATGGGACGTATCGCCCGACCTATTACCCCGCAACGCTGACCACGACGGTCGTCCGTGAGAGTAAGACCGACACCGCTTTCAAAGTCGTGGAGAAGATGATGGAAAAGGGACATATCAAGGAGTTGTCCGTCAAAGAATTCATGGCGCTCGTCAAGGAAATCGCCACAACGCTGTAATGTCCGCCACCTACACCACCATCGGCCAAGCCCTCTTCGACCTGTTCTCAGGGATTGACATCACCGCTATTTATCCGAATGGCTGGGCGATCAAGGCCAACTATCCGCTCAAAGAACCAGCGCGGCTGACCACCTGGCCGGTCTTCGCCGTCGTACCGATAGAGGATAATGAAACTGAGCTCGATTCCCGCACCGATGACGACAGTGTGATCTACGAGGTCTACCTGTTCGACACCTTCGAGGATTCCGCCACGACCGAAGGTCACATGCGCCAACTTGTCGATCTTTGCCGCGCTCGGTTACGCCTGGAGCGCATCAGCCCAACCATCCTCGAAAGCAGCGTCTACACCATCGATGGCATGACTGGCGCGTGGGGCTTCGAGATCAACGACGGCCTGCGCTACTACCGCTTCCGCATCACCGCCAAGAAAGACCAAGACCTTTTCTAATACCCTATGAGCAACGACACAACTCCTTATTTTTTTCCTGATCCTTACGGCACTGGTGAAGCTGTCTCCATTGAGGCAACGAGTTTAGAAGACGCCCTGAAACGTATTCAAGAACGTGCGCCAAAGTTAGACGGCAAATCGGCCGACGTTGCGCTACCTGAAGACGCTCGTGCTGAAAACCCATCTCCTGCTACTAAGACATCCACAGACACACCATTTACTGACACATCACCAACAAAAGACAGCGCACCCGCGCCAGAGGCCGACGAGTCCTTATCTAAGGAGATTAACCGCTAATGCCACGACAATCAGGACGTTTAACCGCCGTAGGAATCGGGCCCGAGGCCACCTCCGGCACCGCCGTGGCCGCCACCTACTGGGTGCCGGACATGACCTTCACCCACGAGGATAAGAACACCATGATCACCGACGGGTCATCCTTCGGTCGCTTGGAAGACGCGGTCGATTCCGACATCATCACGCAGTGGAGCGACGGCGCGCTAACCGGCGTGTTGCGCGACCAGCACATCGGCATCATCCTCAAGGCGCTCTTCGGCACGTCGGCCTCTGTCGCCCGCGTGGCCCCCAACACCACCGTCTACGACACGACCTTCACGGTGCTCAACGGCAACACCCACCCGTCGCTGACCCTGCACGCCAAGGACGCCAACCAGGACATCCAGTTCGCCTACGCTATGGTGGATAAACTCGTCATCGCTTACGACATGGGTAAGCTGATCGAGTACACCGCCGACTTCAAGGCCCGCAAGAGCGCGACGACCTCGTCTACCCCGGCCTACGTCACCGAGAACAAGTTCCGCCCGCAGGACGTGACCTTAAAGCTCGCCACCAACGTCGCCGGTCTCTCTGGTGCCACCGCCGCGAAAGTAAAGAGCCTCAAGCTGACGATCACCAAGGGCACCGACGTGGAATACGCTTTAGGCTCAGTCGATGTGGACTCGATCTACAACACCCTCTTCTCGGTGCAGATTGACATCGCCCTGTTGTACGACGACACGACCTACAAGAACTATAACTTCAGCAACAGCCACCAGGCCGCCTCCGTCAGCCTTAACCGGAGTGACACTACTATCGGCAGCACCGCCAACCCTGGCTTGGTCTTCACCTTCGACTCGATGTTCTTCGACAACTGGACCAAGCAACGCGCCCAGAACCAGATGATGAGCCAGACCATCACGATGAAGGGCTTATTTTCCTTCACCAACGGTTCGATGGCGAAAGCTGTCCTGACTAACACGGTCGCCAGCTACTAATCCCGAAAGGCTTTCCTTATGCACCTCAAAACCCGCAACAAGACCATCTCCTTAGCCTTCATGGGCGACGGTTGGCAAGACGGCACGCTCACGTTCCGGGCCTTGCGCCTGGCCGACCTCACCGCCCTGACCAGCGACGAAACCGGTGCCGGTGTCCTGAGCCTGCTCAAAGATACCTTCGTCTCCGGCTCCGCGCCCGACACCGACGGCCAGCTCGAAGCGCTGACCGCCGACGACCTAGATCAATTCGACCTCGAAGCCGTCACGGAGATATCGCGCCAATTGTCGGGGACTGTTGACCCAAAAGCCTCGCCGACCTCGACGGATACTTCTACGCCGGTGGTCTCGCTCCCGACCGATACCTCGAACTAACCTACCGCGAGCGATTTCATATCACGCAGAGCCAGTACGATGACGAACCGCTAGAGGCCGTCCTGTACTGGCTCGCTGTCGAAGAGCGACGCAGCGACGTACGCGAACGACAGCGCCAGGAAGACCCTACTACACATGGCTGACCTATCCTCCAACGTCCAGATCACCCTCACCGCCCGTGATGAAGCGACCGCGCAAGTCCAAGCACTGCAAGCGTCGCTCGCGGCGCTAAAAACACAGCAAGACGCTTTAGCGGCCACCATCAGGGACGGTACGTCGAGTGCCAACGCCTATATCGAGGCCGACTACCGGATGGCCGAGGTAACCAAGGCCGCCGCCGCCGCCGACTTGCAGCTTATCGCGGCCAAAAAACAGGAGACCGAGGCAACCAAAGAGGCGGCTGCTGCCCAGGCAGAACAGGCAACTACTGGCGGATCTTCAATCCTAAGAATGGCCGCCTCTTTTGGCTTGGCGCAATTGGCGGTGAATGCCCTACAGGGGGCGTATGGTCTGTTGCGTGACCAGGTTAAGGAGTCGATTGCCGCTGCTAACGCCTCACAGCTGGCCTTGAGCGGTCTGCAATCAACTGCCGCAGCTTTTGGTACAGATGCCCTGAAGGCTCAGGACGCCGCCAAGCGCCTGTCTACCGACGGCCTGCTAACCGTAACCGAGTCGGCCAACGGCCTGAAGAACCTGCTGAGTAGCGGGTTAAACCTGGAACAAGCGAACCAGTTGATGGACGTGTACAAAGACCGGGCGGCCTTCGGACGGCAGAATACGATCCAGTACGGCCAGGCCGTGCAAAACCTCGCGGAATCCTTCAAGACCCAGTCCTCGATGATCGGCAACCTGTCGGGCATGACGGAGAATTACAACCAGATCATCCAGGTTGGTGCGGGCGAGATGGGCAAGCAAGTCAGCCAACTGAGGGCGGCAGAGCTTGCTCAAGCGAAATATCTGGGAACGCTAAAATTGTCTAACGGCTCAATAGGTGACGCTGCACGATTCTCGGATACCGCAGCCGGAGCACAGGCCAGACTCGCCACAGCAACCCAAAACGCGCAGATCATGTTCGGTGAGGCGCTACAACCTGCCGTCCAAGAACTCAACAAAGGCTTTCTTGAACTCGTGACCGGCGGCATGTCGGCGACAGAGTCGCAGACACAACAGTTACAAGGCACATTTTTAGCCCTGGTAACAGGAATACGTTTTGCGATGGACGCGGTCGTTGGCTTTGCGCGTGTTTTTGTGGGCGCACTGGAATCAATGCGCGATGGATCGCTGGCTCCTCTAGACCGGGCCTGGACGGGGACAGTCAACTCCATGCAGCAAACATGGACTGATTACAACAGCGGCATACAGCGTATCGCTACCGGTAGTTACAGCAATCTAAAAACGCAGCAACAACAGCATTTGAACGAGCAAACAGCCAGCCAGAAAGCTGCTTTGGAAAAGATGCATGAGCAACTGGCCGACGCCAATAAGTCGTTCAAAGAGGCGGACGCCGCGCGTAAGCAATCGTTCGAGGACTCCCTGCGCGACATGGTGGCGTCGCACCAGGACAAGGTCAACACGATCAAAGGGCAACTAGCTGATAAGTCGGCCGCCTACAACGCCTCCGTGCAACAGCGCAAGGACAACTACGACGAGCAGGTCGCAGGGCTGGAGGACGCGCACAAGCAGAAAGTCACCGACATCACCCAGCAGATCACCGACGAGCGAGCCAAGGGCGTTTACATCGATGGCATTCTGTATAGCCAAGGCAACGCAAAAAGACTCGATGCTTTGCAGGACAACCTAGACAAAGAGGATCGCGCCTACACCACCCGTGCCGCCAAACTCAAAGACAAGTACGACGATGAGGTCAAGAACGCCCAGTCCGCCTACGACAAAAAACGGGACAAACTGCAAGAATCGCTCAATCAGGAGCAGACCATCTTGCAGGCCCATGCCGCCGACGTAGCCCGCATCGGGGAACAGCAGAAGGCCGACGACATCACCCGGCTGGAGCGGAAGTTCGCGGAAGAGAATAGCAAGGCGCAGACACACTATAACGATCAGGTGGAGAAGATTCGGGACGCCGCCAACCGGCAGGGAGTGGCGCAGATCAGCGGGTTCGGGGCAGGGGCGATGGCGCAGTCCCCGGCCCTCTCCCAGCAGTTCAACCGCATCGGCACCGACATGGGTAACAAGATGAGCGACGGGATCAAGAAGGGTGTTCACGATGGCCTACGCTCGCTCGGGGGGGATATCGGCAATAGTATTCAGGGGCTCTTCTCCGGCATCGATCACGCCACAGGGGCGGTCTCCGGCCTGAAAGCCATCGGCTCCGCCATCATCGGGGGCCTGTCGGCCATCGGCGGTTTCCTGGCCTACGATAACGGCACGAGCTTCCATCCGGGCGGCGTCGCCTTGGTAGGGGAATCCGGCCCCGAGTTGGTCAATTTACCGCGCGGAAGCAGCGTCACCCCAAGTGGCCCGACACAGCAGATGCTTCAGAATGGCGCGAGTAGCCCGACCGTGCATATCGAGAACTTCCACAACTATCAGCCCTCCGATCTGGTCGCCTTCGCCCGCGAACTCTCCTGGAGACTGTCATGAACGCCATCCTGTTAGATAGCTACTCGCTCCATTCCTTGACCGCATCGCAGCCCTGCCAGACGCGATCGGCGACCGGCCTCGGCTTCCCGCAGGTGCGTTTGGACCAATACAACCGCCCAGGGACGCACGGCATGACCGTCGCCCATAACCTCTACGGCGGGCGCACCATCACGCTCGACGGCACCATCCGAGGCGCTGACCGGACGACCTTCATGGCGAATCGGGCGGCACTGGAAGCGGCGGTATCCTTGCGCCTCGATAGCGTCAACGTGCCGATAGCCCGCACGCTTTTTCTTGTCGATCTTGATTTCTCGCTTTACCAGGTAAATGTTGTGACCAAGAGCTTTCAATGCGAGTTGACCTCACCGACGATGGGGAAGTGGCAGCTACAGCTGGAGGCGACCGATTACACCCTGGAAAGCCAAACACTCACCAGCGTGACGAGTTTTCTCCCACAATCGGGCGGAGTGACCTACGCAGTAACATACCCGGTGCAGTTCGGCGGCTCCTCGGGCGGCTCGGTCACAGCCAGCAATAGCGGCAATGCCCCGGCTTTCCCCCTCGTGACGCTGTACGGCCCGATGATTAACCCGGTTATTGCGAATGATTCGACAGGAGAATCTATCCGGCTGAACCTTACTTTAGTGGCCGGTGACGTGGTAGCCGTCGATATGAAAAAAAGGCTCATCGTACAAGGCGGCACAACAAACCGGATGGGCGCGTTCATCTCCGGCTCGAAGTTCTGGGCCATCCTGCCCGGCCTCAACAACCTACGCGTCGGGGCCGATGCCTACGACGTGGGGTATGCCACCTTCAGCTACCGGGAAGCGCGACTAGGTCTCTAATATGGCACAGATCATCGACACACTGGCCGAGCCGCTCCTCACCCTTGCGGGCGAGCAAGTCATCGTCGCGGATACCGTCACCACAGCCACCTACGCGGCAGCTGGTGTTACCAATCAGTCAATATACGTCGTGGAATTATGGTCCCCACAAGGAGAGCAGATAGCGGACCTGTCGCCCTATCTACGCTCGCGCCATTTCAAGGTCACGCGTAACAGACCAGAAGCGATCGAAATGTCCTTCGACCTGGGCCAGATGGAGGCGCTTGTCGCCTCGCTCGGCACCAGCGTTCCCGCTTTCTTCGGCCCTGGCTACAACGAAATCCGCGTTCGTCGTGGCGACCGCTATTTGGTCGGGGCGCAAGTTTCTTATCTCCTGCCGTCCATCGACGGTAGCAGGCGCAGCCTCGACGTGCGAGCAGTCGGTTTCTTAGAGCTCTTGAAGGATCGCTACATCTACCCGACGGACGGCACGGCGCTCGGCCTGACCTATACCGCTACCGACATCGGCCAAGTTATGTGGAACTTCATCAACCTGACGCAAAGCAGGCCCAACGGCAGCTTCGGGATCACCCAGGGAACCATCCAGACGAGCCGCCTTGTGGGCGAGACCTGGAAACCGTTCGGCCTCAATATCCGCGACCTGCTCATCGGTATCACCAAGTGGCAAAATAGCGTGGACTTCGCGTTCTCGGCGGACAAGGTCTTCAGCGTCTCCTATCCGCTGGGTCAGGACAAGACCGAGTTGCGCTTTGCTTTACCCGGCAATATCAAGAGCCTGCGCCTGCCCGTGGACGCTTCCCAGCTCGCCACCCTGGTCTTCGCGCGGGGGTCAGGGAACGGCTCTGACCAGCAACTGATGCAAACCTGGCCCGCCTCGCTCAGCACCACCACCCCGGAGCAGCAAGTCTACAAGTTGAGGGAGGTCATCAACGACTATGCGTCGTTCAACACGGCCCAGCCGTTGACCGACCGGGCGCAAGAGGAGTACCGTAAGTACGCCACACCCACCGTCATCCCCGAAATCGTGCTGGATGGTAACCAGGAGCCCTTCTTGGGGGCGTACTGGCTGGGCGACCGGGTGCCCATCTCCATCGATGCCAACCAGGGGAGCGCCTTTGCCGCGCTCGACGGCCAGATGTGGCGGATCAACGAAATCGACGTGACTATCGACGAAAACGACAGTGAAACGATCAGCCTGAAAGTTGGACTTTACTAATGGCCGATCATACCCTTGACCGCGAGCCGGGGATAGCCCGCATCGCCGACGACATTAACACCTTAAAGAATCAGCTCTCCGAGTTGCGGACCTTGCAGTTGCAAGGGGCCAACGCCGTCAACATGCAATCGACCGGTAGCTACGCGACGAGTGCTACAACTATTGTGGCGGGGGGGGCGGCCATCTTCGGGTTCCATCTGGTTTCAAGCGTTGCCCCACTCATTTTTTGCGTCTTTTCCTATAGCATATATGAGGGATCAACCGCGAACGAGGCGTCTTTAATCGGCGGTCTCAACACGCTTGGCTACCGATACAAATGGACGCAGTGGCGCGACTGGGGGGAAGCGAACCTGAGCGGTCACACTTATAATATTTCGGATCGTATCTGGATCGAGAATAAAGACACCGTAAGCAGAACGATCTTTGTACAAGGTGAATGGCGCTATATCGTCAATGGTGGCACCGTCTCTGTGGCCTAGTACGGCCCTCTAATAAGCGATAATAGAGCTGTATGCCTCAAGCTAACCCTACTGACCCACAACAACCCGACACGATCCTGGTGCATATCACCACCACCGTGATTAATCCGCCTACGAAAGAAACCCCTTCCTAAATGGCCGAATACCTCGTCAACCTCAACAACGGCAAGACCGATGAAAAAGCCGCTTTTCGCCTCATCGGCAAGTTGCTCAACCAGTCCGGCGTGCTCGATGCTACCGGCCTGACTGTCTCCGCCACCACGCCCACGCCCGACATGACCGTCAAGGTGTCGGGCTCCGTCGCCTCGGACAACGTGGTCTTTATTACCTCGACAGGGGACACCTACCACGGCTGGAACACGGCCCAATACTCCGTCACCATCCTATCTAACTCCACCGGCGCGACCAAGTACGACGCCATCGTGGCTTACGCCGACACCGCCGCAGGCTCCACCACCGCCAACAATCCGGGCGGCTTGAAATTCATCGCCGTGCGCTCGTCCGGGGCCGGGGTAGTTTCCTCCGCCGACATCGCCGCCTCCGCCGTGGGGACTAAACCCTACCTCCGTTTGGCCGATGTGACCGTGGCGAACGGCGTGTCCTCGATTAACTCCGGCAATATCGTCGATACGCGGCCCCTGGCGCGCCTGGGGAACGGCTTGGTCGCCGCCTCCGGCATTGCCTCCGGATTCACCACCGGCAAGACAACGGAGTGGTTTCCATCGGCGACCGTCAATAGCACGACCAGCAGCACGTTTGTCCAGGTGGGCACCTTCTCCGATACCTTCACCTTCTCGGGTGGCCCTTTCCAGGTCGCGCTGTCCGTGGCGAACTTCACCAACGCCGGGGGCAACGTGCGCTTCGGCCTGAAGATTAACGCGACATCCTACGAAATTGTGCCGACAACCTCCGGCTCGGGCTACTCTCTAGCTGGCGTGGCCTTCTTCGCGGCGGGCACGGTCACGGGCCTCCAGACCATCCAACCCGTCTACCTCAACGCCAACAGCGCAGCCGTCACGATCCCCGCCTACAACGCGATCCGCTGCACGATTAACGATTGGGCCAAGTAGGCCCCTCATGCCCATGCCAACACGCCGTGACCCGCTCAATGGAACCGAAGATAATCATAATATCTACACCGAGCTTGTCCTGGTTTACCAGCGGGCCTTACACCGCACGATGACACAAATCAGGGTATGCCATCTGCTTCGGTCGTTGCCTATCAAACTTACGGTGACAAGGTCGGCACAGGGGGATCCAATCATCAAGATCTCGCAAGTACTGTCCACTCTTGTTCGCCCAGTCGTAATACTTGGGCTTGTGCGAAGGGTCAAAAGCGCAATGATCAGCCTTACCTCGATGCCTAACCACCCAATGATGCAAGACACTGTAGCTCACCCGGTCTCCTTTCCACATAGGGCTTCCCTCTCCCGTGTAGGTGCGCGACATCCACTTAGCCTTGCATTCCACGGAACAGAATCGCCCAAGATGCTTGGCGATCACATGTGGCGGCATCCAGTATTCCGCGCAGCACTCCTCACAAGACATCAACGATCCACGACGGTTCGCTTGCCCACCACAGGAGCGGGAGCAAAAACGCCGCTTGCGCCAGATCTCGCTGTGTTCCGCGTCGCCGCGCGTACTGAAGAAGACCTTTCCGCAGTATTCGCATGATTTAGATAACTCAGTAATTGTGTTTGGCATAAGTGTGATTATGTCACAAGCACCACATTGAATCAACATATCCTATGCCACCTCGAAAAGATCAACCCAGCTTTGAAGAAAACTATAATATGTACACCGAGATTGCTCTGGTTAATGAGAAGGTAACCAATCTTTCCGAGGTGATTCGCTCTACCGCCGCCGATGTACGAACCTTGAAGGAGGCCAACTTCCTGACCACCAGGGACTTTCAAAGTTTATTTGAAAAATTGCAACAATCGTTTGTCGGGCGGCGCGAATTCGACGAGCTGGATGGGCGCGTCGCCAAGATCGAGGGCTACGTCGCCAAGGGTGCGGGCATTATCGTGCTGGCCGTGCTGTCGTCGCTGCTGGCCCTCGTCCTGAAATCGAACGGAGTTCTCCACTAGATTATGAGCAAGCCTTTTCCTGTGCCAATCGCCATGTTCATGCCGGAGACCAAGCAGACCCGACTTGGACAATTCACGCGCATAGCGATGAACCTGAGCCTGCTGGGGATTATCCTGGCGGTGTTGTACGGCGCGTACATGCTGTTCTGGCCCATCAAGACACTGGCCTTTAATAGCCTGCCCTTCCCGGTCGAGGCGGCCACCGTCCGGCCCGGCGAGGATATCCCCCTGAAGATCGACTACTGCAAGTACAACGACCTCACCGAGAAGATTGTGGGTCAGATCGTCACCGACAACACCGATAAGGTCGTGATGAGCATGGGCGAGAAACAGCGCCACCTCGATCCTGGTTGCCACCTCATCCACACCCGTATCTGGCCCGTCCCCGCTGACACCCGTCCCGGCCGCTACGTCGCGCAGTTCAGCATCACCTACCTGCTGTTCAACGTCCGCACAATCACCGTCCACAGCTCCTCGGTCCCGTTCCAGGTAGTGGAGTAGTATCGCCCTATGAACATCATCCGTCCTGTCTCACTCACCCTGGCTATGAATATTGGCGTGATCGGCATGGTCGCCATCTTTGCCTACTGCCTGTATAGCGCCTTCTGGCCGTTCCGTGTCTTGGAGCCGCGCGTGCAGCCTTACGACATCCTAACGCCGGTCGTGCAAGCAGGCCAGCCGGTCGTCTACGAGGCGGACTATTGCAAGTACACCGATGCCCCTGCCCTGGTCACGCGCGGCCTATACGGCGAAAATGGCTCGTTCATCAGCCTCCCCACCGTTGCCATCAACCTGCCCAGCGGCTGCCACATCGTGCAGTCGGCCGCCACGATCGTGCCTATTACAGCGACCCCCGGCCAATACATCGTCGAGCTCACCCTGACCTACCACGTCAACGCCTTGCGCGATATCACCGTCAAAATAAAGACCGCCACGTTCACCGTGACGCGCTAAAATAGAGAGGAAACTTTATGAATCTTTTACTCAATATCGTCATCGGCGCGATCGTCGCCTTTATCGTCAAGTACATCCTTGAGCTGCTTGGCGTGCCAGCGCCGTTCCCGATGCTCGTCGCCCTCTTGGCTTTCCTGGCCACCGTCTTTGGCGGTTCTCGTTACATCAATCTATGACGCTACCAACAGTAGACTGGCGGAAGTTGAGCCTGGGCGAGTGGCTGCATATCGCGCTCGTGGTCTTCTGGATCGCCCTGATACCGCCGACGCTCCTGTATTGGAAAGAGAGCGTGCCTTACCTGGTCTTCATCAACGTCTACTCGATCATCGTCGGTCACATCGCCGCGTTCCAGGGGGCCAAGGCCGAACGTAACAGCCCCGACGCCTAAATCTTTATGACCCTTCTCTCTCTTGTTATCGCCATCGCGTTTGCCCTGCTGTTCCTCAATGTCACCGGCTTGCTGCTGCATCTGGTGTTTGGCCCGTTAGCCCTGATCTTCGTCGCGGTGGCCATCTACCACTACGCCACACGCGGCAAGAAGATATAAGCCTAGTGGCCGTGGTAACAGGGGTTGCGCTGTTTAGCTTGATAGTATCCATGTTTAACCAGTAGCAGTTCTTATTGCAGAGCAGGTCTATAATGTGGGTAGTAACAGCGCTTCCGCTAGAGCTTTGTTACCGGGTCTCGATCTTCTAGCGGAGATGGAGACCCTCTATGAAGAAGATCCCACTCACTGGGAAGAATGGTCAAGGCAAGTTTGCTCTAGTTGATGACGAGGATTATGAGTGGTTGCGGTTGAAGCTGTGGAATCTTGATGCTTACGGGTACGCTGTATCATCAATAAAGGTGAATGGTAAGAGAAAAGGCATCCTTATGCATCGCTGGATTATGAACACTCCAGCAGACAAAGATACTCATCATAGGGATCACAATAAGCTAAACAATCAGAAGCCGAACCTAGTTATCTGTTCAACCGCTGAAAATAATAGACATGTAGGAGTACCCAAGCACAACACATCAGGACTGAAAGGTGTGTCCTGGCATAAAACGAACCAGGATTGGCACGCCTGTATCCGGGTCAATGGCAAACTTGTACATTTAGGTGGCTTCAAAGACCTTATTGAAGCCGCCGTTGCCTATGATCAGGCATCAATAGAATTTCACGGAGAATTTGGCGTAAGAAACTTCTTGTGAGCAACCCTTTTCACTCCCCCTATAATATCAGCCAACCATTCGGCTGCACCGGGTACATCTCGGAACCCTCCTATGGGGACTGCCAACACTACCATTACGGTCTTGATTTGGTCGGCCCGTCGCCGTACTGCCTTATCTACCCCATCATGGCT
>JAABUH010003626.1_pt1 | contig 13075 bp, 18 predicted proteins | sample 5559121 | NCBI WGS metagenome assembly JAABUH01 (sample SAMN10711871, study PRJNA513364) | rock metagenome | isolation source: Antarctica rocks | place: Antarctica: Victoria Land, Battleship Promontory nord | collected 2015-12-28 | reverse complement strand
CCTTTGCCCACTCAGGTAGCAGAAATGGACCTCAGACCTCTCAAAATTCCTTTAAGTGACATTGAATCAGTCACTGGAACAACTGTCAAGGTCAGGGGGCCCCTCTGGTATTTGAGTATCAGGAAAGGTATTAATCTATGCTCCTAGGGTCGAATCGATGGATTACTAAAGCATGGTGCAGAAGCAGTAAAATTTGCAGAGGGAGAAATCTCCAAGATCTGCGCGTCCTGGGCCCAACCCCAATGGGATGAGCTAGATTGGGGCCGAATCAAGGAGCTAACAACAAGAGATATACTAGAACGCCGCCAAAAAGAGGGTGCCAAAGCCCAAGAAGCTCATGCTTTCGATTGCCCGAAATTTGTCAAGCATGTAAGGGAAAGGGTTCGCAGCGCGAGATTGTGTGTGCTGATCTGAAGTAGTTTTCTATGCGCCATGATGAGTGGCTTATCAAGGAAAACATCACTCAACTGCGACAGCTGATGTCAGATCAGAATCTACAACTTCTCCCCGATTATGAACAGCGCATCGCTGTGTTAAAAGACTTGGGATTCATTGACCAGAATTCACGTGTGGAGTTGAAAGGGAAAGTAGCTTGTGAAGTAAGCCTTCATACTTGGGACTCCTCTATAAAATGCTGATTTCTGATTCTAGATTCATTCCGCGGACGAGTTAGTACTCACTGAACTTATACTCGAAAACGCTCTGGCAGAATTCGAGCCCGAAGAAATTGTAGCCCTTCTCTCGGCTTTTGTCTTCCAAGAGAAGACAGACATTGTGCCTACACTGACGCCTCATCTCGAAGCCGGGAAAAACACCATCATCAGTATCTCGGAAAAAGTCAATGCTTTCCAAACGCAGCATCAGGTCATTCTCTCCAGCGATGATTCTAATGATTTTATTAGCCGACCACGTTTCGGCCTTGTCGAAGTCGTCTATGAATGGGCAAGGGGAATGTCCTTCAACCGGATTACTGACCTCACAGATGTCCTGGAAGGTACCATCGTCCGAGTGATCACCAGATTAGACGAGACATGCAGAGAGGTGAAGAACTCAGCAAGAATCATTGGGGATCCTCAGCTATTTTCGAAAATGCAAGAAGCCCAAGAATTGATCAAAAGAGACATCACAGCCGTTGCTTCTCTTTACATGTAAATAAAGAATAAGGATCGTATTATGTGAATAAAGAATAAGGATCATATTAACATAATACTCTGGTGTCTGCAATTGTAGGCACCAATCTGTATATTTCCCAAGGCAAACAAGCTAGGATGACGTCTAATGATTCCAACAATGTCTCTTCTAGGTTTGTGAAATATTGTGAAAAGTTGTAAATGGTAACACAACTTAGAACACTTGAAGATTGACATTAGGACCCTTGGACAAAGCTAAAAGGTGCCAAGGCACTAATCCGCACCCCAAATCGGTACCTAGTACCTTAAATGCAACCCGCAGCCCCAAAAACATATCAAATCTATCTGATCCAATGCACAGCTCCCGACACTCAGTCGGAGCTGAACAATTGCCTACCACAGGCACATCCCCTTGCGGCACGTCTAGGACTCGGGGGACTTGAGCTCTGAGCCAGCGCTCTTGATCTGAGCGCATTGCGCTAGATTTCAGTCAGAATGAATGTTGACTTACTTCGAAGCCGAATACAGTCTACTGTTGATCCTAATGCGGATCTGAGGCGTCAAGCCGAACTTGATCTGAAATATGTGCGGCGTCTACATGGCATGCTTGACAGAACCCTACACTGACAAACAATGTGAAGGCAGAGGAACAGCCGGGTTTCACCAAAGCCCTCCTGGACATACTACAAGCAGAGCAAGACAACAGCATACGCCTATCAAGTCAGCTCTTTGCACCAATCCACGATGTCTTGCTAACGTGGTATCAGCGGTTGTGTACCTCAAGAACAGGGTCATTCGAGCCTGGCAGCCAAACGACGATGCCTCAGCTCAAAAACCAATACCAGAAGAAGACAAGCTCGATTTACGAAATCGCCTCCTACCCATACTAGCCTCTTCTCTTCCCCAGATCAGGAGTCAACTTATACCGATCCTACAAAAGATACTTTCCTACGACTTTCCTGCGAAATGGCCCAATTTCCTGGATATAACACTGCAATTGCTAAACACCAACGATGCCAACTCCGCGTTTGGGGGATTGCATTGTATGTTGGCAATATGTCGGATGTACAGATTCAAGGGAGGGGACACCAGGCCGGAATTTAATCAGATTGTGGAGGCATCGTTTCCGCAATTGTGGGCTATTGCTACAAGACTGGTGGACGAGACGGGAGTAGAAGCGTGGGAGATGCTGCATATCATAATGAAAGCATACAAGCATGCTATCTATGTAAGTAAGCCCAGGGCCTTGCAAGACTCGCACCATACTGACGCCTTTCAAGTTCGAATTATCACCTCATTTAATGGATCAAAACCAGATGGTAGGTTGGTGTACGTTATTCTTAAATATTGTCAGCAAAGAAGCTCCAGCCCATGCTCTTGATGAAGACTTTGATGAGCGTGAAAGGAACCAGTTCTGGAAGACTAAAAAATGGGCTTACGCCAACCTCAACCGGCTTTTCGTGCGGTACGGTAGTCCTAGCAGCACCCAGAAAAACACATCTCCAGAGATGGTGGAATTCTCAAAGTCGTTCCTCACAAATTTTGCTCCAGAGATTCTTAAAGGCTATCTACAACAGATCGAGAAGTGGGCATCAAAAACGACATGGCTCAGCAAACCTTCTCTCTCTTACACGCTCAGCTTCCTAGACGAGTGTGTGAAACCCAAATCGATGTGGAATCATCTCAAACCGCACATGGATACTCTCATATCGCATGTCCTATTCCCTATCCTGTGTCAGACTGATGAAGATATCGAGCTGTTTGACTCTGATCCACCAGAATACCTCCACCGAAAATTGAACTTCTACGAAGAGGTTTCCGCCCCAGATGTGGCTGCAACCAACTTTCTAGTATCTCTAACAAAGAGTCGCAAGAAGCAGACGTTCTCAATATTGAGCTTCGTCAACAGTGTTGTGAACGCGTACGAATCTGCTCCTGATGATCAAAAGAACGCACGTGAAAAAGAAGGGGCATTGCGTATGATCGGAACGTTAGCTTCGGTCATCCTTGGAAAGAAGAGCCCCATAGCAGACCAAGTTGAGTATTTCTTCGTCAGACATGTTTTCCCAGAATTCCGCAGCCCTCAAGGCTTCCTCCGCGCCCGAGCTTGCGACACTCTGGGGAAATTCGAACAGCTCGAATTCAAAGACCCTGGCAACCTTCTCATCATCTATCGCAACATCCTCGAGTCGATGGCCGATCCCGCGCTGCCAGTGCGAGTGGAAGCAGCGCTTGCCCTCCAGCCCCTTATCCGACACGAGGTCATCCGGGTGTCCATGCAGCAGAACATCCCGCAAATCATGCAACAGCTACTAAAGCTAGCCAACGAAGTCGACGTTGATGCCCTAGCTAATGTTATGGAAGACTTTGTTGAGGAGTTCGCGGCAGAGCTCACACCATTTGCTGTCGCTCTTAGCGAGCAACTGCGTGACACGTATCTACGGATCGTCCGGGAGCTACTTGAAAAGCAAAACACGAAGGTGGAAGATGAAGCATTCGGTGACTTCCTTGATGATAAGAGTATCACCGCGCTCGGCGTACTCCAAACGATCGGTACTCTCATTCTCACGTTGGAGGCTACCCCGGATGTTTTGATGCACCTTGAAAGTATTCTGATGCCCGTGATCGAAGTCACACTTGAGAACAAACTTTACGACCTTTATAATGAAGTATTTGAGATCATCGACAGCTGCACCTTTTCGGCGAAATCAGTATCACCTACAATGTGGCAAGCATTCGTATTGATGCACAAAACTTTCAAGTCTGGCGCAGAGCTGTACTTGGAGGATATGCTTCCTGCTCTTGACAATTTTGTTTCCTATGGGACAGAGACGATGGTTCAGAATCCCACCTATATCGAAGCTCTTGTTGGCATGGTGTCGGATATCTTTCATGATGAGAAGGTTGGATGCATAGATCGAATATGTGGATGCAAGCTTGCGGAAGCCATCATGCTCAACCTACGAGGGCATGTCGATCGATTTGTGCCTACCTTTGTGGAATTAGCGATGGAAGTACTTTCAAGCAATGAGCTGAAGGTCAAATCATACCGGATACACCTTATGGAGATGGTCATCAACGCTATCTACTACAATTCTGTCATTACGCTACAAATTCTGGAGTCAAATGGTTGGACCAACAAATTCTTTAGCTCTTGGTTCTCGAACATCGAGAGCTTTACAAGGGTGCACGACAAGAAGCTGTCCATTGCTGCCATCAGCGCCCTCTTGACTCTCAATGCTAGTGAAGTACCAACGAGCGTACAGCAAGGCTGGCCCAGGTTGTTGCAAGGCGTGGTTCGGCTGTTTCAGACACTACCTGCAGCGCTGAAAAGTAAGGCAAGGGAGAGCGTAGATTTTGTCATAGTTTGCTGACTAAATGCAGAACGGGAGGAAGCAAAACGTGAAGGAGACTTCACACTGAATGACGACGATGATGAAGACGATGATGAAGAGGAAATAGAAGAATGGGATGGGGAGGCAAGATGGAATAATGAAGGCGATGATGCTGAGGATGTTAAGGATGAAAGCGCTGCTTACCTGGAATTTCTTAAGGAGGAGGTAAGTCGATCCGCCAATGCTTAGGGTCAAAACGCTCATAGGATGCAACAGTCGGAGAAATTTGCCGGTGCTCAAGATGACTCTGATGATGAGTTGGAGGAAGAGAGTCTGCTTGAAACTCCCTTAGACAAAGTCGAACCGTACGGACTCTTCAAGGACACGTTATTCAGTACGTATACTTTGAAGCCGTGGACTTACAACGTCAAGTGATTACGCATATACTAACACCAGGACGCAGAATTACAGCAGGATCAACCGCAGCTCTACCAAAACCTCACCAAGATCCTTAACCCAGACGAGCAACAGATTGTACAGGCTGTCGTAGTACAAGCTGACGCGAATGCTGTAGCAGCGCAGGCTTTGTCAGCTGCGAGCACTGCCCAAACTAATGGAGGCACCCACTGAAATGGGTTTACTATTAATGCATGCTTTACTGATTGTCACGTTCGAAAATGCAGTTTGTATGCCAAGGGCGCGTTGGCGTTGGGGGATAGAAAAGTCAGCAACACTGCTGAGATCACGTACTAATACGTAAGGAAGAAGCGATCGGCAGGGCGGATTGGAGAGAGATCTGGAGACATGAATTCAGCGTTCTGTCACAGAAATTCTTGAGCGAGGATCTTTCAGGTTCCTCGCCATTAGAAGCACTACCTCGTGACTACGACTGCGACGATACCACTGAATCTCGAAGTTCGATTTGAATGCTATGTAGACGTCACCTGACGCAGAAATGACATTGTTTCACACCATCGTCTAATGCCTTTGCACGTGCTATCATCTGACAGATCCGACAGCTTACTTGGGCGAATCTGCGTGCAATTGCTCTTCCGAGATGAACTTGGAAATGAAAGTACCACAGCCGGCAGTGCCAGGCTTGCTCAGGCCGACCGGGCTTTTAGCAGAGTGCGATACTCCGTTTTCCTTGATGAGAAAATCTCATAGAGTATAGGCCGTGCTTCGCGGCGCTGAAGATTTTGGAGACGTACTGGCGTGGGTTACCAATCGATTCGAGACGGCCAGTTTGGCCTTCACTCACATTCCGCTCCGACACTCGCCTCCTGACAAGGTTCCCATCGGCCAGGTCCAGCACATCGGAAGTAATCGACTGGTAATGCAAAGGAACTGTCGCTATGAAGTGAAAGTTGTGCTTTACAGCATACAATTTTTTCTCAGAAGACGGAGTCGTCCAACATGGGCCATTGAACTTTCGTCACTGCTTGCAGCACTCGCCTTCACACCACGCCATCATGCTCTCCAGGCAATCTCTTGACCCTCTTATTTTCCCAATTATCCAGATCCTGCCTCACCTGTCAGCTCCCAATTCCTGCCGACCACACGGACACCAACCTTAGCCGCAAGGCGATAATATTCCTCATTGATGTCAACTCTTCTCCTGTCCTTTCCGATCCCAAGCTCTTCCTCTTTACTCATCTGTTTCACCTTCCTATCATGGCGTTCGTACCTCAACGCCGTTGCGGGAGTGAGGACGAAGGACCCCGCCACCATAGTGAAAATGAAGGGAAGGCCGAAGAGAAGGAATGGATAACGATTCATATGCCTCCGATAGTAGCCGCTAAAGGTGTTTTGGTAGGAACTGGGCCGGTACTTCTTAGACAGGAAATCTGGCATGTTGAGCTGGACATGGGAAGATAGCAATCCCACTGGTGTTCTCATGTAGTATGTTAAAGATTGAGGGGCGAGGGGGTGTTTGCGGAGCAGTTCAGCTAGCGCAGTTCAGCCCTAGAACTAGTTCTAACACGCTTCCATAAAGAACGCGTCCAGAAGATTTTATTCAATGTCTACGAGTCTTGCTCTGTAGGAGACCTCACTCCTTGAATCATTATGTCGTCGCTCTTCTCCACTTCCTCCCTTTTTAATACTACCGCGACGACTTCACAGTCTCAAGCTGCGCCAACAGGCTCGATATTCAGTAACATCACAACCTCACAACCCCAGTCTTCCTCCATTCCCTCAATCAACATTTCAGGTGCCACTAGTTCGTCTCAACCTCAACAACAGCCATCGCTCTTCTCCGGTCTCGGAGGAGGAGACACAAAAAAACCGAATCTCTTCGGATCATCGCAAGCACAGCAACAGACAAGCTCTGCCAACGGAGGAGGACTTTTTGGAAATATCAAGCCAGCAGGCTCAAGTGGATTTGGAGCCACGAATAATGCAGCGCCCTCTCAGCCTTCTGGCTCATCTCTCTTCGCTACCCAACAGCCGAAGCCGCAAGACAATCAACAAGGTCAAGTGCAGCAAGGGGTAAAACCACGACAACCTGCCTACTTTGAGAATTTACTAGAGAAAGGAAGGAAGAGAACCCACGATGCTAGTGGAGGACCCGGTTTCAGGGATCTGCCCAATCTACAATTGGGATTAGGTGACATCGCGAAACGAGTGAGGGAGTTGGGAGGCGCCGGAGTACCGACTCAGGGTGGAAGAGGGGCGGACAGCAAGGCGCACTACCTACTTGCAGCGTCTGGTGTCAATCTAGGTACTACGCGCCGCGACCTCGATTCTCTGGCTGTCCAGCCGCCAACATCTTTGAATCTACCTCAGCCTGCAGAATGGGATCCAGACACACATAAGTACGTGGAACAATTGCAGCAACAGTCTACGCTGAAGATGATTTCTGAAGGCTTAGAACGAGCACAACGAAATTTCGATGCGTATCTGGAGGAAAATGTGGACATTAACTGGGAACTTCAACGAAAGAAGATCTACGAGCACTTTGGGCTTATGCCTAAAGGCGCAAATGGTACAGACGACTTTGCAGACGGCCGGGGTGGGAAAGGCGCGTTTGGGAAATCATCGAGGAGGGGACGGTCTACTAAGCCACCAGGACAATCGACCCTAAATAGGAGTATTTTCGGGCAGTCGGGCCTCCAGAAATCGGTCATCGGTACGCCAGGTGTTGGATCTGGAAACGCAACCCTCTTTGCGGACGTTGCAGAGAAAAATAGCATCGCACCAGCAGCTCAAGATGACCGTTTCCTGCGAGAGAAACAACGAAAGTATGCGGCAAAGGTGCAGAATCTCAATCGTGCCCGCTTAGATGAGGCCCCGTACCCTGTACTGCAAGAATTGAAAAGCGTAGAAAGTCAATCTGGGGGAGAGTCCCCAGCGCAGCTTGCCGACGCTTATGATGCACTCATGGAGATAGTAGGGGAAGCTAAAACAAAAGAACGGCAGTATGCCGATGAATATCTTGACGAAGCTCCTAACTCTACTAAAGTCATAAAAATACGCAAGAAAATCATCGATGGGTCAAGACGTTGCTTGGAAAAAGCCTTTTTCGACCAGCTTCAGAGTCTCGTTGCAAGAAACCCAAAGGAAGCTGGTATTGGAGGCGTCCCCACCACTGTCAACAAAGTCCGGGCTTATATCAGAATCCGTGCTGCTCGAAGAGATCTCATACCAGATGGGACTGATCTCAAGGTGATGAATAATGATTATTGTTGGGCTTTGATCTTCTTTCTGCTGAGATGCGGCCTTGTGAAAGAAGCTACTGAATACGTGACCACCAATAAAATGGCTTTCAGCGCAGTCGATCGAAATTTTGGGACCTATATTACCGAGTACGCAAGCAAGCCAGACAGGCGACTCGAAAGGAGAGCGCAAGATCACATTAGTCGGGAATATCAGAAACGAACTCGTGTCGCTCCAGAAAATCAAAATGACCCGTATCAAATCGCTTGTTACAAGATTGTTGGTCGTTGCGAGCTAAGTAAACGCAGCATCGACACCATCAGCCAAGGCGTAGAGGATTGGATATGGCTTCAATTCAGCCTTGCTCGAGAGTTCAGCCGCATTGATGAGAGCGCTGGTGACGTCTTCGGTCTCGAGGAAGTAAGAGAGACGATACACGAGATCGGCCAACGCCATTTCTCCCAAGGTGCCGAAGGCATGGGAGGCTATGGGACATTTTTCTTTCTTCAGATTCTGGGAGGAATGTTTGAGCAAGCCATCTCATATCTATACTCATATTCGTACATCGCAGCGGTGCACTTTGCCATTGCCTTGGACTATTATGGCTTGCTGCGTGTTTCGGATTTTTCGGTGAATGAGACGGAACTTCGTAAGTCCTCCGACATCTACACATTCGAAGTTCACATCTAACAAGAGTAGTGACCTTTAACACCAAGCAGCTTCCCCAAATAAGTTTTGGCAGAATGCTTGGCTTTTATACCCGCGACTTCAGAGCTGGTAATGTTGAAGCTGCTGTGGATTATCTGACTCTCATTTGTCTGAATGCCAATCTTCCCGGAGAGATGGGGAAATCCCAGGCAGCCCTGTGTCACGAAGCATTGCGCGAGCTTGTACTCGAGACTCGAGAATTTGCACAGCTTCTTGGGGACATACGCTCCGATGGTACACGGTTGAAAGGCGCCGTAGAGAGACGACTGAAACTCCTGGCTCTGTCTGACACTGACGAGTTTCTCAAGCTCATCACAATTCAAGCGGCCAGTGTTGCGGATGATGCAGGCCGTACGACAGACGCTGTGCTGCTCTATCATTTGGCCGAGGATTATGACAACGTCATCACCATCATCAATCGTGCTCTCTCCGAAGCTATTGCGATCGACATTGGCGCGGAACAATTACGGCTGCAGCCATTGAAGCCAAGGGCAACAGCACAGCAAGAGCAGAACCAACAGCAGCAACGACCAGATGGTAGCAGCTTGAGCTTGACTTCAGTAGATGATCCTGTCGTTCTTGCTCGAAATATGATATCCCTTTATAACGCTAGTGCTTTGTACTTCCAGAAGATCCGACCCATGAATCGTGAGGCTTGTGGTCTGTTGCTACGGATGAGCGAAGCAAAGGCGAAAGTTGCGGCTGGTCAATGGTCTGAAGCGATTGATGTAAGTTCTAATTCCCGCTGCGTGAATCAGAGTGAGACATTTGCTAACCACATCACAAGACGATTGAGTCTCTCAACTTACTCCCCCTCAAGGCTCATGCATCGATTCCTGCTATCCGCGCCTCCGCAACAGCTTTCAATGCTCTTCCGCCCACCATATCGAGGAACATAGGACCCCTGCTTTTATGGACCATTACGTGCATAGGCCAGCTTCGAGAAGTGTTGGGATCACGGGAGTACGGTGGAGGAGACGGGAGCACGAACAAAGAGATCAGTGATGATCTTTTGAGTAGTGCAAGAGATTTGATGGTCTTTGCTGGGCTGGTGAAGTATAGATTAGGGGAAAGAGTGTGGGAGGCAGTCTGTAGTGTTGGTGGGGATGTCGGAGTGTACTGAAGATGCAAAAGCAGGTATTAATGGTAGTAAATACGATATGTGGGTGCATGCGCGTTTGGCTGAGGATTGCTAAAGGCACTATTGGATCAGAAGATGCAGTGCAGACTAAGCTCATACATGACTGCATACAATTCTAATAGAGCGGCTTCGTTGTCTGGCATGCATCAGCGAGCTCATATCAACGAGATTATCCACCTCGTTAATCACCATCCACATGGTTGGAGCTCTTTCAGAGTAGACAAGTGAAAGACGCCTTTCTTTCTTCTAGGGCAGACTGACCTATCTCGCCTTTCCATGAATGAAAGTCTACAATCGCAGAAAGACCGGTCTCTTTGCGACATTTCTACCTTCTTCCCCGCTATCCTAGATACCATGTTCTTAGCAACCTTAGATCAGGCCTGGTATAGGGTGCAAGAATCTGAAAGGACTCCGATTCGGGGAGCAATTACCCCTGAAGCATATTCATGCCACGGATGAAATGCCCGAAGTACTAGCGAAGCTAGGGTGGAATGAAAGATACTTTGGAAACGAGATATCTAGTAGAAATAGAATGGATCAACAAGAAGAGATAACGCAATTGAGTCTTTTGGAGACAAATATCGCTCCTTCCGCTGAGGCTCATATGGTCTTTCCGGATATTATTGTCGTAGACAGAACAGTCGCCGACTTGAAAGGCTTCCGGTTGCGCAAGTCAGTTTTCAGGATGTCCGATAGTAGGTTCCGCTTGTATCGTAGGAACGAAGCTCTGTTATGTTACCATAGACAGTTTCGAAGTACGCACTCTTTCGATACAAGTTTCAATGGGAACGGTGATCTTGATATCAATAGCTTCTTTCGCCAATCACAATGAGTAGGAATGTTTTCGTGATGAGTCCATTATCTTTGTAATAGAAATGTTTCTTTCCGAAGCCAATGTAGTTGTCTTCGAAGCGGATGGAATTATCTTCGAAGTAACCGCAAACGAAAAATGGCGCTTCTGAACATAGTATAACTGTCATGCCTGTAGCTCTAAGCTCTATAGAAAACCTAATATGAAAAGTGAATGACTAGCCCCTTGAGCTCCTTTTTTGAGAATAGCGGGCGGAGGCCTAGTATTATATTGTGTTGCATTGTCCGTTGCTGGCGCGGCGTGCCCTGTGAGATTGCCACCTCAAGCATTGTTTTGACTCTGCAGTGCATCACCCTGGACTTTGCACACTGCTGATCGACATATCTCTCGTACTTAGGCCATATCCCTATCTTGTGTCACCTGTGTAGATTATCTCCGTTGCAGTCAGCTTTCTTTCTAGCAGCATTCAATCTTTTCGGAAAGGATGCCTCAAAGCCAAGACCCTAACATGCCGATTAACACCAATGACGATGACAGTTGGGAGGAGGTTGGCCAGCACGGCAAGAATGTACGTCATATTGGGCGCAAAGTACACAAAGCATACCCCAAGGAATGTTGATTGACCTGGGGCGTAGGATCCATACAGCAGTCAACGTCAGTACGTGCCGCCAACGCGTTATCAATTGGTCAAATGGACCTTGAAAAACGCCTGTACTCGTACAGATCCAAGCCTCAGGAAGATAGCGCATGCGGTTCGGGACTTCGCTCATGAGGCTTCGGCGGCTCTCAGCCCAAAAGCAGGGGGGACTACCTTGAATTCCCGCGAGACTCGCAAAGCCGAGGATGACAAGGCGGGCGCCCTAGCCCCTGCCGTGGTCACAGACATTGCGAAGCCCAAGGTGACTGAAAAACCTCGGTATACAACTAGCTTCCCACGCCAGACGGAGGAGAAAAAGCAGAGGGAATTGATGAGATTAGAGGAGGAAAGACTGGCAGAGGAGAAAGAGGTAGAAGAAAGAATCATAAGAGAATTGGCGGAGGCGCAGGCTTCCAAAATCGGAGAGCGAGAAATGGTCTTTGAAGAGCTGTACGGCTTGGATACCTCCGACCAATTCAAACCAACACTGGCAGAAAGTGCAGAAGATGGGAGCGAGGAGTTAGACGAGTGGCTGAAGGCAAAAAACGCGCAGACGCCGGGCGGATGGAGGCAGCCCTCGCCCAACAATGACAAAGTCGAAGGTCAGCCAATGTGGAGAGGACGCCACTGATATATCGAACAAGTCTCTTCTAGGATTTTGATAAACAGCTTGTCCTCGCTGCTCCATTGCATCCCACATCTCACGATTCTGACGCCGCCTTTCGTCATAGAGTCCTTTCCCCATGAGGCAGCCGCATACGAAGCCATCAGCCTCTTTTGAAAGAGGAGGACTCAGACATGCGGTACGCACATCGATTGTCCGAAAGACGTGGCCATTGCGTTTCTGTCACGGTATCAAGGGGAGCTCGTTTTTCCGTAAGGTTTCAAACTCAACGACACAACGACAGGAACCTGGAGCAATGAGGAGACGCCGTCGCAAAATCTGGCTTTGTCTGATCGGGAGGCCTTCTCTCTCGAATGCTGCACTTGCGACTCGCTCATTGCGAGCCTAAACTTAGCTGTTATGCGTTCTTTCACGAACGGCAAGGAAGCGAAAGCATTTGAATCCCAAGGTAGTCCTTCTGGTGGACCTGAGCATAACGGGCACGACATAATACTAAAGCTATCCTGCCTTCTTCCCTTTTGTGTGTCGGGTCGACCGTCGTCTAGGAGTGTCGTGCTCTGCTACAGACAATGTACGGTCTCTTTTCAACTCTGTCTTTTCATGCTTCTCTTCTTTCTCTGATTCATCAGTTGAATATTGAGTGACATCGCTTTCTTGATCTTCGGTTGCCGGAGTAAAACCATCATCCCCATTTTTGTTATGACTTTTTGGAACACCGCTTCCTCCGCTTTCTTTTTCACTGGGCGCGTCCTCTTTGGAAGCTATTTTGATGCTGGATACAATTTTCTTGACCTCGGACTCTTCTCCGTTCATTGCACCGCAACCCCCACATCGCCATTTGCCCAGATCCTCCAAGATTTTCACCCCAGGAGGTGCTTGTCCATTTACCAGTCTACATTGACTGCAGATGAGAGCTAGACGGGCGCCTGGGCGTGTCTCGTCCTCCCCTAGCAGCACATCCATTAATCTATCATACCATCTTGGACCTTCATTGTCTTGGGCATACTGCACTGGTGCTGAGAAAGCATTAG
>JAABUH010003625.1_pt1 | contig 13079 bp, 14 predicted proteins | sample 5559121 | NCBI WGS metagenome assembly JAABUH01 (sample SAMN10711871, study PRJNA513364) | rock metagenome | isolation source: Antarctica rocks | place: Antarctica: Victoria Land, Battleship Promontory nord | collected 2015-12-28 | reverse complement strand
GACAAGGGTTGCAAAATTAGACTTGAGGCTGGGCAAAGGATGTCAACACTTCTCTCTCTCTCTCTCTCTCTCTCTCTCTCTCTCTCTCTCTCTCTCTCTTACACGCTGCATTCTCTCTCATGCATGACACCATGAGGTCCTTTTTGGCACAACAGGATCACATGCAAGTTTCCAAGTTTGTTCTCTCTCATGCACACAAGGATGACATCCTGAGGATGTTGATAATGCAAATATATGTAGCTATATATAGTGTGCCCTACAATACATAGCTTCTTTTTCAATAACAGTTGTTGTGTTGTTTGAAACAACAAAGGCCGCAACAGTCGCCTGTGCCCATATGGTGAGACTTTGCGAGGGGATGTCTGTTGAAAAGTGTGAGCACTTAGCATTATTCAGTCAAGCCATTCACGAACAGGTTACTAATGATGACTTACATGTTTAGATTTGGTAAGGGTTTTGCCAGCGTTCCACGCCCAGCGGGCCATGCTGATGCAGTTAAGCAGTCTCTTGAAGTGATACACAAAGCTATTTGACATAGAGCTGTAGATAGCGTGCTGTTCAGTCCAATGTAAATATCAAGTGCGTTTGTTCTTGCTCCTAGCGCCGACCGGATTTCAACAATGTCCACACTAGAAAGACCCTGTTGAATGACACGGAAAACTAGCTACGCTGTCACCGGCTGTACGGTAGGCACAAGAATTTTTGGGACATGTCAGGATCGACATGCGCCGTGACTCATCTTTAGTAAGACGATCGAGCGCAGCCGGAGGTCATGGGTTCTAAATTTGGGCTGATTGCAGAGACCATTGCAAGCGAGGAACATCTTACCTCTGTACCTCAAGAAAGTGGATCAAATGACAGCATGATGCCCAAGACCTGGCCTCATTACGATCAGTCGCGCTTTGCGTCGAACACCAGTCGTGCAGCAATCGTAGCTGTGCGGTGATGCGCATCAACACAGGTTGTTGAGCTGCTCGTCACGCGCAAAGGTCCAGAAAGTCTCTGCATGGGCCATGGGGCACTATCACGAACCAACTCCATTGAACGGCGCTGATGCTTACGGGTCTTCTTTGATGAACCCGTTTGCCTTCACCGACGAAGAACTGCTCCTGCACGTTACCCCAGAGAGCCCGTACACCCAAAGAGATGGTTACAACCAGAGTCCTGCGTCCATTTTGCGCAGCCGGAATGTTCAGATTCCTGGCATGATCAATGGAAACGATAGCGGCGGTCTGAACGCCTTAGTCAGTCTGTTGGATGCTGGCGAAGCTACCAGCTTAGCAAGGCCGCACCCGTTTACGGTCTCTGAAGCACAGTCTAGGAGCACGTGTTCTCCGGGCAGTCCTCCTCGCCTGGCCTCCGGCCCATACAGCACAGCTCTGCATCAGTCACAGGTCATGTCTGAGTCGCATGCATGTGCTTTAGAACCCGCAGAAAGTCGAGACTGCCTGGAAGACCCGGCTGATCACAGAGAGAAGAATAGGGTGGCCCAAAAGAAGTTCAGGGCTAGACAAAAGGTGCCCTGCATATGCAAAAAGCTAGTCCTTCATCTTGTGTGTCAGTCAGCATCACTCTTTGTCTGTTTGGCTTTTTGACTATCACTCACTCACTCTGCACCAAATAGCTTTTGCGCTGAGTTTTGGTGTGATAGTCTTTGCACTGGATCTGCAACGCACGCGGACATGTAAGCTTGCATGCACACCACTCCCCGCTGATGCAAGCTTGCAGATAGCTTGCATCCATACATTGGTGATCTTGGCCATGCCCTCATGCCCCCTGCACCCTGCAGTCCTCAACACACAGACCGAGATATCGTCTTGTTGTAGGAGAAAATGCGGACAACTCAGAAGCAGCTGGATGACCTGACAAGGCAGGTCAGCACCTTGCTGTCTGAGAAGAGCCAGTTAGAGACGCGCACACGCATCTTGGAGCAAGTGGTCTACTTGAATACAAATCATGAGCAAATGCTGCATGCAAATCAGGTACACTTCAGCGTCACCGCTCACATAGCACTTAATGTTGAACATCTGGCTGCAGGTCACTCATCCTGCGTCACTCAATGCTCGGCAGAGTTGACAAGCAATTGCGTAGCATCTTGACAAGAGGCTGTCAACGTGTTGTTTAGATACGGGGCAACACTGCATGTGACAACTCTTGTATATATGTGCATGACCTGAGCTTGTGAAAGCATGCTGCAGGAGATCATGGCTCGTGAGCAAGAATTGCTGCTGGAGGAGTTCACACGTTTTGTGGGCCTACTGGACAACAGAACAGACCTCACTGTGCAGCACGCTAAAGCCTGGAACATGGACGAGCTCATGGAGAACATTCATCCTGTGAGGCTGGTGCACAACCTTTGGAATGCAACCCAACAGCTGCCCTTTGCCCTGCATTGTCATCAAACAACTGGAATCGCCTGTGTGTCATCTTTGCCTGTAGTCGGCAAAAGTGACAGGTCAAGCGCACGTGTTTGGCAGATGCTGTTCTACTGTAGTGCTGCATGTAATGAAGCTAGTGGTACTGTAAAATTGTACTGGACCAATGTGTGAAACTATTGCAGCTGCAACATTGGTTGTGTATGTTTCAATATGGTGCATGTTTTTGCAGAAATACGTGGAGCAGATCAGCAGACTGGCCGGGCTGTGCCAGCAAGATAGTACCGCTGCTGCCGAACTGGAAACTCTGGTCTGCATGAGGGTAAGGCATCCTGCATCAGCAATTCATACACTGCTCCTGCTAGGCGATTTGCAGAATAGCCACGCAGCCGCTGTGAGACACGCTTGACAACATTGACTACATGAGATGTGGTGTCACTCAAGGGTGCTTGCCCTCCTTGCTGGAGTACATGTCAGTGCCTGAAGTTGCCTGCTGCTGCATGTTTCAAAGTGCATATCTCTCAAGTGCATATTTCTCAGGCTACTGTGGTGCACAATTGCACGCTCTGCTCTGCGCAGCACAGCAAACCTCACAAATGCTTGCTACTGCACAGAGGGACCATGAGGAGCGGCGAGCGCTGTTCTCATGTTACTACTGGGCCATCTACAGCTGGAACAGGGAAGAAATGACAACTGGGGGGCCGCCCCCCTCGCTGTCCACCTGGAAGGCTGCTCTGGTGTGCTGCCCCACTACGTTGTTGTGCTGCACACCAGTTCAGCCTGACAATCTGGCAACAAAGTGTGCACAAGACTGCATCACCATGCACAAGAGGCAGGATGTCATTCTGCTATGCTTTTCTCAACCAGAAACTATCATTTGTGATTTTGGTGTTGTCTGCTCTGGTCTTCCACGCTGAAACAACGGCTGGCAACTACCCATTGATGACACAAGAGATGCGCAAAGCGGTCCCAATCTGATGGCAAGCTTGTGCATTGGTGCAGCATGGGCTGCGCCTGACGGGTCAACAGTCAGCCAAGGTGTTGACAGCTCGGCGCTGCCTGCTGGACAAGTTGCGCAAGGTGGGGCTGGAGAGGAGACAGCTGCTGTCAGCCCTGGGCCTGCAGCTGCTGCAAACGCCCCAGGAGAAGTGGGCCCAGTCTGTACCGGTGCAGCGCCTGCAGAACAACCTGGGCCAGGAGCGCGCTGCAGCCTCTGCCTTTCTGTTCAGCACCATTGATGAGGTGAATGGCTGTCTTATACACACAGCATACTTCAATAACCAATTTTGACCGCAGCAAGCTTGCCAAAAGTCCTTGATATGGGCCTGTGCTAAACTGCAACTACAGCATGAGGTTGGCATCTTTGCACAGTCACCAGCTCTATCAGTGCCTCACAGTCGACAAGGCTTGTTGTAAGATCTCTGCATGAGACACGCTGTGGACTCATTTTTGATGGGATGTTCTGACTGGTAGTGTCAACTGGAAGCTTTGGTTGTGGTGCAGATCCTGACAAGCCAACAGGAGGCCTTCCTGGACTCGCATTCTTATCCCTGGTGCCCCGACATGTGGCAGATGGCGCAGCTGCTGGCAGTCGGCAAGGCTGAGCCTGATGTGAAGGACAGCACTTTGGACCTGGATATGTCCGCCGTTGCCCTCAAGTCGCTGCTGCCTGACAAGACAGGCTTCCAGCTGCTGACTCAGCCTTTGAGGGCACGTGGGCTGGGCCTGCGACTCAAACGTAAGCAGTTGGGATCATAGGGCATTCATTGCAAGCCATACTTGGTGCCGTGTCCCTGCAGTTGATCCAAATGATCTACCATGTGATCAGGATGCTTGTGGATTACTGGTCCATTCCATGCTTCTGCAATGTGTGTTGTCCCATCAAGCAGACATGCTGAAAATCTGGCAAGCAACAGATCATCACGTAGCCTGCACAGTTCTGAGCAACCAGAGATCAGAGCAAGGCAGCATGTTGTCACAGCATGCAAGGGAACAGAGGGAACAGTGTGCGTGTGTGCGTATACAGGCGGTGTTTTGAAGAATCCGTACCAGACAGTTTTGCCAGCGGCTGCTTTTCCCTATCCAAGCATTGATCAACTTCGGCCCATGACTGTGTTTGATGTGCACTGCGGGCGATACCGCGATATCACATTCTGGGACTGGGTCAAGACCAACATGCCAAATGTGCTGTCGATCATTCCTCATTTACTATATTGAAGGGCAGTCAAGATGGCATGCTGTTATGCAGCAGCTCATAGCTTTGAGTTGCACATCTGGTCGTCTTTTGACTGATTGATTTATAAGCAGGTAAGTACAACGCAAGCGATGGAAGCTAAGTGCCTATGTCAGGCTTGAGGGTGAGGAGGTCTGTCTGGACTATCTAGGTGTAAGCATGTCTTTGGTGGAAGCATATATACAGGCAGGCTCCTCTTAGTGCGTAAGATGGTGCAAAAGCAATGCGCCATGTTCATTCCAAGACCTCTTCATCAGACAAAAGACACAAAGTCGCCTAGGCTTTGACCTGCACTGTTGGTTCGCCAGCGCTGCTCTTGAAGGCTACACCAACTTTGATGACGCTGTCAACAGCCAGTGTGTTAACAGTTGTCAAGTCTCATTGCATACACTTGCAGCCACTGCATACACTTGCAGCCAAGCAAGTGTTTGAAGGTCATACTGTACTTTGCAAAACAAGAATTGTGAATCTGACACACCATGTTCACAATTCTCATCGTTGAAATGATCTTGGACACTTTGAGGCAAGTCTTACAGTTGGGCGCTCATGAACGCAGCTGGGCTTACATCTGATTTGCATTTGTTCACTGCAACACACAGTCTATTACAATTGCATTGCTGCTCAAGGCGCTTTTAACAGTGGACGTCTATATTGTCACAGCAGCTGGCTGCTGTCAGAGTAATGAAAGCAAATGATCAAGCTGCATGGCAAGCTGACAAATCACATTCTAAGATGGAGTTTGGTCCAGTCTCAGCAAAACGTAGACATCTAATGTTGAGACAAGCAGTGGAGTCACACATGTCCATACATCTGCTCATCGTCCATCATGCTATCAGTTTGCATGTCAGGGGCCTCAGGCGCATCCTGCAACACCTCAGGGTCTTGTGGCAGGTGAAAGTCGTCTAGCCTGCGTGTCAGCCGGCCCACTGCACCATGGCTTTGGAGTATCTGGAGCTGTGGCGCTAGTGGGGTCACAGCACGTATCATCTTTGAAAGTAGGGGCAGTTTTGGGAGTGGCTTCAGGCCCCAGGTGTACACCTTAACTCTTTTCGTCCCCCCCCCCATCGCTGACGAAGTCATGGCCACTGAACTCCTTGAACACCAGACCGATCTGCCTGGCCAGCTGGTGTTTTTGTTGGTGGAAAGTGAGCTCATCTCGCTCTTTCTGCACTCGGTCCTTCCGCACCCTGTCGCCTTGCTTGGCTTTAGGACGCAGACCTTTCAAGGATTGCAAGCATCTCTGCAGCCCTTCCTTGTTGGCCTCGAGGACCCGCTCTGTCACTTTGGCTTCTGTGTCATGACTGTTCGCCAGCTCAAGCATTTGACAAACATTGTCCACCAAAACTAGCCTTCGGTGTTTATAACTAGGGATTCGTAGTGGGAGCGTAGCAGTTGTGGACGGAGACCATGCTGAAAATGGAAAGTCCGGCACGTGTGAATAGAGCGACTTGATAGCATGCACGTCGGCGTTGGCCTCATGATACAGGTGATGAATCCGGTCCCGGTCCTCCTTGTCAAACACGACTCTTGTGTAGATCGCTTGGAGGTCAGTGTCTGGCATCTGCGTGACGATCATTCTGTCGAAGTCGCTTCGCCGGAACAATGTTGACTGGACAGGCGTGAGCTGCTGCCCGCGCGGCACTTGTGTGTACGGGTGAGCAATTTTGTGCTGGCCGAAGTGGTCGTAGTAAGCGGGTCGCGTTTGAAAGGATTCGATGTGGGAGAGCCGTGATTCATCATGACAAGATTGGAGGATGCTGAAATGCTGACTGAGGAGCGCAATCGCAAGTGATCGACTTTGAGCAGCCAGCCCCTTATATGCCGGACTTAGTATATCAAAGATTTTTAACACAAAATTAAAATTCAAATTTTATGAAATTCGCAAAAACAGTCAACGTGTCGCAGTTGTCCATGGCTTGATTTGAATGGACAAGTCAGACACTCAATTGGTCCTACTGTTCAAAGACTCAGGTGATCCTGTGTGAGCAAGTCTTTGCAACACTGATGACCCAGTCAACGCGTCGCAATTGTCCATATCTTGTTTTGAATGGACAGCTGCAACAACTGGATTGGTGCAGTTGTCCATATCTTGTTTTGAATGGACAGCTGCAACAACCGGATTGGTCCTGTTGTTCAAACAATACTGCTCATTGGAAGACTGATGACACTATCAACAAGTGGCATTTGTCCATAGCTTGATTTGCATGGAAAAGCCAGACACCTCAATTAGTACTACTGTTCAAGGACTGAAGTGATCCTGTATGAGCAAGTCTTTGCAAGACTGATGACCCAGTCAACAAGTCACAGTTGTCCTTATGTTGTTTTGGATGGACAGCTGCAACAACTTGATTGGTTCTGTTGTTCAAAGAGTAACGCTCACTGGAAGACTGATGACACTACAGTGGCAGTTGTCCATAGCTTGATTTGAGTGGACAAGCCAGACACCTCAAATGGTTCAGGTGGCATCTGCGTGCATCCACACAGCAGCTACTGTGTCTATGTTGCAACTTGATAACATTGCTGTGCAGATGAAACAAGTGTTCCCAGGTAGACAACACTGCTCGCAACAGCTCAATGCAGATTACTGCCAACCCCCACAGCAAGTACATGTTGATTGCACCTTGACTTTGAGCGGCTACTGTGTCTATCAACCCAAGTTGAGCACACTTTTCAAATTTGCTGCTTCTTGATTGATGCACTTGACTTGGATGACATCAAGATTTTGCACAAAAAGTGCTGCGCAACTTCACAAGAACGAACTAGCAATCAACAAGAGAAAGCGGTTCTTGCTCGTGAGGTGGTGCAAGCATGCAAGAAGCCATTTGACTTGTTAAGAACGCGCGAGATCAAGGTCAAGTCGGTTTTGAAGGCGCTGGTAGATGAAGCTTGCAGGAACATGAGTTCTGAGGGCTATTCAGAAACGCAACGTCAGCAGATTGAGCAAGAGAGGAAGGGATTCTCTGCACCAAAGTTGCAACTAGAGTTGTTGAATAATTGGAAGTACCAGGTGCTGATGTTTTGCAATTCTGCGTATGTAAAGTTGATAAGCACCATGACCCCATGACCAGCATCAGCTTGTTCTTTTCATACTGCAAAGCCTTCTTGTGAGTTCATCTGAGAAAAGGGGTACAAGTTGAGTGTGTGAACTAGATATTGTTTGGTATTGAGTCATAACCCATCATGTAATGAGGCTGCCTCTGTTGGCTGACTTTGGTAACTAATGCTGACTGGGTGTATGCAGAGAGAAGAAACAGCTCCATAGCAATGTGTAAGTATGGATGCGGATATGGACTCTCAGGTGACACCTGCTTCATCTATGTCTTGCAACATATAGCCAAGTGAACATGATGGAGAGCATTATATCCACATTTTACAACATGTTGCTAGAGTGCAAGGTCATCATCATGTTCAAAAAGTCCCTGTGCAGCTATTGATTATACAAATTGAGTGTGCTAGCATGTAGGTAGAAAGTGTGGCAGATGCCTGGAATGATCAAGGGTATGCAGAGGTCAAGAAGCCAGAGGGCAAGGCAGCGGAAGACACCAAGGCCAAGAAACGGGCAATGCCACATGCTCAGGCAGAGGCTACCAAGAGAAAAGGTGCGCTCATTGCTGGTGTTCTCCGCATTTGCCCTTGCAACCTTGTCAAACATTATAAAGCAAAGGTGTTTGGGGGACACTACAAAATTGTCAAAAATGCCTAACATTGTAAGTTAGCCAGATAGGCGTTGTCATGTGTTGCACAAGAGTGCAATGCCACCCTTTGGTCAGCATTATGTTATCCTATTCTCAACTTGGACGAGCCGTCCTCTTGTTGTGCACAAATCCGGCTGGCATTGAGACTCATGTTTGTTGCGTCAGCATTCTTATCAATGCAGGGCACCAAAAGGAGGCAGGGAGCGGTGTCAAGCAATCAAAGCAAGCAAATGGAGTAGAAAGCTCTCAAACAGGGACTTCTTTTGCAAATGAGGTGTGCTCCTGTGAAGATTGAAGATGGTGCCATCATTTTGCTTGAGTATGGCCTTGTTGCATCAAGCATGTTAACATATGAGAAGCTTTCTCTGCCAACGCTTGTCTTTTCTGTGTGTGGCCCAATTGTTGCAAGCTTATCATCACAACACACTCTGCAGTGATCAACATTTCATTGATTAAAGCAAGACGCATTCGGTGCAATAAACACAGGGAGTTGAGGCTGCTAATTCAGCCAGAAACAGATCTGAAGGGGCAATAGCAGGGACCAGCACAAGTGCACATGCACCATCACCCTCGCCTCCGCCCTCACGCTCACCATCACCTCCACCGGCAAGTCAAAACTATGCCCTAAACATGCTCTATCCATGTCTGGCATTGTTGTTGCATCAAAGTTGACCTTGCCTAGGCATCTGCTTCTCGATTTTTTCATGCATGATGTTTCACACTTGGTCATGTCTGCTTACACACGCTTTGTCATGCGAACATGAGCAAGACACGTGAGTCCATGCTAATGCATTGTTGCTTAAACATGTTTCTTGAAGAACATCAGCTCTTCTGATGCCATGTACTAGCAACTCATTCATTATCTTTTGGTCATAGGTGCGAGACGTAAAAGAAATGATTCAAGAGGTGGTCAATCTTGCTCAAAGGGTTTACAAAGACCCTGCACCAGGCGGATTTGGCAGGACCTTGAGGCGAGAGAAAGCTGGCCAAGAGAAGTTGAAGCAGCGCATCCTGAGTGTTTCTGCACACAAGTCTGTTTTGACTGAGAAGCAAGTTGTCTTGTATGAAGAACTAGATCTTGGTGGGAGATCAGACCTATTTGTTGATGACTCCTTCGTCATTGAGGTCAAGAATGTGAACAGCTTGAGACCAGCGGACGAGACACAGATTCTGGACTACATGAGGGCTCTGCCGTGCCTTTATGGAGTCTTGATAAGTTTCCCAAATGATAGGCAGCCGTCTGTCGTGGCAAAGATGTTTTGGAAAGAAGATGCCGATGAAGAGGACGCTTCCTCTAAGCCCCTGTACCCTAAAGGAGTGAAGTAAGCTTGCCATCAGATTTCTGCAATGTGCCAAATAGGCATGCATGATGTTCTCTCAACAAAAGTCTGCGGTCCCCACTTTCTCTGGCTTGACTATTGAACGACAATGTGACATCAAGCAACACAGCTATGGTCTCAACACTTGACTTTTGGCAGGCTACTACATGCTTGCAATTTTGCTGAGCAGATTTACATAGTAAAGTCTGGTGTAATGGGTTGTTTGTATGGTAGGCAGTTGTTGTGGTGGAAGCAGAGGAGCAAGTAAGCTCCAGATAACTTGTCATGGAATGTCAAAGCTAGCTCATAAGGCTGCAGTTACAGTTAGAGATGTTGAACACAGCTGAGATTTGCAATGCTGATAGATGGCAAATAGACACTGAATGTTTGTTTTTCTTGTCCTCGGTGTGAGTACAACTACTTCATGTTGCTTTATTCACATTGCTATGGACAAGCGACATCTCAGGCTGTTTGTGACCATGTTAGCACTGGCCACTGAGTTTAAGAATTGCCATCATTGGATTGCACGTTGTAAAAGCCACAGTGAGCCCTGATGCATAATAGTCCTGGTCAATAAATTACCAGGTTAGCTGCAGCTGTGGAGGACATTCATAAGCATTGCTGTAGTACAACATGCGTTCCAGCACAGGCTCATACAAATGAACGTCACATCTCGTTGTATGTATGTCTACTTCTTAGCATACTTGCGGAAGTCTGCAGGCACCAGAAGAAGAAACAGATACCACCATGCAAGAATAGGAACAGCAGCTGCAACTGTGGCAATTGTGGAGCCTCCAGTGATCCACCTAGCTCCTGCCACAAAGGCAATGCCAGAAGCCAGAATGGACCAGGGCTGACACCAGACAGGCTTACAATCTGGAGGGGCATGGTGGTGCTTGGCATCTTCAGAATCATCTGATTCAGCGCTGGAATGACTGCTAGAACCATGTGAATGGGGCTGCTCATCATCACTTGTGCTGTGATGGCTGCTGAATGAGAATTGTGACTGCTGGAGCCATGATCATGAGTACAGTGACTGCTAGACCCTGAGCTATGACTGCTTGAGCCATGATCAGAGGCATGACTGTCATGCCCTGAGTCATAGCTGGAGTGATCACCAGCGCCACTGTCTGAATCATCACAGCAAACTGCTTGCACTTGTACTCGCTGCTCCTGTGCTGCGTGGCTGCGCCTGAAAGGCCTTATGCCTGCAGTGCATGCTAGGACGACAAGACTGTGACAGAACAGGGGTAAGAATGACAGTGGTCAGACCTAAGCAGCTGCTCTCAAACGAGCAGAGAAAGTGAAGTCGTAGCTGACGGGTTGAACAACGAAGTCAAAGCACGTTCGCAGTCATGCAGTGCTGTAAGGGAACCCACTTGCACGGGCTTGGCAGCTTCCAAACAGCTTGCAGCGCGGTCTCAAGACCAACGCACGGCTGCAGCTACAGAGCACAGTAGCATTATTCGCCATCGGAGTCGCTTCGACGGGGAGCGGTATTCGAGTGGTGTACGTTTTAAAAGTATGGCGTGCCAGAAGCACAAACGGGACAACGAGTCCTGGCTGCGTAGAGAGAATGCAAAGCCTGATGCCGGCGTGAAGTCACAGCTGCCGCTTCGGAGAGAGATGCATGTTGTTGACTGTGACCTCTGACGAAGTTTCTATTGCTGTTTTGCAGATTTAACAGATCCAAACAGTTTGGTGGTGCTCTGTGAGTCGTCCACGAAGACGCAGATTTGTGCTGAGGTGGATTCTCGACGACCTGGTGTCGAGGGGCTTTGAGGGCAGAGCTGCCTCTTGAGTGACCCTGGAGCAATCTGGCGAAGGGCAACTCAATCGGCAGACCTACCGCAGCAGGGCCGTTCAGATACAAGCTTTTTGCATGCAGCTGAGCTGACAGACTACAGCCAAGCTGACAAGACCGGCCCAACCTACTGCAGCTGGGCTTTCAAGATAGAGCTTATTGCATGCAATAAGGCTGACATGTGACAACTGACAAAACAGCAAACTTACACTGCAGCTATTTAAATTGTGCCGAATTCTCTTCAATGAATGACATGGACACATGTCACCGTTTCAAATATTGTAGGTGTCATCAATTTGCACAGAACCCTATGGCTTGAGCCACGCAATACAAGTTAGGTCAAAACAAATCAAAAATGAATTTGTAAAACACAAGATTGAAGAAAGAGAGGTGCCCAGCGCTCTATGATACCCTCGCAATGGTACTTTTCTGACTTTGCATTCACAAAATATGTTTTCAGGAGGCGATCTAGCAGCAGGTTCTGCTGATGTGCTGTATGTTAAAATCAGGACCACTGTTTAGTCCGACATTTAAAGACTGACCCTCTTTGGGAGCGTCAAATTTGTCTTTTTGCAAATCAGACAGACTACAGCTCAGCCAACATGATGCAGCTTATATGACAACTTTCATCTGAGCTGACAGGGTGCAGCAGAGCTGACATGCTTCAGCTGAGCTGACAGCTGAGTTGACAAGTTGCACCTGAGCTGACAGACTACAGCTCAGCCAACATGATGCAGCTGAGATGACAAGTTTCATCTGAGGTGACAGGGCGCAGCTGAGCTGACATGTTGCAACCGAGCTGACATGTTGCAACTGAGCTGACAGCTGAGTTGACGTGTTTGCAGCTGTTCTGACAAGTTGCAGCTGAGCTGACATTAACAGTTCCAGAAGTAGTTCAAATGGTAGAGAAATGATAGGATACAACTGCTATCGCTTGTTGCCTAATGGTACATGTGCAAGGAATGCTGCCTGTTGTTTTGCTTGATCACCATCAAGACTTGACGCGTCTGCTAGCTTGGGTGCAGTGTGGATTGTATGTTGGCATTTCTTGCGCCGTTAGATCAAATCAACAAAACAAAGCCTTCTTAATATCCTCTGTAGGGGAACGTCAGCTGTGCTTGGTGTGACCTCCGAGCTTGCTTAAAGTCATGATACAAAGCAGGAACCTTTTGGCAAACACATGGTTTTCCTGCAGGCATGGGAAAAGTGATTGATTACTGTCGTTGACTGTATTGTCATCAAAGCCTATCAACAGCTTTCGCACTTTTGGGGTACATGGTGTAGTACTCCAATGCAAACACAGCATGCAATACAGTAGCTACCACAGGATTTTAAATCAGCTGTGTCAGTACAAGTCAATGACTACCAGACATGACGCATATCGAGCTGCCAATGAAGTGCTCAACAATCCCGCCCAGAATCAACACATTGAAGTGAATCAGTTGCACCACAGCATTAATGTGCGACCTGCAAGATTTTTCAGAATAGTCCCACAAACAGAGTATTCCTATCAAATGGATGTTATCCAGATGCCCAAAGAGTTGAGGGCTCTGAATGTAAACTGCTATCAATTTCTGTTGTTGATAGATGTGGTGAGCCGCAAGGCCTTTGTGCGTGTATTGTTTCCAACGTCTGCCCAAAGGGGCGCGACTG
>JAABUH010003624.1_pt1 | contig 13084 bp, 6 predicted proteins | sample 5559121 | NCBI WGS metagenome assembly JAABUH01 (sample SAMN10711871, study PRJNA513364) | rock metagenome | isolation source: Antarctica rocks | place: Antarctica: Victoria Land, Battleship Promontory nord | collected 2015-12-28 | reverse complement strand
AGGTCTCCGCCGCCCAGATGGCGACCATCCAGCTCACACGCGACCCGTTCCACGGGGAGTGGAACTACTCCATCCGTCCACACGCGCTCTCGCCTGATATGGTTATTGTTTGACAAGCCCTTAGTACCGGTGCGCGGGTGGTAGGGGGGATCGCAAAATTGGTAGAATTGGCGCTATGGCGATACACGAACCACCAGCCCCGGTCGCAGCCGACGCAGCGACACCGGCCCCACCTCGTGTGGCCCGGCGCTCGCCCCTCCCGGCGATCCTCCTGGGGCTGATCCTCCTCGTCGGGGCCTTCTTCCGTTTCCAGGGGCTGAATTGGGACGACGGGATGCTCCTCCACCCGGACGAGTTGCACGTCACCGACGTGATCGCCAACCGCATCCACGCCCCCGATCTCGGCCTCCTCTTCGATCCCGACCGCAGCCCGCTCAATCCTCGCTCGGTCGATCCGCGCGCCTACGACCCGAACTCGGGGGTCGCACCACGCCCGCGTCCCTTCGCCTACGGCAGCTTGCCCCTCTTCGCCACCGACTTCGTCGCCTGGGTCTGGGGGAAGATCACGGCGCAGAACTGGAACGAATTCTGGTCGATCTTCCGCGTCGGGCGCGTCCTTAACGGCATCGTCGATCTGTTCACCGTCGCGCTCACGTTCGGCCTCGCGCGACGCCTCTACGGCACGGCGGGGGGGCTCTTCGCCGCCGCCTGCGTCTCCGTGGCGACGATGCACGTCCAACTCGCGCACTTCTTCGTCATGGACACCTGGACGGCGATGTTCGTCACCGCCACCCTCTGGGCGATGCTCGTCGCCACGAAGCGGGGCGACGCCCGCTCGTTCGTCATCGCGGGTTTCCTGAGCGGCTGCGCGGTGGCGACCAAGGCCACGGTCGTGATCCTCGCGCTGCCGCTCGCGATGGCCGCCTGGCAGGCGGCGCGGCTCGAAATCGTGCGGCAACTCGCCGCGCGCGCCGCGACGGTCGACAACGCCGGAGAAACGCTGCTCCTGCCGCCGACCCTCGGCGAGATCGTGCCCCGTTTCGCGCGCGGCCTCCTGATCGCCGGGGCCGCCGCGTTCGTCGCCTTCCTCATCTTCGAGCCCTACGCGATCCTCAACCCGAGCGTCTACATCCGCGACATCAGCGAGCAGAGCGCGATCATCGGCGGTAAGCTCGATGTGCCCTACACCCGCCAGTACATCGGCACCCTGCCGCTGATCTATCAGGCGAAGAATCTGGTCGGGTGGGAACTCGGGCCACTCCTCGGCGTCACCGCGATCGCCGGTTTCGCCCGGACACTCTGGCGCACGGCGCGGCGGCGCGACCCGCTCGAACTCGTGCTGCTCGCCTGGGTCGTTCCCTACCTCTTCCTCCTGGCCCTGAATGAGGCGAAGTTCCCGCGCTACCTGCTACCGGTCGTGCCGATCTTTTGCGCCTACGGGGCGAAACTCTTGCTCGATTTGGGCGCGGGCGCACGGGGACGGCGTGGCGCGGCGAATGCCCTGCGCGCCGTCCCTAAACGTCTGCCCGCCTGGCGCGTCTGGGGCGCGACGGCGCTCGCCGGGATCGTCCTCCTCGGCACCTTCCTGACCACCCTCGCCTTCTCCGCGATCTATCAGCGACCCAACTCGCAGGTCGCCGCCTCGGAGTGGATCTACGACAACGTGCCGAAGGACTCGTCCCTCTCGGCGGAGTACTGGGATCGCAATTTGCCCCTGTCCCTCCCCGCCGGGCGCGATATCGGCTATTACGGCTACAAGGCGGTCTCGTTCGACTTCTACAACGACACCCCGGCCTGCGACCGCTCGAACGGGCAGACCCCCGATCCGCGTCTCTGCCAGCCGAACAACGCCGCCACCCTCTCCTATCTGATCGGCAAGATCAACGACACCGATTACTTGGTGGAGGCGACCAACCGCATCTACGGCTCGATCCCAAAGACACCGTGGCGCTCCCCGGTCCAGCAACAGTTCTTCGAACTCCTCTTCGCCGGGCGGCTCGGCTACACCCTCGTCTACGACCAGCCCTCGTTGCCCGCGCTCGGCCCCTTCACGTTCGATGACGGCTTCATGGACGAGAGCTTCACCGTCTACGATCACCCGCGCGTGCTGATCTTCAAGAAAGAGCGCCAGCTGAGCGAGGACGAGTTGCGCGCGCTCTTCGCCCCCGCGCTCGATCGCCCCCTCTCCCCCACGCGCTACCCGCAGGGGGCGGCGGCGAAGCCACTCCTGCTGAGCCAACTCGTCGATCGGCTCCCGGTCGCGGCGAATTACGTCCGGGATCGTGCGGTGGTCGGGAACGGCGTCGTCGCCACCCTCCTCTGGCTCCTGACGATCGAAATCCTCGGCCTGCTGGCGCTACCGCCGACCGTCGCCCTCTGCGCGCGCTTCCCCGATCGCGGCTGGGGTCTGAGCAAGCTGATCGGCTGGCTGCTGCTCGCCTATCCGGTCTGGCTCCTGGCGAGCACGAAGTTGGCGCAGTTCGATCGCACCGCCCTGCTCGTCACGCTGGCGATCGGCGCGCTCCTCGCCCTCGGTGCCGCCGTGCGCTGGCGCGAGCGTTACCGCGCGGCGCTGCGCGGCGCGCTCCCGGCGATCGCCCTCTCGGAGGGATTGTTCCTCCTCTTCGGCGGCTTCTTCCTCCTGCTGCGCCTGCACACGCCCGACCTCTGGCACCCGATCTGGGGCGGCGAGAAGCCGATGGAGCTGACCCACCTCAACGGCATCCTCCGCAGCGCCACCTTCCCGCCGCTCGATCCGTGGTTCGCCGACGGCACGATCAATTACTACTACTACGGGCAATATCTGATCGCCACGCTGATCAAGCTGACCGGCATCCCGGTCGAGATCGCCTTCAACCTCGGGCTGGCGCTGGTGGCCGGGCTGATCGCCACGGCGGCGGCCAGCGTGGCCGGGGCGGTGGCGGCGCTCGCGCTCGGGCGACGGCGCAACGGACACGCCCCGCTCGTCTTCGCCGCACTCGGCGCGATCTTCGTCATCGGCATGGGCAACCTCGACGGCGCGGCGCGCGTCATCGGGCGGCTGCGCGATCCGAATACGCCCCAGTTCTCCTTCGATAACTTCGTCTGGGGTGGCAGCCGCACGATCGATGGCGCGATCACCGAGTTCCCCTTCTTCTCGCTCCTCTACGCCGATCTCCACGCCCATGTCATGGCCCTGCCCTACACGATCCTCGCGGTCGGCATCGGCGTCGCCCTCGTCGGCCAGGGGCTCGATCAGGGCGGCAGCGGCCCGCGCGCGCAACTGCTGGCGCTGCGGAACATGCTCCCGGCGCTCGCCCTCCTCGCCGTGACCCTCGGGGCGCTCGCCTGCACCAACTCCTGGGATGTGCCGACCTATCTGCTCGTCACCGGCGCATGCCTCTTCCACGCCCTGCGGCGCGGGGTCGATGGTCGCGACTTGGGGGCGAGCGCGCGGCAATTCGGGCTGGCGGCGGTCGCGACCGGGGCGACCGGCGCGCTCGCCCTGTTCCTTTATGCGCCCTTCTTCACCCACTTCCAGGCGCTCGTCGGGAAGGTGGCCCGGACGCGCGTGCCGACACCCCTCGGCCAGTATCTCGATCACTTCGGCTTCTACGTGGCGATCGTGGCGGTGGCGATCGTCGGCGGCTGCGCCCATTATCTGCCGCGCCAACGCGCCCGCACGATCATGTTCGGTGGCCTCCTGCTCGCCTGTCTCGGCGCGTTGGTCGCGCTGCGGATCACGGCGTTGACCGCCTGGATCGCCGCGAACACGCGCCTCTTCAGCGGCGGCTACCCGCCCCCCACCGGGACGGTCATCAGCGACACCACCCCCGCCGTGCTGACCTTCCTCCTCGTCTTGCTCCTCACCCTCTGGGTCGTCGCCTGGGGCGAGACGGCGCTGCAACTCCCCCTGGCGCTGCTGATCGCGGCGGTGGGAGTGAGCCTCGGGCCGGAGATCGTCTTCGTCGCGGACGACTTGCAGGGCGGCGACTTCGAGCGGATGAACACGGTCTTCAAGTTCTACATGCAGGGCTGGACCCTCTTCGCGCTCGGCGGCATCGGGGCGCTGGCCTGGCTCTGGGCGCGCGCGCCACGCTGGTCGATCGCCCCCTTCCGCCGTTGGAAGCGCAGCGAACGGCGGATCAATGCCGCAGCCCTACAAGGCACACTGGCGATCCTGCTGGCGATCCTCCTCGGCGCGTCGCTCGTCTATCCGGTCGTCGCCACGCCGCTGCGCGAGGCGGTCCGCTACGATCCTCCGCCCGGTGTCGGCCCGACCCTCGATGGCTATCGCTACATGGAGTACGGAACCGTCTCCAACGAATACCCGAACGATCAGTGCGGCAGCAGCCTCGCCCTGGCGGACGACTACGCGGCGATCGAGTGGTTCAACGCCACGGTGGCCGGTGCGCCGGTAATCGCCGAGGCGAGCATCGGCCCCTATCGCGGCGACGGCTCGCGCTTCGCCATCAACACCGGACTCCCGGCGATCCTCGGCTGGGATCGCCACGAATACCAGCAACGCCCCGCCGAGGGGATCCAACGCCGTATGGACGACGTGCGGACCCTCTATGACAGCGCCGACGAGACCAAGAAGCTGGCGATCCTCCGGCGCTATCACGTCTCCTACGTGATCGTCGGCGCGATCGAGCGCGGCTGGTACATGGTCCCGCCCAAGGGTGCCCCGGACTGCTCCGATCCCTACGCCTCCAAGGCGGGGTTGAGCACGCTGGAAGGACTGGCCGGGCGATTCCTCACCCCGGCCTTCCAATCCGGCACGACGATCGTCTATCGCGTCCTGCCGACGGCCTACTCCGCCGGGAGCGCGGCGGCGCAGCCTGCGCCGAGCGGCATAACGGAAACGACAGCGGCCGGCGGGAGTGAGACGGCACCATGAGCGATCTCGGCGCGATCGTCCGCTGGCTGCTGGCCCTCGAAATCATCGGCTGGGGACTCTATCCGCTCCTCTACCTCGCGCTCCCCGGCCTGCGCGATCGCGGCCTGACCCTCGTCAAGCCCTTTGCGCTGCTGCTGCTGGTCTTCCCGGTCTGGTTCCTCGCCTCCTCCGGCCTGCCAATCTTCGCCCCACCGGCGCTGATCGTCGGCGGCGTGCTGCTGACCATGCTCGGCTGGGCGCTGGCCTTGCACCGCGCCGCGCCCACCGGCGCTGACCAGCCCGATGAGCCCCCCGCCAACATCGTCGCCTTCCTACGCGGCGCGTGGCGTTATGTCGTGCTGACCGAGGTGATCTTCATCGCGACGTTCCTCTTCTATCTCTGGCTCCGCAGTTTCAATCCGCAGATTCTCGGCACCGAGAAGCCGATGGAGATGGGCTTCCTCTCGGCGGCGACGCGCGACAACGCCTTGCCGCCGCGCGATCCGTGGCTGAGCGGCTACGGCATCAACTACTACTACCTCGGCTTCGTCCTCGTCGCCGCGCTCGCCAAGCTGACCGGGATCGCGGCGACGCTCGCCTTCAACCTGGGCCTGGCGACCGTCTTCGCGATGGCCTTCAGCGGCGGCGCGGGGCTCGTCGCCAATCTGGTGGCCGTCGCGCGCGATGGCGGGCGCCGCCCGCCGCGCGAGGGTGCCCTCGCCATCGGCACGATCGGCGGCTATCTCCTCGTCTTCGCCGGGAATATGTATGCCGCGCGCGATATCCTGACGAACGGGCGCGCGGCGATCGAGACCTGGTGGTGGGGCGGGCTCGGCTGGAAAGCCTCGCGCGTGGTGATCGACAGCGGCTTCCCCGCCGCCATCTACGGGGCCAACGCCGGGCCATCGGATACGATCACCGAGTTCCCCTTCTTCAGCTTCATCCTCGGCGATCTGCACGCGCACGTCCTGGCCCTGCCGTACACGCTGCTGGCCTTGGGGCTCGCCCTTGATACCTACCTCGCACCGCTCTTCGGCGCGCGCGGCGCGCGCTTCGCACCGCGCAATCTCTGGCGTATCGCGGTCGCGGCGCTGACGATCGGCGGGCTCTACGCGCTCAACAGCTGGGATATGCCGACCTACGCGGTCCTCTACGTCGCGGCGAGCGCCGTGCCGCTCTACCTCGCCGGGCGGCGCGTCGGGCGTGAGATGATCGTGGCGTTGGCAGGCTTCGCCGTCGCGACCTTCGCCCTCTATCTCCCCTTCTACCGCAACTTCACCTCGCTCGTCGGCGGGCGGGAGCTGCCCCTGCCCGAACCGCTGGCCTCGCTGCCGCTGATCCCGAAGATCGCCACGATCCTCGGCGTCGTGATCTGGAGCAAGACCCCGATCAATCAGTTCTTCACCGTCTATCTCCTCCCCTGGGTCGTCGGGCTGCTCTTCCTCACCTGGCGCTGGCAAGCGGGACGTGGCGAGACGGCGCACGGCTACAGCCGACCGCTGATGACGCTGCTCGCCCTCGCCCTCTGCGCGACGATCATCCGCATGCCGATCCTCTTCCTCGGCGGCACGATGATGCTGCTCGCGGGCGCGATCGTGCGACAACGACGCACCTGCGGCCCGCTCAAGAGCGAGAAAGAACAGGCCGACCTTTTCGTGGCCGGACTCTTCGCGGCGGCATTCGCGCTGGTGATCTTGACCGAAGTCTTCTTCATCCAGGATGTCTTCAGCAACCGCATGAACACCATCTTCAAGGTCTACTATCAGGCGTGGACCCTGCTGGCGGTCGGCACCGGCTACGCGATCGTGCGCGTGTTGACGCTGCGCCCCTTCCCGCTGCCGCGCCCCCAGCGGTGGCGCATCCCGGCGAGCGGCGCGATCGCCCTCCTCCTCCTCGCCACCCTCGCGTATCCCCTCGCGAGCGCGCGGGCACGCACCGACGATTTCAAGGCCGCGTCCGATCTCGACGGCCTCTCGTTCGTGCGTACCGCTGTGCCGGATGAATACGCGGGGATCAGCTGGGTCCGCCAGAACGTCCCGGCAGGATCCGTCGTGGCGGAAGCGCCCGGCTGCTCCTACGGCGAACTAAACGGGATGCCGCAGGATCGCGTCTCCACTTTCGCGGGGGTCAGCACCCCGCTCGGCTGGGGGGGACACGAATCGCAGTGGCGGGGCGGCTCGCCCGATCTGCTGGCGGCGCTCGGCACGCGCGGCGCGGACGTCAATCGCCTCTACAGCACGACCGATCCGGTCGAGGCGAGCGCCCTCCTCGATCGCTACAACATCGCCTACGTCTACGTCGGCGTCTTCGAACGCAACGGCTACAAACAGGGGGGGATCGGCGCGGACTGCCAGGCGGGCGGTGCCTACCCCGCAGCGGGCCTCGCCAAGTTCGATACGCTGATGCAGCGGGTCTACACCAGCCCCGGCGGCATGGTGGCGATCTATCAGCACAAGTAAGCGCTACAGCCCTATGGCGCTAGAACCACAGCCAGGCATCGCCCGAGCATGACGCACGATCGCCGAGAACGGCGCGGCACCCCTGGACGTGGGATGCCGCGCCGTTCTCGTCAGAGGCGTCTCTCGTTACAGCGTGTACGCCGGATGAGCGCCCCCAGCCCGCGCAGGCGGGTAGTATGCCCTTCAGGGGTACAGTGTGCCCTTCATGGGTACTTCGCCGGTGCAGACGGCACCCGCAGCCGGGGCATTGTGCCCTTCATGGGTAGCTTGTACCCCCTCACGGGGTGGTGGCTGCCCTTGCGGGGTGCTTCAACCCCCGGAAACCGAGCCCGGACGCGGCGGCGACGCGACCACCCTCACCCCCGCCTCACTATCGTTCGGCACCCCCTCTCCCCATCCGAGGAGAGGGGGATGAGCCGCTACACACGCCCACAACAGCACGGGAAGGCTGGAGCATTCCAGCCCGCGTAGGCGGGCTTCGTGGCCGCAGACCATCCAGCCGGGAGAGGCTGCCCTCCGGGATACTTCAGTCCAACGGCTACCCACCTGTCCAACGGCAGCCCACGCCCGCCGTGTCCCTCCCATCAGCGCGTCGCTTTAGATGATGAAGCGCCCCGCCGCATAGCAGCGCTGCCCGTCCGCGTAGACTTCCCCCTCGCGCAAATCGCAGATCAGATCCCAGTGGATCGCCGAGCGATTGACACCGCCGCTGTTGGGATACGATTGCCCGAGCGCGAGGTGCATCGTGCCGCCGATCTTCTCGTCGAAGAGGATGTTGCTGGTGAAGCGCGAGATCGTCTCATTCAGCCCGAACGCGACCTCGCCCAGGTAACGCGCACCCTCATCGGTGTCGAGCAACGCCTCCAGCAACGCCTGCCCGCGCGCCGCCGAGGCCGCGACCACGCGCCCCTCCGCGAACGTCAGCCGCACATCCTCGACGATGTTCCCCATGTACACGGCGGGGTAGGTGAAGCGTACCGTGCCATTCACCGAATGCTCGTGCGGGCCGGTATAAACCTCGCCGCTCGGGAAGTTACGCGAGCCGGTCGCGTTCGACCCGCTCGAATTGATCCAGGTCCGCCCGCCGACCCGGTACGTCAGGTCGGTGCCGGGCGCGACGATGTGGATCTCGTCGCGGACAGCCAGGAAATCGGTGATCCGCTGCCACTCGTCGGAGAGCGCCTGCCACGCGGCGGCGGGATCGTCGCGATCGAGCAGACAAGCCCCGTAGACGAATGCTTCGTAATCGGCCAGCGGCATCCCCGCCTGCTGCGCGTACGCCTGCGTGGGGAAGAGGGTGCCGGTGTGCCGCAACTCCCCCTGCGCCGCGCGCGCCATCTGGCGCTGACTGAGCGCTGCCCGGCCCTGCTGCGCCGACGCCAGCCGTGCGGGCGCGATGCCGCTCAGCGCCATCGTGTTCTCGACGGCCCCGATCCGCAGGATCGCGTCGTAGTTTTCGGCTTCCCACAGGCGCGCGGGCGAGACATCGCGAAGCTGCGTGGCGCTCCCCTCGCGGAGGGCCAGCGCCGCCAACTCCTCGATCTCGATCCGCACCTCGGGATAGGCCCCCGCACGCAATGCCTCGCGATAGACCTCGCGCAGCAGCGGCGTGGCGAGCGGGCCGGTGACGATCAGCAAGCGATCGTCGGGGCGAATGCCGAGCGCGTAGTGGATCAGCGCGCTGGCGAGCTTGCGGTGGCGGGGGTCGATCATGGTGCCTCCGATCGATACAGTTTCGACAGGCAGAGGGCTGGTACAGGCATCAACACTTCGTCATCCCAGGGCAGACAAGCGGCCAGCCATGCGCGCCATACTACCGCCGTTAGCAGGAGAGCAAAAACGACCGAAGATTTCAGCGCCCCGAGCACAGGGACGGTTGAAGATGCAGCGTTGGCCGCCCCGCACCACACCGATGGCACCACCCTTGCGCCCAATACCCCTGTAGGGCGGGGATGATCGACACCCCGCAACGCCGGACCGGCGACAATTCTTCGGGTGGAGGATACAGATGCCACAGGGACGCAGCAGCGATAATAGCCCCGGCGACGGGCGGCAGCCCTATTCCGACATCGGCGGCAAGGAAGCGCACCACGCGCAGACGCACGATGTCCGCCAGGAAGAACTGACGAATGCCCGACCGATGGCGCGGGCGGACGAGTTCGCCGAGGACATCGCGCCCTCGACGGCCTCGCAGGGTCCGCGCAGCCACGCCGACGAGAGCACATCCGCAGCGGCGGACAAGGCGCTGCACGGCCAACTCCCCGAACTGACCAACGATGTACTCAGCCGTCTCGCGATCATCGAGCCGGGAGTGCCGCTGGACCAAGGCAGCGTCTACCTCGACCTCAACGATCGGAGGGCGGGGCCATTCAAGGCGTTGGGGAACCAGCAGGCCGAGCGCGGCCAGCGCTACGTCGCGAAGAAGGATACCGATTACGAGTTGTGGAACCAGCTCGTCGGCGCTCACACCGAGGCGACGATCGAGCGCCCGGTATAGGGCGCTTCAGCGGCACCATACGCAGCGCAACGTCGAGCGGCGGGGGCTGATCGTTGCATTGTCCCCGCCCTTTGCTTGCTCACCCTCCTGCGTGTGGTCGCGGGCGTGGCGCGCGCGGGCCACCCTGCGGGAGGGTGAGGATGAAGGTCGCACCCCGCCCTTCTCCCTCCGATTCGGCCCAGAGCTGCCCGCCATGACGCTGGGCGAGTTCCCGCGCAAGGAAAAGGCCCATCCCCATGCCCCGCTGCGCCTCCGCGAAGCCGTGCAACGCCCCTTCGTGGACCCGATGGAAGCGCTCGAAGATCGGTTCCAACTGGTCGTGCGCGATGCCCACGCCCATGTCCCGCACGCGCACGACCGCGTCTTGCTCGCCTGTCGCCGTTGCGGGAGTGCGCGGACGGACCGCGACCGCGACCGTGATCTCCCCACCATCGGGAGAATACCGGACCGCATTCGTCAACAGATTGACGACGATCTGCTCGACCCGATCGCGATCCCAATCGCCGACGAGGGGCGGCACTGCGGCCTGCACCACGATCGTGTGGCGTGAGGAGAGTTCGCCGATCTGCACCGCCGCCTCGCGGACCAGCGCGACGAGATCGAAGAGATCGCGGCGCAGCTGCAAACGCCCGGCATCGAGCCGCGAGACATCGAGGAGCGTATCGACCAGTTCGGCCACCCGGCGCGTCTGATTGTCGATCGTGGTCAGGTAGCGCAGGACGCGCTCATCGGCGGGGCCGAGGCCGAGCAAGCGCTGCTGGAGGAGTTGCGTGTAGCCACGCAGCGACGTGAGCGGCGTCTTCAGTTCGTGCGAGGCGATCGACAGGAAATCGTCCTTCGCCTCCTGCAAGCGCCGCATCTTGCTCATGTCGCGGCAGACGATCACCGCGCCGCTGATCGCGCCCCCGCGACTGCGGATCGGCGCGCTACTGACACTGATCGGCAATTCGCTCCCATCCGGTGCGTCGATCGCCATCGCCAATTCGTTGGTGACGATGCCTTTCAACGCCGTAGAAGTCGGGCCACCATCGACCAACGGGCTATTGTCCGTGCGCCGCGCGTGCCAGCGCGCGGCACGCGCGGCGATCGTCGGCGGCACAGCGCCACCGAACAACCGGCGCATCGCTTCGTTCGCTTGCACGCGGTCGCCCTGACGGTCGAGGACCAGCACCCCATCGGCCATCGAGTCGATGATGGCGTCGAGACGTTCGACCGTATCGCCCAGGCGCGCGTTCGCCCGGCGCAACCGTCGGAAAGCGTCGCCCACGAGCGCCATCGCGGCGAAGGTCACGCCGAGCAGGAGCAACTGGGTCCAATCGCTCGGCATCCTCAGCGCGAAGGTATTCGCGGGGGAAACGAAGGTATACCAGACGAGCAGGAATGACGCGATCGCGGTGGCGAAACCGACCCGCCCGCCCCACCCGTAGGCGAACGCCAGGATCACAAAAGGGTAGAGCAAACTGGGATTGGGGATGGTCGCGACCAGCCGATCGAAGAAGTCGATCGCGAGCGTGAGCAGGAGCGCGCAAAGCGGGCCGCCGAACAGACCGAGCGGGCGACGCCAGAACCACACGGGGAGTCGTCGCAGGGCACTATCGCGCATACCGTCTTCTAGCCCCACTGCTTCGATGAAACAGCGCTGCGGAGGAGTTGGCTGGTCCGCATCCACATCGTTGTATGACATTGTACGGAGGCGACGATGGTCACGCAAATGCGGAGAGGGGACAGCGGCGGTGGGGGCAAGCCGTCGGTGCTACCGTTCGTTCTGCAGCGGGAACCACACAGTTGTTCAGTCCGTTATAGGAGATGTGGCGAACCCTGCCCCCCGTCGCACCATACACCCTGGGATGTGTTAGGAGAGGAGGACATCTGGTGAACATCGGCAAATCCGGCCACGGGATGGATTATCTGAAACGGTATCTGATCGAGGAAGAGATCGAGGAGTACCAGGAGCATCACATCTCCCGCCGCGAGATGATGCGGCGGGTCCTGATCATCACCGGCAGCGTGCCGATGACCGCCTCGATCCTCCTCGCCGCCGGGTGCGGCACCTCCGCCACGCCCACCACGGCGGCGGTCGCGCCAACCGCAGCGGCGTCCACAGCGGCGTCCACAGCGGCGACCGCAGCGACAACGGCGACAACCGCTGGCCGCGCGACCACCACCACGGCAGCCGCGACGACCGCGACCGCACGCGCGACCGCCTCGGCCATTTCGGGCGGCGCGACGGCCACCCGCACCATCGGGGCAGCCGCGACCGCCACGCGCGCCGGGACGGCGGCGGCCACGGCGACCCGCGCCGGTTCGCCGACCGCCACCCCGAGCGGGATCACGATCCCGCCGACCGATCCGGCGATCGATGCCGGGGCGGTGCAATTCCCCGGTCAGGGCGGCGCGACCCTACTCGGCTATCTCTCCAGCCCGAAGGCAGCCACCAAGGCTCCTGGTATCCTGGTGATCCACGAGAATCGTGGCCTGACCGAGCACATCAAGGATGTCACCCGACGCTACGCCAAGAGCGGCTTCGTGGCCCTCGCCGTGGACCTGATCTCGCGTCAGGGCGGCACCGACACGATCGCCGATCCGGCGCAGATCCCGAACATCCTCGGCCAGAGCGCCGACCGCGAACAGTTGGTGCAGGACATGATCAGCGCGGTCGCCTTCCTCAAGACCCAGGCGAAGTTCGCCGGACCGAAGGCGGGTGTCGTCGGCTTCTGCTTCGGCGGCGGGATGGTCTGGCTCCTCGCCACGCGGAGCACCGATATCGTCGCGGCCAACCCGTACTACGGCCCGCCGCCGGACCCGATCGATACGGTCCAGAACATCGCCGGGCCGGTCCTCGCCTTCTACGGCGGGGAGGACTCCCGCATCAATCAGAACATCCCGGCGATCGAGGCGACGATGAAGCAGTACGGCAAATCGTTCACCTCGAAGATCTATCCGGGGGCCAACCACGCCTTCAACAACGATACCGGCCAGGCGTACAACGAGGCCGCATCGAAAGATGCGTATGCCCTCTCGGTGAACTTCTTCAATACGAACCTAAAAAGCTGAACCGGGCGGAATGAGCGGGGGGGCGGGGCCATTCGGTCCCGCCCCCTTTTCGTTCGCATGGTCATCGTTGCTCAGCCCGGCCCGTCGAGGGCTAGTACAGCGCGGCTGGAATAGCCCTGTGGATTATGCCATGAGGGCCTTGCCCTGGTAGGTCCACTTGAAGGGCTGGGCCATCGTCCGATTGTCGTAGGCGATGAATGCCAGCACCTTGTCCTG
>JAABUH010003623.1_pt1 | contig 13087 bp, 16 predicted proteins | sample 5559121 | NCBI WGS metagenome assembly JAABUH01 (sample SAMN10711871, study PRJNA513364) | rock metagenome | isolation source: Antarctica rocks | place: Antarctica: Victoria Land, Battleship Promontory nord | collected 2015-12-28 | reverse complement strand
GGCCGGCGCGGCGCCCAAGAAAGCGAAGCGGCGGCGGGAGGCCGATGCGGCCGGCCCCCCGGGCGCCCAGGCGGCGGGGGCGCCCGGCGCGGCGCGGGGGCCAGACACGGCCGCGCCGCCCCTGGCAAATGGGCACATTGGGAAGGAGAGTGTGATCAGGGAGCAGAGGCGGAAGAAGAAGCCTGGCACGGCGGGCGGGGAGGCGCAGGGCGCGGCTGCAGGCGCCGGCAGCCTGGCCGACGGGCAGGCGCAGGGGAAGAGGGCAAAGGGCGGCGGCCGGGCGGGCGCGCAGCCTGCAGACGCGGCGGCGGCGCGCATGGCCACCTTTGCCAGGCCCGCGCTGCGGCGGGACGCGCGGGGCGGCGCCGGCGCGGGCAGCAAGAAGCAGAAGCGGACCGCCGGGCGGGGCGAGGAGGCGCCGGGTGAGGCGGGCGCCGGCGGTGGCGGTAGCGGCCTCACAAAGGCGCAGCGCAAGAACCTGCGGCGTAATCGCAAGCGCGCGGAGAAGCGCGACGCCGCGCCGCCGCCGGCAGCCGCCTGAGCGCGACTCGGGCTGGATGGGCAGGTGGTGTGTCTTGTTTCGCCCGCCTGCCAATGTAACCAGATGCACCATGCTCGCAGCGCACTTCCGTGCAACAGACCAGCGCGTCAGCATTATCACTTTGAGCTTGTTTTACACTGTGCACTCTGTTAATTCGCGAGTACCAGTTTATCCTACGCAACTGCTGGATACCAGGTTCAACGTGCTGCGGGCATAAACATGCTCAGAGCGCTGCCATAAACAATTTGTTATTCCCCGAAACAGCTGCAGGCGGAGCTCGTCCTGCGCATTGAATACAAGCGCTCGCGCAGCCGCCCCGACACACACACATCGGCCGCACCGGCCACACTCTGCTCCTGCATGAACTGCTAGGCACGCGCCAACGGCCAGGAGGGTCGGCACTTCCCCGCTGCCCGCGGATCGCTGGGAAGCCTTCACTGCACCCGCAGCGGCTGCGCTCGCTCCGCGCTCGTGTTGCGCCCCGCCCGCATGCCCTCCCGTAGCAGCGTCTGCCGCTCCTCCGTCACCGCCGCCGCTGCGGGCCCACACGTGGCGGCCTCACGCAGGGCAGACAGCGTGGCGCCACCCCGCCAGAACAGCTCACCATGAACAATCGAGTAAAACGCATCGCCCACACCACTACCCCTAGATTGTCTTCACCATCTGTGCAGCGAGCACCGTTGCACGCCTTGCCTTACGACAGCGCTTGCAAAGTGCATATGGGTATAATCAACATCTGCAGCTGCAGTGTGCATGGCTTATGACCTCCAGGTCAATGCCTTATTACGGAGCTTGCAGGCAACACGTATGATGCCAATGCCTCTTGCACAAGACAGAAGGTCGCGGGGTGCGCACGCGGCTTTACGGACGGCGTCTGCAGCGGCGGCAGGCCCAGCGCGCTCGGCAGGATGCAGTGCAGCATGACCGCCAGGCCGGCCAGCCGGTTCACCTGCAGGGTACAGCAGGGTTAGGGTAGGTACACACACGACGCTCGCTCACTGCTCGCCCTGCGCTCTCGCCCGCATGATCTCCTCCCACCCTGCTCTCGACACGCCGGGCGGCCTCGGGCCGCCTGTTGGCAAGCGGACGATCGGCCCGACCGGCCCACAGCCAGAGCTCTCGGGACCCGCTTCGGCAGGCGCACCCACGGCGGCGCGCGCGCGCCCGCCAGCTTCTCGCACAGCGCGTCCGAGAAGTGGTTGCCTGCGCGCGCGGGCACATCTTCAGACGGCGCCGTTCGCGGCGCGCCCGCTGGCGCGCCCCTCGCGCCGCCGCCTGCCATGCCCCAAACGAGCTGGGCCGCGGCCGGGGCGACAGTGGCGCCGGCAGGCGCGGCCCGCCGCCTCGGCGGGTCCTGTGCCGGTCCGGGGGGAGGGCGCGCACAATTGCGCTCCAGCAGGTGGTAGCTGTTGCCGCGGAACTCGTACCCGAGCTGCTGCACCACGTCCTGCACCTCGTGCGGCTCCAGGCTAGTGTGCCCGATGACCACACTCTCCCGCCAGGTGACTGCGCAGGCGCCGCGCGTCAGCTCCGCTACTGCGCACGGCACGGCCGGGCGGCGGCAGTGCGGAGCGCGCAGCAGCGCCGCACCCGGCCCCGGCGCGTCCCTGGGCGCCGTGGCAAACACGCCGCTCATGTCGTACTCGTGCCCTGCCCGCACAGGAGGCAGCAACCCGTCAGGTGCGCCAGCAGCAGCAGGCAGAGCACGGACGGTGCGCAGAGAGCTGTCAGCAGTTCTGGGCAGGGGGTTCAAGCGAGGCGCGACCTCCATAGGCGTACTCCTGCGGCGAACACGCACAGGTCTGAGCAGCCGACTTGACACAGCAGTGTGCAAGCAGCAAGCGGGAGGGCGTGAGCGCTCACCACGCCGTACACCTGCACCCCGCTGTGGAAGATGCCTGCACGCGTTCACGCTGTGTCAGCGGCAGCGCAAGCGCGCAGACGTGCTGCCCTGCACGACCGCCGCCGGGGGCGTGCGCGCCTATGCCCAGGTGGTACAGCCACGAGTTGTCGTGCAGGTCGTATATGTTCAGCACCACCTGCTCGCGCGCCGCTGACCGCCTGAACCCCCGCCCAGGCGCGTCCATGCGGGTTGGCGCAGGCACGCTCCCCGGCGTGCACGGTGCCGCTCCCAGCGCGCGCGTCCGACGGCTTGCCCAGGGCGCCCAAGTGACCCAGTCGCTGCGCGGCCCCTCAGAAGTGTGAAGCTCCTTGCCTCGCTGTGCAAGGAACCCCTGGCAGGGTCAGTGCAGAGAGTCATCACTCGGCCAAAGTCGAGATTAGGAAGGACCCGTTAACCACTTTTTGATTGCTTGCCAGGACGTAATGCATGGAGCCTGACGGTGGAGCACCTGGCGAGGTTGCGCTCGTGCGCGTGAAACGCAAGGCAGCTGAGGCTGCATCAAACACGCTTAGTGCGGACCTGAGGCGTTCCAAGACTGTTGCTGTGGTGCCTGCTCTTCGCTGCCAACTGCAAATAGCAATATCACTGCCTATGGATGCGCTGGCACTATCCTGCTGATGCAAGGCAAAGTGTGATACATTGGAGCGGTGCAACCTCGGCGCTTTTGGTACCCGCAGTTGTCGAGGGCCTGCCGGGTCGGCCGGACAAGCGGGCGGCAAGCGCGTCGCTGGTGGAGCGGCTCCGGCAGCTGGACTGCGGCGCCGCAGGACCCAGCGTCCGGCCGCAGCAGCGCTTCCAGCTGCTGGCCACGCTGCCCAGCAGCCTGCATGAGGTGCTCGCGACCACCACGCTGCAGGCGATCATTGCGACAGGGGAAGGCGGCAGGTGCGGTCCTGCTTGCGCCGCTGTCTGCAACAGCGTGGGCGCTTCACGTGAGTGCCTGAGCCCTGGACACGCTCTGTCCAGGCGCTCTGGCGGAGGGAGCGGAGGGGCTGCGGCAGGCGAGCGGGACGCGCCGGGTCTGGAGAACCTGGAGAGCTGTCATGCTGAGCCAAGCGGACAGCCGCAGCCGCGCCTGAGTGTGTTTGACGCCAGTGCGGCGCCATACAACGGGTGAGAGCAGCGCTGTCTCGTCTTTTTTTTGGCGGCCTCTTACAGATTTATGCTGACAGTGCGCGCTGCTGCTCGCTGCAGCTTGCCATGGAGGGGGCCAGCTTTGCAGCCCGCTGCGGCGGAGGTGCGTCTCGCTATAGCTGCTGCAATGCATGCCAGTGTGCTGCACGACTCTGACTCTTTGCTGGGCTGCAGGCTAGTGAGAGCGGTGACGTGGTGTACGACTACTACCGCGCAGGCCCCGATGACCTTCCAGAGGTCGCTGAAGACAACGTGCCTGTCGTCCAGGCACGCTCTGTGCAAGTCGCCATTCCTCGCGTAGCCACTGCATGCGCGGGTCGCTGCGCAAGTGTGTGCTCCTGCTGCTGCTGCTGCCGCTCGGCGAGCTTGCATTTCAAGCTGCTTCGTGTGCCCTTGACTCGCGCAGTGCACCAGCAACACAGCAGAAGCCCATGCATGTCGCTTTTGCATCACCGCCCTGCATTGCAGCGATGCACTTGCTTCCCTATGAGTGTTTATCAGGTGATTGTCTGTGCGCAAGGTGCTTACTCCCGATGGTGAGCTGGCCGTCATGGAGCAGGGCGCATCCAGCTGCGCTGACAGTGAGGACTCGAATGCGGAAGGCTTCTATACTCACGAGTACCCCGACGAGGACGAGTCCGGCGACAGCAGCTCCCTTGCATCAGACAAGAGCCGCAGGTCAGAGAGTGGAAGCGCTGGCGATTCCTACTGAATCCTGTGCATGCAGCACTCTCGCACATGGAGCTCGCACATGTAGCTCTGTGAGCCTGTGTAAAGAGGTAGGGGCCTGGTGTAGCAAGGACGCGCTGTTCTGGACGCACTCCATAGAGGCTCAGTGACATACTCTGTGCGCCATGTGCACATACGCCTCCAATGTGTGTAAAAAGAGTGCGTGAATAGTGCTGCTTGAGCCCAGACATGCAATCCCGTACGGACTCTCGAGTCCACAGCTCCAGACACCAATTTTGGTGACCGCATACCTGAGAGCCCTCCACAGCTCCAAACAAACTGCAGACTCCTTGTAAAGTATCCAAGGCCCTGCTCGCTAGCGGAAGTGAGTGGGCTGCTTCACATCAAAGTCCCGGGCTCTCCCTTGTCAGCAGGCGCTGCGCGGCGTGCGCCGACGCAGCAAGCGCAATGTAGCCGTGATGACTGCAGCGCATGGACAACCTAGTTGTGCTCGACTATGGCGCACAGATGTTCAAAGCTGGCCTTGCTGCAAACTTCCCCAACGATGAAGAGCCGCGCGTGGTGGGGTGCCTGGGGCAGTCAGTAACTTGCGTATGCATCAGACACCGCAGACAAGTTCACGACCTCGCTGATGCTGGCGTGCAGGTGACGCCGGCCAGTGTGCGACTAGACGCTGCCAGCGGCACCACCGGCATTACTAGCAACGGCGGTGGTGATTGTGATGGACTCGTCCAGAGTGTTGTGGAGCGGGGAACGGTGGCGCACTGGGAGGGCTTTGAGTCCTTGGCGTACGACATCCTGTATCGCCAGGCGCGGCTTTGCGCAGCCGCTGGCTGCAACAAATTCAACGGCAGTGGTGCACTGAAATGTTGTGTGGGGCTGCGCAGCTGGGCTGGGAGCAAGGAGACGAGGGCAGCCTGCTTGTTGCAGAGCCGCTCTTCACCTCCAAGGCAACCGCCCGGGCTCCTTCCACCAAAGACGTTCACTAGATGCTGGCTTATTGCCTTGCTTGCAACGGAGCTCTGGCATGTGTTTTTTCTTTTTGCTGGAGCTATCCCTGTATGTGCCTGGGCCACAGCTAAGCAGCCTGAGCGGCGCAGGCGGACCGGGAGCGCCTCACGCAGCTCTTCTTCGAGCAGTTCAACGTGACGTCGCTCTTCCTGTGCGATCAGGCGGTCCTGTCGCTGTACGCGCTGGGAAAAACGTCCGGCACCGTTATCGACCTGGGCTATGACAAAATTGGTGCGAGCGCTGCTGGGTCCGCAGAGGGCCACTACAATAGCCTGCCACCGCCCAAGCAGAACACAGACTCGTCTGCACTGGAGGGCCATGTACCTGAACGACCTGCATGCATGCGCGCTGGCGTGCCCCGCCTCGTATCCAACGCATGGCCAGTTAATTTAGAAGGCTATCAGCGCACGCACACGAATCTCAGGCGGCGAGGCTTGCATGGCGAGCACGATCAAAGCTGCTGCGCCCGGCCGGCAGACATCGCGCTGGTGGAGGAGGGCCGCCTGCATCAGCCGGCCTCGCGGCGGCTGCCGTACGGCGGGCGCGAGCTGACGGCGCACCTGGCGCGCCTGCTGCGCCTGGGAGGCGCCGAGGGCGCCGCGCTGTCGCGCGCAGAGCTAGATGCGCTTGACAGCGCCAAGGCCGGCTGCATGCGCGTGCTGGACGCCAAGGACGACCTGGCCGCGGCGGCGGCCCAGGCATGCGCCTGGGCCGACTCTCACTCCTGTCCTGGCAGGGTTCACATGATGGAGATGCTCTGTGCAGCTCCCATGGCAAGCTGGCTTGTTTGAGCACCGGCGTGCCGGGGCGAGGCTGTGATGCGGAGCACGCCTGGTAAGGCACATTGACCCTGCATGCATGAGGAGGCCATGTCCATATGCTTGAAGGTATATATTTATATGGGTCCGGAGGTTCCGACGTAAACACCACGTAGTTGTACAGCTCAGTCCAGGCTGTGCAGTGCGAGGGGGCGTGGGCCCTGTTGACCGAGGCCTCCCTGAGGGTCGGGCGGACGCGCGCTCCCCGCCGCACAGGCGCCGGCCGCAGACGCGCCGCGCTTTGCGCTGCCGGACGGGCGCCGCGTGGCGCTGGCGCGCGAGGGCGCCGCGCTGGGCGAGGCGCTCGTGGACCCCTCCGCGCTCGGCCTGGACCTGCCCTTGCTGGCCGAGGCCGCCTTCTCGGCCGTCATGAGCCACCACGACTCCGCGCAGCGGAAGGTGCGCCGGCTGCGCCGGCGGGCATGCGCCTCCGCTGGATCTGCCTTGCTTGGCCCTCCTGTGCCCCGCGCCAGCGGCGTTGGGCGCATGGCATCGCACCTTGTTTCTCTGCGCCTCGTCTGTGCGTGTCCTGACCATGCGCCCCTGCATGAGTCGCAGCTTGCAAGCCTTCCTGCCCAGGCACACTGCACTGGCAACCCTGCAATGGCGCTGCCGCTCATGACCTTGCGCCATGCCCCGCAGGCCGCCCTGGAGAGCGTGCTGGTGTGCGGCGGCGGCTCGGCGGCCCCGGGCGCGTCGCAGCGCGTGCTGCGCGACCTGCGCGCGCTGGCGCCGCCCTCGTTCACGCCCGCGCCCGTCGTGCTGCCGGAATACATGCCGGCGGCCACCCCGCGGTGCGCCGCCGCACCCGGCAGTATGTGTTACATGGGCCGCCGCCAGCTGTGGACTCCTAACACGTGACGTGCTTCCAACTAGCACCCCCCTGAGCATGTACTCTGACCTTACCGCCTTGCAAGTCTGTTCAGAGTGGGGCCCCCATGCGCGAGCCCCAAGCTAAAAGCGCGTCCCGGACACCTAATCACTAGTGCGTGCAGCGCAGAGCGGGATGGTTGACTGAGCTGCGAAGGCTGTCCTGCGGGTGTGAAGAGGTCGCACTTGCGGCTGCAGGGCGCCTTGGGGAGGTGCTGCATGTGGCCAGCACATGGAGCTTGCGCGTGCTGTGTGGAGGTGAGGAGCCTGCGATGCTGCCATTGCCATGGGGCTAACCCGCTCGCGCGGGCGCCAGGTATGCGGCCTGGATGGGCGGCGCGGTGCTGTCCAAGGTCGTGTTCCAGCAGGGCCACGCCATCGGCAAGTTTGACTACGACGAGGTCGGCCCAGCGGTTGTCCACCGCAAGTGCTGCTAGCGCGGAGCCCGCTACGGAGTCCGCTGCTGCCTGCGTGTCAACCATGGCACGGCGCTGTACAGTGGATGCCGAGCATGCTAAGCAGTGCTGACCCAGCCATGTGTCGGCCGGTCTTGCGTTGGCCCCGCCAGATCTGTTCAGCGATTATGGTGCATTGTTGACTCTGATGTGTCCCAGCGTGCACAGGTATATCCTCCTTGCGTGCCTCATTGCAACAACAGAGCAGGGCGCGGTTTGCATAACTATTGCATAACTATAAAGCAGGTCTGATGGCTCGACGGAGCGCAGACCACAAGACAGCACGAAAACATACACCTATGAAAACATCTGCAGTCTCTTGTCACACTTCAGCAGCTGCACACCAGGGGCTGCACGCCCTGCTAAGACCCCGGCGGGGCGGCAGGGTCTTGTGCAGCATCAGCATCACCTGTGCCCGGCCCTGCCGCCGCTGCGCCGCCATACACCACCTGATACACCGCGGAGAAGTCGAGGCCCTCACCGCGCTCAGCCACGGCCTGGTACAGCGGCAGCGCGCGCTCGGCCACGGGCGCCGGCGACCCGGTCTGCCGGGCCGCCTGCAGCGCGAGGCCCAGGTCCTTGACCATGAGCTCGGCAGCAAAGCCGCCGACGTAGCCGCGGCTGGCAGGAACGCCGGCCATGACGCCCTGCGGCCCGGCGCAGACACGCTCCTCGCCAGCCTGGAGAAATCTCTACAAAGGGCCCGCTTCACAGAGCACCGTCTCCGTTACTCTGCAACACTATGTCGAAAGCTCTGCCTCACCTGGCAGGAATTTGTGCTGTTGCACTAATTGCACCACCACGCTGACTGCACCAGGCAGCAAAGACGGGTCCTTGGACCCGGCTCGTCAGCCCGGCACGCCGGCGCAAGACGCGACCACGACCGACCGGCAGCCGCGAGCGCGCCGCACCGGGGCCGGGTTGTACTGCTCGCAGCTCCAGCAGCGCGCGGAACTGGCGTTCATCACGGCCGACAGCAGCGCGGGGTCCAGGCCCAGGCGCGCGCCCAGCGCCAGGCCCTCCGCCGTCGCCGCCATCTGCCCCGCCAGCGCCAGGTTGTTGCACACCTGCGCGCGCCGACCCAGGCGCTGAGCGTTGACAAAGTCGCGGCGCCTGTGGCCTTGCGCGCGGGGTCCGGGCCTGGCGGCCGCGCCAAGCACCAAGCCCTTCGCTTCCGCGGCCAGTCCATCTGCTGCTGCTGTCTGAGCCTCAGTGCCAGGTTGCGGCGACGCGATGCACGCATGCTGGCCGCAATTGCGGGCAGTGCAGCGCCTGCTCAGGCGCCTGCAGCAAACCGCTCCACGGCCTTGCCATGCTGGCCTGCCCAGGAGCCCCCGTGGCTCGCGCGCCGCACGGACCTGCATCACGGAGGTGCGCAGGGGCGCGGCCGCCTGCCGCAGCCCTGGGCAGCACCCTGGATGGCACCCCGCCGCCTGCCACGGGCCTGGGCAGTACCTTGGCAGCCTGTCCGCTGCCGGGCCCGCCGCAGTAGTGGACGCGCTTGCCCATCGCGCGCAGGTACGGCTCCGCCGCGGCCACAGCCGCGCGCGCCCCGCCGCACTGCGCCGCTCCCGCGCAGCGCTCGCGTGCTGGGGCTGGCAAAGCATGGGCGCACACATGCGCCGCTTGTGACGCCCGGCGCATGGGACATGCACCCCAAACACGAGGCAAGAGGCTGGAGCCCATGGCAGCACGGATGCATCGCGCAGCCGCGACGCAGCAGGCCTTCGTACCACCAGGCGGCTCAGCATGCTGCAATCATACCCGACAGACGCGAAAGCGGTGAGTGGGTCAGCGCAAGGCCCGCATGCACTCATGCGGCAGCCACGTGCGCACCATGAACGACAGCGTGGCCGCGGTGGCGCCTGTAGTCCCGCCCGACACCGGCGCGTCCACCATGGCGGGGGACGCGACCGAGCAGCCTGGCACTGGCGTCGCAGCCCGGCGCAGCTGCGCCTTCGCCACCTCCGCCGCTACCTGCACCCCGGCAGCAGGACATTATCAAGTGGTATGCCATTACGGTATCTGGTCATAGCGTCCGCGGAGTCGTCAGTCACCTTCAAGCGGTTCGGACGCTGCAGGCGCATGAAGACACTGCGCAACTCTCGCTCTGCCAAGCCAAGCCAGGGTCACTGCGTTTGTGCGTACCAGCAGGTGCACAGGCTTCCACGCAATTGTATCCTTGAAACCCAGCACTCTGGGGTGCAGCCATGTCCAGGGTGGGTGCACACCTCTCGTGCGGCAAGCGGGTCAATGGTAGAGGAGTCCACCAGCAGCGCTGCCTGCAGGCCTGGCTGCCCCAAACGTGGCACAGCGGTCACACATCCACGACAAGCGTTAAACGCTTATAGCTTGGGAGGCAGGAGTGGGTACATACCGCCCTCGGTGGAGAGGATGCCCCTGCTGCCGCAGTAGACGTCCCTGACGTGCTTGGAGCTCGGCAGCATCGTGAAGATGACGCCTGCACATGTGATCACGCTGCTCGTCAACCGCAGCACTTCTCACAGGTTCATGCTGGTTGAAACTGAATAGTGATGAGAGCGCCCCGCACCCGCTTCCGCAGCCATGCCGCTGGGCGAGGAGGCGCTGGCAGCGCCGGTGTCCTTGCAGAACTCGCGCAGCCTTGCGCTCGAGCTGTCATACACGAGCAGGTCGTGGCCCCCATGCATCAAGTTCCTTGCCATGCGGCTCCCCATCTGGCCCAGCCCTATGAAGCCAACCTGCAAATGCAGGCATACCTGGATATCAAGCATGAGCGGAAGCGCTGGGAACCAGGCGTGGGCGGAAGCGCTCACAGCTGCTGACCAAGCTACTTATTGCAGTGTCGAGCGCACCTTGACGGGCGCCTCCACAGCCGCTGCGCAGGAGTAGCTGTGCTGCTTGAGGGGGTGCAGCAAACACAGCCATGCCTGCGAGGAAAGCAGGCGCACGGGATGCTGACTGAGCATCAGGGTGCACGCGAGGTCTCGCAGCGCTCAGCTAGTCAGCGGTGTTGCTGCAGCAGGAGTTGGCCATCTCGTATACTCCTGGGTGTGCAGCTGTGGCCAGTTTTGCAGCCACCCGGAGTGAGCTAGGCCATGATGAAAAAACGCACAGTTTTTCTGCACAGAAGCGTTGGTTTCCAGGGTGTGCGCCGTGAGTTACACTGGAACTGCCACAGCGAGGACAGTCATGCCATGTTGCAGCGCGGCCATCTACACCAGCTTGCACTCATTCACTCATGAATAGGACGTGCGCTGACAGGTCGGCGTGCTGCTGCAGCAGGGCGTCCACCAGCCATGCGCGCGCGCGCACGGGGGTGCCTGCACGCGCGCAGGCGCCCAGCGCTCGCAGGACGCTCCATCCCAGGGAGGCAGCACCTGACAACGGTTTGCTGCTGGTAAAACTTGGTACCCTGAGCACCACGCTCCATACACCCTCACTGCGTATCAGGGTGAGCCCACGAGAATCGCAGAGCAGCATCGCCACCCGGTGCTGCTTGCACTCAGCATGCGACCAGTCGTGAGCGCAGGAGCTGAGACATGCCAATACACCGAGCAAAGCGAAGAGTGTTGCGATGCGTGCAGTTCTTGAGCGCAGAAGCCCATAGCAGCCCTGCTGCACCTGTCTCTCGCCGCATGACGGAGGCAACGCACCCGGCGGCAGCGCGCGCGTCGCCCATGCGCGCTCAGACGCCGCCGCCCCCGCGCCCAGCACCACCAATGGCGCGCTCGCCCCGGCCGGCTGCCGCGGTGCGTCGCTCGCCAGGCGGCCGCCCGCGTGGCGAGCAAGCGCCTCCAGGCCGGCGCCGCGATCCGCTTCGGCCGCGCGCAGCCCTGCGCTCATCGCACATGCAGCCAGCTCAGGAGCAGGGTCAGGACTGCGGCGCTGTGGCGCTGAGCACCGTCCCTCCCGGCCTGGCGCAGGCATGTTGTGGAGCCCCCGCCGGTCAGCCGCTCCCAGTCGGCGCATCCGCACGGCGCCCGGCAACGCTCGGGGGGCGGGCGCGCAGGGCGCAGGCGCGGCGGCGCGCGCGCCGGGCGACAGCAGCACGGCGTGGCCGGCGAGCAGCCGGCCGGCCTGCGCGCGCTCGGTCGCGCGCGCGAGGTCAAAGCCCTCGCGCCGCTCGGCCGCGCGGTCGGCCAGCAGGTGGTCCGGCACGGCCTCCACGAACGCGCCGCTGGCCGCGCTGGCCGCCAGCCAGGCGTCCGTGACGATGGGCCGCCCTGCGCGCAGCGCCGTGGGGCGTCGGGCCGGAGCGCGCGGGCCGTGCTATGAGGGCGCCCACATGTTGGCGGGCAAGCGTTTGGGCGCGGCCGCCAGGGGCGCGCTCCTGCGCCTGTCCAGCAGCCTGCCATGTGTACAACCGGAACAGCTACGCATGGCGTCTGTGCGGGCGCCGCAGGGCGCATTGCTTGGTGAGCGCTCCCACAGACGGTCACAGGCAATGTTGTCCAGTGCTCCGGAGGAGCGCTGGCGACCAACCATCAGTGAGGGGGTCATGCTCAGGCAGCGCATGAGGGCGTTGCTACAGCTTGGGAGTGACCCGCAGCGACCTCTTGGCAGCATGGGGTGCAGAGCACAGGTGCAGCATGTTGACTTGCGTGCGAGAGAGTCAGATTGTGGCTTGCGTGCTTTGAGTCCACTCCAACACAGAGCTGACCACATGCTGAAGTTTGTGCGTTAGAGTGCGCATAAGGGATCGGCCCATCCCAGTCAACCCAGGAGCTGATATGTCGCGTAGCACATGCCGTGGCAGTTAAGCGCGGGGCGCGCACCGGCCGCCAGGGCGATGAGCACGCTCCGGCTCTTGACAAAGCCGCGGCCCTTGCCGCCCGACGCCGGGGCCAGCTGCGCGCACGCCTTCGCGGGTCAGCCCGCTGTTCAGCCGCCGCATGGCGCGGGTCGCGCGCTGCGGCTAAAGGATGCGCGATGCAGATAAAGGGCGTGACCCACACGATGTAGCTGACCGCCACCAGAGCGCCGCCCCATGCACTCGCCAACCTCTCTGTGGCCTCGCGGAGCCGCCCGCGCCGGGGCGCGCCGTGACAAAGTGCGTGAAGTCCTCGTCGCCGTCGGGCGCGACCGCGCCGCCCAGGCGCGCCGCCGTGCGCGCGAGCGCCGCGCGGGTGCCCGCGTCAATGCACTTGGAGAACAGCACGCGCACCTGCCTGCGCGGGGCGCCCGTGCGCGCGCCTCATGCACCAGCGGGCGCTCAGGCGCTGCGTGCAAGCTCCAGCCGGAATGGTAAGCAGCAGCTCTCCTGCTGCGGCGCTACGCCGCGCGGAACGCCACGCTGAGCTGACGGACAGCAGTCGAGCAGGGTTGCGCTTCAATAGGTGCGCACTTGTGCTGCAGCTTGCGCAGGTTGCGCCCCGGGGGAGGCGCCCCGCCGGGCGCTGCCAAAGCGCTGTCGGCAGCCTGCGGTGTCGCCTCCGGCTCGGCTGCGCCGCGGCGCGCGCGCTTGGCCGGCGGGCCGGCCGCGGGTGCGCCAGCGACGGCCTCCTCGTCTACGGAGGCCTTTGACCGCCGCCGCCCGGCGGCGCCGCGGGACCTGCGGGCGGGCGGCTGATCGGCCACGGGCGCTGCGGCGGCGGCCTCATCCTCGGCAGCAGGCGTCGCATCATGCTCCCCGGCCGCGCCGCGGCGCCCGCGGCGGGCAGGCTGCGGCGCAGCAGGCGCGGGC
>JAABUH010003620.1_pt1 | contig 13093 bp, 21 predicted proteins | sample 5559121 | NCBI WGS metagenome assembly JAABUH01 (sample SAMN10711871, study PRJNA513364) | rock metagenome | isolation source: Antarctica rocks | place: Antarctica: Victoria Land, Battleship Promontory nord | collected 2015-12-28 | reverse complement strand
GCGTCATGATTGGGCGAGTGTATTGGATAGAGGGGTGCAGTGACTCTACGGCAGCAGCCCCAGCAACGTGCAGAGGGCTGTAAAAGCATCAACGAACGAGCGGCAGCTGTGCATGTGGCGGGGCGCTCAGCCCTCCACATAGCCTGTTTTACCAGTGCGATGCGGCGTGTGTTTAAACTCCCATGCAGCCTGGCAACACAGTGATGTGCTCCGGCGGAAGCCTGTTCATGAGACACGCTTGTAAACAGGCAGCAGACGAGAGTGACATGCCACTCTCAAGATGCTCTTGGGTCCTCACTTTTTCACAAATTGAGTATGCGCCTCGGCCTGCCTGAATACCACAGCATGCTGTTAGCCCCTTTTCACCCCGACTATTCTCTATGTGGAAGAGACTTGGACACGAAAAACAAATGTTGCAAGCCCCCCACAGCTGCAGCTTCACATGAATGAAAACACGGAGGACAGGTCATCAAAGCATGCACTTGCCGCACACATTGGCTCGGGCGCAGGCGCCCCAAGCGGCGCGCTGGCATGTGTCGCCTCGCTTTGGCCTGGTGGCGTATCATCGCCTGGAGCTGCTGGCATGGCAGTGTCACTGGCATAAAGCACTGCAGCCGGCGGTGCTGCTTTGCTGACGCAAGCGTAGGGCGCTCCAGCAACAGCCAGCGGTTGCGGCACAGGGTCGCGGCACAGGGTTGTGGCCGCGGGCGAGGGGCCCGGCGGTGCGCTCAAGTGGCCGTGCAGCTGCGGCAGGCGCTGCCCAAGCCTGACGCGGCGCTTGTCCGAGCGCGCGGCGCTGGTAGCCGACTCGCTGGGCAGGCGCGCCGCTGCAGCTGCGGTCAGCAGCGGCTCTGGTGTGACGTCTGGGATGGGCTTTGGCGCCGGACCCGGGCTGGTCATCACCCTGACGGGCGAGCTAGCTGGCTCGCTTGGCAGTGGCGCTTGCACGTCACCAGGCGTGCCGCTGCCCGCTGGCGCAGGCCACGAAGGGCGCAGGCCTGCAACCCCTGGGGAGTCTGTCACAGCCCCACCACCGGCCGTGCCCTGGCAGGTTCCTGATACAGGGCTTCCAGGCGACCATAACCCCGTCTCGCGCATGGCTGCCTCCTCCTCCTCTGCCCATGGGTCGGGCGCGGCGCCAGCAGGGACATGGCTCAGCGGACGCGAGCGCCCAAGCTCCTGGACACCATGGCCAGCAGGGGCGGGGCTCAGCAGACGGGTGGCAGCCTGTGATGTCTGGCTGGCGCAGTCGGCCCTGGGTCGGGATCGCCCATGATCCTGTGCGGCATCGCCGCCAGGGGCGGCCTCAGCGCCAGGCTCGCTCAGTTGCACGCGGCGGCGCTTCCTGATGGCTGGCAGCCTGGGCGCCGCTGGCGCGGCGGCGGCGCCGGCCGGGCCGCGCGGTTGCTCAGGGCGCCGTGCAAGTGGCGTCTGTTGCGAGGTGCGGCTCGCGGCGTTGTGCGCGGCAGGTGAAGGCAGCAGCTGGGAGCGCAGGGGCTGCTCTGGCACCGGCGACGGTTGCAGGGCGCAGCGCGGGTCCGGTGACGGCGACATCCCGTGCTCCAGCATGGGCGAGGGCCGCAGGGCCGCAGCCTCGCCGGGGGTGGCCAGCAGTGCGCCGCATGCTTTGACTGCACCCGGTGCAGACGCATCTGCGCATGCATGACCCTTCAGTGCAGCTATGGCGGGCGCTGATTCAGCCGGCAATAGGTTTCAGACAGCTTGCAGGCCTTTGCTGCATGGCTGTGACATGCGCTTGCATTCCGGCACTTGCATGAGAGGAAATCATGATTCAACTTCAGCGTTGCATTGCATGAAATGCGGGCTTCCTGACAGCTCCACGATGGAGTTGTCAAATAAGCGATGTCAATATGACAGTCTCATCATGCGCGGCAACCTCATGTCCAAGGCCTTCCAGATAAGGACACCATTGTGCACATGCACCTAGACCGACCGTCGTGATGTCCTGTAAGCGTTTGCAACGACACTCAAGCCCATCCCCTGCTGGGGCGCACCCAGGAGCTTGCGGGCCTTGAAGCGGATGAGGCCCAGGTTGGGGTCGCGCGGCTCCTCGCCCGCGCCCTCCGCCGGGCCGCCAGGCTGCTCGTCCTCTGGCACGCGCGGCAGCTCCGCGCTTCCTGCGCCACGCAGCCCTCCAGGGCTTGTGTGCAGCCGCACACTTGTCTCACATCCAGAGCAATCCAGACAAGTGCTGTGTGCGTGCATTTTGGTTAAGCCTCCTTGTGTGGGGTAAATACATGCAGTGTGTGCGGGCAAGCCGTGCCATACTTCATCAATCTGCATCAGCCTAGATGAAGGTATTGCAGACATGTACTCCTGGGGGCTGAAGCAATGCGTTTTTGCAGGCCTCTGGCGGGTGCGCAACGCACCTGGTGCGGCGCCTGTGAAGCGGTAGGCCGCGAATGGTGAGGACCGCAGGCAGGCCGCGAGGCCGTCCGCAGGGCCTGAGCCCTGGGCTACCCTGCCGCCCCATGTGGGCACCGCGGCGGCGGCGGCTGTATGTCGCTGGCGGGCTGAGGGGGTCCGCACCCGGCTGCGGCTCTTGGGCGCTGCCTGGCGGGATCCGGCGCCTGTCACTTCCGAGGCTGCTGGCGCGCCCTGCATGAGCAGTGCGCCGCTGTGTTAGGCATGACTCTGGCTGTACAATGTGCCACGCGGCGGAACAACTGTGGCCGCATACGGTGCATTAAAGTGCAACCATGCCATGGCCACACAATGTGTGGCACGCACGGTGGGCGCATCACCAGCATGCCTGGCGAAGCCGAAGAGGGAAGAAGAAGCCGAGCGGGGTGCCAACCTGGGCGCGCTCTGCGGCTCCGGCTGGGCTGCCTGCGGCGTGCCATGCCGCGCTGCCCAGCGCTGGCGGCTGGCCGCGCGGCGCGCAGCCGACAGCGGCGTTCACAGCTGCGGGCGGCGCGATCGGCGGCTGCGTCCGGCATGAGCCGTCCGGCCCGGGGCCGCTGCCGCCGCCGCCGCCTGACGGGCTGCCTGGAGCAGCAGCGTCCGCGGCTGCGCAGGCACCGCCTGCCAGGTGCGGGGCCCCGGTCTCGCGCGCCGAGCTATGCGCAGCAGCCCCCGCGGCGGTGGGGACGCCGGCGGCGTGGCCCGCTTGCAGGGCGCCCGCCGGGATGGTCAGCCGGCGCGTGGCGTCCAGGCCGATGAGGCTGCCGTGCACGACCGTGGCCACCAGCGACAGCGAGGCCTGGTTGGCGCGCAGCGGCTGCGCGGTCACGCGGCGCACCAGCGGCGAGGGAAACTGCTCCAGCACCAGCAGCTCGTGCACCTGCGAGCGCGACGGCGCTACCTTACTTCGCAAGCGTGGGAGGCCACAGAGCCAACTCCCGTACAGACTCTGCACAGCAGGCTGCGGATGTTGAGTGAATGGTTGCTATGAAACAGCACAGAGGGCGCCTAGCCCTAGCGATAGTGCGGGTGGCTGGCACCAGCCGGACGACGAGCGGCAGGCAGCGCATGCAGTCAAGCCCAGCACACTGGCGTGTGCTTATGCACGCGCACGAGAAGAGCGTCGTCGTGCAGGGTGCCGATGAGCAGCTGCGCGTCGCTGCGCGCGCCGCCGTGCGCGGCGGGCGCCGCGTCCGCGTCCGGCCTGGGCAGCCCGGTGCGCGCCAGCGTCACCTGCACCTCGATCGGACCCGTGGGCCGCTGGCCTGCGCAGGCGGGCCCGGCTTCAGCATGCGTGCTGCAGGGACGCTCGTGAGTCTGTTGCCCCAGGAGGGTGGACCACTGCTGCACCACCGTAGAACCTAACCCTATTCTAGGGCTCCTCCTGGCGGCCGTGCGCACCCAGGAGCTCCAGCTTCAGCTCCACAGCCGGCGGCATCAAGCGGCAGAGGTGCTGCACCACCTGGTTGCCTGCCGCGCAGCCATGCAGCGCGTTTTGCGCTGTGTGAAGAGTAATTTACACTTGTGAAGCTCCGTGAAGAATACGCTTATTGGTGCTGCCACCAGACCCGACGGCAGGCAGGCATGTTGCGAGTCGGAACAGCGGCCGTCAGCGGCGCACCAAAGGGGTAGTGCCGCTGCGTCACGGCCTCGATGCGGCGCGGGTCGGCCGCCGCGAGCTGGCGCAGGCTGGCCAGGCCGGCCGCATGCAGGCGCTCGCTCAGCAGCTTGCCGATGCCCGGCACCTTCAGGCGTGTGCAGCAGCGTGAACAAGGACACGCGCGAAATTAGTAGACACATTACGGTGCATGTGTCTGAGCCGTGTGTGCATGACAAGCACGTCATCACATCCTTTTCCAGGCGGGGAAGAAATGGGGCCGCCTGACATGCGTGCGGGATTCATTGCAGCGGCGCAGAAAGAGGGCCACATGACGCTGCGGCTGGGTGACGCGCCTGGCGGCATTCAAAGCGCGTGTTGTCCCACACGCGCTGCTTCAGGCACTTTTGCAGAAGGAGGGCGTTGGACGTGGCAGCCAGCATGCGCTTGTGCGCATATAGCCTGCACGGCTGCACCCCTTCAGCCCGGCCAGGGTCGGGCGGGCGGCCTCCCCTGCCGCCGGCGGCGCGCGCGCACTTGCACATGCAGGCGGCGATGCGAGCGCCGGCCTTGAGCACTCGGTCGACCTCCTGCCGCATGCTGTAGTCGAGCGAGTCTGAGGGGTTGTCGCTCAGCGCCTCATTCACCTGCACACGGAGCGGACTCCTATATATGATTTGCAGTGCGCTTGCCTGTCGTCTAGACAGCAGGCACACTAGCGCGCGCGCTCTCAGGAGCGTGGAGCTGCCCCACGCGACATGCCTCCATGTGGTGCGGCACCAGGCCGGGCTGCGCACCAGGATGAATATCTTCTCGGCGGGCTCCTGGATGCGCTCCTTGGGCTTCTGCGGCCGCGCAGCCGAGGGCACAAAGAAGCGCACTCGCTCCAGCGCGTGGTTGATCGCATTGAGCGCCTTTTTCTCGCTCCGGCGTAGGACAATGTTGGCAAATTCCTGGCTCTTGGCTGCGCAAAGCGCAGCAGGTCTGTGTATGCGCTGTGATGGGGTGCGGGGCCTGTGGCATGTAGCGCTGCATCCACTGTCGGGGGGCTTGCTGCCTTCGCATGTTGCGTCAGTGCGGCGCACCTAGCAGCATAACCAGGTCGGGCAGGGAGGCGTGGCTGGGAGCAGTGATCAGCGCGATCATCGTCTTGAACTTGATGTAGTGATGCGCCATGAGCTCGCCCGGCACCTTTGCTGTCAAGGTGCCACCCTCTTCCATGTCAACCTGCGCGCATGGCACGCAACCTGCGAGCTAAAGGGCGCACGCGTTGCAGGGCTCAGTAGAGCTGTCATCACACTGTGGCAGCATACCAGGCCATGGTGTGCGAGCTGCATGAGCGTGGACCGCACTGGGTGCCGCTCGATGGCTTCGTCAAAGGCCTCCTCCGTGGGCAAGTCCAGAGGCATATCGTACATGGCCGGGTTCTTCTTCATCTGCGCATCCCATCACATGCTAGGTGCAATGGCCTGTGCAGCAAAGTCACACCCTGACAGGAGTCAAGCATACAATTGCATTAAATCAGATACTGGTGAGCTGGCACAGAGGTAGATGCAAAAAGCTCTGTGTGAAGGGGGCATGCATGTTGAAAGCCAGGCCTGGCAGCATAGAAGGGAACGACACCCTGATGTAGAGGTAGGTGCTCCTGAGCCATGCCACCGCGCTGAACATGTCGACGATGGTGCGCAGGACGATCTCGGCGTTGAGGTACTCCGGGAAGTCGCCGCGCAGCGACGACTCCAGCAGCTCCGCGCCCGTCAGCAGGTTGCGGTAGCGCTGCACCAGCTGCGCAGTTGCCAGCGTTGCTGAGGGTTCTGGGCCGCGTCTGACATCACTGCGCAGAGACTTGCATGCCATGCAGCTTGGTGTCCGCTTGCGCAAGGCCGATCAGGCATGCAGCTGGGCATGACATCAAGGCCTGGCAGCGCTCAGACGCTGCGTGCCATTCAGGCGGGCCCATGCGCGAGTCAGCTCACATGCACAAGCAGGGGCATGGGTGCGCGCCGCGGCGCCGTCACACACGACGCACGCTACGTATGACCCGGGCGCGCGCGCGCACATGCGCGGTGGTCATGATGACAGCAACGCCCTCCGTGTCAAACTGCGGCCGCCCGGCGCGGCCGACCATCTGCAGGCAGGTGCTGCGGTCGTACTCCACGTAGCCCGCGGCCTCGCCGGCCTCGCTGCTGTAGCGTCGCGTGCCCTTGAGCACCACCAGGTGCGCGGGGAGGTTGACGCCCAGCGCGAGCGTGGAGGTCGTGCACAGCACCTGCCCGCCCGACCCGCGTGGCCATGAAGCTGAGTCCCATGCTGCTGCTGCACACCAATCACGCACTGCCAGATCCTGTGACAGTGCTAGTGCCAGCAGGGGCTGATCACAGGCAGACAGACATGAGCTATCTCCTTACATGCAGGCTAGGGACGTGTGATGTTACGAGCAGGCATGGACAGGATACCACAGGGTGGGGCGAGGCCTCCAGCCCAGGCCTGTGTCTGTTATGCATGCGCATCTTGCCGCGCATGGCAAGCGCAGTACGGCAGAAAGCGGGCCGCGCGCCAGGATGGAGCGGTCGAGGAAGCAGGCCTCCACAAGCGCGCGGTCCTGCGCGTCCATGGCAGCGTGGTGGAAGCCGACGCCGCCGCGCAGCGCGTCCTGCAGCGGCCGGCTGGCGGTGCGCTCCGCGGCCGCCTGCAGGCGCTCCTGCTGCGCGCGGTCACGCACGAAGCGGCCCGGCGGGCCGCCGCGCATGCTGTCGGCGAGCAGGTGCTGGGCCGTGTCCGCGGTGCCCTTGCGCGAGCTGCGCGCAGACGCTGCAGCGCTCAAACACCTAGGTAGGGTGTAGGGTAGGGTAGGGTAGGGTGTAGGTCCCTGGAGTACAGGTCTCCAGGGGCTCCTGGGCAGCATGTGAGCAGCATGCAGCATAATGTCATGACGGTAGGCATGCAGCACCAAATGCACAGCCCTGGTGTGCCCCATGTAGAGGCGCGCACCTGCAGAAGATCAGCGTGGGCTTGCCCCTGCTGAACTCTGTAACGATGCCTGGCAGGTAGTCGTTGAGCCGGCGCTCGAAGAGGAAGTCGTTGCTGGTCTGCGCATAGCCGCGCACATGCGTGACCAGCCGCACGGGCCGCATGTCCTCGCCAAAGACCAGCAGCCCGGCTGCGGGCGCGCGCAGCCACTGCGCGATGTCGTGCACGTTTGGTATGGTGGCGGACACGGCTACGTAGCGCACGCGCGCGATGGGGAGCTGCGAGCAGCAGGCGCAGCTGTGAGTGCATGTGCCGGCATGGAGCCACGCAAACATGTCCTGCATTGCCGCGCACCCCGCGCATCTCTCGGAAGCTGCTGACCATCTTAATGCGGCTAACGACGCCGGCCTCCAATGCGCTCCCGCGGCTCTCATTCAGCAGGTGCACCTCGTCGATGCAAACCAGGGCGATCTGCGACGGCGGTCACAGCTATATGTGCATGTCTGGAAAGGCAATGAGTCAAGATTCCAGCATGAAACGGCCGCGCCTCTCCAAAGAACCGCATGCCGCCGTGGTCCTTGTGCTTGCGCGTGACAGCATCTGCGCTGTCGGTGCTATTAATATGTCCTATGCCGACCTGTGCAGATTGTCCCACGCACGCTTGTAAAAGCTGCTGTGCGCACCAAACTTCTCTGGCGTGGAGCAAATGATGTCTGTGTCGGCAAGCGCGGCGACGTCCGCCATGTCAGAGTCGCCTGCAAGCAGGGGCACGTCACAAAAGACACGACAGCGCTGCTAATGCAGACGTCGCGCGTGCACACCAGTCAGCTCCTTGATGCTTAGTCCCAGGCGTGCGCCCAGGCGTTGCTGCCAGTCCCTCACCTTCTCCTGCAGCGTGAGGCATGCCTCAGCAGGAGGCAGGCCAGCAGTGACAGCAGTAGCCTGCCAGTGCACAAGGCCGCACCTGCACCAGCGCCCGGCTAGGAGCCAGATACACAGCCTTGAGCGCCCCTGGCTTGACGTGCAGGTGGCCGTGCTCGTCAAGCTGCCTTGCCAAGAGCCGCAGGATGGCCAGCTCCATGACGCCTGTCTTGCCGGCACCGGTGGGAGCCGACACCACCAGGTTGTTGTCGCTCTGGAAGGCTGCTGGGAAGGCCTCTGACTGGACCGGGTTGAAGTACCTTTGGCACGCGGGGATGCTGCCTGACATACACGGCCGTAGGTGCAGCGGTAGTTCAATGTGCCACCAGCTCTGGCGCGCACCGAAACATGCCGGCAAACGCCGGCTGTAGCGCTGGTGGAAGCTCAGTGACCGCGCGTACACGGTCCCCGGCTGCAAGGTTGGTCCCTGCCTGAGGCTGTGTGGCCTCGTAGGGCCTGCAGTGCAAATCTCTTGATGCCACTATACAGCAAGATGAGGATGTTGTTTCGTGCAGCGTACAGAAGCAAAGAGTGGAGGCACCTGGCGCCCTGCTGCGCCATATGCGCGCAGCCATACATGCAAACAAGGTACTATGCACCCATCCCTAACATGTCGCAGTCCCACGTCAGTTCACATTTCTGGTCGCAAGTTGTGTACGGCAGGAAAGCTCAGTGCTGCCTGTGCTGAAAGGCCTACAAGCTGTTGTGCTTTCCGAGAGAGCACTTTGGCCCTGATTGACAAGCAGGTAGAGAGCAGACTGCAGTGATTGCTGGCGAACCCTTGGCAGGTGTTACATGTCTCGCTGTGGACACATGGGAGTAAGCAACACTTAGGTTGCATCCTAGCGAAGCTTGCTTCAGTTCTACTTTATTTGCAATGCCACACTTTTGGCACTCTGCAGCAGATGACAAACAGGAGGAACTCGGGTGGACGACTCGCTGGTACAAGTGGTGCACACTTTCTGCGTATTTTCTGCGCAAGAAAATACGACCGCGGACATTGATAACTGCAGGACGTTGATATTAGCTGCTGTCGAGGCATATCCTTTTACACAACACAGCTTTCTTCAGAGTGCTTCTCAACATGCCTGAATACAGTGATGATTCTTCAAGTCATCATGCATCCGTACGCGAAAGTGCTCATGGTGCCTGCAGAAACGGAAAGCGCTATAGCAGCCTAGGTGCTCCTGACAATAGTGAAAATGGCCGCGCTGTGACCGCGCAGGCAACAATGCATACAATGCATACAACCTCTGTGCCACACAGAGCAGAGACGCATCCGGCAAACATCACTGGCCACCTAGTTCAAAGATTACACAGGCCGCTCCGGCGGTGCTCAGCTGCGGTGCCCCCGCCGCGAGTGCTTCGGCCGGTCGCCGCGCTCGCGGCCGTGCCGCGCCGGCGCGCGCTCCTCATCAAGCAGCGGCGCGTCGGTGCGGCCCGGGGCCGGGGCATCGCTGCCGCGCCCGCCGCCCGCCGCATCAGCCAGGGCGCGCGAGAACAGCAACTCGCCGAGCCGCGCCGGCCTGGCGGCAGCATCGGCAACCTCTGCCCCCCGCGCCTGCAGCCCCAGGTGCAGATTACTCCCTGATGATCACATGCAATGAATACGCGTTGCGGCAGCCAGGGACCTGTCTAGCAAAGCCTGTGCATGCAAGCCAGCCAATGCCCTGGCGCTCATAAAGCACACACATGCACTGCAGGAAGACACGCGGTCTGAATGCTTCCTTGCAAACCTTTTTTCTTAGCCTGTTTGCAAAAGTGTGGTCGATGACAGGTAGAAGCTGAGCACACCTCAGCGCGCGGTGCGCGGCCGGAGACAACCTGCCGCTCCTGCAGCGCCGGACGAGCGCGCTCCTGCGCATGGCCCTCGCGACTCGTGCGCCCCTCCGCGCGCGGCCCGCTCCTGTGCCGCTCGGGACCGCGATCGCCCTTGCCCTCGCCAGAAGTCCCCTCCTCAGCCTGGCCGCCCGGGGGCTCGCCGGCCGCATTGTCACGGCCGGGCCGGCTGCCCGGGCGCTCGTGCGCGACAGGCGCCCTCTGCCGCTGCGGGCTCCGCTCCTGCTCACCGCCGCCCGCGCCTCGCTCCGGCTGCCCGCGGGCTGGCGCGCCAGGCTCCTCAGCCTGGCGACCAAGCGGCGCAGAGACGGGCGCCGTCGCGTCACGAGGCGGTGCGCGCAGCGGGCGCGCATCGGCCGGAGGCGGCCGCTCGAGGTCCGCTCGCGCGGGCGATCGCCTGCCATGGTCGGCAGCAGCCGGAGCGGCGACGTCGGCCATGTCAGCGGCGGCGTCCCCAGCATCGCTGCTTGGGGCCGCGGCACCTGCGGCGCGCGCGCCTGCATGTTTTGCATCACAAATGCAAACCTACATTACCACTTGGAACAATATGTGGAATGCAGAGAGCTACCCGGCCATGCGCACGAGCCCAGGCCCCGACACTGCCATCCTTCATGCTTGCTGCTGCTTAACATAGCAGCAACTGTCAGGATGAGCGTGTTTGGCATACTTACTAAATTTTTGGTTCCACCAGCTTTGCTTCGCATGCTATGTGCATGCGAAGCGCATTTGATACAAGCAGCAGCCCAATAATGAACATCCTCAGCGACCTCAACACCCACGACATGTCACACAGCCCGCAGCAACGGCGCGCGCGCCCTCCGCTCAAGCGCGGAGCCACGCACCCTCCCGCCGGCGCTGCTTGCGGTGCTTCTTGTGCTTGTGGTGCTTCTTCTTCTTCTTCTCGGTCGCCTCTGGCCCGACGCTGCCCGCCGCAGCATCCTCCAGCTCCCACGGCTCTGCCAGCAGCTCCGGCTCGGCTGCCAGGTCTGGCGGAGCAGCAGTGGGTACTGCGCTGCGCTCGAGGCTCTGCGCGACTGCCGCACTGCGCCCCCAACATACATATGAACAACGCTGCACCTGCACATGACAAGTTTCACAGCAGCTTGCAAGCTCGCAATTTTCAGCATGCTGTGGCGCCTCCGCCGGCTCGCGATGCGGTCGCGGGCAAGTCGGGGCGCATGCATCCCCCCCGCTGCACTCCCCATGCCAGCACAGTGTTAGGCATTAGTACACTAACTATGCAACAATGCAATCCTAACAATTGAACATGCTCACTGCTGGCTCTCTGCCTACCGAATGTGATCTCTGCATGCCATGTCGCGACCACATCACTTTGCAGGCCTTTGCAGCCAGCTGCACCTCAAACAGGTCCACACTGGAGTGACCGGCCTACAGAAAGCAACCTGTTGATAGCGAGCAAGCGTGCAGCACTGGCCTCCGCGAACTCATGCATATTATGCTCATCTAATCAGTGGCGCAGGCAAGCCGCCAGCCTACACAAAGGGATGATGCTGCTGAAGCTCTTCAGGTATATCCCTGACGTAATGAGCGCACGTATTCGGCATCACCCTCACGTATTGAAACAGAGCTCCAAGCATGCGTCACAAGCACGCCTCCCTGCACAGCGTTCAGCGTGTGTTGTGTGCAACTCGGCACCCCCATGTTTTTACATAACATTCTTGCACGCTCTCACAAACACCTGACTAAATCCACTCTGCTAATCAAACAGACCGTCATGATCACTACCGCCTTCCTACCACTCCCATGCGTTGGAAAGTTCAACTTGACGCCATATGTTTACTTGCCGCCTGGGCTTTTGCCTCGGCGCATGGTTGGCCAAGAGCAGAGCAAACCCACGTCCACAGCAAGGTGCTGTGAACATAAAAAATTTGCCTCAAAATTTTGACTCACAATGATGTACATGCTCACGGTCTGCCCCGCGAATGTGAGACCGACCTACCTCACAAAGCTGATCACAACTGCGTAGCACCAGCCCTGGCACAAAGCCCAAGGGCCCCGATAACTGAAATCTACCGCAGCCAGGCACACCACCCATACATTTGCAGCTCCATACCCAGAAGGTATCAACGTCCAACAGATGGGACTCAGCAGAGAAACCTCTGCAGACGACACACCGAAGGCACGCGCAAGCGCGCGCTGTACTGGGCCGGACCCGCTCCTCCAACATCCTGCACACACAGACACGCCACGCAACAAAAGGCAGACAGGGTGCGCACGCGGGCAAACAAGCATGGTAATGGTGAACGTGTGAGCAAGCGCCCTAACCTGTCATCACGCGCGTCGCCAGCCTTGGCGGTCTCCTCCGTACCCATCGCGCGCCCCGGCCCCGCCCCCGCAGGGTTTGGTCCACCCTGGACGGCGCCTGACGCCGGGCCCGGCGCTCCGCGCCCGCGCGAGGGCGCCTCCGCTGGCGCCTGACGAGGTGTGTCCGCGGATGCGAGCAGCGGCGGCGTCGGCACGCGCAGCTCAGGCGGCGAACCGCCCTCGAAGTCGCTGCCGGGCTCCCAGCGGTCGGGGCCCGGCGACTCCGCATGCACCTGCATGTTCCCGGACACGCGTCACATGGACGCCCTGCTCATCTCAAGAGGTGTAGACGGACACACTCACATTAGACTCTGTCGAGCTGCAGGCAAGCATGAGCCTTCACATGAGCAAACACACGTCAGTCAAGCTAGGCGTGCATGGGCTTCAAAAAATGTGACGCAACGACGGGGGCGCCAGACAAGCACCCTCTGGCCGGAGCCCGCAAAAAGTTCGCCTAATGGTCAGGCACGTCGGGCAGACACCGCGGCACGAGCAGCGCGGATGCCGCCACCGCAGGGCCGCGCCTGCTGCCTGGCCGCATGCCGCTGGCTGCCACGCCTCGGCGCATCGGCGTGCACGGGCTCTGCGCGGCGCCGCTTGTGCCGCCGCCCACCGTCATCGCCCGCCTTTGCATCAGCCCGGCCGCCCTCATCTGCCCGGCCTCTCGCAGACTTCTCCGCTGTGTCTGCGCCGCCCGGTGCGCCCGCCGAGCTCGCCGCGCGCGCGCGCGCGCCAGCCCGCGGCGAGGCGCCCGCGTCTGACACAGCAGCGCCGCTGCGGCCGTCGCGGGGCGGCCTGCGCTCGCTGGCGTGCTCGCGGCCGCCGCGCTCGCGGCTGTCGCGCGGCCGCTCCCGGCTGGCCTGCCGGCGGCGGCGCCTGCCGGCGTCCGCGCTGCAGGATCGGCTGCAAGACCGGCGGCGGCTGCCGCGGCGGCGGCTGGGCGAGCGCGAGGGGCTGCGCCGGCGGCGACGCGGCCGCTTGCGCGCCGCGCCGCCGCCGGCCTCGCGCGCCCGCCGC
>JAABUH010003619.1_pt1 | contig 13097 bp, 18 predicted proteins | sample 5559121 | NCBI WGS metagenome assembly JAABUH01 (sample SAMN10711871, study PRJNA513364) | rock metagenome | isolation source: Antarctica rocks | place: Antarctica: Victoria Land, Battleship Promontory nord | collected 2015-12-28 | reverse complement strand
TTGTCCGGTATGTATCCAACGTCCGGTGCCCATACCACGTACTTCCGCATCCACGCCGTGATGGGTGGAAGCTTGATTGTTGCTGTCGACTCGTGCGCAGCTTTCGCTGTCGTATCCGCCCGTTCGTCGATCTTCGATGCTTCGTCCCCTTCTCCGGTATGTGCTTTCACATGACGTACTTCAGAAACATTATGCCGCGCGGCGTCGTAGAGCCATGTGCGGAGCTCGTGTGCTGGTCCTTACTGTCGGCTCGTTGGAATCTCTTCGCCTAGTCGCCATGCTGTTCAGGTGGTCTGTAGCGATCACCGTTGCCTGTGTGCCGCGATGTCCGTGCAGGCGCGATGTCTCGAGTTGCGCCGTGATTGAGGCTAGTAGTTCGCCGTGAAGGGAAGACGAGTATTGTCCCATTACCACTGTGGTGACGAGCCGTGAAGCGTGATCAAATGGCATTTCTTGCCCGTTGCTTTGAACCTGGAGATCTCGTGGCAAAAGGATGCCTGGGATGGTTGGGGCTAGCTGCCCAGTTGATAGCGCATCAGTGTCTAGCGTTCCAGCACTACGGAGTCGGACGGAGATAGGTTATATATACAGATAGATCGTCTCCGCCCAAAATGCTCTCGATCCAACGTCCACCCAAAAATGCCTCCCGATTCCCCGCAGCGCTTCCTCCGAGTCCCCTGACTACCCAGTCTCCGTCCCATCATTCCCCGTCCATCATGATCGCCAGGAACTCGGCCTCGTTGATCTCCCCGTCCTGATCTAGGTCGAACTCGTCGATCATCGCTTGTCTGCAGATTCACCGAATCACACGGAGCGGAGAGATATGCGAAAATGGTATGAGGCGAGCGACCGGGCGAGATGGACGGGGTGAGGCGGAAAAGTGGACGAGAAAGGGAGTAAGCGATCAGCGAAACTTGTTGCTCGATTTCGTAAACGGCGTACAATTCTTCTTCCCCTAGGTTCTCCCCTAGTTCCCGTGCTACCCGTTTCAGATTCTTCATCGATATCCGGCCGGTGTGATCGTCGTCGAATAGAGCAAATGCTCGCCGCAGATCAGTTAGGGGATCGCGAGCGAGGAGCTTTTCGGTCACTGTTGGGAGTCGGGTCGGTGTGTGAAGTCGGACGAAAGTCCAAGGTAGCCGATCGAAATAAGCGGTAGTAGGTAGATGAAGAGACCGAGGACAAGGATAAAGTGCGAAACAGGTCAATCAGTCCTGCTCCCAATCATCCCATAGGAGACTTCTAATCACTGATCCGCTGAAAACTCTCGAAATCCATCAACCCATCCCCAGCTCTATCATTATCCCTCAAAAGCTTCAACACCTCCGCTTTCTTCATGTCGAAACCCAAGGCTCTCATTGCCACCTTGAGCTCATGATAATCGATCGCGCCATCTTTATCGGTATCGAAGAGCTCGAAGGCCTCTTTGATCTCTTGTCGCTGGTCGTCGCTTAGTGCTGGTCGAGATTGGGAAGGGGTCGGGATGGTGGATGAGGTGGTAGGGGGTCGCCGTTGTTTCGTTTTGGGGTAGAGTGACATCCCGAGTTGATCAGTGGGGTGAGAATCCGCAGGTGGAAGAGAGGGGACGTGTAAACGATCGAGTATGGTGAGACGCGTCGAGGACGCGAAGTAAATCAGTCTTTGTGTTGGAGTTTGGATGCTCCCCTCACTTACGAGAGACCTCCACTCGGCCGGTCCCATCTCCCAAATGTCTTGATTTGTCTCGATTGATTTTCCTTGGCATATCAGGGAAAGCAGCTCGCCAGCCATCTGAGGTCCCCGAGCATATCCTGCCATGCAGTATGCGCCGGACCCTGTTTCCTCGTGTAGTATCTACCCACGTCTTCGTCGTCACCGATCGGAACCGACGCTGGCGATCTCGCGATATGCGCCGAATCCGTCCATACCTCGAATAAACTATCGCGGCCAGCGGCAGTCAAAGCTTAGGACGAGAAACAGTCATGCGGAGAGCAAAATTGCAACACTCGACTCAGCTGATGCATTGAGCCTTGGTACACCGGTGAGGAAGGGGGACCGTCCATGTACCAAGCAGGTAAGCTATCCTCGCATTGGTACATGCTTCCTCATTCACCTACGGGCTTACGATTGCCCTGTTTCTCGTTCCAGGACCCGCTACATGGGACCACGATCAGCGATGCAGCTTCCCACTTTGCTCCTGTTCACCCACCTCGTCCACCATCTATCTATCTCCCAATTGCTTCTCCCCAAGCCTATGGCCGAGCTTCGCGTCTCATCACCGCTGCATCTCGGGAGCCCTCCACCCCATCTCCTCCTCCTCGCCATGACCTTTCGGAGGATGACGTTTCGTATCCCTCTTTCATCGGCGATACGACCGATCCGAGTAGACCTTGGCTCGATATCCTTCGTCCACGAAACTCGCGAGCCCCTTACAACACCCCTGCCAGCGGGCTTGTACGGGTCTTGGACCTCGAGCGGGAATCAGCGATTGATCACCTGATGACGACATTTGACGGCATCCTGGTGCCATCTGCAATGCAGGGACAAGATTCGCTTCCCCTCCCGCGGTTCAGTACCGTCCGAACCTGGCTCAAGCAGACAATCGAAGATACCGGTATAGGCAAGCCGGTACCCTCGCTGAACAGACTTCAGCCGAATGTGCGAGACATTCCCGCATGCTCCGCCAAGCACACACCCAATACGAGCACTCTTATTACTCCAAATCACTCCGTCTCGTCATTCCTCGACTCGCTTCCTGTTCCCAACGCCGAATACGACCTCGATCTAGATGACGATGCGTACTCCACTCCACCATCTCAGGACAAGGACGATCTGTGCTTCGATGACGTGGAATGGGGTTCTGTGGATGCGCACTCGAGGCTACAGGCTCTGAGGGACTACGATTCGGATGACTCGTAGGTGGAGGAAGTGATGAAAGTGGGAAGTCCCATGGAGGATCGTGGTTCTGGACAGGCATCACCCCTATAGGGAGGCAGGTCGCATTGTTTCCCCTTTCTCAGCTGTGTGCTGATCATCGCAAAGTACGTAGTCCGCCTACACAGGCCCCTCGGACCACCGCTACTTCTTACCTGCCCACGAACCTCCCTGAATCCCCCAGAAAGGCTCGACCCTCCTCCGACGTCCACTTACTCATTGGCATTGTTAGCACACCGCAACAACTTGGGTTTGCTATGTATGCTTTCACGACAAAAAATCGACAATGGTTCGATAACCACATTTAAACTCTTCACAGCCGACATTGAAAACCACGTTCCGCTCCTCCATCATCCTTCTTCCACTCTGCAGATCTCAGCGACCATATATATGGCAGTCCGTCAACATAGGTGAGAATGTCGTGCTCGTCTGCATCTTCCCATTCCGGGTTGTCCAAGTCGTCATGATGGACCTAACGCTTCGATCGGGTGCCTCCAATCCCAAATAGCGAAGGCGGCGTTCTGGTGTCTCTACCGAAACAGAGTCATGCTCCTCCCGCCAGATGATACTCAGACGTGCTTCGGCGTCGTCGTCATCTTCGATGACTTGTGCGGCTATCTCTGCTTCCATGCGGTTTTCGGGATCGAGTTCGAAGGTGGTTGGATTGTAGGGTTCTGCTTGAATACCGTCTGTTGGCAATGGCGGAAGGGACAAAGTGCCTCTTGACCATCTCGTATCGGCTGAAATTGGTGATCCTACTGACGCACTAAGCCTGACAAGTTCTATGACGAGTGTATGGGAAAGTATTACGACTTGCGAGGAAGACGTTTTCATAGATGCGCTGGAAAGGATCTCTGCCTTCTCTCCTCCTTTCACATCCTCGTCAGACATGCTACATGCAACACAACCTTTGTCATCAGCATCATCTCTCGCGTTGTTGGGTCACCAAATTCAAAGCGCAAGGATCCAGGTGCCAGGAAGGAGGGTACTAACTCGATCATTCAGTTGCCGGCGAGATCTCCTGAAGTATTCAGTCAATGCACCACTAAATCAACACTTCGTCATCGTATCAACAGTCCTTCACAAGATTGGCAGCTCCTCGAGATATCAACAGCTTCAACCCGATGTACTCAAGTCCAACCGGTACACACAACAAATCACTTCTGGCTCTTCATACTCGCGTGAAACTTGTAGGCATCCGCGTTCTCGCGCCAATCGGCTTGCTTGAGCTCCTGTTTCGCACTGGCCACGGAGACGACGTCCTCGAAGAACTTTCGCTGCGACTCGGGGCTTGTGTAAGCCTGATCCGACCAATACCATGGCGTCGCTATTGAGACCATCATCGGATCTTCGTTTCCCTCCGACTCGTACTCGTGATCCCGGGTATGGCCTGGATAGAGGTCAGCAGAAGCATAGACCTTCCCGGCGATTCTTGGAGCCTTCGAGATACGAGTGCCGTCAGAGTACGACTCGCTCCGCGCTCCGTTCCTCGGCGGCCTCTCATCCGACTCGTCCGATTCACTTGCGTTGCCATACATGGCTCTCATCGAGCGGGACTTGCGGCTTCCCCTGCCCTTGATATGGTATTGGTAAAGTTTAGGCGAATGCTCAGCGTCGGTCCCGAGGACCCAGTCCATCACCGGATGCCCAGGTCCGGGAACATCATCGTTAGTCTGCGTGTAAGTCTCTGCGTTTGCCAGCCTCTTCTCTGACAGATCGCTCATGTCGCCACCGCCGGCTCTCCTCGAACGGGACTTGTGGTTCTGGCGCGACTTCTCCGCTCGCCCACGAAACTTGTGGATTGGGAGATCCTCGTCGATCTCGGGAAGGGTCTCGGCCATCTCGGTATCCAGATCTTCCTGCAAGCCAAATTTGTCAGTGAAACTCTCAATCCACATTCTCCGATCGACGATCGCCTCGGAAGGAAGTCGCTCACCCCGCGATACCTCGCCCTCTTTGAGCGGGACTTCTCCTGTTCCTTCCTCGCTCGCTCGCGGAAATTACGAGGCGGGAGGGAGCTACCAGTAGTCATGGAATCGGCCTCGGTCTCGGTATCCCCATACCCACGAGTCCTGTCATCGACCCATTCGGTATTGGACCTCCTCATTGGCCTTCCCTGCGGCTCGTCGTTCAGGCGAGAGGTGTTGGTCCTCCCGTCAGACTGTATCCCATCGTCGAGCATTGACCTCATCTCGCTTCTGTAAAAGTCCTTCAAGTCCTCGTCGGTTCCTTGCATGATGAGCCGGATGTCGCGCGTGAGTGGATGATTCGGCATGTTGTCAACGTCACTTGGCGGAGCATTTCCCGATTTCTGGAAGCCCTCCTTCTTATGTGACCTACGGTCGAAACCGCGCTGGGTAGTCTTTGGGTCCTGGGACTGCGTCTGGGCAAGGGTGTCACCTGCGGGGGCCTCAGCTCCAGGGACATCGTCGTCCACGATTGGATTCTCTGAGGCGTTGTCGACGTGAGAAATTGCGGGTTCGTCACCAAAAGACGAAGCGGTCTTTCCGTCCGACTGCTTTGTAGCTTCGTCCACTTTTGCAGACATTGTTGTCGAAGATTTTCGTTTTTGAAAGTAACAGTATTATGGAGATCGGGTGATGATGGTAGTCAAGGTGGCAACCTGGCTGGGATGCGGAATCCCGCTTCTTGTCTATCTCCAGCGAAGACCTCGACCTCCTCCCTTGAGCACAGTGAGATGAAAGACTGCCACACCCCATCAACTTCGGTCCTTTGATGCCCGCACTAAATCCAGAAGGCCTGTCCATTGTGCTATCACCCTCTCAGAAAGCAAGCTGAAACCGCTTCGAAGAGCACAAGAAGGTCTTATATGAGTGCTAGGGAGACATAGGAGCAGATTGTGGCGGTGCAGGAGTGCTGAGTGGTTGGCTGAGCGCCGCGCTATAGGTCGCCAATTGTGGTCCAGCTCTCCGAACACGGGAATGATAATGCAAGAGACTAGGCGAATGCTGACAAGTCCGTGCGCGTTGATGATATACAACTCCCGAGTCACTCACTCTTACTTGCTCGTGACACAATACTTGCGGGACTCTGATGTTCGTAGTTGGAACAGACTCACATAACACTTGGAGTCTTGAGACGAGGTCCCTGCACTGCAAGGCACAGGCGTAAGCTCAAAAGAAATTCCGCGTGATTTTACTATTCTCGCTAAGAGTGAATTCCGAGAACTGCTGGTTTTCACGTGATACATCTCAACATGAACAGTCGCACCTACTCACACCACAACACATCACGTCCGGAAACCACCTTACCTAGGCCCGCGGAAGGTGTACTTGGACGAGTGATTACCCTGCTCGGCACTCGAGAGGGCACCCGGATTCGGAGCGCCTTTCATGGCTTCTGCCAAGGTCCTGTCAAAGATTGACAAGCTGGTACCAAGCAACGAGATGGGGCTCTTCTCTTTCTCAGCCCTAGACCTCTTCTGTGTGGCAATCTTGCTCCTCTCATCTTCAAGGGTCTCGAAGTGACGGATTTTTCTCTCCGCCCTCCTGAGACGAGCTTCGGTGTCGTCTTGTAGGCGACTTGAGGTGGTGGACCTGTCTTGAACAACCGAGCGGTCGGACCTGCCTCGGTGTGTCTTGCTTACACTGTGATAGCATGAAGAAGCGCATTCACCGTCGCTGGGGTCGGTGCCCGTGACTTCAATCTTGATGGGCCCTCCTGGGTTCGGGTTTCTTGGCTGCCTCATAGGACTTGCTTGTCTCCCTCTCACTTCGCAGTCAGTCCAGGTGCGAGTGCCAATTGTGTGCGTGTGGGTCGAAGCCCAGCCAGTGGTCGAGCGGTGGGGGTCATGACCTGACTTGGGCGGATGATCATCCTCTCGTTTGGTCCTCACACCTTCACTCTTGTACCGGGCCGCTATCAGCGCAGGCCCTTTGGTCGACGGGTCTGAGATTTCGCTCTTTGAGTTGGACTTGGTAGCGGGCGGGCTCTTAGGCTCGTGATGCGCATCGATGAGGTTGAGGTTGATGTGAGGCTTGTTCACACGTGACTCCTCGCTCACAGGATTGGAACCCGCTTCCGAGTGATGCGCCATGACCTCATGTCCGAAGATCGAGGCCAAATCCTCGGGCCCATAATCATCCGTCGACTTGCCCGGCACCTCATGGGCCTTGAGGCGGGCAAACAGCTCTTGCATCAAGCTGCTGCGGGCAATGTCGTCCTGATTGTCCACAGTGTCTTCGCCTGCATCAGATTTGTCTCCGTACGTGTCCTTCTTTGACTCAGCGGGCGCATCTTGAGCCGCATCTCCGCCGTCGCCAATATCGGTTGATGGAGCTTCATCGGTCACCGCCTTGTCTCCGTGCGAGCTTCCCTGGGTGGACTTCGCATCAGAGGCATTCGGGACGTCGTTGACCGTCTTTGTGGCGTCGTCATCATGTGACTGAGCTTGGTGACCTGGCATCTTGACCTAATGCAGTTGTGAACGTAAAAGAAGTGAGATGAAGTATTTATCATTTATATATATACAGGAGCAAATCCCCTGTGCAAAGCCCTGGCTTTTCCAAAACCCAGCGTCCTGACATTGCAGCCATCCAATGCCCAACCATACATGTTCCTAGCAATGCCACTATGCAAAGCCACCTGATTTGCTACTGGGATATGTCACTGATATTTGCTGCAAACATTAAGTGGGGCTTTGCCGCTGAGATGTGGTGGATGAAGTCAGCCACGGATTGATCCGCACAATGTTGAAGGGTTGATCCTCACTTTGTACATGCTCAGACACCCTTCATGAATTGTCTCGCACTACCTGCCTTGTCAGGGAAGTGCAGAGACACTATGACGGGAACACATATATGGGACTACAGGAACAAACTCCTCCCAACTTTGATAACCTGGTAAATTGGACGTTGAGTTGAGCTGTTGCGAGTATCTGCTGACCACAATCACCAACCAGAAGTCGAGTTTAGGTTGACCGTCAAGCACAAACCCTATAGCACAGTAGAGCGGTCTGTTGGCCAGGAACGGGTGTGATAGCTGCTTTCAGGGGGCTGACTGCCATTACCTGTGATGCGGCTTTCCTGACACTGTCATTCCAATCACCGAAATCCTGGGTCACTGACTTCCCCTGACTCCGATAGCTCCACCTGCTCGTTTCAGATCCCGTTGGTTGGCACCTTTGAGACTGCTCAGAATCAATGCTAGTCCCTGGCCGTGAAGTTGGTGGCCTGGAATAGCGGTATGGAACTTTATTACACGACAGATCGCCATAGTCAACAAGCCGGTCCTGACATCCAGGAATGAATTTCTTGGTTCAAATCAAGAGGGACTTCACGTGCTCAAAGTGCCGCACAGAAGGGCACACTATGCGAACATGCCCTGTTTGGTGCCGCAAATGTAAAAAGCCTGGACATGGCGCCCGTTCCTGCCCTAATTGAGAGACTGATACCGGTCAGCCAGACTTCTCATCCGTAGCAAATGAATAATGGGGAAGGAGTGAATATGGGTGGAGCTGCTACAGACGTGTATTGCTATTAAGGCCTATGATCACATTTGATGTCACAAAGTTAGGAACCCTTTAAAGACAAGATCTTTGATGATGAGTACTAATAAACCCTTTATCATCTAAGCGGTGTCAGGCTCCTACAGTGAAGTAAGCTCAACAAACAACAAATGGCATATCCTTGCCTTTCCTTGGCAAACACTACGCAAGCAAATCGAAGCAACCTGCCTTTATTCCGAGCACCGGATTTCGGTACATGGAGAGGCACTCACTTGCCAAGGACGAAAGCGATAAGCCAGATGAAGATGACGATCCCGATCCAGACTCCCCACCCTACCACAGAGTGCGAGTGGGCGTGCTTCGAGTTCCCGAGGATTCGCTTGTACAGGAACTTGCTGGCGACGTTGGAGTAGATGGACCCGATGATCAAGGTGGGGATGAGCACGAAGGCGAACGCGGATTTGCGTGCCCAAGGTTCGGAGAGCGAGCCGATGATCGGGGCGGTGGAGTATTGGCCGATGTAGAAGTACCCGACTGCGGCGGTCACACAGAAGAGGATGGTCTCCATGACGGTGAGGGCTGCGAGGGCTTTGGGGAAGTCGGCAGGGTTGCGCATCTCCGCGATGAAGGAAGGGTAGAGGATCTGGCCGATCCACAGGAAGGTGATGCTGCCAAGCATCAACGAGGCCCCGGATTATCGGTCAGATTACACTCACTTGAGGACCGCATTGAACCCGTTGACGAAGCCAGGACCGCCACCGGGAAGGCCGGTAGAGGTTGCCACCGGTCCGAGCGTTGGGTAGTTCCCGCCGTACCCATAGAGGGGGCCGGCCTCGATTCCGGCGTAAACGAGAGAGAGGATGATGGCGATCGCCATGGCAATGGCAGATACGATGGACATTAGGGAAACGTGGTTGAGCGTGCGCGGCAAGGATACAATAACTAGATCAGGCTTAGCAGATGCCAGCCCCGAGGAGAAGCAGCACTTACTACCCATGATAGCGGTGATGGCCTGAAAAAGGACGGTGCACTGCGAGCTGTCGCTGAGGGTGTTCAGGACTGGTTTTCTCAGCAATGGTGTCTTGTTCTGAAACAAAGAAGCGCACTCTTGGATCCAGTGAAGACGTGGAATCCGACTGCTCATTGTCAGCCGGAACGACCACGGTGGGAGCGCATGAAACTTACTCAGGAAGATGTTGTTCAGCAGCAACATGATGGCTGTCGCCTCGTATGCGATCCGCGGGATGCCGGGCTGACGATCGGTCAGTGGAAGCTTTGGAGGTATGACTGCAGCGCCCACGAAAAGCTTTGCAGCGATGTCACAGATGTCGCGAGCCTCGGGGTAGAGCATGCAGTACTGCCAAAGCACGTAGCTAGTGTCTGTCTCAATGTATGAGCAAGTTGCCAGGACTGTCAGAGATCCGATGGTCACTCACACCACGTCACGACACCCAAGCCGAAAGTGATGAAGAACCCGCAGGTCCAACCGAGGACACTCCAACTCCATGCAAGAGCAAGGATGGCGAGACAGACATACTCTCCAAACAGGAGGAGAGCCGCTTTTTGCCAGGAGAGGGTGCGAAACTTGATCTGATGGGCTTGCTCTTCGATAGCGAGCGCGGTGAAGGGATCGACCTCGACATCTTCCCTGACACGGTCCTTCTCATCCCCGTCGCCGTATTCCGCAATGTCGGCTTTCTGATCAGGCTTCAGCAGTGCAGCTTACAAGTCCGTGATCGATGGACTTACCATCGTGTTTTGGTGTTTTGGTGATCAGAGATATGGGAATTGATCAAACAAGAGGGGAAGAGGAAAAAAGGGAACTACGGAAACGTATCCTCCCTTGGCGTGCTTTGAAGTATGTTTTGAAATGATCCTGATGGTGAGAGAAAACTTGTACAAAGAGCGGCAAGGCCGGGATCGTATCAGGACGAGCGTCTGGGACTACTGGAAATGGGCAAAACCCTCCCGCATGCCAAGGAACTATCTCAGGGTCAAAAGCCGCTGTAAGGAACAATCTAAGGGTCCTGTGACTTTTTTGGCTCCAGAATCGCCGGCCTTCCGTGATGACGCAAGGGATCTGTTACAGTTGCCCTTTGAATGCTGCCGATCATCCGCACGTAATAATCGATTTACTTGTAATCAATCACCGGATTCCTTCGGTAGGCGTTGCGCCAAACGGTCTCAATATAGGCGCGCGAATGTCCGAGATGACCGACGCACCGCCTTTCCTGTGCAGCAGCCCACAGGTCTCGAATTTGATTTGTTTCCTTCCCTCCACATATCATTCGGCGTCCATGATGGGATTACAGAATACTGCCGACTGGGCGAGGCTTCGACCTCTTTCACCCAGCTGCTCTGCATCCCAGCGGTCATCGTTGCGTCACAGCGGACCCTCAGTGTATGTTGATGACCATATGAGAAGTACACCGTAATCAACGCTGCGCAATTATTCATCGCGGTCTCTTCCCCCGGATGGACGCACAAGCAGTACCGCAGCGTCCCGTTTCCGCCATTTCTGCAACACCTGTCACGGACATTAAGGACGATGGGAAACCCTCAGAAGGTGTCGCAGTTCCCGGGTCTCGACCTTCCGGGAGGCGCTCGTTTCTCAAGTGTCTCTTCTTATTGGTTCTCATCGTCTTCATTCAAGCGTGTGTCCTGGCCGGTGCACCTCGACTTACCTCCCAAGGCTTCCTGGATGCGTTGTTATCGATCTCGCGTGGTCGGTGGTCGCTCTGTATAAGTAACATGCGGAAGATCGACAGCTCTGAGACTCTGAGATCCCCACACTAGCCATGGTCCACAGTCTGAGCTGATATGCCCCCAGTGGGTGGGTCCCGGAGGGCGAGGTGGACGATGTGGGAGAAGGTGCTCGACGCGAAAGCTTGAGCATCTTGCGCCTCGACATGCGAGAGAGGACAGCTGTGTAGGAGACGTGTGCGGAGCGGATGTCATCGAAGTACATGCTTATGTGGTAATGACTGTAACATGCCAGACAGCGACGATACTTATGAAGATGACTGTGATCGAGGTGTATGGATTTGGGCGATTACGATTGAGTCCAGCGGCCATCGACCATGTCCGGTTTGGTCCTCCTTTATCCGGTCGTTACTGGGCGACCCCGTCAGGTCCCTTTGTCACATGCTTAGCCACCTTGTACTGCCTATACGCTATCCAATCCTGCGGAGTTTATTTGCGGTTCATTGTCTGAGCCGAAGTACTGGTGGCCGGACCGGGATCCGGCGCCGGTTCCGGGGGCAGCACGGTGAAGTCCGTTTCTCTATATAGCCCTTGTCCACTCATCGCCAGTCCGATCGCTCGCTCAACCACCTACAAGGTCAACTCCACACTCTCCTGATCGTATGTCCCTCGCCACCCAGGCTCTGTTTCATCACCGTCACCGAACCCATCATGTTTGAATACAAGCACCTCACCCCCGAAGAGCGCGAGCATTTCCTCACCCACGGCTGGCTTCGGGTACCCAACGCCATCAACCCAAAGTACCTCACCGAATGGATGGAAAACCTCTGGGTCCGACTCGGATGGGACGAGCACGACAAATCGACCTGGGAAGAGGAATACATCAAACTACCCCGTCATAGGGAAGTCCCGACCGAGGAGTTTTGCCCGGAGGCTTGGGCGAAGATGTGTGAGGTTGTGGGTGGGGAAGAGAGGGTTGATCCGGTTCGAGAGAGGTATTTTGGGGATCAATTCATTATCAATTTGGGGAGTGAACATTGGAAGGGTCATGAGAGGGGGTGGGGGGAGTTGACGGGTTGGCATACGGACAATGATTGGTGCGTTCGGCCTTGGTCTTCTACATCAGGTATTGAAGGCTGATGGGTTCGCTTAGGTATCGTCAGTTCCTTGATTCAAGTGGGAATGCCCTCACGATCATCGTCTGCTTCACCGATGTTCCTGCACGCGGTGGTGGGACAGCGTTGTGTGAGGACGGCATCAAGGGTGAGTGAGGCTCCTTTGTGAAGTCCAACCTTGCATCTACCATCGCTTCGATCAGACCTTACTCCTCCCGTTCTCTACCTCACCGAGTACATCTATTGTTGCAGGATACTGATCATAGGGTGCCAGAGATCTGCCAGACCCTATACGACCACCCCGAAGGCCTCGATCCGCCATTCGACACTCTCTATGACCACGTCAAACAGGGCGAATGCAAGGACTTCACCAAGGTCGAAGCGAAAGCAGGCGATATCTTCATCACCCACGGTCTACTCCCGCACGCTCATACGCCGAATCACCTGCATTATGCGAGGGTGATCACTAATCCGCACGTCAATATGCATGAGCCGTTCAACCTGAATCGCGCAGATGGAGACTACGTGTGTTCCCTACCTCCTCGCTCTGACTGAGGTCGCTTCGTAGAGCTTGTGTGAGCAAGTGATCCTGCGATCTCTAAACCGTACCTCAATACCCGAGTATAAGCCCACCCGCGAACGGATATCCTTCTACCCCCGAACAGCATACTTCAAGCGTGAACGCGTGCGGGAAGAATTAGCACGCATGATCGAGCACTCGAAGAAGACGGGTGAGCCGGTGGACAGCGTGTACCTGAGAGGAGAGGAGGCGGTTCTTGAACATGAGAGGAGGAATGGATATGATAAGGCGTTTGGACCGACGGGGGTGGCGGCGACGATAGGGAAGCAGAGGCCGGCGTTCATGCCTCAAGGGCAGAGGCATGTTTTGGTGTAGGTGG
>JAABUH010003618.1_pt1 | contig 13098 bp, 23 predicted proteins | sample 5559121 | NCBI WGS metagenome assembly JAABUH01 (sample SAMN10711871, study PRJNA513364) | rock metagenome | isolation source: Antarctica rocks | place: Antarctica: Victoria Land, Battleship Promontory nord | collected 2015-12-28 | reverse complement strand
GCAGCATTGGGCTGCATGCTGGCGGGAGCTCCAGGTACGCAGGCCGCGGAGCGAGGCTGGCTGCCATCTGGGACCCTTACATGGCGCAGCAGCCCGCCCGCGCACGTGAGGGGAAGGCCGCCGTGCGCAGGCACCACAGGACCAGAGTTAGGGTAGTCAGTGAACACGGCAGTGACCCGATACAGGGCGCGCCTGCGGCGAGCAGGCGCTTTGCGAGGTCCGGCGCAGGCGCGGCCGCGGCGGCCGCGCCGAGCATGGAGCGCGCCTCCAGCTCGTTGGGCGACAACACGTCGCACAGCACGGCCAGCGCGGCCAGCGTCTCGGGCGGCGGCGGCTCCAGCGCGTGCGTAAAGGACTCCACGGACAGCAGGCCTGCCGCGACAGTCGCCGCCACGCGCCGCTGGGCTACAGGGAAAGCCTCCAGGAAACCGTGTGGACATCCACGGTGGGCACTCTGCACGTCCTTGTCAACAAATCACGATGCGCCCACCCATGGACATCACAACTCCCCTGTCACAGGTGCCTACTTTCTAAAGCGCACAGATGCGACGCATGCCAACCAGCAAGCCGAGGGCAGGCAGGCGACGCACCGCCCTCGGCGCTCGCGGCCGCGCGCATGCTGGCGAGCAGGCCCAGCGGCGGGTGCGCCGGGTCGATGCCGACGTGGTGCGCGCGCGCGGCGCGGAACTCTGGCGGCAGCGTGGCCCAGCTCGGCAGGAGCAGCTCATCCAGCATGGCCGCCTCTGCGGGCTCGCTGCGCCAGACCTGCTGAGGAGGACACAGGCGCTCAAGCAAGGACCGACAAGGCTTCGTTGGTGTCACGCATTCTGTGAACTATCACGGCCTTGACCCTTGGCCGGGTTCCGGCGCAGCGCGCATGCGCGCCGCCAGTGTGTGAATGCATGACGCAGTGACAGCAGGTGAGGCCGGTATGCCAGCCACACACATGTTCACAACCCTCGCTGTGTTGGGTCTGTAGCAGTTCCGGACAGCCACGGCGCAAAGCGGAGAGCCGGCAGCAGCTTATCTTCCATGCCTACGTGAACCAGCCTGTGTTCTGCGCAGGTGTGTATACTAGCAGCCCTCCCGCAGCCTGCCTGCGTCCTGCCTGCCCGCACACCCGCAGCAGCCCGGCTGCGCCGCACCGCCCCCGCGCAGCTGGCGGGCCGCGCCTGCGTGCGCAGGCCGTCCTCCTCGAACAGTTGCCAGGCGCGCAGCGTGCGCTGCCCCGGGTGCACGAGCAGGCCGCCGCCCGGCGCGCCGAGCACGTCCCGCAGCTGCGCCGCGCACGCCGGCGGCAGGTCGTCGCCGACGCCGGCGGCCAGGTCCGCGCGCAGCTGCGGCACGCGCAGCCGCGCGCCCCACAGCGACTGCGGCCCTGGCGCGGCGGCACCGTGAGTGCCGGCAAGCACAGCACGGACGCAGGCCGGTCACGCGCCCCACACAGCTGAACTGGTGGGGCAGCTCGCGAACTTGCGGAGCGGCCCACAGGCGCAGCGCCCGTGCTTGCACGCATCAGGGGTGGGCGAACAGCTCCCCCAGCAGAGGTGCGGCAGACATGCGACGCTGCATAGTCAAAGCAGGCAGGCTGACTGGTTTCTTGGGCCGCACCGCCGCCTCCCAGGGACGCCATGACTGTTTCGCCGGTGTAAAGGACAATGTCATCGATGATCAAGGTGTAACAAGCTAGGTCGAGGGGCCGCTCGGGCGCTGTTCCATGCAGACTCTGCAAACGGGACACTAGCCGTGCTCTTGCTCTAGCACAGGGACTGTGCAGTAGATGCGGGAAGATGCTGTACACAAGGGAACTTGCTTGCCAGTGCATTGGGACGCAACAGTACTTGACAGTTGCAATTTTCAGGGCTAGCACTGGGCAAGGTGTATGTCACATCAGCTGATCTTGCTTTTGTAAATGATGGGGCCCCTTTCCAGCCTGCCCTAATCCACGAAGGCGTTTCTTTTCAGCTATCCATGGCATGAAACCGGCAGTATTGTACCTGCTACCAGCTGTATGAGCAGGTAAAGCCCTGTCACACACTATTTACACCGCTGCTTGACGACAGACCTAGGGATGACCATTGACTGCCCGCAGGTGAGAACGAGCAATAAAGCAACCACACATGCATGTCTTCAATTGTAACTTACAATTTGTAAGCCATGTTGCCCATCCCATGGGCAATCCCATCAACAATATGTACGTCACATGCAACATGCGTTCAACCCCAAGCAGTTGTTGTCAAGCAAACAACCACATCCAGACTTGATCAGCCAAGCACTGTCTACTGCCCGGCCTCTACTGTTAGAAACCCACAACATCGACTGTCAACAGCAATGACCCTTAAACACGTAACACTCAGACTGTTCAATTGTGTCTACTTCGCGTCTGTTTATCGCCCACGCAACCAATCGTTCGCCGCTCAGCTTCAGGTCGGTTGACGCTGGCCAAAATGCTACCCTGCCTAAATGCAACAACTGCCATTGCACGCATCATCCGTCCACAGGCAGGCATCCGTTTGGTCAGGGAGCACACGCTCAGTGCGCAGCGGGGCACTGCTGTGTGATGCAGTGGATGTTGCCCGCGTTCAGCAAGATTTCCCGCGACTTCACGCCGACGACCTGCGGAGGCAGGGCAGCAGTTTACAGAGCCGCAGTATTACCGCGCACGCCTGCTGCGCACTACCAGGCCAGTGTGCAAGCTCGCAGACCTATAACTAGCATCTGAGCATAACGGAATAGCTGCCATACACAGACCCACACAGGCATGACACGAGGCAGCTCCTTCCTCACTGCAGTGGCTGCGGTGGCTGAAGAGCGCCATATGCATATGCCCTAGCACAGATACCACAGCCAAATAAACGGTTGCAACTCATTGCAGCGCGCGCCTTGCGCTCCGAGCCGTACGCGGCCTGCAGCACTTCCAGCGCCTGCGCGTCAGTCTCCGTCGCGCGCGCCAGCCCCGAGCCGCCAAACTGTGGGATGACCGCGCCGCCGTTGGCGATGTAGTGGTTGATGTAGGACGCCGGCAGGCGCTCGCCCTCCACGCGCGGCACGTAGCCCAGCTTCACATGGTCCGGCTGCATGCGCCGGCACGCACATCCGGTTGCTGTCTTGCACACATAAAAAACTGCACGTTTTCTGCTTTAGAGCATGTTGCAAAGTGCGTGCATGCATGCAAGGCAGCGTCAAGATGCGCGCTTTAATAGTGCCTGTGAACTGCTTGAAGAGGTTCGCAGCTTCGATTTGCAAACATGGCTGCAAGGGCAGGCAGACACAGGAGCCCGCTGGCCCAGCAGGCAGGTCAGCCACAGCTTGACCGCTGGTCATGGATTGACGGGGGTGTGGATCGCGCACGTGCACGCCGGAGGCCTCCTTGTACGTGCTGAACAGCCACAAACTGTTCCTGCTCTTAAAAAAATTGACGGGGTGGGGGTTGCGCACGTGCACGCCGGAGGCCTCCTTGTACGTGCGGAACAGTGGCGGCGGGCAGGGAACCTTGATGACCTCGATCTTGCGGCCACGCGCGTCGGTCGCGCTGGTCAGGCGCTCGTACGCGTCCGTGGACCGCTCGTACTGCGCAGCGTCCAGACCCCTGCTGTGTTAGTCACTGTGCGGCAGATCAGTGCACCAGCAAGCTACGCGGCGGGCGGCAGGCTCTTTGGGCATGCTCTGCGCTTGCCGGCAGTGCGTGGACTGCGTGCGACGCCGGGGCACTGCGCGACGTGCCAGACAGGGCGCGGCCGTTCTCTATAGCTAGGCAGCAGGTCAGCTACATGCCATGCTGGAAAGGGCGCGGTCTCTCTGCATAGCCAGGCAGCTGGTCAAACAGCCAGCAGGACCACGGAAGCAGCGGTAAAAGCGGGGTCTGGCTGCGCGGCGCGCCTGCGGGTCGTTGACGTCCTCGCACCAGGACAGCGCCACCACGCCGGGCCGGATGAAGCACGCCAGGTTGTCCACGTGGCCGTTCACGACCTGCCGGCAGGCAGGCCATCTCGGCGTCTGCTGGCCCTTCCGAGCCAGCTGCTCGGCGCGCAGGACCGCTCCCTAAGAGCCAATTAACGTAAGCAAAAGCGCTTATCGCTGAAACAAGGCGTATGACTACAAAGAATGTTATATTTATGAACTCTATTTCTGGCTGCTGCCGCGGCGGCGCGGGCGCGCCGCGCACCGCGTCGTCGCCGGCCATGCCCTTCCACAGCCACACCACCTTCTCCAGGCCCAGGAACGCCTTGAGCTCGTCCTCGATCTGCTCGCGCGACAGGTGCGGGTTGCGCGACGGGTGCAGCAGCGTCTCCTCGGTCGCGATCAGCGTCCTGCGCGCGCGCGCGGCCCACTTCTTAAAACAACGTACTCTTTAACTAGCGCCGGGTCGTTCAGAGGCCTGTGGCGGCCCCTTGCGTGCACGGCGTGCACATTGCAACATGCTGGGGCTGAGGTCGACGCCGGCTCCGCAGGCCCTGCAGCGCGGCATCCCTGCAGACGGCGCGGCGTCCAGGACTGGATCCAGACGAGACAGTGGGCGCGCGGGCAGGAGCAAGAGCGGCATGCCGCGCACCCCTCGCCGTCCACGTGGATGGACCCGCCCTCCAGGTGCAGCGCGCTCTCAAACACCTCCAGGCCGGCCATCTGCAGCGCCGCGCGCCCGGCCGCATTGTCCCTGGACCAGTCCGGAACCTGCGCGGGCAGCCGGACCATGAAGCTGCTCTCCACGCCAGCACAACGCCACTCGTTTATAAAGCCGCATCGCATCAGTTTGTGGCAAACAGCCATGCATTGCGACACACAGACGGTGAAAGACAACATGTACACTGCTTACCTCTACCTTCAGCTGCAACGCGGCACACACATCTCATAACAGGCAAAAATACAATCAGGCAGTACACATGCGCGCTAACGCCGGGACAGGGCGCGCCTGCGGCGCGATGCCCATGGCCTTCTTCAGCTCGCCGCCGTACGAGTTGAAGTCCCAGTGCGTGCCGGCCACCTTGCGCGTGCCCGTCTTCTTGTCGTCCAGCACGATGCACTGCGGGGGCGCTCGTCGTTCAGACGTTGTACACGTGCCTGCACACCTCGTGGTCATGCATGTGTTCTCGGTGCGTACCTAACATTCCCAGCACCGCCGTGTGTGCACCCACATGGTAGGTAAATGCATTTGTCAAACCTCCAGAATGTTCAGCCCAGGGCCTTCCACTGCCTCCTGCAGACACGCCTACACAGCAGGGTCTGATGTGAGGGAGGCGCACCGACGGCCCCCAGTCGCGCGCCCAGCCGTCGTTGATCTCCATGGGCACCACGGTCACATTCGGCGCGTCCGCCAGGTAGCTCTTTGCCGTCTCCACCGACTGCGCCCCGCCACACAGCACCCCGTCTGCTGGCGCCGGCGAGTGGGCCCGCACACCAGTTTGCTCAGGTTCAAGAGCACAGGTGTTGACACAAGCGTCAACGAGCGCCTTGATCAAACTCCGCCCATTATCAAAACTAATGTTAAATATTCCGGCGCACCTCCGGGTTGGTCAGCATGACGAGCGGCTCGAACTGCGAGATGGCCTTGGCCACGGCCGCGTACTGCTCCTGCGCGGGCCGGGCGCCCTCGCGCCACAGGTACGGGCTGTCCGGCCAGCCCATCCAGCAGTGCTGGTGTGCCTCGAATTCGCCTGCGCGCCGCGGCCCCCACGATCGCCTGCGTGGCCACGCACAGGTGCAGGCGCCCCGACGAGCACATCTTACAGGCTAAAGCTTGCCTGCAGACATGGCGCATGGCGTGCTCGAATCAGTGCCTAGAGCTGGCGTCAGTAAACACGAAGGCGGCCAGGATGACAGCATGATGCCGTTCGAGCACACCTGTGGGCAACGGGCAGGCTGTGGGCCTCTGTTAGTACCAGAGCCAATGCCACCATCAAACACTTCGCATGCTGCTCGGCCCTTGCCTGCACTCAAGCTGGCTTACGGGCCTCATCAACACCCGGAAGCACCACATGTGGGCAGCATGCATGCATGGCCCTGCATGCAGCAGCCACCCACCGACCGCACCCGGCATGTGGTACCCGAGCGTCTTGGGAGTGGTTGTGGCAGGCGCGGCGGCTGGGGGCGCCGACGCGGCGGCCGCGCGCGCGGCCCCACAGCGCAGGCCCCGTCCAGCCCTGACTGTTCACCCAGGGCAAGCGAGTGAGTCCACTGGCGAGCCTCAGCAAAAGCGGCGCGAAGTCCAGCCTGACGTCACGCAGGCGCGCCCCAGCAACAGCTCGAGCGGCAGCAACGGAGCAGCACACCATTTGCACGTCCAACATCAAGCCAATTGAAAAGCAAGCTGCTGGGGCAGTTGTTGGCAGTAACGAGGTGACGTGCACTCACAGCGTCGAGCCTCCCGCGCCACCTTTAATTCCACTTCTTCCCCGGCCGCTTCCAGCCCTGCAGGAGGCCACCCGCAAACGCGAAAGAGCAGGGGAGGCAGGTGGAGCGCACGTGCGGCCTGAAGGCAGCCCGTGCTCCGCAGGCAAGGGGCTGGCGCCGCCCGCGCCTGCGCCTGTGCTCTCCTCCCTGGCGCGCAGCAAAACTCAGCATACTGCCAAACAGCAGCCGCTGCTGCCGCTTTATGGGCAGGCCTTCAAACCTGCCTCGTCCTGTGAGTACAAGACCACTTCGGCAGCACCAGGGCCGTGACATTTGTGGGGAGTGAATAACACAAGATGCTGGGAACGCCACTGCCAGCCTTCTTCCAGACACGTTCAGGAACAGAGGCTGCTCAGCACAGAGAGGAGCACCTATCGCTGGCTGCACCGCAGCTGCGGTCAGCATCGTGCGGTGCACCGCCACGCCCATATTTGCCTCGCTTTTCTCTTACAAACACACCCTTCACTCACAAGATCGCAAGGGACCTGCAGCGCCAACGCTCACCCTTTCAGACACTACTGCATGCACAACCCCACGCAAGGCTATGCAAGCTGGTTTAACACTGGCCCAGGCAAAAGCCGTAATCTTACACCTGTGGTGCCTAGAATCCCTATTCCCGTGGTCGCCCATGTGACCGCTTTTAACTCGACGAGTTGCAGCTGCGCCGACTTGCGCTCCGGCTCGTGCTCGACACCTGCGCACCTGTAGCCACAGGCAGACAAGATGGCGCCGCGGCAGTTTGCGCTGTCGACGGACACCGGCAAGAGCGATGACAGCGCGTACAGCAGAAACGACGTCCACAATGCCTTGGCAAAGTCTGCAGACACAGCGGAGATGGGCGGTCACCCGCCGCGCGTGGGCCGCTCGTCTGTGGTCGGGCTGCACGGCTCCTCCGCGCGGCTGACTGAAATAGTCCCCAGTGGTAAGCAAAGGTCGTGTGAAGGCCTGTGGATACGTATGCAGGTGCATGCCTTGGCTGGACAGCAGAGTACATGTCGTTGCAACAGCCTCCGCGGGCGCATGTTGCGCATTAGGGCAGCTGTGCATACGCTTACGCCACTGTGTGCGCAGACAAGTGGTGGCACGCCGGCGGCCACATTGCGACCATCATTGCCACGCCCGCTGGTGCGCATTGGCCGTCCCTTGCGACCTGCAGCTCATGTTTGTCCTGCTGTTTGTGGACGACTGGGCGTGGTGCATGCAGCCCCGCGCTCAGTGCCGCGCTTGTTCCTCACTCACCTGTGCTTGCCTGTCACACAAAGGTGGGTTATGGCACTGCCTGTCTGTGGCGTCGGGCAGACACACCACGCTGCGGCTGCTTGTCCGCGGCCGCTGCTGACTTGCACCCCTCCGTGCGCGGCGCGCAGCGTACGCGCCGCTGCCGTTTGCGCTGGCGCACCTGGGCTGGGGCCCGGGCGTGTGCATGCTCTGCCTCGCCGGCATCGTGACCTGGTATACTTCACTGCTGCTGGCCAGCCTGGACCGCCATGACGGCGTCAGGTGCGCAGGCGGCCCCTCTCACGCTTGTGTATATCCGGAGAGCAAACGTGCGGCGCCCTCACGCCTGCCGGCTGGTGCGCAGGCATATGCGCTACTGCGACCTGGCGGGGTCGATTTATGGTGCGGATAGCCCACCAGGCCCTAGTGTCTCAGCTCCAGCTCGCGTGCGTGGTGCAAGGCTTGCTCACGCGCCACCACCTGCAGGGAGGCCTGGGTACTGGGCCGTGATCTTCTTCCAGCAGCTGGCATCCATCGGCAACAACCTGACCATCCAGATTGTTGCCGGGCAGTGCATGAAGGTGCCTGGCCTCCTTCGGCACGCAACTGCGGAGCCAGTGCCTGAGCCTTGTGAGCTCGTGTGGTCGCTGCGCGCTCTGGCAACCTCGTCGTCTTACTAGCAATGCATACAGCTCTTGCGTGCGGCTCAGACACTGGCTGGGCCGAAGCAGTGCGGTCATGGATGTGCCCCATAGCAGCATGTAGTCGGCATGTGTTTGGGCAAGTCGCTGTCACCTCCAGGTGCAGGTTTTGCAACGGTGTGTGCGATAGGATGTTGTGCCGGCGGCCCTAACTGAGCCTGACATGGCCGCGCTGCTGCGGGCAGGCCCTGTACCGCCTGTACCATCCTGAGTGCGGCCCCGCGCCTGGACCCTGCGGCATCACACTGCAGGCGCGCCGCGTAGCTAGCTCCTGGGCTCAAAAGTGTCCCCATCTGTCCCCTGGGCTGGCACTCTCACTGCTGCGCTTGCACGTGGTTCTGCGCGTGCGCTTTGCGTGTGCGCGCTGCCGCGGCTTCCTGTATTTGGCAGGCGTCTTGTGGCCTGCTCGAGGCGGGTGCTCAGGTCTGCTATGCCTGGCAGATACAGCTCCAGCCAGCCAATACTCACCACACCTCCGGCTGCGCTTGCAGGCCTGGATTGCCGTCTTTGGCGCGTCGCAGCTCATCATCTCGCAGCTGCCAGACATCTCCGCGCTGAAGGTGCGCGTCGCCTCATGTAGCTGCCGCGCCGAGGCAGTGCTCCGCGCTCTTACTTACCTGACCAGCTTGACCTTGCAGTCAGCCAGTCAGTGATCCGCGACACTAAAGTTAGGCAATAAATATACAGTCTAGCGGCCCGGGTGCGCAGGAGCTCAACCTGTTCCTATCCCCATCCGAACCCTATAGCTGACGCGCTGCATGTGACAGACGGCCCGCGTGCGCAGGAGCTCAACCTGTTCTGCACGCTGTGCACGTCGCTCTTCGCGCTGGGCTGCCTGGTGCTGTCGGTCATCAACGGTGCGCCCCTCCCGCAGCCAGCAGCTTTCTAGGCTGCCGCTGTGACAGCATCAGCGTGCGTCGTGGATGAGCTTTGGCATGACATGTCTTTGCACGTGTTCAGCCCTGCGGTGTTCAGCGCTGCAAAGGACTTGCGCTGCAGGGTGCGTGCTGACGGCGATGCGCGCGCCGCAGGCCAGGCGCAGGACCGCACCACGATCTCGTACACCATCAACGAGGACGACAGGGCCAAGGCCTTTGACGTGATGTTCGCCCTGGGTGCGCGCGGTAGCGCCGGTCTGGCATGCGAGTGCCTGGCAGCGCTCGCGGCAGCACCGGTCTGGCATGCGAGTGCTGCGCAGCGCTTGTGCGCGCATGCCGCGGCGCGCTGCGACCGGCCGTGCAGGCACTGCGACCAGCCGCGCGCGCATGCGCTGCGCCGTGCTTCAGCTGCGGCGCGCGCGCAGGCATAATCGCCTTTGCCTTCGGCGACACCATCCTGCCGGAGGTGCAGGCGACCGTGGGCGGCGACGCCAAGAAGACCATGTGCGCCCCCCGCCGCCCGGCCGCGAGCGCCGCGCCCCGCTCCAGCCACGCAGACAGGCCGCTATGGCGCTGTCCATGGAAATGCTCAGTGATGAGCCGAGAAATTGCAAGGCCCATCAGGCCAAGCTGCCGCATGCATCACAGCTGCAGGGAGGGGAGGTTGGAAGGGCCAGGGATTGCGCATGCCCAGACGGGCAGAGGCCTGAGCTGCCAGGCGTGCGCGGGGCAGGTACAAGGGCGTGACCATGGGCTACTCCATCATCCTCAGCTCGTACATCATCGTGGCCGTGGCGGGTGCGGCGCGCCGCTTGCGGCCCTGTGCTGACCGGCGCCTGGTCATGCCTGAGCGCGCCCTTGGTCTTGTGACGGCCGCCCGCAGCGCATGCGCCGGCTGCAACACACGCCTTGGCTCAGCTGTTTGCGCATGCGTTGATGCTACGACATGCCTAAGCGCGCCTCAGTCCTGTGACGGTTGCCCGCAGCGCATGCGCCGGCAGCAACAGGCGCCTCCGCGCGGCTGCTTGCGCAGGGTACTGGGCGTTCGGCTGGGCTGTGCAGCCCTTCCTAGTGTCCAGCTTTACCTTTCCAACGGGGCTCATCGCGGCCGTCTACGTGCTCGCCATCATCCAGATTGTGGGCTGCTACCAGATCTACGCGCGGCCGACCTTCGGCGCGCCCCCGCGCGCTCCCTGACCAAGGACCGCGCGCCGGCGGCGCGCGCGCGCGCGCGCGGTCACTGTGCTTAAAGCGCGCCCTGCAGCCGTCTTGCGTTGGAGGCGGGCGGCGCACGGATACGGGGTAGGGTTGGGCCCTGATCAGGGGAACCCGCGCGCAGGCTTCTTCTACAACTACCTGCTGGACCGGAACGGTACGGTGTTCTGCGCGCGGAACGTGCTCGTGCGCATGGGCGTCACGACCGTCTACATGGCCATCATCACGCTCATTGCCTGCCTCATCCCCTTCTTCGGGTGCGGCCGCGCGCGCGCGCGCAGCAGGGCCCCCCGGCCCCGCCCGCCGGGCGCAGGCTGGGGCGGCCCCGGCAGTCCCGCCGCTGGGCCGCGCTTGTGCCACACTGTGCGCTGCAGGCAGGTAGTGATGGCAGACCAGGCGCTGCTGGGCTTGCGTGTGCGATTGGGAGTATGCAAATTGCCAAGCTCATGCAGCAAGCGGCCCTGGCAGCCCCGGCAAGGGACTTTGCGCTGGCAGTATGGTGCAGGCTTCTCAAGCCGCGCCTCTGACGCACTGACGGATGGCCAGAGCATGCGCTACTGTGTCACCCATTCTGGTTACAGGAAAGCAAAAGATGTCCGCGGACCTGAGCAAGTCAGTGCACCGTGTGAGGTGTCAGTGCAATGCTGGCCTGGCGCATTGTGCTGATGCGGTGCTCACGGCGCGCAGGGACTTTGTGGCGTTTGTTGGCGCCATCGGGTATGCTCCTCGCCAAGCTGGTGCCCTGCATGGCTTTGTGTTTTGCCTAGAAGGCTTCTGGCCTTTTGTTGCGCTGGTGCAGTGCGAGTGCTGTCCAGCAGGCGTGACGGTTTAGGCATCAGCAATGGTGTAGCCTCTCAGCCTGCTGTACTGCTTGAGGCTGTCGATGCGAGGGACCCGGAGACTTCCTGGCGCCGTGCTGCACACCTTGAGCACCCAGCATGCCTGCTTGCCTGGCCTCACGCATGCTGCGCCGCGCTAGGTTCACGCCCATGGACTTTGTGCTGCCGCCGCTGCTGTGGCTGGGGGTGGGCAAGCGCTCGCTGCCGTTCCGCATCCTGAACTGGGCCATCGTGGTGGGCTACAGCGGGATCGCGATCGCGGGTGCGCGCCCCACCCGCCGCGCCGCCTGCGTTGCCGCTGGCCCGCCGCTCATGCTCGGCAGCCCTGCTGCTGCCTCCCGCTCGGCTCGCGGTGGGCGGTCCTCGCCCGGCGGCACGCTTGGTTTCCGAGACGTGCACGCAGTGCTGTGGGCGCAGAGGACTGCGCATGCCCCACATCAGAGATGCTGTGTCATGTGTTTCCTTTCCGCTCTGGCGAGTGCTGTTTCCTGGCGGGCGTGCGCCGGGGCGGCTGAGCAAGGGCGGCGGGGCGGTGCTGCGCAGGCGCTATCGGGTCCATCCAGGCGATCAACGCCGACCTGGCCAACTACAGCGTCTTTGCTGACTTGTTCTAGGCCGACCTCAGGGCCGGTCAGCACGCCGGCCGCCGCCTGCCGGGCAGGCGCCGAGTCGCTGGCTGGGCTGGGCGGGGCGCGATGCGCGCTTGTAGGGTGCTGCCCACTCCGCATGGCCTGGTGCCTGTGCCCCCTGCTGCGTTGCTTGCCTGTTTCAGAAGGCATTGCGGTTGGAAAATTTTTTTTTGCGCAGTGCGCACCCTGGCGGCGCTGCCCGGTGGTCACTCTCTGGCTTGTGGAAACCCTACAGGGTTCTGCACTGCCACTGATTGCATGGTTCGGCGTGCACGGCACTCTTTGCCGTGCATTGACCCCATGCCTCTGTCAAAGCGCCGAGCAGTGCGATAGCGCGCGTCAGGCTCGGTGCTGCGTCTATGCCCATCAGCCCACCCTGGACCTTTTTCTGCCGACCATCCTCTTGGGTGTGGGCGTGTATAATGGCCTGCGGCTGCGCAGCTGTGACCTTATCACTGTCCGCGCGGGTGCCCGCTGGCCTGGCAGACCGCTGACTTGACCGTGGCTGGCCGACTGTAGTGGCTGCTTGCACGCTCAGGGTTCAGGCGGGAGTCAGTGTGTGCAAAGGACAGGTTTTCCCCGCACATTGACGCAGGAGTTGCTGGGACGTGTTCAGGACCAAGCATTGCCTGTTGCTTACATGTTGCAGTGTTGTACTGTCCAGGGACGAAAGGAGATAGCAACGACTTGCGTCGCTTGCGTCAGACCTGTGTGCAGCATGAGACAAGTTTGCTTGTGCGTATTCCTGTGAATTGCCTACTGTGCCATGCTTGCACCATGCTTGCACGGCAATGGCCGTGCGCTTTCTGTAAAGCCAAACGTCAGAGCTCATGTCAGCATCCTGGCAGTGCGCACCGAGGGTGTAAGGATCAACGTCTGTTTAAGGTGCTGCCAGTTTTGCAGCCATGGCTGCAGGGCACTCATGCGTGTCTGTGTGGATTGCATTTCTTCCCCAGCAGCGAGCAAAAGCGGATGGGGCCTAGGCTCAGAGCACCAGCCTGGTGACTTGATGCCCCGCTTGTGGTCAAGAAGGCGCACTTCGCGTTGGTGCATGACCGCGGCATGCCGTCCCGTTCCAGCATCGCCCGGGCCTGCTGGCGCCGCGCGCAAAGGCGGGCGACTGATGGGGAGCGGAGGCCCGCATCAGGTGGGCCGCCACGGCCGCTTCTCAGCGGTGGTATTCGGCGCGCTGCTGCTGCGCAGCATTAGCCGCCCGCGCAGCAGCCAGCTC
>JAABUH010003617.1_pt1 | contig 13108 bp, 16 predicted proteins | sample 5559121 | NCBI WGS metagenome assembly JAABUH01 (sample SAMN10711871, study PRJNA513364) | rock metagenome | isolation source: Antarctica rocks | place: Antarctica: Victoria Land, Battleship Promontory nord | collected 2015-12-28 | reverse complement strand
TAAGCAGCATCTACCAGCGCATTAGCAGCGATGTGCAAACGTCTGACAAATACAGGCTTGCACATGCCGGGGCATGAGCTTGCCCTCACGCACGTGCTTGGCACAGACGGCCCAACTTCTTGCTGTCCGCGGCATGCAGATGCAAGGCGGCCGGGCTCGTGCGCGCCGTGGCAAATGTGATGAACGCGATGCCCCGGAAGCGGCCGGTGTCCGGGAAGCGCATGAGGTCCAGGTCGGCCACCTCGCCGCAGTAGCCCCAGTACTCGCGCACGTCGTCCTCCTGCACGCCGTGCGCACGCTCGGGCGCGGCGCCTGTGCCCGAGCTCTCCCTACCATGCTTACTATGCCAGGCTGCGTGGGCTTCAGCCGAGACTGTTGACAACACACGCTGGGGAAGGCAGCCCGGCATGCATGCTTGTGCTTTTGTGACACTGAGGCATCATGACGTGCCTGTGTCCCTATGTTGCAGGCAACCCATAAGCATGCTCAGACAGCCTGTCTGTGAACACTCAGCATGCCTGCACGGAGGAATGCAGATTTATGGGCTGACGGGGCGTCCGCGCCGCACCTCGTACGTGAAGGGCATGCCGCCGACAAACACGCGGCGCGACAGGTCCTGCCCAGACGGCTCGCCGTGCACGCGGCGCAGCCGCTCGCGCACCGCAGGGTCTTCCTCCTCCTCCTCCGCCGCTGCCGCTGCTGTGACCGCGGGGCCGGCCTCCTCAGCGGCACCCTCCTGCGCATGGCAGGCGTCAGGCTGCGTGCTCATGCGCATGCATTGTGTAACCTGAAGGCTAAAGCAACCAGGGCGAAAAGCTCGGAGACTGCCGCTCAGGCTGCGTGAGCGCGCACCAGCATGCTTGCACTCTGCAGAGCATGCGATGACATGAAGAGGGCTCCAGGAGAGGCTCACCTCGACACCTCCATGTAGCGCCCCCTTGGCTGCACCCTTCACGCCTGAGCTTTTAGCTTGATTCGCGATAGGAAAGCCAAAGCTGAAGGCCTCGGCGGCCGGCTCTGCGTCCGGCGCTGCAGTGATACCTGCGGCATGGCACAGGTCATCGACGCATGTCCATTGACATCATTCTCTCTGCTGAAGGGCGCCCTTCACTGCCGTCTTAAGCCACGGCTGTACATTGCAGTGCCGGGGCTCTACGGCACGAGGTTGAAAGTCCTCATCTTTCACATAACGAGTGACGGCAAGTAGAAGCAGCACCATGCTGGACATCCGATTACGCTGGAACCTTGTAGCTGCGGCTGCTTGAGCAACCAGTAGCCTGCTGCCCTCACCCAGTTTCTCGCGCAGCCGCTTTGCCTCCTCGGCGTTGCCAGGCCCAGAGGCGCGCTTGGCGCTGGCGGCTGCCTTGCCCTTCTTCGCCTTTGGCCTTGGCAGGCTAGGTCCCTCTGCGCACCCGCCGCATGGCAGTCTTGCATCTGTGCAACACACAGGACAGAAGGGCACAGCACTGTGATTGAAGTAGACGGCAGAGCAGCACACCAGGGCGCGGGTCACCGTCAACAGCAGCCGCCTCCAGGTCCAGGGCCTTGCGCTTCTTGCCGGACGCTTTGGCGAGAGTGGGTGTCTCATCCGCAGTGCCGTGGGGTTCCTGTACAGTCTTAGATGTCAAAGGCAGTGCTGCAAAATGCGACTTCAACGTGACTCGCCCAACAGGGCAAACCTGCAAGACCGAAGCAATGTCGTAGTAGCGTGGGTACAGGATGGCGTCTGAGGCGGCCTCAGTCTTGCCAGCAAAGGGTGATGCCTGCCGCGCTATGTTCTCGTAGTGACTTTAAGCATTCGCAGTGGCAAAGGAGCAAGACACTTGGTGGGCTGCAGGGCCTGGAAGCTTACCTTCATATGCAGTCTGCCGCACCTGCCAGCCAAGCTTGTCTAAGAAAAGAGCAGGCGGCAGTGTTTGGTAGCCAAAAGCGTGCGCTCCGCAGCGCCAAATGTGGTACGTGCCAGCCAGTCAGTGCGTGGAAGCGCTATTGGGCCAACACTGGAGCGCAGAGGCTGCAGCAGGATGGCGGACAGCTCTTCGTCTTTGCTGAAACCAGTTACACAGAAAACACTGTGGGCACAGTGTTGCGCAGCTACACGTGGACCTGGGTGCCGATTGAAAATGCAGGTTGATGGCCAGAAGACTGCTCGTGACAGAGCGGGCCTGCTCTCACTGCAGCTGGCTGACGGCTGGACATGTTATTAGACTCTGCCTAGAAGTCTGCATGTTGTTTCAGAAGTCTACCAGTCGCTGGACATGTCATGTTACATGGCATGTCATTCGTGCACTTGCCTGCACAAGGTATCAGCTCAATCTGAGGCCTCTCAGAAGCGTTCCAGCCACTCTGGCTGCCTGTGTCTCGCGCATCTACCGCGTGGCGTGCCAGCTTGACGGCCTGCTGACAGTGCAAGTACAAGCACAGGCGACTGGCGCAGCGGCCTCTCTGCGTCCGTGGCCAGGCTCTATGTACACACAAGGGAGGCAAGTGCACTGCATGCCTTCGCAAAAGCGCGCAGCTGCAATGGGTGCCACGCCAGGCCTGAATACAAGCTGGAAGGTTGCGCCGCTTGCTTTGCAAGCTGACCACCAGTGGTGTTCTTAAAAGCTCGCGTGAGCCTACACTCCACCCTCTTGCAAGCAAGCGCCTGCGCATCGCAGGCACAGCAGCCGAGCTTGGAAGGACTGCCCGATGTCCTCCTTCACAGGATCATGTGCGTCGTCTGGGACGCTCGAACAACCTCTGAGGCCAGCTCCGAGGTTCAACTTGCGCTGTCACTGCAGTGCGTGAGCCGCCGCTTCCAACAAGTGTTGCGCGCTCACCCGTTGCAGCTGCGCCTGGACTTCTCAACCACGCAGCTTGCCGAAAGGCATCTGGCGTGGCTGGCTCTGCCAGCTTGGAAGGACCATGTGACATCGCTGACCCTGTACAACTGGCGCGTCCCCGCATGCGAAGCGCGCAGCAGGAACGCCTTGGACCCGGGCTTGTGCTCAAAGAAAGATGTAATATCCCCGCTGCTGACCGTCCTGCATGCAAGTCAGCACGGCAGCCTGCGGCAGCTGCTGGGTATGCCGCTGCGCCTGGGTGGCGTCCGTATGGAGCCCCTGCCTCAGTTGCCTGATGACACTTCGAGCATGAGCATTGACCACATGAGCGATTTGCTGCAATACACGCCGCATGTGAACCTCAGCGCATTGGACCTCACACACCTGGGTGTGTCGGGCGGCCTTGGCAATAATCTTAACTTTGACGAGCTGCCGCAGACGCTGGTCAGTTTGTCGTACAGGGCAGCAGTCACAGAAGCAGATGTGGGCTTCTCACAGCACTGCGCTGCTGCAATGGCAGATGTAAGTGTGTTTGGCGGCAGCCCGGCAGTGGATTTTACACGCTCCGGGACCCTAGACAGCTGGCATGCTAATGTTGAGGGACGCAGTGTACACATGGATGCAGTCACTGGTCCACACCCTATCTTGCCGTGCAGAACATACACAGGGATGTGCGCATAGCTGCACGAGACGTCAGCATGTGCCATTATTCATGCGCAGGGGAACAAAAGATATGCTTGGAGGAGGCGTTCCTTGACTTGCTGTGTCCGCCATGCCTGGAGAGCATGGACATCAAGTCAGGCAGGGACTACCCCACCGTCGGGCAGAATCCAGGATGGCATGACATTCTAGATGCCTGGCGGCTGTTGATGCGCCAGATGATGTCTGCATACGGGAGCAAGTATGCGTTTCAGATCGACGACGGAGCGGAAAAGCGCGCAGCCTGGCGGCGCTGGCTGGCGCCGGGCACGCACGAGCACGGCGCTGCCCGCAGGCAGCATGAAGAAGCAATAAACTGGGCTCATGCTGCAGTCTGAACGGGAGCTGCTGAGCCTACTGCATGTGTGGGCATGCGTCTTACAGGAGCCTGCCTTTAGTGCATGCTCCTCAGTCAGGAGCTTCCTGTCCATGTGCATGCATGTCAAAGTGCGGCAGCTGCCTGCATGCGCAGCACTGCTGGGGTGGGCAGAGCGAGTTCCAGGGACCATGCAGGCTTCTCACTAGCTCCAGTACGTGTTCGGCCTTTGGCAAGGTGACTATGCCTGTGCCAGAATATGCAAGCCAATCAGGCGGTTCACAGCCGCATACGCTGCATTGCCTTGATGTGCATGCCTGTAACCAAGACCCCAGTATGGCCACCATCCAGCCTTCACCCCGCACAGTGCGTGGTCGCAAGGCCAGCGCCAGCCCATGCGAAGCTGTCCCTGCCGCCAGGCGCCCCAGGCTCGAGGACCCCTGCAGGGCTGGGGCGGCCGCCAGAGCCCGCCGCCGCCAGCTCCTCGCGCAGCCGCATGAGCAGCAGGCCCAGGTGGTTGGCGCCGCTGCCGTCCACGCCGTGGCCCCAGAAGTAGTCGTGCGACGAGACCTCCACCAGTGCGGCGGCCGCGGTGGCCAGCAGCATGCAGCGCGGGCGGGCGTGCGCCGCAAACTGCAGCACAATTGCCATCATTCGGCCACAGTCACCACTGACGACTTGCGGCACGTTTTCATTATCATCACCAAAGCCTTTGCAAAGCACAACACTTACATGTAGCGTAGCTACGTACAGGCAGATGTGCACAGGACTCGCATCAACCATGCATGCCCTTCCTGAGTGTAAGAACGCACTTTGCAAGGGCATCAGGCGTGCAGCTGTGCAAGTGCTTCTTGGGGCCAGCAGCAGGAGTGCAGAGGCTGCAGCTGGATTGTGTGGGAAGACGTACATGCCTAAACCGATGTCCTATGTGCCTAAACCAGTTACAGACTCAGCGTTGCACAGCTGCACATGTGCGTGGATGCTGAATGGCGTGTGGTTTGATGGCCAGAAGACTGCATGTGACAGACAAGGCCTGTCCTCATGGTTGACGGCTAGGCATTCTATTAGATTCTGCCCAAATGTCTGCATATGGATGGACATGCATGTCCATCTGTTGCTCATGATATGTCATGCATATTGATGCATATCTTCAGGCAGTGACATTCATTGTCTGCTCAAGATACGGCTCTGAGGCCTGTCAAAAAGCACTCCATGTCCAGGCTCCCTGGTTACTTGTGTCTGGCGTGTCCGGCGCGTGGCATGCCTGCTTGACGGCTTGGTGACAGTGCAACTACGAGGACAGGAGACTGGCGCAGCGGCCTGTCTGTGACTGTGGCCAGGTTCTGTACACACAAGGGACGCAAGTGCACTGTATGCCTTCACACAAGCGCGCAGCTGCGGTGCGTGCCACGGCTGGTTGCAAGCTGGACTGTTGCTCCAGTTGCCTTGCAAGCTGAAGTCTATTCTTCCTGAGAACTCGCGTGAGCTTACACTCCAACCACTTGCAAGCAAGCGTTTGTGCCCTGCAGGCACAGCTGCTGCAGCAGCCAAGCTTGCAAGGACTGCCCGATGTCCTCCTCCACAGAATCATGTGCATCGTCTGGGACGCGCGTCCGGCCTCAGAGGCCAGCTTCGAGGTTCAGCTTGCGCTGTCGCTGCAGTGCTTGAGCCGCCGCTTCCACCAGGTGTTGCGCGCTCACCCGCTGCCGCTGCGCCTGGACTTCTCAAACACGCAGCTTGCCGAGAGGCACCTGACATGGCTGGAACTGCCAACCTGGAAGGACCACTTGACTTCGCTCACCCTCTATAACTGGCCGGCCCCCGCACGCGAAGGGTGCAGCAGGATCTTCTTGGCCCCGGGCCTGTGCGCAGAGAGCGATGTGGTGTCCCCGCTGCTGACCGTCCTGCGTGCAAACCAGCGTGGCAGCCTGCGCCAGCTGCTGGGTATGCCGCTGCGCCTGGGTGGTGTCATGCACTTGCCTGCCAACTCTGGTCTGAGCGATGATCAGTTCGCTAAGTCCCTGCAGAACACGCCGAGTGTGGACCTCAGTGCATTTCACCTCACACACCTGGGTGTGTCGGGCGGCTTCAGTGATTATATTGAGTTTGACAAGCTGCCGCAGACCATGGTCAGTTTGGTGTACAGGGCAGCATGCGAGGAAGCCAGCATGAGCTTCTGGCAACCCTGCGCTGCCGCACTGGCAGAGTGGATGTGATTATGGGCAGCCCGTCAGTGGAATTTACACGCTCCCGGGCCATAGACAGCTGGCATGCAAAGATGGAGGGAGCCAGTGTAGCGATGGATGTATGGGATGCTAATCTTTATCCACACCGGCCAAGCATTCCAAGCACAGGGATGAGGGAGGTGCGCATACTTGCGCGCTTTGTCGCAATGTGCTATCATTCTTGCGCCGGGGAGGAGAGGATAGGACCGGAGGCGCTCCTTGACCTGCTGTGTCCGCCATGCATGGAGAGTATGGAAATAAGATCAGGCAGTGACTACCCCACCATCGGGCAACTTCCAGGACAGCACAACATTCCGAATGCCTGGCGGATCGTGATGCGAAAGATGATGCATGCATACGGGAGCCAGTTCGCGTTCGAGGTCGACGACGGGCCGCAGAAGCGGGCAGCCTGGCGGCGCTGGCCTGCGCAGGGCACACAGGAGCATGACACTGCCTGCCGGCTGCATGAAGAAGCAAGAAACTGGGCTACTGCGTAATTACGCATGGGTAGCTCAGTGCATGCAAGAGTTTTAGGTTTGGAGTGGAAGTGCAAATGTATGTGTTACAGTGTGAGCACACAAATGCATGGCTCTCATTCGGGACAACAATACATTCCATGCGCATGCATGTTGAAGTGTGCCATCTGCATCGTGCAGCACCATAGAGGTGGCCATTTTGCCTTTCAATACCAAGTGCCTATCTGCAGTAGTTTTTGGCCCGTCACTCACTGCAAGCTGAGTCTGCCTGAAATCGCACACGGTGCTGCTAAACAGGCCATGACAGCCTAAGCTGCTGCGTCGCCTTATGTGCACGCCTGAAAGCACGCCCATATTTTGCTGCGCCGCACATCGCACACCTGTAGACCGCCGCTACAGTGGCATTACAGGCAGCTATTTATCTACTGGCGCCCATGCGGACATGCAAGACAGCGCCCTCCCTCATGGCAAACCCCGCAGGACGTCCAGGCCAGTCTCCACGTTGCAGGAACGACTTGTTACACTTTCCGGCATGGTCACACGCCCTCGCCTGCGCCTGCACCGCCGACAGGCAGCGCCTCCGCGCCGACCAGCTGCCCGCTTGCGGTGTCGAAGAACACACCCAGAATAGGGTCGTACACCAGCGCGGAGGCCTCAGCCCGCCCGCTCGCAGGCTGCGCGGCGCAGCCCGCCGCGCCAGCCTCCGCCGGCAGAAGGGGAGCGGCCTCACTGGCCCGCTCCGCCCCTGACGGCGCGCCAGTGCTGCCAGCCCGCGAGCCCGCCGCTGTGTGCGGGCATGGCGCGGGCGCCGAGAGCTCACAAAGGGCGGCCTCGGCCTCCTCGTGGCCGGCGTACCGGCTGCCTGCGCTGGCGGTGATGGCAGCGCTGGAGGCCCGCGCTCGGCAACCTGTGGCCCGCACCACTGGACGGGCGCCGGTCATGTCCGACACGATGCGGTTGCCTGATGCCTCTGCATGCTCTTTGGCCTCGGCGCATGCGCTGCCAGCGGCGGCAGGAGCCCAGGGAGGCGCTCTGGGAGCGCATCCTGAAGCCTCGCCCATATCTGCCACACAGCCCGGCCTGTGCGGCGCCCCGTACGCGCCTGCGCGCGCCGCGTCCGCGCCCGCTGTGCTCGGTCGGCGGGCGCCTGCGGCAGCGGAGGCGCCCGCCTCCCATGCCGCCGGCTGCGAGCGCGGCAGCGGCTGCCGCGCCAGCGGCAGGTCGTCCAGCGAGGCCCAGCGCGCGCGCGCGCTGGGCCCCGCGTCAAGGCCGCGCGCGTCTGGCGTCTGGGCCATCCTCGCGCCCGAGCGGCTGCCAGCTGGTGCTGTGCGCGGCGTGGCGGCCCCGCGCTCGGGCCCGGGTGTGGGCCGAGGCAGGGGCAGACCCATCAGCGCGCCATGCGTGTTCAGCCCTCCGTGAGGCGCCGCGGGAACAGTACATTCGAGCGCCAAGCCCGCGGCAGCACCGTCGGCCACGCCTGCGACACGCTCCGGGTCTGCGCCCGGCGCCGAATGCACCGACGCGCCCGCTGCATCCGAAACTTCGGCAGGCGCAGAGCCCAGGCTGGCATACATCAACTGCACCTCAGCATCTGCTCCTTCACGACCAGGCGCGTTGCGGCGGTCCGCCGCCGCGCAGGCGCCCTGCACCGAGGCATGGGCGGCCGCAAGGCTGCTGGGAGCTGCAGGGCTGGCGGCACGCAAGTCCGCATCGCGCCCGCCCGCTCCGCTACCGTTGCTGCCTCTGCTAGACAGGGCGGCCAGCTCGGTCCAGGCGTCTTCGCCCTCGACCCAAGCGCCCGCGGCGCCGCCCGACGCGCGCCCGCCGCCCGCTCCATGCGCTGGCGCGCCGCTCGCACCCACTGCTTCAAGCAGGTCGCGCCAGGCGCCCGCATCGCGCGCACCGGGCGCGCTCTCGGCGGCGGCCGCGGCGAGGTCGACCCAGGCGTCGGCATCGCTTGCGGATGTGGTGCGGCGCGCCGCTGCAGCCAGGTCGGTCCAGGCGTCATCCGCTGTTGCGGCGGGCGACCCTAATCCTACCCCTCCGAGGCCCTCGCTGCAGCTGCTGGATGCGCGGGCGTCGCATGGCAGCTTGCCAGACAGAGCTGCGTCCACGGGAGGCTCCCTCGGCTCGGGTAGCAAGCTCGCCCGCGGCGGCGCCGCGGAACAGGAGCTGCAGCTGCCGGGAGCGCCGCCGCTGCTGACAGTGCACTCGCCCTGCTCTGCGCCCCCCTCGCCGCAGGCGGCGCGCGAAGCCTGCGCCAGCGCGCCGCGCTGCTCGCCAGCGCCCTCCGCAGCCAGGCTGCACGCTGGCGGCGCCTGCGCAGCGCCTGTCGCCTCGCTCCGCATGTCCACGCCGCAGCTGTGCCCCGCCGTTGCGTCATCAGGCACGCTGTGCGTGCCGGAACCAGCGCCCAGGTCGAGATTGGCGCCCGCGCCCAAGGAGCCCGCTTTCCCAGGGACGTCATAATGGCTGGCCACCTCTGCGCATGCACCTGGCAGCGCGCCAGGCCCGCAAGCCAGGGCAGCTACTTCGGACGCCCACCGCGCGGCCTGGCGCACCAGTCCCTGTGCAAGCTCCGAGGGCAGCTTGACCGCCGCCACGTCCGGGGTTGCCCCAGGCCCGAACACCGCCTCCGCCGAGCTGGGCGCAGCCAGGCATGGGGGCGCCGGCGCTGCGCGCAGAGGGCTGGGCAGGGCCAGGGTAGGGCTAGGTACCGCCAGCACACCCGGCGCTGCACTGCGCAGCGCCCCGCCGGCATTTACGGCATGGCCATCAGCATGCTGAAGGGTGCCGGGCGGGCATCCGGCTCCTACTCGGGGCACGGCAGCAAACAGGCTGCTTGGGCGCCCGCTGCACGCGTAGCCCCGAAGGAGCGCGGCACTGCGCCTGCGGCCGCCGCCCAGCTTGAGCAGCGCCCTGCTCCGGCCGCCGGTACTCTCAGCCGCATAGCAGGATCCAGGCCAGGGTCTGACGGCTCAGCCGCACAGGAGCTCACTGTCATGCCGGCGCGCGTGGCGTCGACAGGCGCCAGAGGCGCTGTGGGGGAGGCGCCAGGGGGTAGCGGGGGGCTGGGTGCGGCAGCGGCCGCCGCGGCCGCCACACTCGCGCCTGTTGGGCCTCCCAGAATCGCGTCCGCACAATCCGTGGAGGGCTCCGGCGCTGCAGAGCCGCCGCGCCGCCCTGGCGGCGCAGGATGCTGCAGGTGAGTCTGCGGTTCCGGCGTCCAGACCTCTGCGCCCTTCATGTCATCATGACCTCGCACGGGGCGCGCGCCAGGCAGCGCCCTCTAGGGCATGACTTGCGAGCAGGCACAGTCGCACAGGCAGCAACACGCATAAGGTTTTGAACAGGCAGCCAGAAGCGCGCTGCGTGACAGCAACATGGGAGCGCAGCACAGGGGTGCCCTCAGTGCAAGCCCCTATAAGGCCGTGGCCCTGCCCACCTGCCACGCGCGCCGCGCTGGGCCTGCGGGCCGCGCCCCGCACGGAGGCGCTGCGTGGCGGCGCTGCCTGCGCCGCCTGGTCAGGCGCCGGCGCCGCCTCAGCAGCGCGCAGGCTGGCAGCATCCAGGACCACGTGCAGCGCGGCGACGCCCGCCGGGAAGGCGACTGCTGCGGGGGCGCTCCATGGGCCCTGCCGCCGCGCGCACTGACAGCTTTGAGCTGCTGAAGAGGCGCGGGGCGGCTGCAGGCTGACCGCGTGCGCGCTGCATTATCGTCGTTGGGTGAGTTTGCTAGCATCGGCACAGCAGAGCGGCGCCGGCCCATGGCCGCCAGCCTCCGCTGCAGGCTGGGGATGCATGCAAGGGCAGCGCACGGCCCCGTCTGCGCCGCATCCAGGGATGGCAGGGTGTCACCTCGCGCGGCGGCGCGTCGCGCAGCGTGAAGATGCGCCGCACGCGGCCCGCGCCCAGGACGCAGATGCCGTCCAGCCCCGCATACGCCCAGGGCACGGCGGGGGGCGCCGGCGGCGCGTCCTCCGTGCCGGCGGCAGCGGTGCCGTGTGCGCCGCCGCTGGGCTGCCCAGCAGCGGCGCAGCTCGAGGCCTTTGCGCCCCCGTCAGGGGTTTTGTTGCCTCGAACGGGCCCCGCGATTCCGAAGCAGCGCGCGACCAGGCCGCGCACGTCGAGCGCCAGGCTTGCCCACTCGCGCGGCGGCAGCGGCGCTAGGGGGACCTGCGGCCAGGAGGCACCTTTCATTTGGCAAAGCCTAGACCTCACCCTGTAGCAGTTACTTGTGGCTTTGCACAGCATGTTCGGCGGGGCGGCCGGCGCGCCCCTGCGCCGCAGAGGTGTCCAGGGTGAGCAGCTGAGCAATTCCAGGCGCTTGCGCACGGCTGCAGCGTCATACTCAGTCGTGGCGAGCCTGCACTCCCTCCCAGCAGCCACTGTGACAGGAGGGCCTCCCTCCCCACAACGGCGCCGGTGTGCGCGCGCCTGGCAGTGCAGCGTGGTGGCGCGGAGCTGCCGGAATGACGTGGACACGTGCAGGCGGCGTCGCATGCCGTCGCAGCAGCGCACCCTGCAACATAGGCCTCTCATATTGAAATAGGATACTGACAGCGCTGATGGGCTGTGGATTGCAAGGAGGACCGTGTTTAGAGCAAGGTATATAACAAGATGTGCAGCGTAGGGCCGCACCACAGCTCCACGGACAGCCGTTGGGTGTCCTGGAGGCACAGCTGCAGCACCAGCCAGGGCTGCAGGAAGGGTTCTGCGGGGGCCGTGCGTGTACGTGAGTTCTGCTACCTGGAGTGCAGTCAGAGGTTGCACGGCGCAGAGCAGAACGACAAGCTCGGCTTGGTGGGCGCGCACCCCCTTTCTGAGCTCCGCCAGCCTGCCACTGCAGCCGCAGGACGCCTGAAAGCACGCAGCATTTGACTGACGGGTCGTACACCTGCCACGCACACGCGCACTCAAGCAGCCACACAAATAATACAACAGCCAAGCAGGTGCAGCAGACGTTGCAGTCCTCACCTTTTTCGCGGCGCTCGGTTTTCTGCCACCGCTCACTACAAGGGGGCAGCGGCCCTGCGGTCAGAGGCGCGGAGCGCCTCAGGCGCCTACGTGCAAGCAGCAAGCAGCTTCTAGGTGGAACAGCACGCGCGGCGCAGCGCACCTGCAGGTGGAGTACGTCCACGTGCGTGCCACCCTGGTACTGCAGAAAAGACATATCCCCAGAACAGGGAAGCGCACTACCAGTAGTTTCGACCGAGGACAGGTCCGACGCAGGAGCGCTCCTCCAGCGTGGAAAGTACTCTCCCGCCCAGAACGTTGCAAGCCTCGTTCAGGGTAGGGTCGGCTGCAACCCGGGCCTGCTCGAGGTGGGCCAAACATGAAAGTAAAAGCGCTGGTCTTTGCGGGACGCAGACAGGCGAAGTGACAATGCACAATCTACTGGTTAGCGCCTACACGGACCGGGCCACTGGGCGCTAGCCCGGGGCCCGCCGAACATGCATTGCCTGGCGCCTGCGCCTGTGTCACCAGGGTGGTCTCTGACGTGTCGCAAAGTAACATGAGCGTCTGGGATGGCGACGACCGCTTCTCGCTGCTGCTGCTGGAGGAAGGCGAGTACTACTTCCGCGACTATGCCTGCCACCTGCTCCGGGGCGCCGCGCGGTGTGCCCCCCGGCTCTGCCTCTGCAGCGCACTCTGGACCCGACCGCTGCGGGGCACCGGGCCGTGCAGGCACGGAACCAGGTTGCTCCGCCTAGGACGCGCTGACAGCTGCGGCGCCGCCCGGCGCGCGGCGCAGGCTGGCGGGGCACCTCAAGCTGTGCAGCGCGTCGCTGTACTTCGTGCCGCGCAGCTCCGAGGAGCTGATTACGCGCATCCCGTTCCGCGCGACCACGTCCATGGTCAGGTGCCGCCCGCGCGCCCGCCCTCTCCATCACGCGCGGGCGCTGCGACTGCTTCGACGTCCCACCCCCCGCCCTGCTGCCGAACAACAAATCCAGTGCAGGCGCGCCGTGGAACAGCTGGCGGGCGCGCCGCAGGTGCGAGCCGCCGCGCGGCAGCGTGGCGGAGGCGCGGGGCGTGGCGGGCGAGGAGCTGTTCTCGGTCCAGTGCACCGAGCGCGTGGAGATGATGGCGGGCGACCGCTGCGCGCCGTACGTCTGGCTGCGGGTGCGCAGCGCGGGGCTGGCGCCCGCCGCGCTGGTTGGCCGTGTCGGGCGGCGCAGACATGTCGTGGAGGCGTTGCGCCGGGCCTGCCGCACCCCTGCCGCCTGTGCAGGGCCGTTGCGCCGCGGTAGGGGGCCAGCAGGCGATATGCGCGCCGGAAGGCAACCCGCTGACGAGGGGGGCGTGGGGTGAGGCTGGCGGGCGGGCGTGCGTGCGCTCCGGCGGGCGGGCGCGCGTGGGCCGCACAGGGCGCGCTTGATCCCCGGGCGCTGCCTTATCAGCAACCCTGCCCCTATGCCTGCAGCACCTCATGCGGCATGACTTTCTTGAAGCGCCGCCGCTCGGAGCTGGCCCTGGGCGTGCAGCTTGGCTATGAGTGCCTGGGTGTAATGGATGTAGGTTACACAATGCCACCGGTCACACCCAGGCACGCATTGCCAAGCT
>JAABUH010003616.1_pt1 | contig 13110 bp, 8 predicted proteins | sample 5559121 | NCBI WGS metagenome assembly JAABUH01 (sample SAMN10711871, study PRJNA513364) | rock metagenome | isolation source: Antarctica rocks | place: Antarctica: Victoria Land, Battleship Promontory nord | collected 2015-12-28 | reverse complement strand
GCCGATGATGTGCAGGCCGCCGGCCTCGATCACCTGATCGTGTTCGGATTTCGCCTGCGCTTCGTGCGCGGCGACGGCTGCGTCCCAGGCCTGCTGGGTGCATTCAAACTCCTGGCCGTTGTAGTAAAAGCGGAACATGCCAGGACCCGCAACGGGATCGATTGCGCCTTCTGCGAGCGAAAGTGCGCGAGCCTGCTGGCGCTTGACCAGATCCTGCCGCGCCATAAAGTCCGGGTTGCCGCCCAGCAGGATGTCGGTTCCGCGCCCAGCCATGTTGGTCGAGATGGTGACCATCCCCAGGCGTCCGGCCTGTGCGACGATTTCGGCTTCCTTCTCGTGGAATTTGGCGTTCAGGACTACGTGGCGCACGTTCTTGCGCTTGAGAATTTCGCTCAGGTGTTCGGACTTTTCAATGGACGTGGTGCCGACCAGCACGGGCTGTTTACCCTCGTGCAGGCGCTCGATTTCGTCCGCAACGGCGAAGTACTTTTCTTTGGTCGTGCGATAGACGACGTCGGAGTTCTCAAGCCGTTGCATCTTGCGGTTGGTCGGCGTCACGACAATGTCCAGCTTGTAAATCTTGTCGAACTCGGCGGCCTCGGTCTCGGCGGTACCGGTCATGCCGGAGAGCTTCTTGTACATGCGGAAGTAGTTCTGGAAGGTAATGGTGGCGAGCGTCTGGTCTTCCTTGCGGATGGAGACGCCTTCCTTAGCTTCGACGGCCTGGTGCAGGCCATCGGACCAGCGGCGGCCCGGCATCAGGCGGCCGGTAAACTCGTCAACGATGATTACTTCGCCGTCTTTGACCACGTACTCCACGTCGCGCTTATAAAGAGAGTGCGCCTTCACGGCAGTTTCAACGTGGTGCTTCAGATCCCAGTTCTCGGGGTCGGCGATGTTGCCAATTCCGAGCAGACCTTCAATCTTTTCCCAACCCTCATCGGTTACGGTGATGGAGCGGGCTTTCTCGTCGACCGTGTAGTCACCCGTGTAGGTCTTGGTGTCGACGGTTTCCGTGAACTCACCCAGCTCAAGCTTCGGGATGATGAGGTTCACCCGAGCATACTTGTCGGTGGTCTGGTCGGTCGGACCGGAGATGATGAGCGGAGTGCGGGCTTCATCGATCAGAATGGAATCGACCTCGTCGACGATGCAGAAGTAGTGGCCGCGCTGCACCATGTCGGAGAGCTCGAACTTCATGTTGTCGCGCAGATAGTCGAAGCCGAACTCGTTGTTGGTCCCGTAGGTGATGTCAGCGGCATAGGCCTCACGACGCTGCGCATCGGAGAGGTCATGCACGATGACCCCGACCGTAAGACCAAGGAAACCGTAGATCTTGCCCATCCACTCTGCGTCGCGCTTGGCTAGATAGTCATTCACCGTGACCACGTGGACGCCGCGGCCGGCAATGGCATTCAGATAAGCAGCCAGGGTGGCCACAAGCGTCTTGCCTTCCCCAGTCTTCATTTCGGCGATTTTGCCCTGGTGCAGCACCGCGCCGCCGATCATCTGCACGTCAAAGTGACGCATGCCGACAGTGCGCTTGCCGGCTTCACGGCAGACCGCGAAAGCCTCGGGCAGTAGGGCGTCGAGCGCTGCTTTTTCTGCGGCGTAAAACTCTTCAGGCTCGGCTTTGAGGTCGATTCCTTCGATGGCTTTGGCGACGCGGGCGCGGAACTCCCTCGTCTTCTCGCGGAGCTGTTCATCGGTGAGCGCGGCAATGGTTGGCTCGAGATCATTGATCTGCTGCACTAGCGGGAGCATGCGTTTGAGGGCGCGATCGTTAGAGGTGCCGAAGACTTTTGCGATGGCTTTGTTGAACATGAACAGATTCCTTTGGGCTGGTGCGGGCGCAGACGCGCTCTGATACGCACACAAATTGGACGAAGGGAACAGGGCCGTTTACGGCACCATGCGGCACGGACACGCGGGCGGAAAGTTTAGGGTGCGTTCGGAGCGTGGGCCAGCAGATGAACACCCAAGACAACGGAAGGCGACCAGCGGAGCCACACCACCGAGGGTGCCTGGTTTAGCGCCTGTTGAACGCGAGGAGTATGCGCAACGAACGTCGCTGATCCACGTAGCCCATGAGATGCCTGCTGGCCTGCAAACCTTTTTGAACACACCGTACCCTGCCCAGAGGCCGCAGCAGGCAGAGGAGCCAGCACCGTCGAAGCATGCATCGGCGCGACCGACAGCAGAATCGCGGCGAGAATGTAGACAGCGTACATGATTCAAGGGTAACATCCCGCCCCGCACAGAGGGTTGTCCAGCTCCCCGGCGGAGACCACGCTCAATGCTTTAGCATGACCGTGCGGGTTTGTCCGGAGAGACGATGAATTCAGGCTGGTGGAAGCACTCGCTCAGCGGTGCCGTGCTAGTGGTTTGCGTGTGTGCGGCGGCAGCCGCCCAGCAGAACCAATGGACGGTCAAGTCCGCATGGGTGCGGGCGCATGAGGAGTTTCTGGCCAGCGATGTGATGGCCGGACGCGGCAGCGCGACTCGCGACGAGCAGATTGCCGCCACGTATATTGCTTCGGAGTTCCTGGGGTACGGATTGAAGCCAGCGCCCGGCATGAGCACGATGATCCAGGCGGCGGATGTAGTTGCCCCGCAGCTGGACGGACGCGCCAGGCTGACCGTAGGCGACATCAAACTTGACGAGGGTAAGGACTTTACGCTTCTGATTGCGTCAGGCGAAGACGCCCAGGGTCCTGCGCACGTGGTCCCCGCGGCGGATTTGAAGCAGCCTGCCTTCGCGAAAGGTGCCATCGTGCTCGCAGGCAATCTGCCTGCCGGAGTGAGTGCCATGCAGGCTGCGCAGGGTCTCTTCCGCGCCGGTGCTTCGACGGTGGTGACGGTGAAAGACGCGGCGACCGCTCAATTTCAGGATGGTTTCGGCGGCAAGACGCGCATCCGTATGCGCCTGAAGGAGGATGCGGGTGCGGCGAAACTCAACCTGATTGCGGTCAGCCAGCCGACCATGAATCTCCTGCTCGCACAGCCCACGGATTCGGCTGTCCGGCTGGAAGTAAAACCAATTCCGGAGGCTGGACCTTCGCGCCAGACGTTCAATGCGATTGGCTATCTTGCCGGTTCTGATCCGGCGAGCGGCACGATTCTGCTCAGTGCGCACCTGGATCATCTTGGCATCGGCAAGCCCGTGAACGGCGACGCCATCTACAACGGTGCGAACGACGATGCCTCTGGCACAACCGCGGTGCTGGAACTGGCGCACGCGTTGGCTGCCGGGCCTCGGTTGCGGCGCAACGTGCTGTTCGTCTGCTATGGCAGCGAAGAGGCGGGCGAACTGGGCTCGATCTATTTCGGGCAGCATCCTCCGGTGCCGCTGGCCAGCCTGGTCGCCAACCTGGAGTTCGAGATGATCGGCGCGCAGGATCCGAAGATGCCGCCGGGTGTGCTGCTGCTCACAGGCTGGGAACGATCGAACCTGGGCCCGACCTTGAAGGCACATGGTGCGCTGCTTGGCCCCGATCCTTACGCCGAGCAGCACTTTTTTGAGCGATCCGACAACTATGCGCTGGCCCTGAAGGGTGTGGTCGCGCATACGGCGGCGGGCTACGGAACTGTCCCCACCTACCATCAACCGGATGACGACCTGGCCCATCTGGATTTGCCGTTTATGACGCGCGCGATCCAGTCGTTGGTGGAACCCGTGCGCTGGCTCGCGACCAGCAACTTCAAGCCCCACTGGGATCCCGGCGGGCAACCTAAACCTTAGCCCAAACCTGGCCGGAACCCGGCGCGAACAGTAAGAGAGGGAACAACGATGAGCGTTATGGCGGCAGTGGCGTTTGCGAAAGACAATGGCGAGCGGTTCGTCGAAGAGTTGAAGAGCCTGATCAGAATCCCGTCGGTCTCAACCGATCCGGAGCGCCGCGCCGATACGCGCCGTGCGGCGCAGTTTGTCGCCCACGAATTGCAGCGCATCGGAATGCAGAACGTCCGCCTGATTGAAACTTCGACTGCAGAAAGCATGGTTGCAGGAGTGGATGGTCCACCGCAGGTGGTGCCTCCGCGCATCGGGCACCCGATGGTCTATGCCGACTGGCTGAACCTGCCCGGTAAGCCCACCGTACTTTGCTACGGCCACTACGACGTTCAGCCCGCTGAGCCGCTGGATGAGTGGAAGTCGCCGCCGTTTGAACCCGAAGTCCGCGATGGCAATCTCTATGCCCGTGGCGCGGTCGATGACAAAGGCCAGATGTGGATGCATGTGAAGGCGCTCGAAGCCATGATGGTTGCCGGCGGAGGCAAGCTGCCGGTCAACGTGCGGGTCATCATGGAAGGCGAAGAAGAGGTAGGCGGGGAGGGAATCGCCGCCTTTGTGCGCGAGCATGGCGATCAGTTGAAAGCCGACGTCGCGCTGGTGAGCGATACCGAGATGTTTGCACCCGATCTGCCTACGTTGTGTGTCGGTCTGCGCGGCATGATTTACACGGAGATCGAGGTGCGCGGCTCGCGAACCGATCTGCACTCCGGCATGTACGGCGGGGCTGCGCCGAATGCGTTTGTCGGGCTCGCCCAGATTATTGCCAAGCTGAAGGATGAGGACGACAAAATTCTTATCCCCGGCGTTTACGATCATGTGGCGAAGCCGACGTCTGCCGAACTGAATGCCTGGAATGCGCTGCCGTTCGACGAGGAAGAGTACCGCGAGTCTGAGGTCGGCTCGTCCGCACTCACTGGTGAGCCGGGCTACAGCGTGCTCGAACGCACCTGGTCGCGGCCCACGGTCGATGTTCATGGAATGCCCGGCGGCTTTATCGGCGCAGGTGCGAAGACAGTAATTCCGGCGCGTGCTGTCGCCAAGGTCAGCCTGCGTCTGGTGCCTGACATGACACCAGCGGATACGTTCGCAAAGCTGAAGAGCTACGTAGAAAAGGTGGTTCCGAAGGGCTGCACGGTCGAGGTTCGCATGATCCACTCGGGCGAGCCTATCGTGGTCAGCACGGACAACGTTTTCATCGCCAAAGCGACTGAGGCGATGAAGACGGTGTTTGGCAAAAAAACAGTGTTTGTGCGGGGCGGGGGCTCCATCCCAATCGTTGGCGACTTCGTGCGCGAGCTGGGTATTCCAGCGGTGCTGATGGGCTTCGGTCTGCCGGACGACAATCTGCATGCTCCCAATGAGAAGTTCAACCTGGCCAACTTCCATCGCGGAATTGAATCGATCGTGCGCTGGATGGAGCTGGTCGGAGCGTGAATCCAGCCGTTGCAGGTTTTGTGCTGGCCGGCGGACGCAGTTCGCGCATGGGGAAGGAGAAAGCTCTGCTCGCCCTAGACGGAGAAACTCTGCTCGCACGCGGTCTGCGACAGTTGGGCGAGGTATGCGCCGAGGTCGCAATCGCCGGCGGTACGGCTGAGCTGAGCCGTTTTGGACGGCTGGTCCCGGATGAGCAGACGGGGCAAGGCCCGCTCTCCGGCATCCTTGCCGCGCTCAGATCCAGCGCATGCGAGTGGAATCTATTCTGCCCCGTCGACGTGCCGTTCGTTCCGCGATGTGCATGGGAGCGGATGATCGCCGTGGCCGCAGACGAACTCCACGCAAGCGCCGATGCCATTCTGGCCCGGGTTTGCGGCCAGGTGCAACCTCTGTGTGGGCTCTATCGCAGGCGTCTGGAACCCGAGCTGCGCACGCAATTGAACCATGGCGAGCGTAAAGTCACCAGAGCGGTGACGGACTCCGGGACGGTGGTCTGGGTTGATTTCGATGAGCAGGGTCAGGCCGCGTGGTTTCGCAACCTGAATACGCCTGAAGATTATGCCCAGATGATGCATCCAAAGCTGTAAGCGGGCTGAATCCACGCACCTGAGCGCGGGCACGAGCAGAAAGAGGCGGCAATGGCGGGGAGCGGAACGGAACAATATCCGAGAGGCAATCCGGAGAGCGATTCGGAAACAAATCGGGTGACCGACGAACTCGGCACGGAGGACCATTCTTTAGCCGAGGTCTCGCCAGCGGTCGAAGAGTTCATGGAGCAGTCCGCTGCTCAGAATGAGGCCGCAAACGATGCCGTTCCCGAAACGCGCAACAATCGTCCCGGACCTTATATTGCGTTTGAAAATGTCTCGAAGTCGTTCGGCGACGTTCACGTATTGAAAAATGTCAGCTTCTGCATCAGCCCCGGCGAAACGCTGTGCATCCTGGGCCGAAGCGGAGTGGGAAAATCGGTTTCGCTACAGATGCTGCTGGGATTTTTGAAGCCGGATTCGGGCCGCATCCTGGTTGCGGGCGAGGACATTACCGGCTTCAAGGAGCGCCAGTTGCAGGAGATTCGACGCAAGGTATCGATGGTCTTTCAGAACGGCGCGCTGTTCGATTCGATTACGATTGGGGAAAACGTCGCTTACCCGTTGCGCGAGAAGGGTGAGATGGAAGAGGACCAGATCTTCAAGGTGGTCCAGGGTCTGCTCGAGATGGTGGGCGTGGCGGGCATGGATGATTTGCTGCCCAGCGATCTTTCCACCGGGATGAAGCGCTCGGTTGCGATTGCAAGAGCGCTCGCCGCCCAGCCGGAGGCGGTTCTGTACGACGAACCCACGACCATGGTCGACCCGCTGATGGGTCATCTGCTGGGTAATCTGATTGACCGGCTGAAGCAGCAGCTTCACCTGACCAGCCTTGTGGTCACCCACGATATGCGCTTCGCTCGCAAGCTGGCCGACCGGGTCGTTTTCCTGCACCAGGGTGAGGCACGCTTTTTCGGCACTATGGAAGAGATGGACCGCAGCGAGGACCCGATTCTTAGAGAGTTTCTGACGTTGGATGAGCTCGTTTTGCCGGGGTGACCGGTCAAGTTCACACCTGGAAGGCCCGCAAACGTCAAACTCGCGGGAGGTGAATTGACCTTGCTTTCACAACCGCTTAGAGCACTTGTTGAGGCGCACGGAATACCCTCTTCTCCGTAAGGCCGTAGCTCTCCTGGAAAGCTTTTCCGATTGCGTCGCCGCCATTACTTGCGTAATCTTGAAGTACCCGCACCTAGTCCGTTTCTTCCATACCGATCGGCCCGCCTGATCCCAAGGGAGCAACGCTCTGTCGATTGTTTCGATTTGTACGCCGTGCCCTGCACCACCGGGTCCTCGACGCATAATTCAAGTTTAGCGACAGCAACTTCGAACTATCTCTGCTGGAGATGTGCAGATGGCCACACCAGATTATCTGCAGCAGGTGATCGTCTCAGGCCGACGCCGCGCAGGTGCGCACTCCCGGGACAGTCAGCGCGGATTTTTGCAGCGCCCATCTGTCTCGAGTCTCATCTGGGCATCGCTCGATATGCTGACGGTGGCGGTGGCGGCCCTGATTTCTCTCCGCATTCGGATGAAAGTTCCACACGTCCACCGGTATCTCTTCCTTATTCCAGAATTGCTGCACCACACGCCCAGCGTCTCGTTTCTCTACCTCATGTGGTTCGGTCTGGTGCTCGTTTTCTTCACGCGCTCGTACGGCCTCTATGGTCCGATTCAAAATCGCAGCGGCCTGCATGAACAGAGAATGACGATGCAGGCCTGCATGGTGGCCGGTCTTCTTCTGTGCGGCCTGCTGTACGTCACACGCGGCGAGGAAATATCGCGCATCGTTGTCGGCCTGATGGTTTTTTTTACGGCCATTCTGCTTAGTATTCGCCGCTTCGTCTGGCGACGTATGGAGTACAGCCGCTATCGGGAAGGTATGGAGACGCGCAACGTGCTCATCGTGGGCGCCGGCCGCGTCGCGCATGCGCTGAGGAATCATCTGGAGTCGCTGCGCCATTTTGGATTTCGCTTCAAAGGCTTTGTGGCCTTGACGGAACGCGAAGCCGAGTCGGGCGATGCGGATGTGATCGGCCATGTTCGCAATACGCTGCAACTGGCGCGCTCCCTCTTTGTGGACGAGATTTTTTTGTCGGTCCCTGCAGAGAAGAAGCTGGTGATTGCGCTGGTTGAAGAAGCCCGCGCGATGGGCATCGACGTGCGCGTGGTTCCGGACCTCTACGACGGTCTGGCCTGGAATGCACCGATCGAATACATCGGCCAATTTCCCACCATACCGCTGCATCGGCGCGAATTTCCCATCGGTGCTTTTCTACTGAAACGGGCTTTAGATACGGTGCTTTCAAGCGTGGCACTCGTGGTTACGGCACCCGTTATGCTGGGCATTGCCGTGGCCATCCGGATGAACTCGAAAGGTCCGGTTGTGTACAAGGCTGCGCGCATCGGGCGCAAGGGACGCACCTTCAACTGCTATAAATTTCGTACGATGGTCCCGAATGCCGACCATCTGAAGGCCGACCTGGAGCACATGAACGAGCGCGAAGGCGTTCTGTTCAAAATCGTCAACGATCCGCGCGTTACCAGCGTCGGCCGCGTCCTGCGCAAATACTCGCTCGACGAGCTGCCCCAGTTCTACAACGTGTTGCGTGGAGATATGAGCATGGTTGGGCCGCGGCCTCCGATCGCCAGCGAAGTCGAGCAATACGACCTTTCCCACTTACGCCGCCTGGATGTTCTGCCCGGCATCACTGGCCTGTGGCAGGTAGAGGCGCGCCAGGACCCTTCCTTCGACAGCTACATTTCGCTCGATACGGCGTATGTCGAAAATTGGAGCTTCTGGCTGGACCTGAAAATCCTGATGCGGACGATCCAGGTCGTCTTCAGCGGAACAGGTTCCTGATAGACGCAAATGCCGGCTCTGCACAATCAAACGCTGTCAAGTGCCTTCACGGGCCTAAGTAACTGTGCTTGAACTAGATAGACTTGGCGCAACGTCTGGGTCCAATCCAGTAGACAGGACTTATCAGGTGATGGAGAAGACATAACGAGCGCAGACTCGGTCGTCCTCTCCGGCTGGCTTCCGTAGTACCGAACCGATTCGGCTAGGTGCAAAGCGGTCACCAGCGAAGTTACCCCACCAAAATTGCATCCAGCGGACGTGCCTCTTCCGGCTCGTTTCTGCATCAAGACATAGAGCGCAGTTCAGGTTTGCACCACCATGCTCAGATCGGAACGTGACTTGAACGATGGACAACTTCTGCTCGGCTCTATGGAGAGGCTTTTCATTTCTGGTTATGGTTTTTACTGGGCTGCGCGCGGGAGCGCAGGCTGTGCCGGTTGCCACGCGGTCCGTAACCATCTCCATCTTCGGCGGAGCGGGCGGAGACTACACAGGGCTCGCCGGGGGGCGCAACCTGGACGTCACTGGCGGGCTTGATTTGAATCTGCGTCCATTCCATTCGATTTACTGGTCGTTTGAAGCACGCGGCTCCTATCCCATCTACGGCGGCAGCGTCGACCGTCAGAAAGACGCGCTGGGTGGGATCAAGCTATCGCGCCACTTCGGCGCTCTACATCCTTACGTCGATGTGCTGTTCGGGCGAGGCGCGATCGACTACAAGCAGCGTTTCGCAGCGTCCGATCCACGCTTCCATTACGTGCGCAGCGTGTCCGATGTCCTTGCGGCAGGCGCGGGCGTGGATTTCGGGCTTACGCGAAACGTTCTGTTCAAAGTGGATGGGCAGTATGAACGCTACAGCACACCCGCGACGCCCAGCGGACACCTTTATTCGAAGCCGCTGATGCTGGCGCTGGTGTACCGCTTTTCCTTCGGCAGATCGAGCTAACCCGATTCCTATTTCTGTGAAGTCGTCATCCTTCGCTGCGTTCAGGAGGACGGCTATACAGGAACGTGAGATCCATTTTCCAACGAGGCAGTAAAGAGATGTAGAAAGGCCCCTCCCCTGGTCTGGTTGTCATTCCCCGAAGGGTATTTTGCGTTTGTTCTTGCTGTTCCCGGTTCTCGACACCATCTGCAAATCCGCCTGAAGTCGATTGCCTGCAGACCGCAGGCAAGAGCTTTCATGCGTCAGCGCGCGTGCCGATAACGACGAGATCGTTGTCATTTCTGCTGGAATCGGATCGGCCAGGCGGAGGTCACAGCTTCGGCCACAGTGTCGGTTTAGTTCGAGTTGTTGTATTCAACCAGCGAGAAATCATAGTTGTAGGACCTGTGTAACTACGTCTACAACCTCTCCGCAACCTAAAGTTGCAAGCTGTTTACCCGATAGTTGAATTTGTCTCCCCGGATAAGTCCGGTATTACTAATCACACACAGAAGTCACAACACGTAACCACTTCGTCTTATTCGGGAGATCTAGTCCATGAAAAGCTTCGCACCACTATGCCTTGCAGTCGCCGCCTTAGTTGTCTCCTCCCCCGCTTTCGCCAATGTTTTGGTGAGCAGCCCCAGCGCAAACGCTACCGTCAGCACCCAAACGACCTTCGTTGCCTCCGCCAATACGACAACCTGTTCCAGGGGCGTCGCCGCGATGGGCGTCTATGTTGACAATGGTCTCCGTTACGTCGTCAACGGTACCCAATTGAACACTTCCATCTCCCTGACTCCCGGCTCACATAAGGCGGTGGTTCAGGAGTGGGATTACTGCGGCGGCGCTACGACAACGGCCGTTCCTATTACTGTCGCGGGCGCCGGTAAGGGAGGCGTCGTGGTCACCCTGCCCACGCCTCAGAGCACCGTCTCCGCGCAGAGCAGCTTTGTAGCCTCCGCAACCTCGGATTGCCCGGCCGGTATCGCTGCCATAGGGGTCTATGACGACGACCAACTCGTCCACCAGGAGGGGGGTGGCACCCTGAACGCGCAGGTCACTTTGCATGCAGGCCTGAACCACACCGTAGTGCAGGCTTGGGACGCGTGCGGCGGAGTGTCCAAAGCGCCCGTTGACGTAACTGTGGCCGCAGTAGGCAACACAATTAACGATATTCAGGACAGTACCGGGTGGAAGAGTTCCGGACAGATCGCTCCTTATTACAGCGATTGCGTGCCAAATTGCCCGGGTGTTACGTGGGGGATGGAGCAGAAAGCCCAAGGTCCTTCAAACAGCGCCAAGCTGGCTCGGGTCGATCTGGGTGGGACCACACCTTATTCCGACGTTCTCTACTTCAACCAACTCATCGGTGACTACTCGTCGCAGGGTATGCTCGACCTGAATCGCACCCAGGTGCCAAGCCTGCACGAGTTTACCTACGACGCCGATTTCTACATGACCGACGGGCCGCATACCCAGGCGATGGAATTTGACATCAACTGGTTCATGCATTCGGTCGGCATCACCTGGGGCACGGAGTGCCGCGTAGCCGGCGGCAACGAGTGGGACATATGGGACAACGTGAATGCTCACTGGGTTCCCACCGGCATCGCCTGCAACCCGGTCACCAACGGCTGGAATCACGTGACGGTGGCTGCGGAACGCGGAGCGAACAACGAAGTGATCTACAAATCGATCACCTTGAACGGGAAAACCGCAGTGCTGAACAAGACCTACGCTCCGTTCTGGGTTCCTTACAACTGGTACGGGGTTACGGTGAACTATCAGATGGACGGCGACCTTCACCAGACTGCCATCAGCAGCTACGTCGACCACCTGAACCTCAACTACCAGTAGACGCAATTGGTTTCAAGCTGCACTCCCCGCAACAAACCTGGAACACTGTAATCCTGTCTTGGATCTCTCGTCCGGGCTCTGCACACGCAGAGCCCGGATTGCCGCTAAGGTGACTGTTTGAAGCGGCTTCAATGCGAGGGGAAGTTAGCCTTTGCACGGCGTAGCGTGAGTGAAACACGGCTAGACTATGCAAGCGCGACAGCTCGCCCAAGCTTCCCTTCATCAATCGTAGCCATAAAGGCACGCGTCATTAGACCAAAGCGGGGATTCTCTTCTGCGCTTTGCCCGAAGCAGCGACGGCCGGCAGCGTCCCAGCCCTCGGTTTTGTGAGCTTCACCTGTGCTCCGAGGTTCAGTTTGCCGGCGAACTTGATGAGCTTGCTGACGCTGAACTTCGATACACGCCCATTAAGAAGATTGCTCACGTCTGGCTGATGAATGCCCAGGAGAGTACCGAGCTCCTGCTGCGCAAACCCACGCTCCTTGATGTACTGGAGCAAATCGCGGTAAATGTCTGCCTTCACCTTGACTTCCAGGGCCTCGGAAGGGCTGAAGCCAAGATCATCGAGTACGCTTCCCCGTGTCAGGTGGGGGGTTCTTTCCTCCCTGCTGCCTTTGCTTTTCATTCTTCTGCTCCTCTCGCAGCCTTTGCTGCACCTGTTTCCAACGCTGTTCGGCTGTCGCCAGATCCCGCTTCTCCGTCTTGGAAGTGTTCTTTGTGAAGCAGTGCAGAACGTATATGGTGTCTTCCACACGCGCCAAGTAGACCAGGCGATACCACTTGCTCTCGTCCGAATCCTTGAGCTCGAAGACGCCAGCAGCAATCGACGGCATCGGTCTGACTGGAAGGGCGGCCGTCTTCGCTTCCTGCATCTCCCCGAGCGCTACGCCAAAGTCTTCCCGGATGGGCTTTGGCCACTCACGCAGGACCTCCCGAGAGTCGCCCTCCCAAGAGACACCGGCTCTGCGAGTTTTGATTGGTGCGGCCACATGTTGAATATAGCATTTTTTCTATATCGGCTCATTCCGTGTGTTTCGTTCAGGGTGACCCACTATTTTATGGCTGTGTGAGGGGGCGTGGGGCAGGAGCAATATGGACGACGGCTAACTGACGAACCGTTCACGAAGACCATCGGCGATTCCGCGATCGTTGAAGATCGTTAGCTGGTAGGGATCTTCCCGGCTGGCGGTCAGGTGGAAGCAAAGGTATTCCAGGATCGCCGGGATCGGGATTGGGCGGGTTGAAGCGCGTGGTCCTGCGGAACAGTTTCGGCCTCCTTCGCCGAAGCGAAAGCGGTCGGGCTGCACCTTACGGCGCACGCCAGAGACCCGATTTGGACCTGTGGCAGGTCCCGCCTCCATCTGGTCTGCGCTATATATCGGGGCCGAGCGTATCGGACACGGTTTGGCCGCACAACTGACGCAGAGCTTCTAGATGTAAGGTCGGCAGAGCCGGCAGATCCCAATAGGGATCAATCTGGCCCCTCCAATATCGAAACCGGATTTACGCCGCCCGATCGCGCTAGCTCCGACGCCTCCAGCGCCCAGCGCTATCAGGTGCGTGGGACCCGTAAGTCCTCACGCACCTGATAGCCGTTAGGGTACGTTAGCAAAGACGTCTTTGCCGAATGCAGCCAGATTGCCTGAGT
>JAABUH010003614.1_pt1 | contig 13118 bp, 23 predicted proteins | sample 5559121 | NCBI WGS metagenome assembly JAABUH01 (sample SAMN10711871, study PRJNA513364) | rock metagenome | isolation source: Antarctica rocks | place: Antarctica: Victoria Land, Battleship Promontory nord | collected 2015-12-28 | reverse complement strand
GCGAGTGCTGCTACATGCGCCACGGCACCGAGGTCGCGTTCCTGCGCCAGCGCGCCGGCTTTGTGCGCATCGCGCTGCAGCACGGCGCGCCCTACCCTAACCAGATCACAACCCCTGTGCATGGCGCTCGTGCTCGTCAGTCGCTGAGCGCAGGGGCATGCGCGCATGCAGGAGCGCCGCTGGTGCCAGTGTTTGTCTTCGGCCAGTCGAACAGTTATTACTGGTTCAAGTTTGGCCCGCCGCTGGTGCCGCAGTGGCTGGCAGAGACCATCGCGCGTAGGATAGGTGCGCAGTGTGCTGCTCACGAGTGCCTGTTTGTCGGCCGCAGCCGGCTGAGCATGCGCTGCCGCTGCAGGCTTCCTGCCGATCATGCTGTGGGGCCGCTGGGGCACGCCTATGCCCCGAAAGGTGCGGCCGCGCCAGCGCACTCATCTGGCTTCCTGCTCCCCGACTGACCGGGGTTTGTCGGGTAGCGCCCGCGACAGCGCAGCGCCTCAGCTGTCGGGCCGCCCGCACTGCAGGGGCGCATGCACATGGTCATCGGCCGGGCGATCGAGGTGCCCCAGCGGGACGCGCCCAGCAAGGAGGAGGTGCAGCGGTACTTGGGCGCGTTCATAGAGGCGCTGCAGGCGCTGTTTGAGCGGCACAAGGCGGCGGCCGGGTACCCGGACTTGACGCTGCAGGTGTTGTAAGATGGCATGGTGCATGGACTTTGTGCCAGCCTTTAAATTTCCGCCAAAATTGGAGTCAAATCAAGGGTCAGACAGGCCTAGGGGGGAGGGCGGGTACAAGCCGACGTGGTCTGGTTGTTGCAACCCACACTCGAAGCAAAGTACGCCTTGCACACACTTCTCAAGATCTTCAGTGACCGCCGTTGACGGGCGGAGCGCAGGTCACGGACCAGCCCATCATCCCGACATCAGCTCCCAACCATGGCGCGCCCAGCACCCAGAGGCGAGTGCGCGAGGTGCACAGCGACGCCGTGCGCCACTGACAGGCCAAGGGACCCGACAGGACGCCGGCGAAGGAGACGCGCTCCTGCGCAAGCGCGCGGTGGTGGTCACGGGCGCGTCGACCGGCATCGGCCTGGCCGCGGCCGCGCTGCTGCTGCAGCGCGGCTTTCGCGTGTTTGGCAGCGTGCGCAGGCCGGCCGACGCCGAGCGCCTGCAGGCGCAGTTGGGGCCCGGCTTCACGCCGCTGCTGTTCGACGTGACGGACGAGGCCGCCGTGCGGGCTGCGGCGCAGCAGGCGCGCTTGCCCTGAGGAGGGCCTCGCTTGGCCTGGAGCAGCAGGAGCCCCGCGTGGCGCCGCGCCGTGAGGAGGAGGGTGGTCGTGCGGCGCGGTCGGGCTCACGTGCCGAGCGGGGGCTGCCGCTGCGTGCCTTGCGAGCGCGCGCGCGAGCGCGGGTGCCGCCGTGGCTGCTCTGACGCAAGGCTACCCTGTGCGGGTGCCGAGCTGCCAGAGCCGCGCAGGTGCGGGGAGCGCTGGCGGGCTGCACGCTGGCGGCTGTAGTGAACAACGCGGGGCTGGCGATCCAGGGCCCGCTCGCCCTGCAGCCCCTGGCTGAGGTCAGGTGAGCGCGCGGCCCCCGACGGCCGCTACGGGCGCTGGCGCGGCGCACCAGCGCTGTTCATGACAGCGCGCTGAGGGGCCGCGCGCGCCCGGCAGGCTCATGCTCGACGTCAACCTGATGGGCGTCATCATCGTGACCCAGGCGCGCGCGCCGCCTCACGGCGCGGCCGCTCGGCTGCCCGGCGCCCCGTACGCCGCACAGGCCGCCGCGCGCGCGCGCAGGCCTTCCTGCCGCTGCTGGGCACAGACGCCAGCCTGGTCGGGCCGCCCGGCCGGATCGTGCAGGTCTCCTCGGTGGCCGGCCAGATCGGGGCGCCCTTCCTGGCGGGCTATGTCGCGTCCAAGCACGCGCTGGAGGGCCTCAGCCTCAGTCTGCGCCGCGAGCTGATGCTATTTGGCATCGACGTCATCGTGATAGGTGCGCGCGGCCACGCCCGCGCGCGCCGGCCTGCGCTATCTACCCTGTCTACTGCTTTTGCTGCCGCCATAGCTTGTGATCTGTGGGGTGCTGGCTGCAGGGCCGGGCGCCGTCGCCACGCCCGTGCGCCCCGGCCTCGCCGGCAGCCGCTGCCTGGGGCTTCACATTACAAGGCCAGGGCGCGGGGTTTGTCGGGCGCTGCGTATGGCTGCGCCCGCTGCCCCGCGCCAGGGTGCATGTAAAGGCCTGGCACGGCGGGTGACCCGTGCGCGCGCGCGCGGCGCCAGATCTGGGACAAGGCGGAGAGCCAGGACCTAACAGCGTACGCCGACACGCCGTACGCGGCCCCGCTGCGCCGCTTCGGCCGGCGCATCGTCGCCGACGGCCGCGTCGGCCACTCGCCGGAGCACATCGCCCGGTCCGCCCGCCCGCCGCCCTGCACCGCTAGCTTGGCCTCCAGCTCTGGCTGCGGCCACACATCAAACGCGCTTCCCGCCCGGGCAACCCAGGTATGTGCTGAAGGCCATCGAGGCGCGCGCGCCCGCGGCGCGATACGCGGTGGTGTACAAGCGCTTCCAGAACTGGACGCTTTCGCGGCTGCTGCCCACGCGCTGGCTGGACCGCCTCCTCGCGGCGGCGCTGCACCTGGGCCCGACGGCGGACGCGGACGCGCGGAAGCGGCAGTAGCCGCCAGCGTGTTTCCATGCAGCAGGCCTTGCGCTCTAGCGCTGTTGCCCTTGCGTGGCGCGCGACTTTGCACGTATGCAGGCACTGCTCCAGATGCCTGCCGAAGCGTGGTGCGGCGCTGGCAAGGCGTTATTGCTGCTGGATCTCCTCAGCAGGCCGCTGTATCATGGTTTCATTGTCACAACCATGTTTGTGAAACCAGCACACCCCGCTGTGAGCAACAGTTGAAACCCATCAACACCGCAAGATAGCAACCGCACTTACTCAGAACAACGACTTGTTCCCGGACAGAAGTACAGCGATAGAACTGGTCTGCGCCGCAACAGCCTCCGTGCGCGCCGCGCACAGCAGCACAAGGAAAAAAACAGCGCTGGTGGTGCACTCGTACCAAAGCCACTCTGTCCAAAAAAAAGAATACCTATCAGGCCACACATGTTGCGCTGCGTCAGCGCCTTGCACTGCCGACTGGCTCGTCCTGCGGCAGCGCGCGCTCCAGCGAGCGCGCGCGCCAGTCCTTGATCCAATCGCGCGCCTCTTCGGGCGCGCCGGTGCCGCCCGCGCCGGCGCCGGCGCCGTTGCCGGAGGCGGGCGCCCCTCGCGCGGCCGGTGCCGCGCCGTTGCTGCCGACGCGTCCGCCGGCGGCCCCAGCCGATTCGCGCTCGCGCTCGGCGCGGCTGCGGGCGGCCGCCGCCTGCACGCGATCGTCTGCCAGGATTTCGGCCGTGCGCTCCCTGCGCGCGGCGGCGGCACACCATCAGATCAGGCCAGGCGCAGCTCATGTGCGCGAGATGCAGGTGCAGCCACTCATGTGGAGATGGGATGTTTTCTGTGGCACAAAATTTGCAGGCGTCTGTGCCGCCCTGGCACTGCAAGCAATGCCAGCAGGACACGCTGCGCCCTCCCGTAGACTCGAGGACCAATTACCGGCCCATGCACACGCGCTCATTGCTGCCTGCTTGTCCTGTACAAATGACACGACGGGTAGGGAGCGGCAGCGCGGGCGGCGGCGGGCGGGCGCGCGCTTGCTGGGCGGCGGCGGCGGCGGCACAACCCCGGGCATGGGCGGCAGGCGCATGTACGGGCGCAGCCGGTCCTCCGCCGCGCCCAAAAAGAGGCGGTCCAGGTCGGCGGGCGCGGGCGTGCGGCCGCGCGCGTCCGCCGCCTCGCTGCGCCGCACCTCCACCGTCTTGCCTGCCGCGTGCGCGCGCCGCGCTCGGGGTGCCCAGGGTGCCGGGTCGACATGCGCTGCCGCCGAGCGAGGGCGTGGCATCCGGCGTGAGCTGATCCGAGCGGTGCACACAACGACCCCGGCAGGCCCCGACAGAAGCGCCTTGCAGCGGCGCGCGCAGCATGAGACCGACCGCAGCGCCTCCTCGAGTCGGCAGGCAGGCGACACAGCAGCCATGCGCGCCGGCGCAGGCAGGGCACCGCACCCACAGACGCGGGCGTGTTGAGGGCGGCCGACACCAGCGACGCCACCTCCGCGCGCGTGATCTTGCCGGAGATGCGGTCGCCCTGGGACGCCTCCAGCAGGAAGGGCGTGCCCGCGTCCTCGGTCGTCAGGCCTGCCGCCGCGGCGCAGCGGGGTCATGCGGCCGCATCTGTTGGCCCAGGTCTGACAGACAGCGGTGACATATAGGGTGGAGCGTGCCTGGGTGTGCAGCAGCAAGGCGTGAACCGCATTCAATCTGCGAGGCAGGCCCGGGTTGACTGCATGGCACCGCGTCGCGCCGCAAGCGGGACCAGGATGGCCCTTTGTACAATGCAGCACCAGGGCTCGCTGCAACGCAGGGCAAGGCAGGATCATAAATGCGCCAAGGCGGTGACAGCAGACACTCAGCGCAGGGGCCATGCATCAGAGCCCCGGAGGCCGGGCAGGTCCCGCGCGGCAGCAGAGCTGGCGCCCCGGCCGGGGCGGCACCAGTGGAGCGTATGACGGCGTAGGGCAACCCGGCGCCACGCACGGCGGCCTCGCCGGCGTACTTGTGGTTCAGCGTGCCCCCCGGGTTGAGCTGCACTATGGGGATGTCCGCCTTGCGCGCCGCCGCGTCATCGCCGATGCGCGCGTTGCGCTCCACGCCGCCGCTGCGGCGCGCCGGTGCCGCTCAGTTCCAGAGCAGACGCCCCCAACGCGAGGGCCGATGTGCGTTCCTGAATACCATGCCCATGCCCATGCAGATATAATGATATTAACGGCATGGGCAGTTGCATGAAAGAGCTGGCGTCAGCAGAATTATGCAGGCCGTGGCAGGGCACCAGGCGGTAGGCGGCGCGCGCGCGCAGCGGCGACCGGGCACGCGCCTGGAGACGAGCACGATGCGCGGCCGCACGGCCTGGTAGGCGCTGATGCCGCCGTGGATCTGTGCGAGTGTACTCACTGCTCAGCGGGCTCACCAGCCAGGGGCTGCCGAGCACATACGGCAAACGACTGGTAGCTGTCTCCAGTGCAGCTGGTGTGCCGTCGCCTGCGGTCATGCACGCGTTGCAGCACTACCAGAATCTGCTTGCTGCGCGGCATGCCTATGAGAAAGGGCGGCCCCAGGCGCAGGCGCGCCTGCAGCTCGAAGCCGCCCGGCCGGTGGTTGACGTTGGGGAAGCCGTTGAACTCGAAGCGGCTCAGCACCAGGCCCAGCTGGCGCACGCTGACCGGGTTGAGCGGCGGCGCGCCGGCGTCCACGCGCGCGCGCTTCACCGGCACGAACGCGTGCCAGGGCAGCCGCACCGCCACCCACTCGCCTGCCGGCGCGCGCGCGCGCCGCCGGCCGCTCGGCGCGAAGCCTGCCTTGCCAAAGCGGATGCGGGTGTCTCCTCCTGTCCCAAGCGGCGGCCGCTGCGTCCCCGTGTGGTGGATGCATGTGAGCGCCGCCCGAGCGCGCAGCAGCACGCCAGGCAACGCGCTCGCCACTGCTTCGGATGCAACCTCCCGCAACCTCCCGCCCCGACAACCACCTCTGTTGCAAAATTCCTCGCGCTTGCCAGGTACTCCAGACGCCTTCACAAGGCGCGAGCCCGTCGCACGGCCTAGAATCAGAGGATCTGGCGGGGTCCTGATCCGGCACGCACCGGGCCGCGTGTCAAAGCTGGCCTGGTACGTCTCCTCGGGCGTGTTCTCCTGGTCGGCGGTCTTCAGGTTGACCTTGAACGTCTGCCCGTCGCCGCGCACGCGCAGCGCCAGGCCGTCGTACCCGCCCAGGTTCAGGTCCAGCGAGCCCTGCGCGCACCCGAGCCTGCTTCGCCGCGCTGCCCTCCTCCTGCACTCTGATGCATCCGTCCAGTGCGAGGGCAGGAGGATATAGCAAGGTGTGCCCGATCCGCATGCGCACATCCTGTTGAGTACTGTCACCAGAACCTGGTAGGGGTGCTGTCCAGGTTTGACAGGAAGTCCAGAACATGGCGTGCGACCAGTGCTGCCTGTGCAGGCAACTGCCTTTCATCTGCATGCAGGTTGCTTTTGTAAAAGCGCATGTCCTGGTCAGCGCCCCCTGCGGTGCACACAGGCGTGCTGCCTCCGCCGTTGGCGAGCGGCAGCATGTCAGCGCAGAGCATGCCCGTCACACCGGCAGCGCAGCCCCTCACAGCAGATCCTGCACCACATGGCCTGTGCCGCGCGCGCCTGCGTGCGCGTGCCGCAGAAGCCGCCGCCGTCGGTGATGAGGTCGCCGGCCCACGTTACGCCGCCCTCGGCCGGCGCGAGCCCGCTGCTGGAGCGGCCGCCCATGATGACGTCGTCCAGGCGGCCCCACGCGCCCAGGTCGGCCGCGCTGCGCATGGGGAGCACCTCCTCCACCCGCTCACCCGCCTGCGCGGGCCGCCCGCCCCTGAGCCACAGCCCTGGCCGACGGCCCGGCATCGCTCCTGTACGGTGTCCACCGTCTCTGCAGTCCTTTGACAGAGCTTGCTCTTTCTGGTTTTAGGTATAATTGGAACGCTAAAAATTGCCACGACCGCTGGACACAGCAGACACCGGCTTGACGTTACGCAGGGAGTGGTGCAGCAGACCACCTGCCAGCTGTACGTCACATGCAGGGTCACACGCACAGGCTGCGGGACGCCGGCGGCGGCGGCGGCGCACCGCGTCCGGCAGCGCGGCCTTTGCGGCCTGCACGATGTTGGCGACGCCCTCGGCGTCCACGCGCTCGGACGACATGCCGTCCAGGTACCTGCGCGCCACTCAACAGGCGCCTGCTTGCACACAGCCATGTCACTAGAGCCTCAGGGCAGAAGCATTGCACGCGCCTCCTGCCCTGTCACTGGCCCGGGCTACTCGCCTTCAAGCGCACTGCAAGAGGAGGGAACCAAGATGCACCTCCGAAAGCACCATGCTCCCGTGCGGCTACCGCACATGCAGACGGCATGCACATGGGGTGGCGGCTCTGGGGGTTGCTGAATGCGGCCAATTCTCCCTGTTCAGCCGATGCCAATCCCCAGCAGGAGTGCGTGGTGTCTGCCCAGTGAGCTGGACCATCTGCATGCGCACGCAAGACGCATGGCGGTGTCATGCAGGCGGCCCTGCGCACGCCGTCGGCGCCCATAAGGAGCGCAGCTGCGGCGAGAGCCAGCTGGGTGAGAGCGCCCGGGGACGGCGCGCACCCCATGCCGCCGCCGGGCAGCTTTCCAAACACGGGGCCCACAGCGATGGCCACCTGCGTCACGCCCTCCCACAGCGCCGGCCCCAGCGTGGCGGCGTCCGTGATGTCGACGCCGGCCTGCACAAACAGCGCGCCCTGCCGCGCGAGCAGGGGCGCTGGTGATCAGTCATACCACTCCTCAAGACTTGAGCAGCCAGGCGCTACCATGACGGCCACCCGAGACGTTCACCAGAGACCTGATGCTATGGCGCTCACTACGCCCTGCGCCTTCGCACCACTCGGCCACAGACGGTGTACGCTGCAGGGTCACTGCCGTATTCAGCGCAAGGAGGCGATCAAGGCCCGACAGTGAGCTGGCAAAGTGTGTGGGTTCCCAACGCCTGAGTGCGCGCCTGCCCGTCCGGAGCAGCCACGCCCTCCTGCAGGCCCAGCTCTGTGAACACCCCCCTCGCCTTGTCAGCGTCTCGGGCAGCCGCCACCACCGTCCGCCCCGCCCGCACCAGCTGCACGCACACATGTCAAAAAATTTCAGCTGACAAAGCTGACAAAGCGCGTCGTCACTCAAAGCACTCACACAGTCCATCAGTACGCGGGCACACACAGGAGACGTACATGCGTCACTGTGCTGCCAGCAGGCCCCTCTGGCATACATGGCGTGTTTCCAAGCAGAGCTAATGCGTGGATGCCACAGCAGTGCAGGAGGAGCCACACCTGCAAGACCACCTGGCGCCCCAGCTTGCCGGACGCGCCGAACACCAGCACGGCGTCCCGCCGCGGCGCGCGGGCTAGTATGGCGGGTGCGTCGCCGGCCATAGCCGCGAGGCTGGACGCTCCGTTCTGGGTCTGCTGCCACACCAGCAGCGCCAGCCCCGCCGCAACAGCTGCCGCAACGCGTGGCTTCAAGGTATGCTTAACATATGCCCATAAGCTCGACTCGGCTGCAACGGCAAGTCCAGCACTGATATGCCACACCAGCTCTTTTAGCGTGCTCAATCACAGCTATACACTGTATCTCTGTACAGTGGCAGATATATGACAGGGACACTCTGCGTGCCAACCTCACTTTACCTGCGCCTGCTGCACTGAGCGCTGCAGGCGATGGGACGGGAAGAGCAGCCAGCACACAAACTCCGGCCCGTTTGCTGCAGCGCCCGTTGGAAGCGCTCGAGTTGCTGAAAGGCGCTGGCAAGCGCCGCCCTGAAGGTGTGTGGTAGGAAGGTCTGAGGCCGGCGGATGCCCTCTGGGCAACTGCTGTGTTCATCGCGCAAGCAGCTAGAGTGGTATAAAATTTTGCTGTTGAGCAGGCGAGAGGCTCATAAGAACACCATCAATGGGCCCCAAGGACCCACACACATTGCAACACACATTTGCAGCTGCAACATGTATATGTATATATACATGTTTAAACACACACACACACCGTGACAGGCCTTGAAAACTCAGTCTTGAAAAACAACGCAAGGAAAAAGCAGTGCACAGAGCGCACGACCACAACCTGATGTAGGCCCACAAGCCCAGCTAAAATTACACATGCCCGGTTGTCTCGTGCTGGCCGCATGGAGCTGCAGCGATACGCAGAGCAACGAGCAGAGCACTTCATGCACCCCGAGACCAGCTGGTAGCGCACGTGGCACCAAAAACGCAGTGCTGCGAGCACCCAAGCAGGCAACAGCTGCCCGCAGCCTTTGCACGTCATGCTGTACAGAAGAGGCTGGATTGCCAACCTCAAAACGCAATGTCAGCAGTGATGGTCAGAGGCGCAGTAAAGTGTGCGGGCAGCGGCACCACCAAACGTCTCCGTTGATGAGCCCATGGCCGCGCATCAGCCTGGACCCTGCACATGACCCCATGCGCAGCTGTGCTGGTGACCTGCAGTGCTCATGATGCTGGCCAGACCACGGCCGTGTAGCCCCCGGGAGAGTCGACGACCTCCGGGGCGCGGTTCTGTTTCGGGTCGCCCGCCAGGACCTCAAACTCCTTGTACACCTTGAAGTCGAAGTTGCCATCCTCGGGCGTGAACACCCAGACTGCTGTAAAGTTGTCCTTGTTGGCTGGGTCTTCTGCCTGCGCGCACAGTGCAGCTCCACATGATAGGCGCGACACAGAATGGAGCATGGTAAGGCAACCACACACGGCAACAGCCAAGCGGACTTCCATGCGGCAAAGTCATCACTGCACTGTCCTGACGAGGGCTGGCAGCGCCGATGGCATGGCTGGTAACACCTTACTCTCAGGACACGTGCAAGGCAACGTGGTCGTAGTGGCGATGCGGAGCTGATCCCCTTCTGCCGGCACGCAGCGACATGGAAGCTGAAGCTGCATGGCAGAAGTGGCCAATCAGCCATGCGCGAGTTGGCACATCTGTTCACTTGCCTCCGCACACACTCAACGCAACAGCAGGGAATGTGATGGCGCACACACTGGGCTGCGGCAGAGCTCACTCCGTGCACCTTCAATGGGGAGGAGTACAACTTGTGTGGATCAGAGCACACTTAGCAGGGAACTGCTACACAGCAGGTTGCGCACCGCGTCCAAGGGCCTAAGGCCCCAGGTCAGCTCCTGGTCTGAGCTGCTGAACAGGCCCAGCTTGGCCACAATGTCCGGGATCTCGTGGTGCTCCTGGGACCAAACAGTGGAGCAGCAGCATGTGAGGCTTGCAGAACATGCTCGCCCTTGTTGAGCAGATCACACCATTGACATATACAGTCTGAGATAGCATCTCACCGTGCATGCATGTGACTGAAGAAGTCACAAGCACTGTCGCAGGCGGGAATAACACATCAGTGCAAAACTTCCAGTGTCGTGTGACAGGAATGCGCACCCAGCAGAACAGCAGCGTCTTGCTGTCGTACTTGCCCTCGTTCGCATGCTCATTCACATAGGCCGCCAAGCCCTGCCATGCCGGTCATTGTTGCTGCCACGATGAGATGGGACGCGTGGTGCCTGGGCAGGCAGGGGCCGTTCAGGCGTGACACATGCGCACCGGGCGGTCCTCCTGGCTGAACTCGTTATTGAACATGAGGCCACTGTCGCTCTTCCTGTGCTCACCCTCCTCCAACTGAAACCCTGCCGGGGGACCACCAGCGCGTCAGGGCTGCAGCTGGTCACAGCAGGACCCACCCGCAACGGCTTGGCAAGGGCGCACCGAGGCTCTTAGCGAGCGGCTGCACAGTCAGGAATGGTCGGTTGCTGCTGTGCTTCTTCTGCCGCACCACGAGCCCTTATGAGCACAAGCAGGCACACCCGGCACCGTCAATATAGTCAAGGCATGTTCATGTCACGGCCACACTGCAACAGAGGTGAACGCGCGTAGTTGGCGGCAGGGCTTTAAGCTAAGCACTAAGAGCATGCTCACTTACAGGATTTCTGCATGAAAGGGCAAACGCACGTCGCCCTTCCTCATGGCAAATATGACGTCTGGGCTCCAGAGAGAGCCCGGTCCACCGCCAAACACCTGTGAAGCACAGCACTGCTTGTTCCTCCACACAGCTCTCCTTGCGGCAGCGAGAGAGGTGGGCAGAACTTCCCCGCCGCCCGCACCTTGTACAGGTTGGCCGCGCGTGCCTTGCCTTCGTCGTTCAGGCCAGGCGTTTTGCCAAACTTTTTTTCATCCTGGTCAAACAAACTGGAGTCTTGTCAAGACAGCAGGTGGCAGCTCTGAGCAGTTGCTGCACCAGCGCACTGCTGCTGCGGCCAGGGCCACAAGGGGCGCACCAGCTTCTCAGCGTGGCGGATGAACATCAGCCGCGCCACTTGCTGCAGGCTACGACCGCCAGTGCCAGTGCGCTTAATTCAGCGCTCTTGCACGACGACTCAGCAGCAGCAGAGCCAGCAGGCACCGGCTTGGCGCCTGTGTTACCAATACCACCGCCGCCAACCGGAGACAGGACGGTGTGCATACTGGTGGCAGAGAAGTGCCTGGGCAGCTCACCCTGCGTTTGCGACCATTGTTGATGCACGCCTGCCCTGCAGCGCTCTGTACCTTGTAGCTGCTGGGCCACCACACCGGATCTACAGCACACTCGTTTCTCTCGTCTCGGGTCGCTGAGGTGTGCGGGATGAATGGCAGCGATCACGAGGGCAGGACGCTTAAGGAGAACCTTCCTTGCGAGTGCCTATCTATATATATTTATATTTAATGGTATGAGCTTTGGGATCGTTGACAACATGCGCAATGCTGCGTTTTTCAGGGACGTACTAGACAGTAAAAGCAACATTGGCACATGTGACCAAGCTCAGACACCACTCCGCATGTATGCGCCAGTGCCAGGGCTGGTGTATGCGCGCTGCTTACTGACCGTGTTGGACAGCATGACCACCAAGCCAGAGTCAAACAGCGGGCGCCCTGACTTATGCGCGGCGGTAGGCACACAGCATATGCAAGTGACAGAAAAGCGCCAGCAGGGGCGAATATGATCGTGCGCTCTAGAGGCTGGCCCACTTTTCACGCCTGCCACACACGCTTCACATACATTCCTATATGTGGCAGTGGACCGTGATACACCTCAAAACCGACCTGCCTGCATGCTGCTTGCTGGCACATTGAGCTGTAGCACCGCTAGTAACATGCAAAGTCTGGGGTGCGCCACCCTTGTCAGGAACGCAAAAAGAAAATTGATGAAGACGCCAAAATTTACTGCGTCACCACTCATCGCTCTCGCTACTATGCCAAATCACGCGCTACCTAGAGCCGTACAGCCCACGCAAATGGCGCGGGAGACATCTGCAGGCTCGCCGTAAACCCAAAGCCAACCCCCACTGCAAACAACTACCACGTCAAATATACTGCTGGAGGCTACAGCCAAAAACAAAAATAACGCACGTGTGTTGCAGGTCATGCTCAGAACCAGGCACAGCCGGCGCATCCTATCTGACTGCCATCATGCCAAAAAAGATACTCGTCCCAGGAAAGAAACAGAGATGCCCACAGCTCATCTGAAAGCTGCGGCCTCTATGGCAAATCCGTCTGGGTCCTGATGCATACCCCATTGCATGGATCAACACAGCACCAAAAGAGCGAGGGCAGCCCGCTCCATTGCTTGAAAGAGCTCACCTGATGCTGTTTGCCTCACGCCGTGCCGTGAGAGTGAGCGGGTGTGCTGAAAACGCCAAATGACATGATACCCTCTCACAACAAGCGCTACACAGACAAACTACTCTTCCCGCTCCCAGACCACGTTGGTGTAGTCATCATTGTTTGTTTCAATGACGCGGGGCGGCCTGTTGGAGCGCGAGTCGCCGGCCTCGACCTCAAACTGCTTGAAGACCTGCAGCAGGACCCGGCCATCGCGCGGCGTGAAGGACCAAATGGCAGAGTAGTTGTCCCGGTCGTCCGCCTGCGCGGCGCCTCGACCCGATGCTGAGCATCATGGCATGTTTGCCTGATTAGGGCGCTGAGCAGACAAGGCGAACGAGACTGCTTAAGCACTACATTTAGCATCACACGTCCAGTGGTGCGGCCTGGCAATGGAGCTCAGGGCGAACGTGGCTGACAAAGCCTTGCACTTGGACAGCGCAGCATGAGCGGACAGCCACGGGGCGCACCCCCGACTCAGGGTCGAGGCCCCAGTGCAGCTCGTGGCCGGAGAGGCCGAGCTCACCGACGATGTACGGAATGTTCTTGTGCTCCTGCACCATGCATGGCACCATGATGGCGGGAAGGGTTTGGCCTCTCACCACAGCCAGCCAGCGACTCAGACTAACAGGCTGCCAGAGGCTCATCACAGACACCCATGCACAAGCGAGCAGGAGATGCGGAGCGCACCCAGCAGAAAAGCACCGTCTTGTCATCATACTCGTGGTCCCTGGCGCGCTTCACGATGTCGTGCACCAGGTCCTGCGGCGCAGTTGGA
>JAABUH010003613.1_pt1 | contig 13118 bp, 19 predicted proteins | sample 5559121 | NCBI WGS metagenome assembly JAABUH01 (sample SAMN10711871, study PRJNA513364) | rock metagenome | isolation source: Antarctica rocks | place: Antarctica: Victoria Land, Battleship Promontory nord | collected 2015-12-28 | reverse complement strand
CTTTGGAACGGAGGCTCGATGGGATCCCTCTGGAGGCATCCACGGCGCAGCGCTTATGCTGGAGGGACTGAGCCGAGTCGACTCGACACCAGATGGAAGAGAGTTGATGCCGGAGATACTTTTGATACTGAAATGTGGGAAATCATGTTTCTCGTCCTTATACATGGGACGCCGTAAACCTTCATCAATTTCAGGTCCCATCCGGCGGGATGTCGTTTATTTTCCCTTGACCAGGAGCGGAATGTTGTACAAAAGCAAGTCGTAGCTGCTTGAGTTGTGAGACACTCGCCTTTGCGTCGAACCAGCAAAAGCCGATGACTCATTTTTGAGGGAGTGTGATCGCAGGAGAACGGAGCCTGACAATCGGCACCAGCAGATTCGTCTGGCTGATACTAGGGAAATCGTTTCCATATAGTGCTTGGCAAACAGGATAAGCCACCAAGATTAGGGGATCTTCTTCACACGTGCCTTGCTACTGAGGATCTCCTAGGGCAGTTGAGCGGAGATCGAGGTCAAACTCCACAGAATTGATGATCCTTTGACCAATCTCTACTCCGACTTTTCCCGGGAGTTCGAAATCGTACGATTTCCGTACACTGCCTGCTACAGACACAGCAGGCGCTCAGTCGCCGCGGTCTCTGACTATTCAGTCATCGCCACCGTCATGCCTCATCACCAGGCCTTTCCCCGCTCATGCTTGGCTTCGTCCTCTCGTCTCCCAGCTCGCTCCTTGACCCGCCGCATATCAATATTCCCACCTCGTTTATATGAGCCAGTACCCTTTTTTACCCCACCATTCCGACCGCTCCGTCCGGTCATCCCTGAGGCTGGTGGAACGGCAGTAGATAAAGGCAAAGGGAAGGACCCAGGCTCGCCGAAATGGAAGGGCGAGGAGGAAGTTGATGATCGAGAATGGGAGATCAGAGTCGGTGAGTTGCTTCGCTGATTCCCGCTTCAAGTGGGCTCCTGGAAACCAACCAGTATGATACCATGAAGCACCTGAGCTGACGGATAATACTTCATAGCTCGAGCGATGCTGCATCTGCGCGATACCATGCCACGTTTCTTTCATCCGGAACAGTCAACTTCGTCGATGTTTCCCAACGATATTTTCAGCCAAAACGTGGTCCTCAAGCTACCTGCTCCGCTACCTCTCAAAGTACGCTTCTCTGCTACCATCCATGGTCTAGTATCGAGAGAGTGAGCTTACGTGGCATTTGACAGATACACTCACTAAGTGTCTATACCATTGCGTTCGCCCTCGCGCGCAATGGGATGCAAGGTCAGCCCCGTGGAATCTCTCTGAAAGCGCTGATTGTCGTCCACACAGCATTGCACGCGGACATGCATACAAGTCTCGACCGAATGACCTTCCCTCCCACGCAGTCCGAACAAACAGGACTTCGACCAGCGGATGCTCTTCTATTGTCGAGAAAAGCAATGCCTCCGCATCGTCAAAAGCAGATCCGCGTCCTGCTCTCCGTCACAGGCAAACCACGACTACCTCCGCAGAAAGTGTGTGCCATGTAGGACCACCTTTTTGTGCTCGTCTGACGTCAACATAGGAAGCTGAATGGCAGACTTCCTCCCTGTACACGTTCTCGCCATATAGCGGTCTCATCAGTTCTCATGAGGTCGAAAGCATTCGACCTCTGCCTGGAGAGGGTGTGGCGGAATGGCTTCGAATGAGATTGCTAGGGTGGACGTCGAGACATGATGCCGAGGGAGCTATACCTTGTCCAAGGGCAGTCTACGAGAGTGTCGAAGGTCGATCAATGCGCGGAGGAGAGACGGGGTGATCTTTCGGAGGTTTAGCATGCTGCGCCAGTGGCTGAATCGCACGATGATATGATCGCGCCCAGCGTGACACGAGCTGTCGCCATGCATATAGTCTGCATTCGCGGCGTGAGCAGCACTGCCAGGTGGGACCAGGCGCTCCTCCAAATCCCTGATGGAACCCCTCCTCACGTGTCCTCGTGTCTACCTAGTCACACCGCTTTTGGCGCATTAACCGCATTCGACAGAAGCATACTGTAGCGGGCGCATCACGTGACTCATTCCCGACTCTTCCCGTAGTTACCAAATATCGGAAGGAGGCCGAAGAGGAACCGGAGCCTGAGCTTTCGACCAATCCGATCAGTTCTGTCTCCGTCTCCACCTTCAGACCAGCACAGCAGGGCGACGTCATGCCACCGGTAGACCACCCTCACGGGGACCGATCAGAAATGCACCTTGAGGTCAGCTCCGCCGAGACAGTGACTCTTTCTTTGCTTACCTCATGCTGGTGACACAACAATCTTTCTTCCCTGCTTGGCGCCTGATCTTCCGAAACATGCTTAATCTTCTTCACCTCCACCATCTCTTCACAGGATGGAGGCGAGTCGTTGAATGGGGAATCTCTGACGCCCGAAGATGCGGCCAAGGGGTCATCGTGAGCTTATCATACCAAGGAATGACGCTTTGTTGAGTTCGAATATAGGTCGACTCCGGTCAGGAAGGCGCAGAACCGGATAGCGCAGAGGGAGTTTCGGATGCGGAAACAGGTCAGCGCTTCGTACATCATGTGGGAATCTAGTTGATGGGGTACGCGACCTTGTTAGCAATATGTGAGGTCATCGATACACGACCGAGGTCGACGAGGGGTTGCTCATCATGAAAATAGATCCGCGATCTCGAAGCTCGGGTCGAAGTCCTCTCGGGTGACAAGGAGGAGCGTGTCGAGCTTATGACGCTGCTTGTCCGCAATTTGCTGAAGGAGAACAAGGAATTACGGAGTCTGACCAAGTCGATGGCGGCTTCCTTGGGCGAGGGTGAGATCCAATCCTCCTTCAAACATGGGATCTAGGGCCCGCCTAACTCTTTTCAGGCCTCGGGTCATGTCTTCCCCGTCTTGGACTTTCCGCTCCCCATCTCGACGCAATATTGAGCCGTGCCGACACCGATACCGCGTACGAAGCATTTGTTGCCCTCAAAGCGTCTCGCGAGATGGAAGAGGCCAACCCGGGTCTTGTACCCGGGGAGATCCGGCATCGAAGCAGTGTAGGCAAACGGAAACACCCTCATGGGGACGGAGAAGCAGACAAAGATGTGGAGGGCGAAGGTTTTCCCGATCAGCCTGGTTCCGGCGAACCGACCAAGAGGAATCGGCAGAGCAGCGAGGGGTTCAACAAAGCCATGGAGTCATATTCCTACCTCTTTCCCGATCTCGAAGCATTCGCTGCTCCATCACCTCGACAGACTGGCGGCTTCGACGCAAACACCTTCGGCCAAAACTCTGGATTCGCCCAGCAGACAAACAACAATTACCCGCAGAACCTGTTCGATAGTCCCGGATATTCCGGCGGATCCGCTGCAGGCCAGCAGATGTATCGGGGCTCGCTGGCTGGCGCACCTTCCGCCCAATCAAACTTCACCGGATTTGGCCTCACCGTCCCTGCTTCCATCCTACCCTTACCCTCAATCACTGGTGGCGCACCTGCTCAATCCAACAAATTTGTCCGCGACTCCTGTGCAGCTCAACATCCCGCCGCGCATCCCGCTCCTCCACCGGAGCGCATCACACCGGAGCAATGGGAGGGCGAGGATGCTGAGCGACAAAGACAGCTTCGAGCTGCGGTCGCGCAATTTACCAGCAATCAGACGCCAAATGGGACATTGGACGGACCGGATTTATCGCCTGCTCAGATTGAGCATAAAAGAAGACTGCAAAGCGAATTGCGCCAGACTATGGGAGAGACCGAAGGGCCGGATGGCAAGACCGATGCCTTCCAGGTCTGTAATATCATTGAGATCAGGAAAGAAGGCTGACAGATGTCCAGCTTATCACGTATCACCTGAACAAGTATGCCGATTCGACAGTCAAGAAAAGCCGTACTGATTTACGAATAGTTTCCGAGTCAACCACTCGTACATCCTTCCGCCATCTTTACGGCCAACTCGGGTCCAACGCACTATCCCACACGAGCATGCCATCGACGGGATCATCTACCCCTCCATCCGAGATCGAATGATCCTCCTCCGAGGTCAGCTGCATTCAGTGCATCGTTCTATCTCCTGGCTGATATCCCATGCAGGGCGGTATGACCTTGTCGAGGTCTTCCATGCCATGCTCAATGAGGTGTGCAGGTGCCGTTGTCGAATCATGGATTGGCTGACCTCCTCTTGGCAGTTCCATGTGCACGGTTCTGATCCCCTCGACCACCACAACTGGGAGGTCTCGGAAATGTGGCTCACGCAGTTCAAGTAAGCCTCATCCCATCTTTTACAAGGATGACTGGATGATGGGACCCAGGTTGCTGATTGACGAGGAGGTCTACGCAATCTCGAATAAATGGCGTGCTGAGCGAGGTGAATCACCGCTCCTACGCTTTGATATGCGGAACGAGTCTCTGCCGGGACCGGGGCCCATGGTCGCGCCACCACCGCCCAGGTTGTAGTATAAATATATTGTAGTAATGCTAGGGTCCTTATGAACGTATCTTGTTGTATACTACGGGTTGAGCGAGGTCCAGCCTTGTGGCCACAACATCACTTGGCTTGAACCGCTCCTTTCGGTCGCGCGGCCGTAAATAAGTCCCAGTCTCTTGTATTCTACGATCTTCATCTCGATCCATTGCGCACTTCTCTCTGGCCTGCTCATCCTCGGCTTGGGCATGCCCGTCGCCTAGCTACTGCATGGAATAGTGTTTCGTCGTGCTAGCTTCCCTTTGATGTTTCATTTCTTCCGAATCCCCTCGGACCCCTGGCGATGATCCCCTCTCCTCGGCGGACCGTCTCCATGCCGGAGGCGTCGGCGTTCCCGGAGAACGGCGATGACGACGATGATGGGTGGCAGGGTAAGTCTGAAGCGAGGGGTAGGCGACCGTATGTATGAGAGCTGAGAATCGCGCAGACATGCCGGTCGTCCGGTCCGACGACAACCCGTTCGGACTGGACGACGATGACCAGAAACGTTACCACTACCGTCCACCCGTCCGTCTCGACCCTTCTGACGCTCCGGCAGCTACTGGAAACGCTACTGGTACACACCTCGAGCTCGAGGCGGACACGCTCGCTCTCGCCACGGACTCATGGAGGGAGAAGCAGACTCTCGACGAGTCTGATTACACGCGGTTACGACTGGACGAGGATGAAGAGTCTGAAGAGGTGCATATGCGGACGAAATACCTGTTCAACGAGGATAAGGCGATGACTCCCTTGAGTCAGATGCAGGCGACCAAGGAGCTGTTGACGGAGGGACAACGGATCGCGTATGTGGGGTTGTGTCAGCTTATCGCGAGTCGGATGTTGCGCGATGCGGGGAGGGGATGGGAAGGGTTCAAGGCGAAGGGAACGGTGATGGCGATGGCTAAGGGGAAGATGAAGGCGAAGGTTGAGGTGCCCGCGGTGGAGAGTGCGCACCTTTGGATGCTGAAGATCATGGCGAGGCTGTACCAGCACATGGAGCTGGAGCGGGAAGGTGAGTCACCGCATTATAGCTGACTGAGCGAATCTGATGATGGATAGAACAACGAATGATTGAGAGTCTGGCGGAGCATGGCGTTGATCCCTCCGACTTGGTTCCGGCATTGATGACTACGCATACGGTGAAGAACCCAGAGTACGATCCAGCCGCTGCGAAGCGGAAAGACGTGGATGACGAGAAGGCGATGATGCGGGGGATGGAGGGACTAGATGATGAGGGGGAAGCAGAGATACCACCGGCATACGAAGCGCCTTCAGCCATGAGAGAAGGGGAGAAGCAGGTGATGGACAAGCCGACACCCATCTATTCCGAGTCTGCGTTGTCCGACCCGACCATAACGCCTAGGAGACCCAGTACATCCCCCGGCATACACAAAAAGGTCAACCCCTTCGGCGATGATGATGAGGATGGTCTCGCAGAACCGCCAACGCCCAATTCCTCCTCGTCACGATCCACCCTTACTCGCCCAGCACCCTCACGGCTATCCTCCTTCAATCTTGACGACGAAGATGTCGATGGCGATATCGGTCGTGCTGCATCCCCCTCCGCGCCTCACATCTCCTTGCCCGAGGTACCTCCACTGTCCATATCACCTTCGACCCCTCCGACCCCTACGGCAACATCGTCCGAACCGCTGCATGATCCAGAAAAGACGCCCTCACAGGGTTGTTCTCGCGCCGCGTCATCTGGCGATCCAGAAGAGCCGCCCGAGCCGCAAGAACCAGAAGAGCAAGCTCCGCTCCCATCACTGCCTGGAGTCTCCACCAAGATGTCTACGACCGACGAGATGATCACCCTTGACATCCGATGGACAGTTGTGAGTCGCCTCTGAAGTCCTATGCTAGATTGCTGACCTGGTTGTAGCTGTGCGATCTTTTGCTTATCCTCATCGCTGATTCGGTGTACGATGCGCGATCACGTGTCTTCCTCGAGAGGGTGGCGGAAGGCCTTGGCTTCACTTGGCTGGACGTCGTTCGATTCGAGAACCGTGTGACCGATGCGCTCGAAATCCAGGAAGGAGCGGAGAAGACGGAGCAGAATACAATCATCGAGGGACGACGGAAGGGGGCACAGCGGAAGCGATATGCCATGATGGGTCTGGCTGCGATAGGTGATTACTGATCTCTAGTACTCGGGGTATGCGCTCAAGTGGGAACAGGCGGAGGACTAGTGATTGGCCTGTCGGCAGGCTTGCTGGCTCCGGTCATCGGTGCCGGACTCGGTGCCGCCTTCGCGACTGTCGGTATCACCGGCACGAGTACATTCCTTGCCGGAGCGGGAGGCGCCGCGATGATCACCACCGGAGGTGTGCTCACCGGTGCCAATATCGCCGGGCAGGGTATGGGTCGCCGGACGAGGGAAGTCAGGAAGTTTGAGTTCCGTCCCTTGCATAACAATAAGCGGGTTAGCTGCTACATCACCGTTGGAGGGTCAGTCAACCGTTCTTCACTATTCAACATCCATGCTGAGTCTCACACAGCTTCATGGCGAGCATAGTCGATGACGTGCGATTGCCTTTCTCGGTACTGGATCCCATCGTCGGCGATGTTTTCTCGGTCTTCTGGGAACCGGAAATGATGAGCGAGATGGGGAGCGCACTCAAGATCCTCACCTCCGAGATTCTGACGCAGGTTGGCCAGCAGGTACTGCAGGCAACAGTCATGACTGCCTTGATGAGCGCTCTGCAATGGCCCATCAGTGAGTCTAAGCAATCGTTCGATCCAAGCTCTGACTATTCAACAGTTCTGACAAAGCTCGGCTATCTCATTGACAATCCCTGGTCGAACGCGCTCGACCGATCTCATGCAGCAGGACTCATTCTTGCCGATACCCTGATACAACGGCATGCCGGAGTCCGTCCTATTTCCCTCATCGGTTTCTCGCTAGGCGCTCGAGCGATCTTCTATGCCCTCGTCGAGCTCGCTCGTGTCAAGGCGTACGGCATTGTACAGGACGTCTTCATCTTCGGCGCCACTGTCACGGCTTCCAAGCAGACCTGGCTGGAGGTGCGGAGTGCAGTTTCTGGGCGATTCGTGAATGGCTATGCGACGAACGATTGGATGCTTGGCTACCTGTTCCGTGCGACCTCGGGTGGGATCAACACGGTCGCAGGGCTACGACCGGTGGAGGTTACACCAGGATTGGAGAACGTGGACGTCACAAAGATTATCACTGGGCATATGAGCTACCGATCCTGCATGCCTCAACTTCTCGCTCTAGTCGGATTCCCGGTGACAGCAGAGCATTTCGACGAGCCCGATGTGAGTGTATTCGATCCGCTGATTTGGCCTGTGACTTATACACGCAGGACCCCGAGCTTGACATGAGCATCCAAGAGCGGACGGTAATCAACGAAGCCGAGGAAGAAGCGAAGCGGAACAAGAAGAAAATCCTTGGCATCTTTTCCCGGCGAGACAAGAACTCGTTGTCAACCCCTGGCGCATTAAGGCCTAATCCCGACGGACGTTCCAGTACCGACAAAACATCTCCTCGACCCGATGATTACGACGACGACGACCTGCCACCCCGGGAAGAAGCCGATATCGGCTTGTCCCCTACCGCTGCCATGTCTAGAGATTCCCAGGCTTCGGAGGAGGAGGCGGTCCGCGCTATTCCGAAGACGGCTGGCTTCGACTTCAAGGCGATTTCGAAGGAGCTTGGCAAGGACATCGATGTCAGCAGACTGAAGCAGCCAGTCACACGGCCTGTCGAGGTCATAAACACGACAGAGCCTCTCGAAAGGTCAGGTTCCGCTCCGACCGTGCATGTCCAGGTCGACTCACCAGTCGAGCAGCAGTCGAGGAGATCGATGATGGCCCGCAGCGTGTCGTACGCCGAATCACCTGGCGATTTTGACGAGAACGAGAACGAGGACCAAGGCGATATCGCAACATCTGTCAACCGGCAACTGGCCATCCCCGATTTCCCTTCATGGGGTCAGCCATCTAACGCACCAATACCTTCACCACCTTTATCAGCAACAATCAAAGCTCCATCTTTCTCGGTTTTCAACGCATCGTCTGCACCATCCAATTCTATTTTTGCATCAAGCAATTCTAGCTTCCATCCACGAGCCGCTCCCCCCGCCCGACCACATCCTCCAGAGCTTATGGCCAATCCGTTCGCGAATGGCTCGACGAGTAATGGGATACTAGGAGGGTGGGGGAAGACGGAGAAGGAGATGGCGGAGAAGAATCCTTGGTAAAGGTTTTCGGTGTTGATTATCTGCACGGTCAATGCATTGCGCCTTTACTCAGGACAAGATTCCTGAACGAGGTATGAAGCACGATCAAGTTGGCATCTCGGACGTCGGCTCTCTGTCTCTCGAGGAGGGTCAAGGAGCACCCGTTCGGGGAAGCCCGCAATCCTTCATGCATTGCGAGCTCACGATATACGACATAATTCCCGGATTTTGCCCAAAGATTCTCGGCAGCCTTCAATGGAGCGTCTCGGCAGATTCAGGCCCGTGCCTCAGCCGTGTGGTCGGGCTTGAATCAATCGAGGGGATGATTATGTCATCCGAGTATTGGGTTCCAGGCTAAGTAAGATACACAAAAAGGCAGGATACGTCTCTCCCCTCCGCCATCGTGTACCAAGAATGGCAGGAGGACCCCTCGGCGACGCAGCTCTTCGGACCTGCCGGTACCCGCGAAAGGGATGCGAGCTTTCTATACGATACCGTTGATCAGACGTATTCTTCCTTTATCACTCACTTTTCCGCTCTCTTCCATCAATACATGCTTGATCCTCCCTTCTCGACTCGTACTACTCAGCTAATCCGCCATCATGTCCAAGTGAGATCGTATTGCAAGTCGTTGACGGGTGAGCTGACGTGATGGTCCATCAGCCTCCCTACCTGGAAGACCCCGCTTGTCGCGCTTCTCACCGCTGTCTCCTACTCGAGCGTGAGTGTTCCCCTCCTCCGCCACATTCCCCCGGTCCCTCGAACCTCCTCCCACTTGTCGCTCTCCTCGCCTCCCCCGCCCGGCGCCCTCGCTGACGCTCGGCGCAGATGGTCATCGACATCATCATGATCAAAAAAGTCAAAAACGACTCTTCTCCTGGGAAACAAGAAATACCCTCCAGCGGTGGTCGCGATGCTCGTGTGCTCCATCTTCCAGTTCTTCTGGTGTATCTTCTACCTCGTCCGCTCGGGTAAAGGTCTGGGCCTTCGTGCGAGCAGTATAGCCGGTACGATCATCTTCTTCCTCTTGTTCAACGTTGGTACGTCGCCTTTCTCCCTGCTTGCTTCCTTTGTGCTGAGATATATATCTCAGGCGCGATTGGGGCGACGACTGGCTTGAGGCATCACAATGGTTACTGTTCGGCCTCGGCGAGCAACGTGTCCGACTGCAGCGGTGTCCTACGGGTACGTCACTTCATCATCGGCTTTCATGACGTACGCTCGCTAACGCTCGCCTCCAGGGCGTCGAAGCACTCGGTTTCTCTCTCATCGGCCTCGACCTCCTCTACCTCGGTTTCCTCGCCGCTCTCGTCTCAGGGCACGGTAGCTGGTCCTCCGAGCCGCACAACATGCCCGAGCCTCGTGCGCCGAATTCCGATTTGGAGAAGGCTCCTGCCCACTAAGCAGTCGATCAAACCACATGGTTTAAACAGATTTGTCCGAGCATAGAAGATCTCTGCGAAGGGGAAATCGGGGGATGAGAGCGAACAAACAGAACTTCCTTAACAAATCATCAAGCTGTAGCCATTAAGTGATGCATCCATCGAATCATGTCACGCTGCAATTTCCCCATCCCAGAGGAACCTGACAGTCCCATCGTTCTGCCCCATTCCGTCAACTGGACTCTCGACATCATCCTCTGCAAGCTCCGCTGGGCCCACCCACCCAGTCATTGATGCTGTACCGCTTGGCCGACGATCACGTAAGTGTATCTTCAGCTCGGTAAGCGTTTGAGCCGTCCAGAATGCCGATAAGCGGAATGCCTTGACAGTGGGCGCAGAGGATGAGGTGGAAGAGGCGTGTTGGGCCGGAGAAGACGCTATGGGGTCTTTCGGCGAGACGGGGGATGGCGAGGACATGAGGAAGGTGGGATCCGTCGTAGGGGTGGAGAGGATGGTGACGTATAGGTCTAGGAGGTAGTGTGCGATATCTACGGATCTCAGAATGGTGTCTCCTGTATATGGGGAGGAGACAAACCATCGGCCTGTCCGGCTGTAGCTGAGTACTGCGCTTCCCACGCGCCAGCATTGCCAAGCGATCGCACGATGTCTGGCTCAGACCTCCCAGGCGAGGAATTTGTTTCTTCTGCTTGGCCGGGTCGAGTCGTCTCGAGGAGTAGCATCGACGCGGTATACAGCGATCCCAGCGCGATGACGTGCGGCGGGAACGATAATGGTGCCGGCGTCCGATAACTGCTCGCTCAGCCATGCTCAGGATCAAATACTCACCAGTCCACCGCGACCCTCCAAGCCTGCTGACACAGTTCCTTCCCCACTGCTCCAGATCAGAACCAACCTAAATCTCTACCTGTTCTCGGCTGGAGAAGACTTACGTGACATCGCTCGACCAACCTTGACAACCCCGCCCAACCCGGTATCCACCCCAAACTTGAAACACATCGTCTCCAGCACCAGCCTCTCGATACTCAACACCCTCATCCGCTCGCTCTCGAGTACGTTCGGGTCCACCGCCGAAGGATCGATGACGCCCTTCTTGACGAGGTGGAGGAAACGGAGGGCGTAAGATGAGAGGATGATGTCGCGCGGTTTCTTGAGGGTATCGTGGATTTTTGAGGAGACGTAGAGGGTCGAGAGGGCGACTTCCTAGAGAGGTCAAGCAAGGTAAGTGAGGTTGAAACCGGGGATCAGGGAGAGACGCACGACACAGTTGAAGTCTTTGAGTGGGAAGAAGAGGTGGAATCGCATGTATAGCGTTTGGGCAGTAGCGATTGTCCGCCTCGGACTGAAGGAGAGTGGAAATCAGCATCCCACGGTTTGGGTTGGAGGGGTTGGATGGGACTCACAAGCCGGAACGGACTCCGACGGCATCGATGAATCCACAGGCATGCTGTCGAGCCCTCTCCTCTCTGGACAAGGATAGCTTGCCCCGCTGTTTCGCAGAGAGACGCTCGACTTGGGCTGGGGTGAAGTAGGGTCGATGATGCTTGATATGAGAGTTTGAGGTACTGGCTGTCATCCTGTAGCGAGCCCGCTTTGAGATAGCTCAGACGAACTGATGGGAGGGGTACTGTCGAAGACTTGCGTTTGTGGCACGTGACAGTGGCTGCATCAATTCTAGGGCTGTTCACTCGTCGACTTAATTGTTTCAAGCCATAAGACGAAAAGAACTCCGATAAGGCGCACAAAAGGAGGAGGAGGATGGCCTACTTATTTTAGGCGCCCGTGCTTGCAACGCCTTCCAACTCCGCCGAAACCGTCCACGGCCAATTCAATTTTCGTCATCCTTCAACATCCTTTACTGAAAACCCTCATATCTCGCCAACCACTGATTTCAGACCTTCTCGAACTCCTCACAATGACGCTCAGTAGCCCACGCAAGCGATTGGTACGTTCCCTAGACCGCTACATTACCGCCTTAATTCTGTCCGCCCCTACGTCCGCCGGCTCTTCCGATACAGGACAATAATCGGACGCTACCGCTACTTCTATCGCTTCCCTGGCCACTTACGGAGGCTACCCTTCAACCGTGCCGACATTCCCTCCTTCAATCTGCAAGGCTTGGAGCATTATCACGCCTTCCGCTTGTACCCTGATGAACTGCGCAACTTCATCCATCTGTTCGGGAATGATCCAGTCTTCATCTCTCGTGGGACAAAGCCTCAAGCCCCGCCGCCGCTGTATCAGCTGGGTCTAGTACTCTATCGCCTCGCACATTCGCCGGGCGTGAGGGAGTTGTCCTTCTTATTTCGCGTTTCGAGTACGTATTTCCTTCTCCTTCTTCTGCCTGAGCTTATAGGGCTTGCAGTTGGCGGTGTCCACCTCTGGACAGGCCATGCCCTCAAAGCCATCCTCCGCAGGGCCCCAGAGTTCATCCCTTGGCCCAACGCTATTGAGCGATCAATCATCAAAGGCCAGTCCGAGCGCAACTACGGCATCCCCGACTGCGTCGGACTCATGGACGGATGTCATGTCAACTTGAAAGCCCAGCCTGCTCGAGAACACGCAGGAGCGCTCCACAGCTGGAAGAACAAGTCAGGCCTACTATTCGTCGCGATTGTGGACTACGACTTGCGCATTTGCTACATACAATACGGCTACCCAGCATTGTCAAGCGATCATCGAGTTCAACGCTCTATGAACGTATTCACAGAGCATCCCCTATACTTCAGCCCATCTGAGTACGTCTTGGCAGAGTCTGGTTTCACCGCTACCAACCTATGCGTCCTCATGTTCACCAAACCAGCCCGATAGAGCGTCCATCGCGGTCGAGCGGTTTACTTCCACATGAAGGCTGCCCCCATGCGTGTCAAGGTGGAGCAGACATTCGGTACTCAAGAGCCGCTTCCCTGCTCTTCGTTCGCTAGGTCAATGCCTCCGCAGCCGTCGCGATCAAGCGCGAGCCCACGCCTTCATCGTCGCCGCTGTAGTTCTACATAATCTCTTTCTCTACATAATCTCTTTCTCAATGAGCACCCCGTCAGAATGGACACTGAGTTCAGCAGACCGCAGC
>JAABUH010003610.1_pt1 | contig 13126 bp, 19 predicted proteins | sample 5559121 | NCBI WGS metagenome assembly JAABUH01 (sample SAMN10711871, study PRJNA513364) | rock metagenome | isolation source: Antarctica rocks | place: Antarctica: Victoria Land, Battleship Promontory nord | collected 2015-12-28 | reverse complement strand
AGCCTAAATGCAGCAGCTTGTGCCCCCTCATCATGTTCTTCTGTAGCCTCGCTCAGAGCAAAGGCAAGCCTCGGATCTTCAAGGTGAGAGAAGATCTTGGCCCACATGTCAATGGTGAGACGGTCCACCATATCAGGGGTCGACATGTCTGCACACAGCATCATACTGCTTACGAGACCAGCAAACAAAAGCGTATGTCCTGCATATGTGTAGATTGGTGTCTGTTAACTTGTGACATGGATGGCATTGCGGTCAGTAGACATAAGTTGCGTGCGATTGTGCCAGAATGAGGGGCGCAGCATAACAGTACAGGCGAGCAAGTGTAGCATGGCAGCGCGCACCTAAGCCTCAAACGGAAGTGGTTGATAAGGGTGCGAAGCAGTGGTTGTTCGGGGTCTGCATACAAGCATGTGTTCGGCCGGGTTGCTCGGGTCTGTTGATTTGATCTCAGAATTTTGTTCTCAGCAGCAAGTTGTGATCGAGCAACTTGCAACTTTTGGAGTTAAATTCTGCCGGCCAGTCCTAGCGAATTGGACAATTTCGTTTGTTCCAGGAGCACGTCGTTTCAGCTTGCATAACGAACCTCGACACAGCGATGAAACCATATGAGATGTCTCCCAACCATCTTGCTAGTCTGCAGTTGCTCTTGCATTGGCACTGTGCTCCATGCCTGATGCATTGCGTAACGCTTGCTAGCTTGATTTAGGTGTGGTGAAGCGTCACTTGCACATCATATGCACATGCATATGCATATCCGATGCGGTGCTTTCTTCTGGTGTCTCATACTTTTGCCGATCTGCTTGGGTGCAAACGCTTCAGGTACAAAATGTTAGCTTTGCTTACAGGCGTTATAATTACGAGCGGTAAATGCTCTTAATTGCACGTGGCATCGTAACGCAGGCAGGAGGCTCCGAGACACACAGCTTAACAGTGTAGAGACACACCTAGCAGTTGGTGATGTCCTAGCTTATGACGTCTCCCTTGGCATAGCCTCTACTGCTAAGACTGACCAAGCAACAGGCTCACATACCAATGCAACAACAGTTGCCATATCTCAAGCAGCAGGCCTCAACAATGCAAGTTGTCTCATGACAGCATGTGCAATCCCAACAGCTGGTTCAACAGCTTCCACATCAACAGTGACAGGTCAGTGCCGATTGCAGCACCTCATTGCTCCATACAGCCAACTTGATGCAATGAATCAGCAATGCTTGATTGCCTCTTGCTAGGGTCTGCAATCCTGTGCTGATTTAGTATATTGTGCCTCACATACGACCCCAATGGCTCCCAAATGTCTGTGTAATGTCATGCATTGTGTGTGATCAGACTAAGCAAATTGTGATCCCTTCAACGATGTATCACCTGCTGTATGGGGTACAGATAAGAGTGGACATCAAGTACTGGGGGGCAACACCACTGGGGTTGCATTGGGAGGCCTGAAAGCAGCCACTCAAAGCGATGTGAACTCCACATCAACCAGTAAAACCTCAAGCTCAGGAACTGCCGCCGTCACCAGTGTGCAGAGTGGAGCAGCATCTGTCAACAATGCCACACACACAGCCAGTGCAGGCGTCAGCTCTGCAGCAAGTGCAGGGACTGGCACTGCAGCCAGTCAGCAAAGCGGCAGTACAGACTCATATGGAAGTGCCAGCACAGAACCAAATGACAACCCTGCATCTTGCACTGAAGTAGTGCAAACAGCAACTGGCTCAAGTGACCTGTCCAAGACTCAGCCAAAAGACCTAGTTGACAAGCCTGATGTGCTGCATTGCTATTTGATACTAGCAGCACACAAGGGGCGCAGATGAAGTTGCACTACTCAACAAAGGGCTTATTTGTCATGAAGGCTCTGCCGCTGTGTCTAAGCAACAGACATATTGACCAATTCTTTCATGTATTAGTAAAGCAGTGTTATCTCCTCTGCTATTGCGCAGGACAGATCTACAACTACCGGTGTAGCAAAACAGCGCAGAACCATCAGCAAGCTGCTGCCGAAGTATCTAGATCTACAAAGACTACACATAACATACACACAGTGTATTCACGATGCTTTTGGTGCCTGTGAGGTTGCAGCTGCTTGCTGTTGTTGCGGATTATGCTTCAGCAAGTATGCTGCTAAGTATTCCACTGGGTCGCTTGGACGCTCTCTGACAACCTGACCCAAGCCTTGCATTAGTATTGGCACGACCGTTGCTTCCAAATATTGACGCACAGGCATAGCTGCTGTGTTTAGAGCTGCGTGTGTGTTCAATGCTATCTTCTCCGCCTTCCCTGCCTGCAGGCATGTCAGACAGGTGACTCAGCTGCACAAAGTATGAATAGCAGTGAGTGTTTACTTTGCACACTGATATTTCACGTTAGTGAGAATATACATTGACAGTGACAATAGTCACCTCAAGAGGCGTGGACTGCGCGTTGTGAGGTCCCCCGGACGCTCCAGCGCCATTTGCAGACTGACCTTGAGCACCAGCAGAGTCCGTTTTCATGTTTACATCTGCCATGACAGTGGTGTGCTATGGGTACTGCAGTCGGTGACAGGATCGCACACGCGCTAGAAAGCAATGAGGCTGTCCTGCGCGAAGGCTCTGGCAGCAGGCTCTAGGCTACACAGCAGAAAGCACTGCCTTTTGTACTGATCTCTCGAATGCACAGCGTCGAGCTTGAACACAGGCAGAGTGAAGTCGCTCGTATGGGTACTACGAAACCGACTATGTGGCTTGCAAATATCAGTTATTTAAGGCAGCTGACAACGATGTATTGAACAGAAGCTTTGGTGCCAATTTCTTCAATCGAGCAGTGTCTAGGATTCTGAAGAAGCTTGTGCCATCTGAAAGGCCAACACTTGGACATGCTCAAAACGATGGGATTGCGATTTATAGCATCTGGCAAGGCATTGATGTCGTGAACACACGTCAGTAACGTTTTGCTGAAAAAGCATAAAAGTCTGTGCCGTGTCATCAGCAGGGCCAGGTGATGGCGACATCAGGCACAAATGCAGGAGAAGACACTGTTTATGGTACACCTGTGGCGCATTTCATCACGCACTATCTAGATCTGATGGTGGAGTATTGAGGTGCACTGGGCCACATGCAATGGTGCTCAGCTCATGCAGCCTATTCAGGGGCTTCTTTCAAAGCTGCCAGAGAAATGTTTGTTGTCACTTCAGCTTCATCGTTACGCTTGCGTTTGCGCTCTTTGGGACTGCTGGTTGAGGGCGCGCCTGTTTCAGCTTGGCCTGCTCTTCTTTGCACAACCTTGTTCAACTCATCCACCATCATCTGCAACAGACCACTTCACAATGTGGCATTTCCAGCAAGCGCTCCCAAAGCAAATAAGCAAGCTATTAAGAAGACATATGTGGGGTCTAGAGACATGCGTCAATGTCGCACTTGCGGCACAAAGGTTGCTGTGACGTTGCAGCAAGACTGCCAGCAGCAATGTACTGAAGCAACACACAGCGTATGTGCGTGCCTATCAATGCAGCAATGCGGTAGTACTGAGCTGTCCTGCTGGTTTGGCTATGCAACAAAAACAAGCAGACTTCGCTAAACTCAGCAGTGGCAAAACTGCCCTGGCAGACAAGATGGTGGGGGACTCTGTTTGCAGTGTTGTGAGAACATACAAATGGGCACCTCAGTGTGTCCTTCACCACATGCGTGGACCGTGAACACTCTGTGACTGCAATGAAGGCTCTGTGTCAGCAGCAGCTGCTGCCTAGTGAATGCACCGAATTGCTGCTTTGCCAAAGCATTGCAAGAAAGGATGAATGACCCCTACCTGTTTGCGCCCTGACAGACTGTGACAGTGTTCCAGCAGTCCCAATGCAAGTCTCATGTACCGCTCAGCAGCTTCGCAGCGCAGAAACTTGGCCTGATGGGCGCCTCGGTTCCAGCATGTACTGACCAGCCACTGTAACTCTCTGTCAGGGTATGCACTGCCAGGGAGGCCAGCTAGCAGCTCCTTGGCTTGTTGGTACAACTTGAATTTGTCCTCATCTGTGGGACTCAGCTCCAGCAGGGTACGCAAGGTCTGCATGGCAAGAAAGGCTGTGCAGCTATAGATGGCACATACGTTACCTGTGATATTTAGTGGCACTCCAGAGACAGCCATCTTAGACGATGCACGAACTAAGTAACAGCAGAGGCTTTACCCAGCTTGCCAGAAACCTGGCGAGCAGGGCCTGCTGACACATGCAGAACACATTAGTCATGGCAGGTGGCAGCACAAGATGGTGCAAGGCCCAGCATGACGTAGTCAGGATTTGGACATCAGAGTGAGTGTGCATTACCGAAAACAGGAAATTTCTGCAGCTTTGTACCACTACAAGTATTTATGACATCTGGTGCAGCTTCTGAAGTTTGTGCAACAGGGGACCCATCCCATCAATCAGTCATCTTGCCAGCAACTTGCATCATATGTCATGTGACGCATACGTATCTTGCAAGTTGCGCCCTGGTACATCAAAAGTGTATCGTGCATGACTACCTGTGCAACCTGGTCATGCGGCACAGCATGTCCCTTGGACAGGAGCAGCTGGATTGCTGCCTGCAGAGCCAGTCTGGTGACATCTGAGTTGCTGTTCAGGGCTGCCTTGCTAAAGTAGGCCAGCTTGAGCATGCTCTCTGCAGAAAAGTTGGGGGCCTCTCTGCAATGCTGCAGTACAGCATGCTGACAACCCACGTCCTTGATTTGAACCGCCAGCTCAAACTCCTGCCGACGCACACAGAAGGAGCTTGTCCGTCTTGCTGACATTTGCATACATCAACCCTCTATGGGCACTTGGTAGGTACTGAAACATCACTTTTGACATAGCATGCTGAAACACTGTACATACCTGGGATAAGTGTGCAGACAACAGTTCAGAATGCATCTTTGACATCTTTGTTGTGAGGTTCCAGACAGCAAAAGCAGGGTCAAACAGGCTCTTTCACAGTATCAAGCATGCATACATGTATTGTCTGAGTAGCTCTGAAAGGCTGCGTTTGGTGAGTGTTTACAGTCATTGCCTTCCATGACAGGACTTGGCAGTGCACTCATCTGGTCATGAAGTGACCGTGCAACATAGCAGACTCCATGTGTGCATGACAGGGTCTTTGATTGCCAGCAGGTATGCAACAGTCAGCCATGCTGCAGGGGCATTTGATGTGAATGGCTCTGCAGATATCTCGAATGGCTCACCATGATCAGCTTGTAGACATGTTGCTTGTCTTCAGCTTTACTCGGAGGCTCTGCCAAGCTCTGCCGCCTGTCAGCAAGGGCCTGAGCTGCCCCTGTATACCTCAAAAGCATGTTCTGGGCCAATCCATAGCAAACTTCTACTTCAGTGTCATTACTCTCTTTTGTAGCACCCTCCAGCGATGCTGATGCAGACATAAGGAATGCCATCTGCATGACACACCACTTAAGCAAACCAGCTGGTATTTCATCAAGACATCTGCACTTCAAGGCTTGTGAGCTTCTGTTGAATCAGCCAACTGCTGACTATAATACTGTGGCACTGAGGTGTGTATCACAATCAACTTCAGCAGGCAATGTCGCAGAACGCACCATCTGGTACTGAATCGTGGATGTCTCAGGCATTGGGTGGGCTGCATAAAACTTGCCGGCTGAGCATAGCAGCACTGCAGTGTCTCGATACGATTTGGCCTCGCCACCTTGGATGGCAGCATTCCAAGCGGTAGCTGCCAGCCACTCCAGAGCAGCAGCTCTGCATAACAAAATGCAACAGCCGCATCTGTAACTGGTGAAGCCTCAGGCAATCAGTGATCTATCTCAACTGCAGCACTTTGATCACAGGGCCACCCAGGACATGCTGAGCAAGCCAGGACGTACTAGTTTACACGTAAAGGCTTCTGGTGACAGGACAGGTAAGGCGCACTCAGATGACTGCATTTTAATCCGTCGCGGATTTGAAGTGGGCCCGCTTTCATTCCGCGACGGAGTAAACAACGGCATTGCACGCAACACCGTGCAGGCGTTATGCAGGCGTTATGCGAGCACCTCCCAGTTGTGTCTGCGCCAAAAAAGCCATCATATCCAACCTCTTCTAGTCTGTCTGCGCCCTGCTTGTATATCGCGCTCAGCTCGTCCATATACAAGGATACATCTGCACGACAACATCAGCGCTGTAACCTTGCAGGCCTTTGCGACCTGGTTGCCGTGCCAGCGGATGATAGCGCAACTCACCGTTGCCTGATTGGTCGTCTTGAGTGATCTTCACCAAGTTAGACATAATGACCGCTTGATCTCCTGGTTGGAAGGTACCGTCAGAGTCTTTCTCAACCATGTCCCAAAGCTGCAGCAAAGCTTGTTTGGCCACAACAGTTTGTTCTGCCCCCATGGCTTCCTGAGCTGCTACCTGCACATGTTGGGCAGTTGCTATTTGTAGCTGTGTTGCAGCTTGAGTACCGACAATTTTGCAAAAACATGCAGGCATCTGAGGCCTGAGGAGTTACCCTCAAGATCTCGTGAGTGAAGTCTTCACATTTCATCATGGCTTGAACCTGATTGGCTGCTGCCCTACAGTCTTTCTGTAACAGGTGCACCTTCAACCTCAAGAAGGCGTTGAATACAGAGGTAGGCTCGGTCTGCGCTGCTATGTTGACATACTCCAGCGCTCTGCAGAACACAATATGCCATAACGACATTGCACTGTCAGATGACTAGGTCTGCATTGTTTCCATATTGGAGTCTGCAGTGACTGACTTACACCTGTGTAGATTGCAGTGCTTTGCCCAGCCTGGTCAAATCTCAAATCATGCACTCATTTGCACTTTTGGTGCTGCAACTGGGTCTGAAACAGCATATAAGGTCATGCTGGAAGCAGCAAGTGTGATTTACAGGCTGTTCAGCAAGCAAGAATCCATCTATAACTTCACTATGCTATCCAGTAAGCAAGCGATGATCATGCATGCTCTGACTTTAGCCCTTCTACTGACTGCAGCTTGAAAGTATCCTGAAGGCTCCCCACATTGCACTCCTGGCTGTGGATTCAGGCACAAGTCAATTACCGCTCTACATGAACAAGGCACTTGCTATGCTACATGTAAGGTATACGTGTTGACACCCATACAGTCTGAAATGTCAGAGATTCCAAACAGGTGTGCTAGCTTCACCTGTCCAAGGCTTTCATGCCAAGATTGCACACAGCCAGGACTCTGGCAGTCTTGGCTTTGTTGCCCTCTTCAGAGTACATGTATGCTGCTGAGAAGAAGTGGCTGGCAGAGCCGTAAATGCGCTGCTGGAAATGGTTGGTGGCATGACTGTACACCAAGTTGAACAGCTGTTGCTTGCGGGTGGACTCTTCTTCCTGAAGTGCACCAGAAGGTAAGGCCAGTCCAACTTTGTATCTGGCACAAGTGACACATGTCGACGATACGGCAAACACTCACTCACCCACCCACCCACCCACCAACCTACTCACTCACTCACTCACTCACTCACTCACGCGTTCATTCATCGTGCATTCAGTTGTTCATTCAGTCAACATGTGTCTTACCCTGGGACACGCACCTCTTGAGCGAATGCAATTTGCACTCAGTATGCCAGACATCAAAGCCTGCCAAGTATAAAACGTGGTGATGCAAATTGCAGGGCAACAGACTTTCTCACCTTTGTCAGCATCTCCACAGTGGTTTCTGCTGCGCATATCTCCAGGGCCATCTGTTCGGCTTCTGCAGTGACCTGCACATTCCAATCAAAAATTTGCTGGCATGCATTGAACACAATAGCGACACTGTCTCAGGCTGACCATTAAAGCATTGAATAGCTTTATGCACTATATCATATGACTGGCCACTCAAAGGCTGCATATGTCTTGACACTTGATGCATGCATGAGCAGCTGCTGCATCAACAAGCCAGTTTGGTTGGTCTCAACAGCAGCCAGATTCAGCCTTACATGACTGAGACAGCTGATGTGCTTGCAGACTGCTTTAACATCTTACCACTTCTTGCGCTAGCATCAGGCGGACCAGCTGAACAGGCACCTCTGGCTGCTCTCCAAACCGCTCCTGAATCAAGCTCACTGCAGACTTGATGCCAGCCAGGCCAGTCTGGCTGCCATTTTTAGAGTCAGTCTGCGTCTGAGCTGCCGCCGTTGTGAGCATAATCTTGATAGACCCCAAACACATGCTCAAGGATACATTCGTGCTGGACACCAAATTTAGCAGCTCAGTTTCGGCTTCATGGGGCTTGTCCAGCTGACACAGGGCTTTCATAGCCAAGAAGGAGATGACTGATTGATTACTATGCTCAGCTGGCAGCCTCCTGACGCTGTGGATACAATTCATGGCAAGGCTTGGCTTGTCACCGGCTTCCAGGTATGCCCAGGCAAGCAGATTGTACACCTGCAGTTGTATCAATGACTGGCTGTACTGATTCATTCAAGCGCTTGCGTGCAATGTGGATAATGCCATGACTCTCCTCACTCACACATGATTCTCAGGTTGCATTTGCAGTGCAGTCAGCATTCTGTGCATCACATGTTTGCATCATGCGCCATACTACCATTGCCATGCTTGTCCCTGCTGCATGGTGCTGCACAGCAATTGGTAGTGCAGCCAGCAGCAGACGTGTCAACCACATGCATGAACAGTGCAGGAGATGATGCTCAGCAAGAGGCACCTGTGCCTGCATCTGATTGGCTGCTGCTTCCTTGGACTCAGTTGCCGGATCATTATCCTCAGCACTCAAATTCGCAATGACCTCATTTGCTGTGTTCAGCAAGCCTACAGCTTCACCAGCATCAGCATTCCCTTCTGCTTCTGGTGTGCTCAGCAGTTGCTCAGCACGTTTGATCTGTTCGCTGGCCAGTGCCAGGCTCAGTTGAAAGCTCACGTCTGAGCTCAGGTCTTCATTGCTTGCCAAGTCTTTGGCGCGGCCTAGAAGGTTGCTGGCCAAAGCCTGCAAACGAAAGGAATGATGCAGTCTTGCAGCATTGTGGGTGAGCTGGACAATTGGTGTGGTCCATGACACAGCACTACTTCATATGGCCAAGCCAGACAAATCATGTTAAGCGGCCACAGCAGCATAATGTCATCAGCTGATCAGCAGTGCATCCAGGTGCATGCGTGCACAGCTAGTTCCCTTACCTTCTGTTGCAGTTGCCAGGCTGCAGCTGTCCTGTCTACATACAGACCAAAGAGCTCCAGAGCACACTCCTCCCTTGAAGCCTGGGACTTGTCAAGGTTATTGCACACCTCTAGTAGAAATTGGGTGTATTCCATGGCTCTGGCATACAAGCTCTCAGCTGTCTCATAGTCTTTCAGTTGTGACCAGAGCTTGCCAGTCTGCATCACACAGATAGGCAAACTCGAGTGCTATGTTGCTTTGCAGTGTACTCTCAGGGTTGGACTATCAGTGCCAAAGCCAGACCTTGTGGAAAAATTGGCACTTGCAAAGGCGCTCTTCATCTGATGCTGTGTCATCCTTTGCAAGACTGATGAGATCACTGCAGACAAGCAATGTCATGCAGTGCTTTCGCATCTATGTAAGAAGCAGACTGCTGATGTGCTTGAACAGTGTCAAGTGTGCATGCAGCTGCTGCACTCAGAGCTTGTCTACTGCACCTGGCAATCTGCCGCATCTGCAGGAAGGCTTCCTTGGTAGCAGCATCATAAGGGGCATTGGCAGCGTCGACACAGGCGTTCTGCACACAGTCAACGCTTACTGTTCACACAATCTCCTACTGTGAATGCAGATAGCAGCAGGGAAGGACAATCAAGAACTGTACATGTTGCAGTACAGTCTGCCAAGGCTCGGCAACAGCCTCCCAACTCACCCAGATTTGGCTCACCACATCCCACACTGCTGTTCTTTCTTCACTTGACAAGTCTCTGTTATGCCGGCCTGCTGATGTGATTGCAAAAGCGACTGACTTGAGCTGTTGCACGTCGTCTATGATAGACTCGTCGGCGGCCTTGACTATTGCACCTTCCACAAGGGTTGTAGCGTGCTTGAGAAGCGGTGCAAGAGCACTGACGGGCGCCATGACTGAGTCGACTGCAAGCTACCGTCTTCGAGCACCTCAAATCGGCACGCAGCTCACTTTAGTGAGTTGGTGTACAGCTTGCAGCATTCAAACCGCAGCAGCCTTCATGTTGCCGCCAGCTCACCTCCGACTCACGTGTCCAGCCTGGCAATGAGAAATTGGGATACTGTCCAGCTAGGCTGTAACGACTGAACTGAGCCCGGCTGTGTTCCGACAGGGAATACGTGAGTTTTGCGTTGGCGTTGTGAGATTGCGTTGTCGTTGCGTGCATCGGACGCTGCACAACACGATATGTATTGAGACTTGAAGTGAAGCGATCTGATCTACCATGCTGAAGTTAGACATCTGCTAGGCATGGCGCAGCAGCAACTGTGGCCACAAGCATTGACAGGAGCATTTTCACCTCATGGGATTTAGGTTCGCAAGTGCCGTGGTGCGTAGTGCTCTTGCTGCAACCAAACAAGTCAAGCTATCCGACTCTGTACCAAGGGAACTCGTAGATGACATCTTCAGTTCCGCGATCCGGAAACAGACAGGAGTCAGCTTGCGATACATGCTTGACTTTGGCGCTAATCCAATCAAACGCCAGCTAGTGCTGTCAGCTCAATTTCTGCACAATGAATTGCCTGTCAGACTTGCGCACAGAGTAGCAGAGCTTGAGAACTTGCCTTATGGCTTGTCAGCAAAGCCACAAGTTCTGAGGGTAGGCACTATCTCAGTCAGCCAAAGAGCCTTGTCATTTACATGACCTTCAGGTTGTCTGGACTCATGATAAAAGCTAATGAGCAAGCCACTATTTCCAGGTCAGGGACTGGTATGTGGAGTCTTTCAAGGATCTCAGGGAGTTTCCTGCCATCAAAGACAACAATGACGAGCAGAAGTTCACAGACCTGCTGCGGCACATCTACCACAGGCATAGGCATGTGGTGCCTGTCATGGCTATGGGAGTTGCAGAGCTCAAGAAAGAACTGCAGGAGGGTGTAGGCTTGCTAGAGCTGCCAGAGATTCACCAATTTCTGGATGGCTTCTACCTGAGTCGCATTGGCATACGTATTCTCATTGGGCAGCACATTGCTTTGCATGAACCTGAAAAGGATAACTACATTGGTGAGTGACTTGTATCTGGCAACAACTGCATGGCCACAGGCCTGCAATGTACTCTTACATACATGGCTCACAAGTGCAAAGTCGTGATCGACTGTTGCCTATATGACTCGTACTGCATGTGGCTGGCATGCATTTTATCATGCTGCATCTGACAGTTGTGCACTGTAGTTGACTGTCAAGCATGCTGCCTGCTTTTGCACTCAACGCCCAGCACAGATGTTCTGTCTCTGGCCATCAAGGTCTGGAATGGTCAGGCTGCAGGCATTACATGCAAGTTTGTCATCACAAACTTGCTAATGCATGTGGCTTGTCGCAGCAGGCTGAGCACGCAGTCTCTTGTGCAGGCATGATCGCTACTAAGTGCTGTCCTTCCCAAGTTGTCGGGGACGCAGTGATGGATGCACGCTCTATATGTATGCGCGAGTATGCATCTGCGCCAGAGGTTAACATATACGGCGACCCCAACTTCACATTCCCATATGTGCCCAGCCATCTACACCACATGACCTTTGAGCTTGTCAAGAACTCCCTCAGAGCTGTCAATGACAAATATGATGACTCAGATGATGAGCCACCACCAATCAGGCTTGTTGTTGCTGAAGGTGAAGAAGACATCACCATCAAGGTACACTGCTGTTTTGTCTCAAGCCAAGGTCGTACAATCACCATTGTAAATAGGATGCTCACACCAGGCAAAAGGCATGCAATTGTCTTCAGCACAAAATCTGGAATCGTTCAGTATGACATGCCTAAAATTTCCAAGCTGCCACCACTCTTTGTCATGTGTGATAGCATTCTTTGGCTGCACACAGTTTCAAGGGCATTTGCTTGTCATTGCAACTGCCACTATGTTGAATTGCATGTAAAGTCACGCACCTTACCTGTAGCACCTGTCTCATAACAACAGGTGCCTCTTGAGCACTGTTCTTCTTGTGGTGTAGGTGAGTGATGAGGGAGGCGGCATTCCCAGAAGTGGGCTTCCCAAAATATGGACATACTTGTATAGTACAGCTCTTTCTCCCTTAGACGATATGGAGGACTCTGGTGATGCTGATGGTCCAGCAGTTTTGGCAGGATATGGATATGGACTGCCTCTGAGTAGGCTGTATGCCAGATACTTTGGAGGAGACCTGCAGATCATTTCCATGGAGGGATATGGCACAGATGCGTATTTGCATCTAAATCGTCTCGGAAATGTTCAGGAACCTTTGCCCTAGGCCTGGTTCCCTTGCTGGCAGCATATCTGACTCAAATATGCAGCTCTCATCCTGTGGGCAATGTCAGCAAAGTGTGTGATGATTGCCAGCGTTGGACACTCGTACTGTTCATCCTTGTGACATATTCGCAAAGCAGGTTGTGATGACACGGGCAGCTGGCTGCAGTTTTGACGATCATCGGATGTATTATGTTGAGCCAAAGCATTGACACTTGTGAATAGGCTTACTTGCAGTGGCAATCATTCAGCATGCAGCAAGCGTTTTAAGCATCTGATCAGTACGCATCTGATGAAATGCCTGTTGATCATTGCTGCCACACTGCTGCGTCACATTGACTATCTTGCATGGCTGTTGCGTACAACAAGCTGTTTTGACTGCATGACCTGTATTCAGCTCTATAATTAGCGAAGTGCTGCTGTCATGAAGCTGCCTATTGATGAACCAACACTGTGGCACAATTTCTGATTGGGGCATGAACGCGTGACTCACCTGGACGACACGTCATCGCCAACGTGATAACATTCTTACTGATGCACGTTTGCATGACATTTCCCATATCTCGGGGAATAGATTCTATGGCAAAATGTAAATTCCCTAGAGTTGCCACTGCAACAGCAGGACACAGCAGCCGGATCGTACCTTGCGCATCAAGATGGAGTCGCACTTACACAGCGTACACACGGTCTTTTCATCGGCAGTACCAACCATCCTGATCCCTGTGTCTGCTTTGCTTTCCATCGCTTTCGGGATCTGGTTGTGGTACCGGGTTTCTGCCATAAAGGTTGGCAACGGACACCATGGTCTTCGCACCG
>JAABUH010003609.1_pt1 | contig 13128 bp, 13 predicted proteins | sample 5559121 | NCBI WGS metagenome assembly JAABUH01 (sample SAMN10711871, study PRJNA513364) | rock metagenome | isolation source: Antarctica rocks | place: Antarctica: Victoria Land, Battleship Promontory nord | collected 2015-12-28 | reverse complement strand
CGGCTTGAATGGCCTGGAAGTCGGACAGGTCAAGTAGAAGGTTATGGAAGATAATTGCCGATAGAACCATGGAATGAGCTGTTGCTTGGTCTCGCTTGGTTTTGAGCTTGTGGGAGAGGTTGCGCAAGGCGGGGGAAGCGACTCTTGAGTATATCAAAGGACTGCTCAACACCTACACGAATGGGAGCAGCCTTCACATTGAAGTACGCCTTAATATCGGCACGATAATCACTCTACTCACCATTTTCCCTTTGAGCGTCGTCTCCCCTCTGTTCTTGGTGTACATCACCACGCAGTTGCTCCCTGCCGTCATCCCTGAGTCGCCCGGTATGAACTCCATTGGTTCAAAGTGCCCAGCAGGCTGTAAGACGGGTCCCATAGCTCGTTGAACTCGTTTATTGCCTGATGAACCTGGATAGCCGTAATGGATATAACGAAAGCGATTCTCGTTGTCCACGACAGCTACAATGCTGAGTCCATACCTCCCCTTCCAGCTCGTGAAGGCCCCCAAATTTGGCGGCCTGGGGGTATCCTCTCCTTGAAACCTGCGCCCCACCTGCGTTCCAAGCGTCAGCAGACTCATCAGACCTTGTCCTTGCCCCCTTACTCGATCTCGACCACCAGGAGGCAACAGGGGACGCTCTCTTTGAGTCTTTGAGCCGCTCTGAGCAAGTTTCAGTGCTGGAAGCGGCATCCAGGCTCGGCAGAAAGTGGCTCAGCATCATTCCCTTCAACTCTGTTGGGTTATGAAGCTTATCAGGCGTTGTACAGGTCTCTCTTGATCATTCATACAGCTCGCTACGGTCTAATATACGTCTCGCACGAACTACGTCTCTCCTGCGGTCTCGATCTCCGTGCCCGCATGATGACAAAGCATGTGTGACCAACACTCCAACAAACTCCTCGCTTAGGCTGTCCGATTCCGAATCGTCTGCTGCTCGACACCTCAGGACTCTGGCCCCAGAGCGTCACACCCACTGTCAGCACTGCGGATCCCTTCCGGTTTCAACCATGGCGAGATCTGCCAGCAGCCCTTGGACGCTTTGGAGGCATGAGGTGCTTGAAGGGTATAACAGCTCACCTGGAGCCACCTACGCACGGAACCACGCGCAGAAATGATATCAGCATCGTCAGCCGGTCTGGGCCCATCAGGAGCGAAGACTTTGATGTCACCATTGTCTCATTGGCTTCCCAGGCAGCTTTGGCGGCCGTTTCCCAGCTTGCACAGGACCTTGGTCCCCTTCAGCTTGCCACCAAACTCACCCGCAAACACCTGGATTCCGTTGCCTCGACTGAGACTCAGAACCGCCTGGAGCCAGCTCTGAACGCTTCCAGGCTTTCTCGACATCGCCCCTTCACCCCATTGGTTTTCAGCTTAGGAGGATTGATGGAAAGCGGCATTAAGGACGCCCTGCAGCTTTGGCAAGGTGTCATGAGTGGAGGGAATTTTCTTACATGATCCGCCGCTTCTTCCTCGCTCTGCCGAGGGCGAGGGTCAGGAATCTCGACCTATAGGTCTCTAGCTAGTCTGTAGAGTTTGTAGCTCAGCCCGAAGCGAGATGTAACCCTCTTTTCGACTCGTGAATGGGAAAGGAGCGGTACCGGAGATGGCCCGGTGTCCGTCGGCGCCTGTTTCGTATCGATATCTGTGCCCTGTTCTCCCCTCCTCACCGTCTCAGAGCGTCCCGCACCCATGCAGGTTCTCTAATACACGATTCGTGTATAGGAGGGATGATGACCTGCTGCTCAGCGGTTTTGTGCAAACCGCAGTCAGACACCGAATACCAGCTGCATACTATGACGAGTGTTCATTATGTACCCTTGCGATGGATAATAGCTCAAATACACAATTTTGAGGACTTTTCGAAACTCAAAACACCAACCCCCTGGTATGCGCCCTCCAGGCGTTGGGACAAGCGGGGAAGAGAACAACTGGTCCAAATCCATGGAGAGTATCCGGGCAATAAGCTGTCCGCGACTGCATTGATTCGGATGACGCTCCAAGTAGACGTCGATGGGATAACGCCTCCTCGCCATCCCTCGCTTGGTCCCTCCGTTCGTCCAGGCGTGCTTGTAGACTGACCAGAGCCTTATCGACGGGTCGAGCAAGCAAGTGCAAAGGGACACACACGGGTGCGATGTTCAGTCTGCTAGCGAGTTGCATGGCGTAAGGCTGGAAGTCATCCCATGCCTTATACCGCTTCGCTACCTCTACTCCGGCTCAGTTCAAGGACCAGCTCGAGCGGTGACGGTAGATCCCGATTGTCGTCGTGTGTCCCGTCGATGGATTTATGACGAGGTAAGAAGGTAGATTCCATACTCGGAGAAGATCTCCCCGATAAGTGGACAAGTTGGTGGAGAAGATTGATTGTATCGAGGGAGGCCGCGACCATAGATCTGATCGAAAGCGGACTCTGAAACGTTAGCCGTGCGGGGTATTGACATGAGCGTTCAGGGCGCAGTTAGAGAGATTGCAAGTATACGAGATTCGCTTCTTGCACGAGGATTGTTCGCTTTTGACTCGGGCGATGAAAGCCGAAGACGCGAAAGCGTTCACAGCAGATGCCTTGCACCGTATTCATCGTATATTTCACTTTGAGCCACTGAGCCATCGCAAAGAGCTATGTAGTATTGCTCCCTTCAAAGGATCCGAGCGAGGGTGAACTCCGGTAACGACAGCAAGGAATTCGAACGTACATACTTCACCGCTTTCTTCTGTCCATTGGTCTTGCCCTTTGCGCCCTCGTGACTGATCCTGAGCTCGGACCAGGCGAGGTCTGTATAGCTGCGAGCGGATAGAGGAGACTGTATTCGTTTGGATTCGGTCCGGACAGCTTGACGATGAATGAAAGCGGTGTTTTAGGGCGGATGAGGAGCGATCCTAAGATAAGGAAGGGCGGAGACATTCCGTGAGGAGTTCTTCGATGAAGAGGATATCTATGAGAGATCTGGTTGCGGAGAGGAGAGGTATTAGGCGGAGCGGACAAAGAGAGCTCCATGTGCAAAAATGGGGGGGGGATGAAAGGGAGCAACGAAAGCCATGGGTCAGCTTCGGGTCATGGGTCAGTCACGATTCCAAAACCGACCTGTGCTACACGACTAATCGATTGCTCTTCGTCTTGGCGGTCTGACATGTCCGTAGCGAGGGTTGGCAGGGGGTTCTGAAAGCGGATCTCAATCTTGAGGCGCCTAATGCTGAAACTTTGATTCTAAGGATAGGCGCACGTCGTCCTTCCTATTTGCCTTTCTTACTTCAGTCACTTTATCCTTTACCCATTATGCCCGTCCCCTGTGATGATAACACCCGCTTAAGCCCCGGCGATGGCCCGCATACCAAACCGACGTTCGCATCGCCTCATCGCTTTCTTTACAGCCAAAGCCATTCATCATCGACCCATATCTCCCCCCCCTTGCCTCTCTCCCACCGCCAGCCAGATCCCACTCCCAACCATGTCACATCGTTCTCTCGACCATCTCTCCCATTCGATCCGCTCGCACATACCCCTCCTATCACGTCATCCAAAGCCGTCCACCGATCCACGAAACGTGATCTGTCGGACGAACAGCGAAACATCCTAAATGCACTCGGTCCAGACGGTCTCATCATCCGACACGACCCTTCACTCATCCCTCATCTCTGTGACGTACTCGAACAAGCTTGGTCGCCCGACGCAGCTTCGTACGAGGTTCGAGTCGGGTGGGAATCCCATCTGTTCGTGCACCGTGGATACTGTGAGAGGAATCACACGAACAATGAGTATTATCACCTTCACCCATTGTTCGAACACCAATTGTTTCGTCTTATACAATTCCTCGTGATCGACAACGGGGAAGAGCTGTTCGATTTCCGGAATGGTACCGGCGGGGATCTACACACGATAGGGAGGGCGAACCATGTACGTGATGGGACGGCTGATGCGATGGTCCTCGATTCTGTCGGAGCGATGGGGAACTGTGTGTTGGAGATCAAGATGCCTTATTCCCCCGAGGACGGCTTTGGATCGAGGGATTTACGGGAGCTATCGAAGTTCTTTGACCTTGCAAGTGGTCTCGATGGATTGAGGATCTCTCTTGCGGCGGATGGGAGTGTGTTGACCGATGACACGTTTGCGACGACGACGGCCGTCGCGGACGTCTTACAGGTGGGGTTTTCAAGTTTTGCCCTGTCACGCGGGTGACCAATAAGCTGAAGCGCTAGTGTTTCTCAGGTGATCCACGAGATAAAGAAGAATCGAACGGGATACGGCATCTTCACTTGTTACAACATCTACTACCTCCTCCGAAGAGCAAGACACAACGAATATCATGTCTCCCATCTCGTCCTACGTGATCGAACTCGACACGATCGGCATAGGAATGTACACCGATTCACAGATACGGTTCCTCTTGAATTTCTGCTTGCCATGTGTGCTGTGTCGGCGAGGATTGGCAAGGATCATTCGGACCTGGGATGGTGTCCATGGCCGGTGGAACTAGGGGAAGTCAAGGGGATGAAGAGGGATTACCAGCAGGGTCCAGGGGAATCGACGGGTGAAGGGTCAGGTGAGGTTGGCGATGGAGGCCATCGGGATCAAGCTGGCGGAGGTCGTTATGGCGGTGAGAGGGATAAAGCACAAGGGGAAGCGCGAAATACTTCGGGCGAGTTTGAGGAGAATGTCAAAGCAGACAAGTCGGGCAGTTCAAATAACGAGTTGGATCTGCCCGTCACACCTGAAACGCTCTTCTTCCCCCCAGTACGTGTTGAGACAATCCTCTGACCCCGCTCTTTTACTTTGGTGTTTAAGCGTCTTATGTTCGTTTGTAGGGTATACATGCGCAGAAAGATGGGAAACGCCCACCGGTCCTCGAGATCGTCTCGACGGCCTACCGCGCGCAAACGCCCTGGGACGCTGTTGTCCTGGTACGAAGGCTCCTCGACACGACATTGACGCTGTGGAGCGACCCAAAACAACAAGCCATCCCGTCAATCACCAAAGACGAACAGCTCAGTATCGATGCTCTTGCAGGCACCGGTGCCTTATCGACGACCTTTCGAGGGGGGCTTTCCTCGACTTCGACCCCCGTCATCGCCAAGATCGTTGATCTCGACTCGTTCGACCTCACCGACGATCCAGTCTCACGAGATTATACGAAGACCGAAGCGAGAGAAGCGATCATCCGAGAATGGAGGATCTACCAGTCCATGACCGGGTTACAAGGTCAGCTCGTACCCCGATGTTATGGACTGTTCCACTCCTCCCGGTTCTTCGTGCTTTTACTTGAGGATGTCGGGCGAGAAATAGGGCAGCAGGTCGGAGAGAAAGTCGAGGTAGGGGGGGGAGACGATCGGGCGGAAGAGAGTTGGCATGGGATCAAACCGTCCATCAGGTACAAGTCCACCAAAGAGGCCCTGCCTCTTGATCGCAAGCTGACAGGAACCTTGACTAGACACGGCGTATTGAATCTATACAAGAATCTACATTCACATGGCGTCGTACACCACGATATCGAGACGAGGCATCTACGCGCCTCACCGGAGAAGAGTCTGAAGTTGATCGATTTCGACCAGGCTGAAGATGTCTTGACGCTTGGGAAGGAGAGGTTTGCGGTCGAGGTTAGGAGGGAGGTCTTGTTGCTCAAGATGCGCTTGGGTCTTGATTAGGAGGAACGAGGGGTTGTCTATCGTGATAAGTCTTGTCCGACGGGTCGGCAGAGTTTGAGAGACGTGTTTTTCGACGTTCCGGCGTTCTAGCAGTGGATTGAGTCTCTGAGATGTAAAAATCTTGGGACCATCGTTGCGAATTTTCTTGCTGGCGTCATCGGAGCAAGTGCTAGACCGCTTCGTTTTCCGCATACACAGGAAGAACTCTCGGACTTTGGTCCTGAGGAGTGCTAGGACTCCTTGAGTACTTACTGGGCCGGCGTGTTCCCCCTTAAGCTTTTCAGCACCACATGCTTCGTCGGGCTTAAGCATGCATTGTTACCATAAAGATTAACGGCCCTGGATCCATACAGCCGCTGTATTCAATCACTGGATGACGAGCGGGGTGACACATCAAACGATAGTAATTCGCCAAAGGAGTTATTCACTCAGTCGATCCGTGGGAGAAAGACAACTTTCAGTAGAGCGACTAAGGAGTGATAACCAAATTGCCACGTACGAGTTTGGCTACTAACCAAAGTCCCTCAGCCATAGATAGACGCATGTCAGGAGGCCATCTAGAAAACACCCCTCCCGTCTAGGTCCCCACATCTCATGCATCCATGATTCAATCTTTCTCTACACACAATCCCCGAATAGTCCTGGACTGTACCTACATCTGGACGCCATGCCACCTACCGCCAAGGGCAATGTTGTGTGTGCCATCGACTCCGGTAGGAAGCAATGCGGGAATGGGATCTTAAGGCCAGGAATCCGAACTTTACCCAGAGATGCCGGCCCATGAGGGTGACGTGCGTTTGCCCTTTGACGCCCTTTGAAAGAACGATTTTCCGTCATGTTGCAGATCGTTAGGCGTGATAGGACCGAGATCGTGAACCGGTTACTATCACGGGGGCGTCTCGAGGTCTCTCTCAACCGCCTATCACGGGAGCGCATCGGTGTTTCGAGTCAAGGGCCCCAATTCCATCATTCTCACCTGCTGCCGTGATAAGACCGAGCGATGAGATTAACCAAAACATCATCATCCGCGGCGAGTGGGATGCACACACCACACAACATCTCGTTCTCTCAAATGGCACATTGCCCCCACTCCATTCCCTCGCCGATCTCGAGCCCTCCGGACCGAGAGATCGGAATACCGGAAAACACGACGGGGATCTCAACGGGGAGAAGGAAGTACGCTGATGCCGAGAACGACGGTGGGAGTCGGGTACGGGTCGTTGGCAAAGAAGAGAACGAGGTCAATAGAACGACAAGAACAAGGGCACGAGGAAGTAATCATAGGCGGAGATGTGTGGTGGGGAGCATTTTCACCCATGCAGACAGGTGACCGTGAGATCGGGCACGTCTCTGCACTAGTGAAGGTGCAACCAGGCTGAAACCTATTCAGCTTAGCCAGCGGCGTCGTGAAAAAGAAAGAGTCAGAAATCATGGTTTGAGGTTGACTCGCTCGGCACGGCGTATATGAGATTGTGGACTTGCGGCAGTCGGAGTATGCTTAGCTATTCCTGCACCAAATGAGACAAGGACCTTTGGGAGATACCGAGACAAAAACGACGAGTGGTCATAGCCATTCAGAGGCTGGAGGGGTCAGATTCCAGAATTCACGGTTAGCTTGGCGCATCAGGGAGTCGAAAAGCTTCGAAAAGCCTGCAGCCTTAAAGAAAACATGAGTTTCCGCATCGAGTGCGAAAGCTCATTGAGCTTGCACTTGCACCCGTCATTCCTCCGCGTTTCTTCGAGGATTCATACCTTGTCGGTTGCGGATCGCGGTGATCTTTGTTCACCTTCAGGTAGACATGGATGCTCTTCCCAAGCGAGCAAAGCCAGAGGCGACAGGGATAAAGCGTCAGATCATTTGCTTGTTGTGACCGGAGTTGTCAATCAGTCATTGGCATTGAAAGGTTAGTGTATGGGGAGAAGCATCGGTCATATCTTATCAGAGGATACAACTATCATCATCTTTGATCGTTAGTGCTGACGTTTTCGTTTCCGTGTTCGTTTTCGTTTTCGTTTTCATCATCCTGCCCACGAATCAAGGGAAGAAAGCGAGATCAAGCCGTGTATCCCGCACCGCTCTGCCTCGTCCTCTCGCTCACTTTGTCCAGTCAACAGCCCCTATTTTCCGTCACTACCGTCCGTGACTGCGAGCGCTGGTCAACTTACATATTCAACTATCATATGCCCTGCCTCCAGTAATACACCGATTCGTACGACCCTGACTTGGCCTCAACAGAGGTCTGCCTCGTATCTGACTTGATGCACAATGTGGTATTCTTCGAACGCCGAATGGGATGCGGTATTGGTGCCGGTGCGGTCGGGGAGAAGACGCTGATCCTCGCTCTTTGTTGCCCTCCGTTCCGGCCTATTTGCCGTGATTGCAGTTGGTGTTGCTGCACTCGATCTTCACCTTCACCTTCCCTTCGACTCGGACCGGCATTGGTACCCTCGTTATCATCCCCCAGTGTATCCTCACCCCCGTCATATCCCCCCCTTCCGCCAGCACCTCCACCTTCGGGATCGGCCCCAGCCGTTCTCCCTTTCTTTCCACCCCTCTTCGCTCCCCGCTTTCCCTTGCCATGCCTCTTAGACGCCGAGCCCAAGCCCGCACCTGTGCCGCTATCGCTTTCACCCTCTCGTTGGTTCTGGGTCTCCAACGAGCGTGTCCAAGCCTCCTTCGAGTGATTCCGCAGGCAATACAGCCAGTTGCCAATGTATTCGTGACGTGCGGTAGACTCATTGACGATGCGTCTAAGCAGGGTGATGAACTGGAGCAGGGAGGAGGGATCGTACAGTATACCGGAGGCGATCTCTGTTACCGTCTGTTACCGAAAAGGAGGGTTTTGGCCAAGGGGAAAGCGGACAAAGCATGAGATATCAGCCGTTTCTTTGGCGTTGTGGGAGGAGCCAAGAAACATATGCGTAGGAGGATGTGGCGTTTGTGGAGACGAGGTAGCTCCGGGGAGAAAAGGGACGACAATGTGATTACTCACGTAGTCATGCCAATCGAGAGCCAGCTTACACCTGTCCACCTTGATCGCCAATCGATCTGCTTCTTGGGCGGCATGTCCTCCTTGAGCCCCATGACCGGTTCCTCCTTCCGATCGCGACCACCGCTCCTCCATCTCCCCCTGCTCTCGGCGTCGTTCTCCCCCCTCATCAAGTGCCGCATACATGAGGAAGACCTGCCAACGACCCGCGACGATGATGATCCCCCAAACCCTTCGCATAATTTCCCCGCATTCCCTGTAACTCGCGGGATCGGCCTGTAACGCCTGGAGAGCGAGTCGACGCGTGATGCCCAAGCTGATCCGGAGCATTGTGCGGTCTTGAAGTAGGGCGGTGCTCAACGCGCCAGAGCATCCTTTGAGGTCCATGGAGACGAAGGTGAAATAGTGATCGGATTGAAGGACTGTCAAGGCGGGAGCGGCGACCGAGCGGCATTGCCGTTATCAAGTGGCATCGAGTGTGTAACGTGAAGTATGAGGTTTCAAATTTGAGAAAAGGGGAAGGAAGAGTTGGGTTTGGAAAGAGCGGAAAGGATGGGAATGTCGAGGGACAGGAGGAGGTGGCATATGATGCGTTGTTTGGTCAAGGTGTACGGATAGGAATGATTGAGATTTCGATTGATGCGGGGTGTAGTCAGCCTAGGGATCGAGGATTTGGGAATCCATGAAAACTACAGCTGTTGATCACCGGTCGGGGCCATGATGGTAGTGCGAGAAACGCCAGGTAAGGCCCATGCAGAACGAGATTGACGGATCAAGGTGAAGAGAGAGAGCTCGTTTTGGTTGAAGGAGGGTTCGAGAGAGCGAAGGGGACAAAAGAGCTTTCAGACGGATCAACTCACCACCGCTATTCTCCCAGATCAAATCCCCGCCATTCCACTCGTTCGATACCGACGGGACCCATCGAGTACTGAAATACTCCGTCAACCCGACCGGAAGCGGCAGCGGATCAGATGTTGCATCGAGACGTATATTGATGCTGGTCCTCTGTAGGCCAACGACAATATCGGGCTTGACGGCAATCAAGCTGGTGAGGGAGAGGAGACCCAACGTACTGGCCGAGGTGTCGCGGTCGTTACTGCAAGGATTGGAAGTGCCAGGGCGGGAATACGAGAGCGTTACAGCACAGGGAAAGGTATAAGGTATAACATCAGCGTTCGGGTAGGTAGGTAGGTGGTAGGAAACAGAACAAAGCAAAAACAAGAGCGGGAACAGTCGGTATATCGGGAGATAGGACGGTTAGGGGATTGCGATGGGGGGGGGGGGGAAGAGGTGTAGAACGGGGGAAAGGGGGGGAAGAGTAGTCCCGGTACAAAACGCCTCGGTCCCTCGTCATTCACACGCTACATACGCCCAGTCCCACGTTCGTAAAACCAGAAGCCCACATGCTCTTGTACAACTATCCTTGACGAGAAATGTGAAACTCACGTGGACTCACACGATCCCGGGTTTTCAAGAATGATCTGCTGAAGCACAGATCGTATAGGATCAGTCCAAGCGCCTTCCTCGGCGAACTCGACGTCGAGCTTGACGAATTGGTAAAGGGCGAAATGGGCGTGTACGAGTAGGATGATGTGTCGCTCGGCTGTAGAATAAAAGTGGGAATGATGAAGAAGAGCTTTGATTGTGTCGGTAGCTGGGAGTGGCTGATGGAGCATCGTCATTGAAGTAAAGAGATTCGAAAATCAAACTATGTAATGGTATCCCTTCTGCTGGGGGGGAAGGAAGGATTGAGGTCTCGTTGGCAGCGGGCAGCATTTAGCCCTGAAACGAAGTATACGTGGGAAGCAAGGAGAGGTGAGAGCGAGGAGGGGCCGGGGCTTGTCAGACGTTTGGATGGTGGGAGTCAAAACCTTACCTTTGACAATAGACCGACAAATTGAATCCATTCTGCGTCTGACCCTTGTCTCAAATCTTCGACCATCTGTTTATACCTCCCGATGAGCTGCCAGCTTTGGTTGACCGAAACACCATGGGTTGCGAGCATGTTGAAATAGCTGGAGATCTTGGGATGACTGTCAAGCTTGAACGAGCGGGAAGAGGGCATATTGGAATGGCTCGGAGTGGTTGAAGAACTCGGTGATTGACGATACGAAGGTGGGTTTCGGGACATGACGGGAAAAAAAGCAAGTAGTGGGAAAAGGGTGGAAGACCGTTGAGTAAGTTTTTAACACAGAGAAAGGGAAGATATCACAAAGCGGTTATTTGGGGGATTCTTTTTCGGACATTTTGTCCCGCGTGTAACCTCACCTTTCATATGTCGTCCTCTCACAGACCCCGAGCACAGCGATACCAGTCGCTCAGGATTAATGGGCACGTCGAGCTTCACATTAATCGCGGAAGAAGAGATAATTCCTATCCTTCTCGATAAATCTCACAGCGGACGAAATTGAACGAGAACGTCTTCTGCATCCCTTCCTTCTTCCCCATAAAACGTTGGAGCACTCCCCTCTGCCCAGCTTACAATAGGCCGCGAAACCCATTTCAAACAGTCGATTCGGTAGATTTGGCGGCATGCCAGTCTTGCGAGGGGTCAATGATCGATGTCGCCGGTCTCTCCATATTCAGCTTGGACTGGACGGACGAGTTTTCGCTTGGTTTCCTTCAATTCCCCCGATACGCCATCGCATTTGCGCTGCCAATTTTTTGCTTGATGCTTGAAGGTCCCTTTTCCTGAGCTTGACCGGAGAAGTCCATTTCGATGAGGCTTAGCAGTCCTTTCAATGTGGAGTTCACCGATGTCTAAAGGGGGTCGAGGAAGTGCACGCTGTGAGAGGGGAAGCTTATTGCGATGACGCTTCCCGCAGCCGGGTGACTGGTGTTTTAGCTGTCGAGGTGGTCGTCATCGATGTATCAACGTAGATCTCCCTCTTCAAGACTATAGGGAGTCGACTGCTGAAGTCGACGACTTGACTTGGCTTGGCTTGACTTGACACCTTGAGGTACACTTGGGTAGCCGAAGGCTCGGTCGAAGATCAAAGGGTGATTGTTGAACGATAACTATGCGATGACTCTTGACATACAATCAAGGATCACTAGGGATTCTCCTACAAGATACGTCCATACATATACCTCTCTCCATAGTTCTCCGTAGATGATCGATCAACAAATAGCTGAGAATAGATTGTTGAGTTGCCGGCTGTCACGATCATGAATCGAAGCTCGGACAGCATCGCCGAATATCGCCGACAACGAGCAACCAGTGCTTCACCCCGACCTTGTACTCTGAAACGAGGTTCGACCATGTTCTTTGTTTGCCGAAACAAGGCCACGTCTCGCTCCATTATACTCAAGGGCCTGTCTGGTAACTCCGACGCTTTCGTAACCCTTCCCATAGGAATTGTACCTGTGAGCACGGTGTGTGCGGGTTACTAGCAGTCCTATAGGAATCTTCCCGGGCGTCTGGTTGCATAGGAATGATTCCTGCAAGAATAGAGACGGGGAAGCTGAATTGATTGCGTAAGATTCGTGCCTGAACTTTCGGCTCCACTTCGTTCAAGTTGGATGAACTATCCCACTTCATATCCATCGTTCTCCAGGTTTACTTTGACATCAATGCTGCAGACACCTTTCAGCAATGCAAACGATCCCACTCAACATCATGCTAGCGCGGTAAACCGATTTGATCATTCAAACCCTCACTCTCGACGATTCATCCAAGCCCTTCCTCTCGTAACAAGATTATCATTCATCGCGTCCTTACTGCTTATGCAAGCCGTCTGCTGAAGCACAGAATACATGATTCGAGGATGAAGGGTGAAATCAAGATCGAAGAGTGGTAGCAGCGCCATCCGGATGCAATGCACAGCCATTTGGGCGTTTTCCCTTCGACCTTCAAACTTGTCTTGCACGATCTCGAACTCTGGGCGGTTTAGCTCCTACACGCTATATCTCAACTCGGGTTCAGCTTGCTATCTTCCTCTACATCTGTAAGGAGGGCCTGGGAGTACGTCATGCGGGAGAAGCGGTCCAGAGAAGCTTGGATACGGTCTCAAAGTGGGTGATCCCTTTCATACCTATGCTAACGCTTAGTTCATTCAAAGCTGTCGTCCAAGCCATCACACGCCCTACCTACTATTACCACTGGGTCCGCATGCCTACATACTCCATCCCACATCCACCAACCTCCTCCAGGACACACGCTTCAATCCTTGGTTTCAAGACTGTATGGGCGCTATGGACGGTACTTTCATTCCCGTCAATATTGGGCCTGAACACCATCCCCGTTACCGAACTAGGAACAAGACCCTGGATATGGACGTCCTGGCATGCTGTCCGTTTGGTCTCCGCTTCTGCTATGTGCTTGCAGGCTGGGAAGGCTCGGCTACCGATGTTCGTGTGTATCAAGAAGCTTTATCGACCGGTCTCAAGATCCCGCATGGTCTGTGCTTCCTGGCGGATGCTGGTTACGTCCCTACAGCTGGTACCTTGACGCCATATCGAGGAGTTCGCTATCATCTAAAGGAATGGGGACGCTCG
>JAABUH010003607.1_pt1 | contig 13130 bp, 9 predicted proteins | sample 5559121 | NCBI WGS metagenome assembly JAABUH01 (sample SAMN10711871, study PRJNA513364) | rock metagenome | isolation source: Antarctica rocks | place: Antarctica: Victoria Land, Battleship Promontory nord | collected 2015-12-28 | reverse complement strand
GGATATGGAGGAGCGAGCGATGGGGCAAGGGAGGGTGAGCCACCGCTACCGCCGCCGGAGCCGCCGGCGGGAACGGTGACTGTGACGGTCACTTGGGCGGTGCTGGTTACGGTTACGGGGGCGGCGCAGGTGGTGCCGGCTTCGCCTGGGGATGAGCCTGAACCTGAGCCGGAACCGGAATCGGAACCGGAACCACTGCCTGAACCTGAGCCTGAGCCTGAACCACTTCCTGAACCACTTCCTGATCCGACGCCGGACCCTGAGCCGGATCCAGTGCCTGAGCTGCTGCCGCCGCTGATGCCGGTAGAGATGGGGAGGAGGCCAGTGCCGGTACCGGTGCCGATAGGGAGGGTGCCGTTGGAGAGTGGGTAGGGGGCTCCTGATGAGGCGGAGGGATATGGTGCACCGCTGATGGTGCCGGTTTGGGCGAGGGAGGAGGATGAGAGGGCGAGGAGGGTGGAGAGGACGGTCAGGGCATTGAAGTGGGGTGACATCGTGGGTTTTGTGATTTGTGATTTGTGATTTGTAGTGATAGTGGTAGATTGGTTGAGTGAGTGTGAGAGTGTCGACAGGACTCTTGCAATTCGATCTCACTGGGAGAAGAGCACAGGCTTATGCAAAAAGAGTGTGAGTGAGAGATGCCTGCTTCTCAAAAAAGAATGGATGATGCCGTTACTCTTTCAACGACGGGTTGGGAGGTAAAAGTATCAAGGAGCTTTCCAATTTTTGTAAAAGAGAGAGATGAGGAGAACAACGACCTCGAAGGAGAGAAGGACAGAAATAGGCTTAGACAACGATGGCGAAAGACTCGTTGCAAAAGTGGAAAACTTCGTGGAAAACAAAGAAAAGACACGTACTCCAGCCGTCTTCTTATGCGAAGAGCCAAACACGGAACAAAGGACCATCTCCATTCCCTGCATGACGACGCTATCCCCTGTCCGGCAGACATGATCAAAGCAAACGCCGTCCCACGGTTTCAACTTGTGCTGACCGGGTGGCCTGAAAGGGGACCCACATTTCGTGCAGCTGAAATATGCAGGTACCGGTCGCTTAGTTCCCACAAAGGGAAAAGATCAGCTGAAGGTCAAAATCCACCATGCCGGATTGAGAATACTCGTTACGTCCCAGATTGGATTTAGAGTGTCGAAGGAGACGGAGATTTCATGCGTCAGATTTGAAGCAGGGGAGAAACGTCGGATGTTCTGATGCAGTAGTGGGCTCGCCGGGGTTGCTTTGCGGACCCTCCATAGCCTGTCTCGCTACGGCTCAACTTAGGCGACCCGGCCAGCCTCCGAGCACCCACAGCACCCAAAGCACCCACTAAACGTTTGTGGCTGTTTCGGCTGACCGGGGCCGTGGACCGATAAAGTCAGACAGGTTGCCAACTCGCCTTCTGTTGGACAGATCAGAGCACACGTAATCTCCATGAAATATAGCACAGCAGTTCCACGGTACTCAGTTGGTGAGATGGGCGAAATTGTCCAACATCGTTGCGCTGTCGCCCTCTTGGAATCAGTTGCGATGATAGGTATCTAACATAGGCCCCCTTTCCAACACAGACCTCCCGTGTAGCGGTATGCTAGTTTCGCTTGCGCCAATTACTCTTGCCCTTCCGACCTTTTTCGGCCCCAAACGCCCGGCCTGAACCTGAGGCTTATGCGAAGATGCGCCTGATTATGTACAATGTCGCTCCTACCCTCCCTCAGAATCCCGTAAACGGATCCTCGTCTTTGATTCGTCTGTTGCCCACTCCGCTGCCTTCCGCTGACTCCGCTACGCCCCAGTAGCTGAGGTCTTTCTTCCGGCCTTGGCGCGTGCGGTAGCTCCTTGATTTCTTCTTCGCTTTGCTTGGCTCGGCCTTCGTGAGCTTCGATAGAGGCTCCATCTCGTTCGAGTCCATGACGAAGGCCTCCATTCGCATTGTACCGACCGGGTCGAAAAAGTTGTCTGGAACCACAGGCGGCGGGGCGATGTAGCTATCTCTACTAGGGTCCGTCGTGCGCTGTGTCATTGTGGTGTGGGTCGTATTGGGGCCTGATGCGCTGGCCCCACGTGAGCGCGGGATGAACCTGTCGTATTTATCTCTTGACGTAGGGCCTTGGAGGCTGAAGCTGGAAGCCATGGCGGGCCCATTCGTAGGATAGCTATGAAAAGCACTCAAGGGCACAGGGCGTGGGCCGGTGCTGCTACGCTTTCGGGCATGCGCTGCGACACGGGGTACTTGCGGTGGTTCGGCAGCGTCTTCGGACTCTGCCTCTCTGTCCCCCCAAGCCATCATTGTGTCTTGTATTATCTTCTGTTCGACTTCACCAATTGGTGATGAGAATGAGTGAGCACCCAAGTTGGGTCGAGATCTAGCTTTGGCAATGCGGATTGAATCACGAACAGGCGCCCGGCGAAAGCTGGTACTAGGCTCTTGTGACGGCGCAGGATGATATTCCTGCTGAGGAAGAGGTGGCGGACTTGCAAGGTCGTCCATACCCCGTGTGGAATGGCTCAAGAACGAAAGAGCAGTCAGCCAGATATAGTGTCTCTCTCGAGATACAGCTGTGAACTTCAGAGCCCTTTGCGGGGTTAAGATGAGGATAGACCGATCGAATGCTAATTGAGAACCAGCGTTTTTGGGTAAAGGTGTATCATCCTTGACATCGAGGACCGATTGAATCATGACTGTACGCCAATATTAGTGTAACTCAAGTGAAAACAAAAATAGAACATACGTTTCCGACCACCTTTGCCTAGCAAAGCAGGTCCCGAGGTAGGCTGCTTGCTGCTCCATATCACGGCGTTCTCGTACGGCGCTAGCCAGACCCATCGTTTGTGCCTGACACCACTGCTATTCCCAGTTTCTCCGTGTCGACCCATCTCGAATTCTGCTTGTGGATTCTCTGTGATTCCGAAAGATGTCCTCTTCCGCACATACTTCCACATCCACTCGCCAACCATTGTTTGAGCGATGGCATCCACCACACTAGTCTGCTGGCTAGGGGTCTCAATTGAGGCTTCGCCCGCATGTGAGCGCGATTGAGATATTGGTGCAGCATTGCTTGGCAATTCTGCTACACTGTCATAAGGTAAGATGAATTGATTTCGCGGTGGACCAAGAGATTTTGGGCTCGCAGGCACAGTCGAAGCTGCGGATATTGACGGGGGTGGAGGAGGCGGACGACGCTCAGGTGCTTTGGGTACAGCGGCAGCGGACTGGACCTTGCGAAGTATTTTGCGTTTGATGGGAGGCCTCCCATGATCTTGCCCACGGCGAGCAGTGAAGAAGCTAGTGCTATACGGGGTAGGACTAGCAGCGCCATCGCTAGAACTGATCGGGATTTTTCGAGAGCTTGACCTAGTAGGAACAGGAAAAGGTGGGGCGACAACAGGTGGTTCTTTTCCGTACGTATTAGGAACACTTGGACTCCTCACTCGCTGCGCGTGCTCAGCAATTCCATTCGACACTAGAGTCTTCCGCCGAATATCTGCATGTTTGGCAGCATTCGGCGCTTTGGAAAAACCTCTGGCCGATTTGATTGGGGGGATATCTGATGTGTTTTGTGATGGACGCCTTGCCTTTGAATCTACTGCCGGAGGAACACCTTCCGCCTTTCGGTCTCCCGCCTCTTCGGATGCTGAATCAAGTCTGTCAAGAGCTGTATTCTGGGGTTGTGGCACGAGCTTCCAAGAATTCTGCACCTTTGAAAGTGTTTTGCGTATAGGTACCGCATTGGTGAACTCGTCATCGTCACTAAGGTCATTTACGGCATCGGCTTTGTAGTCTTCGCAGGTAGCGTCAAAGTCTGCAAAGACATTTTCTGGTTTGGCTGGGCGTCTTGGATCAGAAGAATGCCTGTTATTCAATAGTCCGTCAGCATGGTTTTCAGGAAAAATATGCCCAGATTGCGGTAAAGTGGGTCTTGACTGTTGTTCGATCGCTGCTGGAGGAGGCGGAATTCTGAGATTGCCCCTTGGAGCACTAGAAATCGACGCCTTGACGTTGTCTGCTGCAAGCCGAGGTGTACTCCGAGCATCACGTCTCGACGGCTCAGAAAATGAAGACTTGGTTGTACGTATCCGTTTCTCGGTGGAACGAGAAGGTGGTCTTGCTGCTACATTAGAGGTATGCAACCGAGGAGGAATTTTGACAGGTCGTTTATCGGGCCGAATTTCGTCTGTTTGCATCGCTGTTGATGTCAGATTTCTTGGTATCTCAATCATGACCTGACATCCCGCATTACGGGTTCGAGGCGGAAGCACAACGCTATTGTGGGAAGAAGGTGGTCTGGAAGTGGGAGGATGGATTGCTATCACTGGGACGTCCAAGGGCAGCGGCGAGAGACGGGTACTTGCAGATTTCGATCCCATTGTGATAGCTTCGATAGTCTGCGTCGATGTTGATCTCATTTCGCGCGTGACTGCAGGAGCAAGCAGAGGTGTATCATTGGCTGTCCCACCGACCGATTGAGTGTTTTGAGACGACCCGTCAGTCTGAGAGCTAGTGGATACCATAATTACATCCTTGAGAGTTTCGATCTTGGGTGATGGAGATTGCTCTATAAAGACTGCAGGTATGGCCACACGTTTTCGACTCTGGTTGGCCGAACGTTCAGTCTGTTCACCGAGCTTCTCTGGTACGTAGTCTGTGCTTTTCGTCTGTATGGCAGAAGCGGGAAGGGCTTTGGTTTGTATTCCAATATCTGTATACACAACAGAAGATCGTTTTCCAGGAAGGTTCATATAATCTTCAATAATGCCCATTGAATGCTGACCTGAGTTTTCATCTCCAAACGGCTTTTCACTTTGATCTGCAAGGAAACCCATCACTTTCCTGGCCTTTTTATCCTCTGGATACCGCCTTGGTATCATGTCGAGCTCTTCTGGGAGTGCGTCCGGAGAATGAACATCATGTTCGTCGTCCTCTGTCATTTCGAGCTCATCAGCCAAACTCAAGCCGCTCATCTGTGACCCTCCCATCTCATGCAATCCACTCATTCTCGATTCTCTATAGTTCTTTGCTGCTGTGGTTCCGTAAGGATCGTCTATACTTCTGTTACTTAGACGAGAGGCCGCACGACTGTCGTTGCCCTTTGCAGCCCAAGTCTCTGGTACGCCTTCATCCATGTCGTAGTCTGATCCTGGCCGATTCTGGCCCGTGCTGTGGACTGCCATCATTTCGGCCACCATGGTCTTGAGCCGTTCTTCGACGACATGGACCTTCGTCTCCAGCTTACGTTTATTGCCCTCCCACTCTTGTTTTTCCCTATCCCACTGCAGATATGATTTATTGGCCTCCTCTTCCATTGTGCGCATCTTCTTTTTCGAAGCTTCCAGCTTTTTGCGAGTATCTCCAACAATCTCTGTTGCATTGTCCCTTTCTTTCGCAATGTCTTCGAGGGCTTGCAGCATATCTTGTTCAAGTGATGACATTTGGAATTTGACTGATTTGACTTCTGCTCGTTGTACCTTAAGGTCTTCGCTCAGTTGTTCATTCTCTGCTTTAGTCTGGTGCAAAGTCTCTTCCAAGCCACTGATCAAATCGTCTCTGCCCTCAAGGTCCTTCTTCAATGTGTGTATTTGAGACACGAACGATATACCCAAGTTCGGCGTAAGTCTTCGAGGATCCCGGGCATTGTATCTGTCATCCTCGCCTGTGTCCGCAGCCCCTTGCTGTTCCACAAAGAAAGAGTGCTCATCCGGCGGAAAAGGTGCTGGAGAGTAATTTGAGAATGGAGAAGAGGAGCCTTGGCGCGAGGAGTGGCCTGACAGATCTCTCGATGGAGTCTCATATGGTGTGTCTGTAGGAGTTGGCGGCGCGTGGGCCGCAATGTGGTACCCATTGTCAAGAGCCATGTTCTATCGACTTCTCCTGAACCGGGCCCCTCTGACTTGCCCTGATGCCACGCAGTCAAAGTGTCTGCGCCCTTATTATTAGTACTTCTGATTTCAGCATAGGCCGGCTGATATATAGGATATGCATCAGCGGCGACACAAGCATTGATTTGATTGACAAATCCATGCGATGCCTATGAGCGTGGTGGGCTTGGGATGGAATAGGTTCTGGATGAAGTTTGTCTGTTTTCGTGAAGTGAAGTGATGGTCAAATTCGCGTCGCGCAGTCGGAAATTGATTGATTAAAGAGTAATATCAACTTGGAAGCTGTCAGCATTGTACCCATTGGTCATGCCCCACAGCACAATGGCTGCAAGGCAGTAACAATGTCGATATACTGTACCGTAAAGCAGGCATGCCAATTGAACCAGACTCCTCGCAATTTCTTCAAAGACCACTCCTTGCACGCATATCGAAGGCTTCACGACACGCCCACGCGATTGATGGAGCTGGAGTGGGCCAGTCTCAGGGAGGAGTCCCCTTGGCTGAGAGCGACATACGGCAAGAATGACATGGGGGTTATTGGAGCGATCGGCCAAAGGAAGCAGGACACGGAATTGAAGCCGGACTCGCCTGGCAGCAGCGACTGCCGAGAATAGAACGCTAGGAAAGTGACAACGAATGGCATCCTGGTCAGATATTTACCGTGGCCATAGCTCAATTTCCCAGAGGGACAAGCTTTCCCTTAGACTCTTGGAAGGTAGACCGTTGATCGGGAGTGGCTCCAACTTGTCTGAGTCAGCGTTGTTTCAGCTCAAGCCACCAGGGGCCTCTGATATCGAGCATCTCGAGCATTTTCAATGGAAGTTGTCAGTATACTAGAGGCCTGTAACCAGCAACTCTTCAGATCCAGAACAATGTCCACGCCAACTGCATGTTCGGTTCCATATATGCACCCCGCGACAAGGGGCCTCCAAAGGCCATTCGCCAGCCATTTGTGTGTTTGGGCACGAGTGCAGGGGGCGATATGATTGGTACTAACAGTGGTCATTGGTCGTCAGTGCTTCAAGAGTGAGAACAACGAACTGATTAGAGGAAAGAAGCAATATTCCATGTACTTGTATCCGAGGATTTCTCAGTACTGGCGCTTGCCGCCAATGTGATTAGGCTTGAAGGGCTCGGCCCCCCAATGGACACAGTTGGAATTGATGAGGAATACCGCGTACACAGTTTTTCTTGAAACCGACACACATAACTTTTGTACGCAAAGTCCCGTGTGAAATGACTTTGAGAAGGTGATGTTCCCAACCTCAATTCAGCCCATTGGACTTTTCAATCGGGAAGTGAGTCCGTTTAGGGATGCCAACCTACTCCACATCCACCATGTTATGGGCTTATGCATCTTTATCATTGTACTTGAAGGATAGGAGACCCTATCTTGGGTAGGTGCGAAGGACGTTGCCCCGCAGGACTACTTTTGTTACGATGACATTTCCTGTAGAATGCGGAAATGGACGGAAAGAGGCATCCATACATGGACTCAATGAGTCGAGATCTCCTCGTCTCTGAATGTCTCTGCATGCACAGATCCAACGTTCTCAAGTCATTTAGCGAACATGAATATTGATCATAGCGAAACTCCCGTCAAGGCGCTCTTGTTTGATGCAGGTCAGCCTGATCTTCAGCCCTAGCTCAAGTCTAACGGCATGAAAGGTCTCTGGCGCCGTCCACGATTGGAGAACAAGTGTCGTCAAGTACCTCAGAAGCACTTCCTTTGATACCCTCAATTTTCCGGCCTCCCCCATCAGCATGTCCGTTCGAATCGAATGTGCAACAATCAATTGGACCGCCTTCGTCAACGAATGGCGGACCTCATACCATGAATTCACCAATGCCCAGGCCCATAGTTCCTATAATGACCCAATCAGACTCAAGAACGTTGACCACCACCATTACGATTCCCTGCGGATTCTCCTGGCCGAGTATAGGATAGAGGGACTCTGGACCGACGTAGAGGTTTTCACAATCTCACGTGTATGGCATTACCTGAATCCATGGCGAGATAGCTGTCGCGGGCTTCAATCGCTGAGAGATCGAGGCTTCATTGTTGCCGCGCTCTCAAACGGAAACGTCGACCTTTTGGAAGATTTGGTCGATTTCGTACCACTCCCCTGGAACTACATCTTCTCGGCTGAGGATTTCAATGCTTACAAGCCGCACTCTTCGGTCTATCTTGGTGCATGCAAAGCATTAAAATTGAAGCCTGGCGAGTGCGCGATGGTGGCAGCTCAATTAGGAGATCTGCACGCGGCGAAGATGTGCGGCCTGCAAGCTATTTACGTCGAGCGTGAAGGAGAAGAGTCGTATTGCGACGAGATGGTGAGTGTAGAAAAGGAGATGGGTTGGGTGGATATTTGGATTGGATTGGACGAAACGGCCTTTGGTGGAGGGATTCTCGAGGTTGGAAGGAGGGTGAGGAGGATGGTAAATGGCAATGTCCCACATTAGGTATCAAATCGCAGTCTTTCTATTGGATAAAGCAAGCGTGGAAAGCGGGTAAACTATGGTGTAAATGCATAAGTTGACCCGAGCCTACAAAAGCCTCAAAAGGGGCTATTCCTTTTCCTTGCAATAGACATAGGAAATATCCCTAATTCATACGTATGTTCGTCATCAAACATCTGACCACAATCAAAATTACAATTGCCCAGGTACCTAAATGGCAATGTATGTGGCTAGAAATGCACAAGCAGATGGTCTCAGGGGGTCAAGAGAACAATACAACAGCTTCTCCTAATCCGGGTGTAAGACAGCCATAAGAGTCTGAAGCTTGGTGGTGCTGCTCTTTGGCCTCGCCATAGGTTTGAGAGAGAGACAAAGGAGAGAATGCCCAAGTCGTTTGGCAAGAGAATAGTACATTGATCAGGTCTAGACTTTGTCCGTGAGGTTTAGTTGAAAGAGGGGGCGTGAGTCCTCAGATCGGCTTTGTGTAATGATTCCCTCGTGATAGACTTCATGAAATCGGTATACCCTACAAAGGTGTGTACAAATTCTCCCCAAAAGATCGTGATTATCTTCAGACATTGTGTGTGTGGCTTCGGTGCTACCATTCGTTGTGGCATTCAACCTTAAGAGGTAGTGTTCTCATTGTTTCCAGCTAAGATTTCCATTGACAGAGCATTCCCCGAGCATCCAAACAGGAATGTCCCAATTGAAATCTGTAGTGGAGAACACGGCACTTCCTGTGGGCATTGTTCAGTAATTGAAAGCAGACAGGATAACAACACAATAGACCTTATGTTCAGTCTGCCTTATGAAGTTGACGCGGAGGTAACGCAGAGGCACTAAGAGGTTTATTTGATCAACTTGATGGACTCTCAGGATTTAAGCGATAGTATTAAAGAAGCTATTCCTAATTAGGAAACCCAGATTCCACATTATATCTGCCCCCTTTGTCCCAGCGCATCTTCACCAACTCTTTCAGACATAGTCTTGGAACTCAGAGGAAGGCTTTCTTATCATCTCCTGAAAGTAGGCGCCTGGCGAAAAAGTAGCAGCAAAGCATGCGAATCAAATACCGGCCATCATGCGAAATTACCAGCAGCCGCAAGACACGATCGGCCTTCCTAGAACAACTTGTTCGCCTATTCGTGGGCAGTAGCCGATTGTGGGCCGTCTCTTGGGTTGAGCAACTTTTCGCGTGGTGACGGCGTGCACATCGGCGTGGTCACGGCCCCTGCTGTAGATACAAGGGTCAATAGACTGTGGGAGTCAAGTCAATGTGAGATAGATGATAGGCCAGCGGCTCTGACTTCCCTAATCATCAAGTAACCAATTGGGCGTCCGTACCCGCCGTCCCAAGAGATACTCGTCGTCTCGTGAGCTGAAGGTCTCTTTACTCGAGCACGCGCATGGCCTTCCATTCGGTGTGCAATCTTATTCCCATAATGATCGCCGCCTCGCTAGAAGGGAGCTCTCCCTTGCAGTCACAGCCCTAATGCAGGTACGCGGGAAGCGATAGCCAATCCCGTAGCTCGATGGGCGATAAGCAGCAAAAAAACGCACGCAAGCAAATTAAGCACAAAGACAACCGAAATTAGACCCTTGGTCGAGATCACGCTAGTTCTCGTAGCTTCGTTCTCGCTATATCCTTCATAAAGCGCACCCGTCGTTCCACTTCTCTTTCTTCTTCCATCCAACTTCAGTCTCTTCGTAAGTCACGCCGGTTATTACCACCACGCTCTTTTAATAATACTATACGCTCTTTAATAATCTAATCTCGCTCTCCCAACTTCCCACTCACCTTCATTCCATCAACAAACTTATTACAACAACCAAAACAACCACACAGAAATCACAATGCGTTACTCATACGTCGCTGCTCCTCTCGCTCTCGCGGCTGGTGCGTCTGCTTGGGGCAATGGTACCGTTGAATACACCACTGAGGTCGTGACCGCTTTCACCACCTACTGCCCAGGTGCAACGACCCTCACCCACGCGTCTTCAACCTATGTTGTGACTGAGGTAATTCACATTCCTGCGGAAAATTTCGCCTCAACACAAGTACAGTGACTGACGCGCTCTTCTTCCAGGCCACCACCTTGACAATCACCAACTGCCCTTGCACTGTCACCAAGCCAGTCAGCTCCGCACCAGTTGTCGCACCCACGAGCGCCGTTCCCGTCGTCCCAAGCTCGGTGCCCGTTGTCAGCCCAGTTGTGCCATCCTCTTCCCCAGTCGAGGTCGCCACCAGCGCTGCTCCCGCCCCGGTCAGCGTTACCCCAGTCCCAAGCGTCACCCCGGTCGGGACTGCACCAGTCGCACCCTCAGTCGCCCCAGTGGTGCCCCCAACTTTCGTCAACAGCACCACCCCCGCTGCTCCGGTTGGCACTGCTGCCCCAACCGGCTCAGTCGCACCCGTCAAGTCGACCACACCTTTCACCGGTGGTGCCAACAAGGTGGCTGCATCAGGCCTCTCGATGGCTGCTCTCCTCGGTCTCGCTGCTTACCTCCTGTAAAGGAATGGTTCGCTTTGAGTTCTGAGTTTAGCGCGTTAGACGGTCTTGCTGTTCAACTTGCTATGAACGGAGGTGCACGTGGGTGATACCCAATTGTTTGATGGCGCACGAAATTTACATTGTTGTAACACTTTAATAATTCTCACATTTGATGTGAATACGATGGATCGTCTGAGGATGCGGTAGGAGTCAGAGGCAGACGAGACGGGGATGACTCGGTGTGATGGGGGATTGGTGGGAGATGAATGTCTTCAAAGCATAGCTCAATGCTCGGAATAGTATGCACTACTAGTAACTTACAAATGCAATAGACTTCATCTCATTCATCATCATTCTGGCTTCCATCATCTCATGGTTGAGTAGTGGTCTGACCTGAACGTCAAGATGCGCTTATCCGTACAACGTACCTCAAGGCCTGCTGGGGGCCTCCAAAAACCCTTTCTTTTAAATTAGGTCGCGAATGTGGCTGCATTAGTAGCGTGCACTAGTGCCTGTCTTCCAGCGGCTAGAAACCATCAATGAACAAAGTAAGTAGTGGGAAGGCTGCAGGCGGATATTGCCATGAGATAAGAAAGACCGCAACTGATGCGTGACAAAAAGATATCCAGTTTGCTGAAGGCACGATAGCATTGCCTTTTCTGGACTCGGCTCTTACTAACTCCCGTGGCTTCCTGAAAGACGAGCAGCCAATGATCGTCATTCTGCCTTGGACGCTGCAAGCCAATCGACATTCTTCAGACCTCGAGCGCATGCGTTATGGTCGAGACTGCTGGGAACGAGAGGGTTGCTGCTCCTCTGCCACTCATTGATACGGGCATAAGTGTGGGAGATGGCGGTAGCATACCCCTGATACAGTCAAGTTAGGTCGAAATTTCTCAGTCGATGCCTGTTTGATTGAGCATAAGAAGAGACAAGAAATCAGACCGTTTGAGCCGAGGAGCATTAGCGACTCCCAATGACCGACATACATTTGCATTTTCATTCCAAGCCTTCTGTAAAGTATGCTGAAAGTTTGACGAAGCCAAATGCTTGGTACCACACTGCTCAATCACATGACGACTTTTATGCTAGATCCACTGTGCCAGTCTTGAAGTGTTCGACTTCCCCTCTACATCATCTGAACATGTCTCAAAGGCTCTTCAAGAGTACATAGGTATGGGGAAGACGTCCTCCTCAGAGCAAGTGGAATAGCCGCAGCAGCGGCATGGTATCAACTCTACTTACATAGCAAGATCAGACCATCGTCTCCGTTTGAGTAAGGTCCGTTCTCTAAGACTCTTGATCTACTTTGGTCGCTGGTCTCGTCAATTCTGGGACTGTAGCGCCTCAGTAGATTTGGGAGAACCACCAATATTATCCACCAACATTAATCTTGACAACCACTCCTTCCCCTGTCCTAGTCTCATAGAGGCCCATCAGATTCTCGATTCGCAAACAGATGTCCTGCATCCCGACGTCGATACTCGCTTCTCCGTTCCGCAACACTTTCCTCTGAGGGGTCCTCCATTCCACATTCGACACCTTTGATTGAATTATCCTGCCGGATTTCTTGCCGCTTGAACGTTCCAGTATCGATTCTGCGTTGTCCTCGGCAATCTGATAGCCTTCAATTTTCAGCTGCGAACATAAATGCTGCTTCAGCTCCGAAATGACGGCAGGTTGGCTCCAAAACTCAAGACTGTTCTCTTGGCTTTGAAGACGAATCAGAGTAGGACTCTCAGCACTAGAGAATCCAAGTATTGTTTCTTCAGGTATGGCAGTATTGGAACTCGATTTCTCGTGGCCGTTGCTCAACTGGGATGATTGTAATGTCAAGACATTTGCAGGGATGATAAGCAGTGTGGTATTGGACAGACCAGCGAGTGCGTTGTTGTGAAGGCAAGGTGTTATTTGTGTGTTCACAAGAGCTGATATCAGAGTAGTCCGGGCTTCATTAATATTGCGAGGAAGTGAGGATGTCGGGGTGTAAGCGGAAGATACGCTCTCAGAATAGGAGGGTAATCCATCAACCGGCTGAGAAGGTTTTTCTGCCATCCTGAAGAAGGTCCAAATTCGTGTGAAGCTAAAGGTACAGTAGGCGCGATACGGAGGAAGAATTTCGGGTTTTTGAGGTGACACGGATGACCAAGAGGAAGTTCAGACCCTGTTCTCAAGAGCAGCGACAACGGACATTGAGTGAAAGTAGGTTTGAAGAGGCTCGGCGTCACAAGTTTCGGGATTCACCACAGCCCGTGATCTGCCTCATGCTAAGCCTCATCACTTGGCTCTATCCGCGGGAACAAAAGAGCTTTG
>JAABUH010003606.1_pt1 | contig 13130 bp, 13 predicted proteins | sample 5559121 | NCBI WGS metagenome assembly JAABUH01 (sample SAMN10711871, study PRJNA513364) | rock metagenome | isolation source: Antarctica rocks | place: Antarctica: Victoria Land, Battleship Promontory nord | collected 2015-12-28 | reverse complement strand
GAAAAGGGTGTTTGTTAAATTTTGTTTAATCTTTAGGGAAAATGAATCTGCCAAGACTGAATACGTCTTGGCATTTCAGCCCTACCAGAAACGGCGTCATTTGATGGCTTCCGCCCGCTAGAGAGGCAGCTACATCTGTAAAATCGATCATAAACACTGTCAATATCTCATCCTCTTACGGCTAATCTAACTTCGACGAGACTCACAGATCTGGCTGCGCCTAGATTTCAACATAGCCATGTCATCTCGGGTGACCACCGGTGCTCGTCCAGGAGCACGCTTTGCTCAGTTCAAGCTTGTGTTACTGGGTACGTTCGCCATAATCTTGGACTCACTAGGATCCACTAGAAGACTGACATAGTGATCAGGTGAATCCGCCGTCGGAAAGGTACTTTGCTCTCAAGGCCAGGATAGACTGATCGAGGGCTGATTTGTTTCCAGAGCTCCCTCGTCCTGAGATTCGTCAAAGTAAGTCAGCTAAAACCTATTGGATCAGCCAAGTACGCCCTATAATCAATGGGGCAGGCACTGACGGAGATTTAGGATCAATTCGATGACTATCGAGAGTCGACTATCGGCGCTGCTTTCCTTACACAAACCATCTCACTCGATGACACTACCACGGTCAAGTTCGAGATATGGGACACTGCGGGCCAGGAAAGATATAAGTCTCTAGCTCCTATGTACTACAGGAATGCCAACTGCGCTGTGGTCGTCTACGATATCACGCAAGCTGTACGCGAACCTTCTCTTTCGGACGTGGGTGGGGCTAATGAAAGCGCAGTCTTCTCTAGACAAGGCAAAGGCATGGGTCAAAGAACTACAAAGACAAGCGAACGAAAACATCATCATTGCTCTGGCAGGAAACAAGGCGGATCTAGTGGCCGAACATCCAGACAAGCGTGCCATCACAACCTCAGATGCTGAGGCATATGCGAGAGAAGCAGGCCTGCTATTTTTCGAGACGTCCGCGAAGACAGCAGAGAATGTCCGAGATCTTTTTACAGCCATTGCAAGGAAGTTGCCACTCGAACAAGCCGGTGTCAGGAATATGAGGTCAAACCCCCGAGGACCAGGGGTCGATCTCGGGCGAGAAGCCCCCGGAACCCAAGGTGCCGGAGCGTGCAACTGCTGAGCATTTTCTCCAGAAAGGGTGTCTTACGGGGACAGACAATGACGTACGGTTTCCAGAGATGTGATAGACCGGATACTCGCAAGCAGACTACAATGGAGTGGAGGGGTTATGTCGAGTGTGTCAAGATGAGCTAATACCATACATGGGAGTCGGCGTTAGGTCTTGCTCTGGAACCAGGGCGACGTTTGAGGCATGTTTCTTGAGCGATTCCGGTTCCTAGTGTTGCAAATACCATGTCTGTTTCCTCTGTGCAGCGATGCTGGTGACTGACAGCTTCGAACGCCACCCTATTTCTACTTGCTGTGCGTTTTCCTTCTCTCTAACGTGACATCAGCTGTGTGATGAAAAGACAATAGAAGAGCGATATTCTCGCTGCCACTGCTCCGTATTTTCAAAATTCTCGGATGTTCGGTCGACCGAGCCTTTGCTCAAAGCAGGTGTCACGATCGAGAGCGTGTATGTGTAAGAAGCATGTATGAAAATACAACGCAGTAGCCCGAACAATTCAACGAAATCAAGAAGCCAGTCTGTCTTCGTCGGTAGGATGCTATCTTCGACTTCAATGTCCACAGTACTTTATGCTCTCGAAATTCATGATCTGCCTCTGCATCCAGCGCGGCTACTGCTAGTCGTGAACGTGGGTCTAACTCTACACTTCAGTCAGTCTTTCGCCGAAACGAGAAAATCTGCAACGTGTCGAGCGATTTGTCATATGATTCGACAAAAGAGGTCATAGCGAATTGTGGACGTTGTGGCTGAATAATCACATCTCAAAGCGACGCGTCCTCGTCTTGCTCACCCTCGTATCGCAGCCGATCTCTTCCCTCGCCCAGAGATCCCAATACTATAAAACAGCCCATCAACCTACCCCTGGACCTCTTTCAACCTGTCAACATTCCAACCATCCGCTCCTGCAACAAAGATGAAATATTATCTCGTTCTTGTCGCGATTTTGCAAACCGCAGCCGTACAATCATCCTCCTTCGACTCCTGCGACTCATCGAGCGTAAACAAGACATGTTGCTATGTCTCGAACCACGCCTCAGGGCTAGGTATCTGTAAGCCCAAGAAGGTACACTCCCCAGCCAAGCTAGCTTTATTCTCCCCTGTAGTCACATTCTCCGGGTCCTTTTCGAAAAGCTGATGTCAGGACTTAGGCCAAGGCAAAGACACACTATGTCTGTAGCCCATCGAACTCTACCAGCTACTTCAACTCTTGCAACGCTAAGGAAGACGGAGGCGAGTGCTGCATCAGTTTGGACGGGGCAGTGGTTGCAGGGAATTGTTTCTCTACGCCTGTGAGTTGATCAGATTCCGTACACGAGTCTCCAGGGCCTGTTTCTCGTACACAGTCAACTAGTACCACTAATCATTGTACCCAGGGCGGCGTGGGAGGTGGACCAACGCGATACTATTGTCAACCATATCACCCATGATTTGCTGGATGTATCCTCGTTATGATCTGATTTGTAAGGGATGCCATGGCTATTTCGATAATTGAGGCAGAGAGGGGAAGTGGTCTTCAAGATAGCTTGGAGGAGACCATAATGCGCACACAGGAGAGTTGTTTGCGGTGGACTGATGATAAGACGAATACATCAAAATTGCTTGCTATGACTTGTTTTTACAATGTTAATTTCGATACGGTCTCTGGCCACTCATTGCTTCTCATCTGTAACCAAGTACAAGAAGATGACACCTGTAAATCACAGACGAAGAGCAAAGCAATTCCAGTTCAGGATGGCACAGAGCAAAGAGATTCTTTGATAAGATGGTGAGAATTGAATAACATTATGTCATGCACAACTCAAGCCGCGTTCTTGAATCGGGATTCCAGACCGATTCCAGGTCTTGTTTCATATAAGTACTGCAATGACAGTGAAAGAATCAAGCTGCGTGAATAGGTTTCTAGTCCTCCGATACCATCTTCACAGGCCTTGTCAGAGTGTCCCTATGTGGGCACTTACAGAACGAGCTGAAACGATGTTCTAGCCAATGAACTCATCTCATCATTCGGGCGAGCTCGCTTAGCCCCCACATAATCTTGGCATGCATTGATGCACTAAGATGGCCTTCTGATCGATCCTAGCGGGCGGCAAGGCTTCCATTTGCTGTCCTGCTATTTTCAGATGTCTTCTGTTTGATGGCTGGCTAGAACAGGGGTAAAATTCCACCTCGCCTGAAGATCTTTCTTCGAACGCCGAGCGTAGTCATAGACTTGAGATGAGTGGGTTGGAAGCGTCGATGAGCGAAATTGGGCAATTCGGAGCATGCTGGAAGGTCAGCTATTCTTGCGAAAGGTAGGGTAGGATCGCGGTATGGCACCTGCAGCGACCGCTAGTGTGCTACAATGGCGTATGCAGGAGGCGGCGGATTATCTCTCTTACTTGAAAAACTAGTGCTTTCCTCTGTGTATTTCCGCTCTGCGGTGCCACTGGCGCATATACCACCAATTGCTGGCTAGGTTTTCTGTGGTTCGAGGGAGAGGATTTGCCGCCTTTCGATACCTTTTCGTAGATAAATTGACCAACATTACAGCTTTTCAACTTATCGTAACATAATCCTTTCACCTTCACGTTGCTCATCTAGATGGACCTCATTGGCTTCCTCCCCGCTAGAGCATATCGGACTAGTTTATGGATTTCGAGGACAGCCCAAGTCCAACACCCACATCACAGGCGTTGGTCGGTGGGTCCTTGAATCACCAGGTCGTGGGACATTAAGCATCATATTCAGCTGCCTCTCCACCATCTTCTTATGTACATGGGTGGTTCTCCATGCACGAGTATGCAGAAGTCGGGTACTTCACAGACTGCACAAGGGTGCTTTACTCCTTACGACTATCATCGCCCCCGAATTTATAGCCGTCGAAGGTCTCCAAGAATGGAGCCAAGCGCAAAGAATGGTGAAGGACTGCGGAGGTTTGACAGGAGGAGGCTTAAAGCTTGTTCACGCTTTCTATATTGGCATGCTCGCTCTTCGGTACCGCACCCGAAAGGGCGAGAAAGTGATCTGGCCGAATCAATATACCTGGCTTCTGGAACAAGGTCTCGTCGACTGGGATAATCACGCTCTCTGGGGACTGTCTGAGGAGAATATCATCGATAAGAGCAACGCAGACGGCACCGTGAAGTTGCTCGCGCTCGGCCAAGTCTCCTGGTTCGTGGCGCAGAACATCATGCGACGCGTCCATGACCTTCCTCTCTCCCAGCTTGAAACAATGACCCTTAGCTACATTCCGCTGGTCGCCCTCACGTACTTCTACTGGTGGGTGAAACCCAAGGACATCATGACTCCATCAGTGGTAGATCTGCCAGACATGCTTTCAGAGCAGAAAACGACCTTTGAATCAATGGCCGTCAGCAACGCTTTTGACAACGAGGGAATTGGACAGCAAAACTCGGTTTGGACGATCTGGTATCTCACGCCCCGAGTTTTCGAGAAAGAAGCGGAGGAGAAAGAGCTACAGAAGGTCCGACAAAAAGCCTTACAGGAGGCTGAGCAAAAGGCCAGCCAAGAACCCCAAGAAGCAATGAGATCCCAAAAATCTAAGCAGGCTTTCGCACATGAGACAGAGAGCGGTCGAGGTCTAGATCAGGAGCTCTCCGCTGGCTTTCTAGAGGCAAGCAAACCCTCTACAAAAGAGATTATGGTCGCATGCTGGGACCCCGAGCTGTACCGCTCGAAGATCCTCTGGCCGGTGATATGTCTGTTCGGAGCTTCATTCGGTGCGCTCCACCTCATATCGTAGGACACCGTTTTTCCAACGTACGTGGAGCAGTGGCTGTGGCGTGTAGCAGCGCTCGTCTCGATAGTCTCCATGCTGATATTCATGCAATTCGAGAAGGTCGTCCTCAGGTGGGGCGGCCCGCTGACCATGATAAGTCTGGTGTCGCCGGTCTTCTATCTTCCAAGCCGTATTGTTATGATGGGTGGTGTAATTGCGGCGTATAGGGCTTCCGACCCAGCTGTCTATGATACATATAGTGTCTCCACTTACTGGATCCACATCTTATGACCAACGCTAAGGATCCACGACTCATTGCTTTGTATATAACAATCTCATCAAACATTGATTTATTGCGTAAAATTGTCTTTTCTGTAGCTGGCAGAGGCCTGACCTCATCAGTCCTGATTAATTTCGGCAGCCATGCTCCTTTTGAAATCCTTTCCTGAAGTGCTGTCCAGAGAGACAGGTTTTTGAAATGTAAGAGAATTCATATGTCAAGATTATGATGTCCGATACCAAGTCATACAATATGACATGATGTGAATGGATGGTAAGAAAGGAATCCGCTAAAGCACAATGGCCCCCAAAGTGCTTAGCTTTACCCTGAAGATCTGCGCCTCAGAGGATGGACGGCCTAGTAGCATCAAAAATGCGCATGACGGCCATGGTGACTACCGGATTGCCCATAACAACATCATGCAAGCCAGTCTTTAAGATCTCCTCTCTGATGAGACCGTTCTCGGTTCGCCACTCCATGACTGACCCTCCAGCGCCGAGATCTTTCTTTGACTGGGATTTGATTTCCTCAAGTTCGTCATAAGTGATTTCTCGAGGCACCGTAGCATTGACGGCGTGCCAAAAGACCATTTCGGTGTGATGCGAGGGAATGTCATAATCATCCTCGGCGTGAATCAGGGTCAATCGATACTTCTCCCCATTAGCTTCGTTGGCCTGTATGTACTCTGCGATGCGATCTTTGCTCGACCATCTTTCCTGTATAAAGGTACTCAGGTAATTGAATAGCACCGGAAATCTCGCTATCGGAGATAGTAAGGGAATGGTGCCTGCAATCCGATACGTTGCTACGAGTGTTGGTACGTCAACGAAAGGTGCCATCAGAATTGTGCCTGCAAATACTGTAGGTGGAGATTGCAAAGCGAAATGCTCAGAAACAGCAAGGCTCACAGCAGTGCCAAGGGATTGGCTAAAGATGAGGATCTGGGAGGGTGGAATGCCAGCAACATTCATTGCCCACTCGACAACAGCAATGGCATCAAGGCACAATCCATGCTCAGATGGCGTGCCTCGACTGCGACCAAAACCTCGGTAGTCAAACGTCAGTACGTGAGTTTTCCTAGGCTCCCCTGCAGACAGCGCGCGATAGTTCGGAACTCTGTAGCCAGACCCAACAGTCCCTCCAGCTCCATGCATGTGAATTATCAATCGTGCATCAGGGTCTTCGCGCAACAGCTTGAATGCAAAGCGGGATGTCATATCTACCGCGAAGCCTGGAGGTTCTGCTATGAGAGTGGTCTCATGTTGACGGTATAATTCGAGGGGTAAAATATGCCAGGCGTATAACGTCCCGCCCATGGAGGACTTAATGGAAAATGGCGTTGCCTGCCCGCGTAAGAAGCCAAAACTTTCCGGGACATCAAGATCTTTAAACCACGTCATCTGGGTCTTATGAAGATAGACCACGTGGGCTTGAAATGTAGACGTAGTGAGCAGTCCAAGGAGTCCAGCGTAGAGGACTAACTAGGACCGCTGCTGATATGGAGGCATATTTGATGAAGAGATGGGCCATGGTACCCGTCATCACAGATTTCAAAAACAATTCTGCGACAGATACGCGCGTCAAGTCTAGGAGTCCCAGACGAATGAGCCGAATGAGTGTCTCTAGTCGTGTATAAAGATTACAAATATCAGAAGGCGTGCCTTATTTGGAAAACAACAGATGAAAGCCCATCATAAGGCTGAGCTAAACCGATTTAGGACCTTTATCAACTTCCTCTCCAGACTCAAATATCTACCCGATTTCCTGAATTATCAGGTAAGCCTGAGGGTGGAGTCTTTGCCCTTTGAGGCTCGAGAACGCAAGAGATGCTCTAATGCATAGAGCACTATCCTCGAACTTATCGTTACTGTACCTGAAAAGAAGGCTTTCGACCATGTCGGCTACTACACGTACGTACAAAGTAAGCGACTTTCTTTTGATAGCCTCTCAGAGTCTTGTACATGGGACGTGACATGACTCAAACACTTTCTCTGGCAAAAAAAACTTCGTGCTAGGATCCCTGTCGCTGATGTTTGGCTTAGGATGCGGTTGCTGCCCTGAATACTCTCCAAACCAACTTCTCTATTGTTGACGCCATCCGGAAATCGGGTAAAGGGATGAACAGAAATGCTATACCCGAAATGATAGACTGGTGTCGCAGAATAGGATATGAGGTGTGAGCCTTCGGAATTGTCTGCTCTCCGGATCGAGGAGGCTGAGAGGGTTTGTAGCCTTCAGATTTCGACCGGTTGAACACCATTCACATTGCTGGAACAAAAGGCAAAGGCTCAACGAGTGCCTTCATATCTTCCATCCTGGTCCGATACATACAACCATCTCCCAGCCAGCCCCAGCCTCCCTTGAGTAAGATCGGACTCTACACCTCACCGCATCTGCGCTTCGTCCGTGAACGCATACAGATCAACAACGAGCCGCTATCAGAGGAAGTCTTTGCGAAATATTTCTTCGAAACCTGGGATCGCCTTGAAGATTCCGCGAAGGCAAAAGGCGAGCCTACCGACAAATCGGCCAAACCGGTCTACTTTCGCTTCCTAACTTTGATGGCCTTTCACACATACATGAGCGAAGGAGTAGACACCGCCATAATCGAATGCGGCATTGGTGGAGAGTATGACAGTACGAACATCCTCACCAAACCGTCGGTCACCGGAATTACGAGTCTGGGGATTGATCATACCGCCATGCTCGGGAACACGATAGAGGAAATAGCATGGCATAAGGGGGGAATCATGAAAACAGATGTACCCTGCTATAGCGCACCGCAACCGCCCAGTGCTATAGAAGTTCTTCAGAAACGTTCTAGCGAAAACTCCGCTCCTTTCAAAGTCGTCGACCGGTATCAGGGTCTATCAGACATCAAGCTCGGCTTAGCAGCAGACTTCCAGCAAATAAACGCCAGCCTCGCCATCGCAATAGCTTGGAAACATCTCTTTCTCACAGATCACAAACCCCACAATCTTCTCCCTCCAGCTTTCGTCCATGGCTTAGAACAGGTTCGCTGGCCCGGGCGATGCGAGATACGGCGTGAGGCAAACATAACATGGCACATCGACGGAGGCCACACCCTCGAGAGCATCGAAGTTGCAGGATCTTGGTTCGCATCGCAAATCCCACCTCCCCAAACCCCCGGCGCCCGACGAACACGGATCTTGCTCTTCAACCAGCAGACCAGGGATGCCAACGCTCTTGCGAAAGCACTGCACAAAACACTAGCGGCCGCGCTGAAAGATGAACAGCCATTCACACATGCGGTCTTTTGCACCAATACCACATTCCGAGAAGCAGGTTTCAGGCCGGATTTAGTGAGCATGAACACCAGCAAGGAAGCTGTTGACGCGTTGGAAGTGCAGCGAGGTCTTGCTGAGACGTGGAGGGAGATCGATGGAGAGGCTCCGGCGGCTGTTGAGGTTAAAAGGAGTATTGAGGAGGCAGTGGATTGGTGTAGAGGTATTGCTGAAGATGTGGAGGAGGATGTGATGGTCTTGGTCACTGGTAGTGTGCACCTGGTCGGGGGATTTTTGGAAGTTCTGGAGACGGGTGCTGTGGCGACTCAGCAAGGGAAGGGTGATGGACTGGGGTAATGGCGGCACATTGAGCTCAAGATGTAGAGCTGTTTCAACATTTCGGGAATCTTCAGTAAGGTAGAGTTCAACATTGCTCACGCTACACAAGTCTCTGACATTTCAATGTCTTTTATATTTCTAAAACAGTGATTCATCCCTGCGCCCTCCCACCCTCAATCCTCCTCCTCTTCCCCCTCAACCTCTCCGCCCCCTCCTCCCCCTTCCTCTTCGAAAACAACATCTTATCAACCATCTTCCTCTTCTTCCTCCCCAACATCATCTTCCTCCTCTCCAGCTCCTCCTCCTCCTCCCTCCTCTTCTTCGCCGCCCTTTTCCTCGCCTCATCACCCTTACCGCTTGCCTTCAAAATCCCTTTCACCGGCGTCCCATTCGCTTTGGTGATGCGGGCAGATTCGGAGAAGGTGAGGCCTGCGGCTTCGGCTTCGAGTTCAAGTTGGTGGAGGGTGCGGGTGGGGTCGGTTTCGGAGTCTGAGGAGGGGGCGCCGGGGGGGGATTCGAAGCCGGTGAAAGAGGAGGTGGCGGCAGAGGAGTCGGAGTCGGAGTCGCTGGGTGCGAGGTCCATTCCGTGGTCATCTAAGATGTCGTTGTTTGCGACCGAGGCGAGCGGGACACCTTGCTCGGCGGTTTCGACATCAGACTCTTCATCCTCATCCTGATCTTCCTCGTCTTCTAGCCCTTCAGCTTCCTCGGCCTCGCCTTCTCGTTCCTGTTCGGCAAGAGGTGCGCTAGGATCGTATGCCCCCTTCGTAGGCTTGACCCATGGACTCAGATGCGGCGGCAAAGTAGCACCAGGAGCATACAGATCAGGTCTAAGCAGTTTAACTTCATTGATACAATCCCACACCCACTGTGGCTGTACATAGATCCGCCCAGGTACTCTGTGCCCAGCCCTGACGACCTGCGAAGATTGTGTCTCCAGGTCGCCGTTGGATACTTGACCTTCTGGCAGGCTTGCCAACGGGGGGCGATCCACAATCTGATGGGTGATTGTCGGATCGGTTTCATGGTTCGTGAATGCGCCGTCACCCAGCACAGCATCCCAGCCTATTCGCTTACAGCCAAATGCGCGGAGGATGAACTCTAAAGGTTGTCTGGGTGTTTCTCGGGACAGGAAAAAGGTGAAGTCTGCGAATAAAGAACCCGCATCGTTGCTGCTTGCTTGTGGTTGTGGAAGGATATCTGCATCATCTCCTGTTGGCTCGAAAGTATCAATAGTATCATTTGCGTCTTCTACTCGCTCGTCTTGCTCGGGTTCTTCAGCATTATTAGATAGGTTCTCGATTGCGGTAATCTGCTTCTGCACATCTTCGTTAATGGGTAATGGTTCATCAGTATGGCCATTGGCGGGTATCTGTAATTGCTCTGGCTCTTGAATTGCCCTTCCCTCCAGTGTGATTGCTCCCAGCTCTCCCCCTTGCTCGTCGCTCTTGCTGTTGAATCTCGGGGGGTATACCAGGCCAATTGAGGTAAAGAGTCGGAAGTTGACGAATCCCAGGAGCGTAGTGTAGAAGTCCACGAATGTTCCCATAATTCTAAAATCAACGGATGCATCAAGTCTTTGAACGAATTTGTAGGGCACGAGCCACATGATGTCTTGGCCTTGGATCGCAGCTTGGTAATATATTCCCTTGATTGATAGGAACGACTTTCGCAAAGAGTTTGTGGTGATGAGGTAGTGTTCGAATTCGAGGCACAATCTTTGGCAAAGAGCGATAGTCTTAGGAGGGACTGTAGATGTGGACGGGAGATTGGCGAAGAGGAACAAGAGAGTCAGTGCATCGTCCAGGTCTCTCAAGGCATCGGCAAAAGTTGGATATCTCTCCTTCACGATATGATCCAGGGAAAGCTTCGTTGCTCCCTTCTTCTCCAGCCTCTGCGCATCGCCAGCTTCTCCTCTTCCTAGATGCCTAGCGATCTTCTTGCCCAATGCTTTGTGATCTCGAAACTTGGCAAGGAGTGGCTCGTGTAACAGGTATTGGATGTCGCGGGTGTAGTAGAATGTGGTAGACGGCGTCGAGGACTTCGAGACTTTTTTCTTCGATCTAGGCTCTCTAGGATAGATCCCTTTGAATATGCATAATCTTCTGAAGTCTGGTAGTGAAATTTGCAGCTTTCGAACAGCCTGTGTTCTGGATATGTAGTTTTTCGCTGCGCCAGAGGTTCCTAAACGTATCGTCAGTAAATTCCTTCGCCAGCAGAAGTGTCTATATACCTTTCTTCTTAATCTTCCCCATGTTTACGGTCGAAACGTTCGTAGCAGTATAACTGATAGAGTACAAAGACAATTAACATTTAGGTGAACATGAAAAATGTGACCCAAAGTTCGAAGTGCAGGGAAGTTTTACACGGCCTCGGCAAAACCTTCTCCTCCGCTGCGGACTTTCTGGAGCTGTCCTCCTCGCAATGCCATGCGCCAAACAGCTGGGATAATCACAAGCTCCTCAGCATGGTCATCGACCGGCGGAAAGCCATCCTCTTTGCCTCCGCAGCAGCTGTCAGGACGCTCCTTTTCTTTGCTTTCCCTTCCCTTCCAAGCCTTCTGACAGGACGTGTGGAGATATCGACCCCAGTCACCAGCTTTAAACGACGTACCTCTCATCTATTTTTCTATCCAAGCTATTTGCTAATCATTTGGCAGTACAAGAAGGCCTTTTCCTCTACACGCATAATGTCTCCCCATACGATGGGGGTGTCTTCCACCAAGCGCCCTTGCTGCTACCGCTATTCGCATTGATTCCCTCGTCCCCTTTCTCGACATTGACTGCCCTGCTCTACATATCCCTCGATCTTCTTTGCGCGGATGCTCTCATCGGCATCGCAGACTCAGGCGCTTCTAGTAGCTCACGCCTCTTCACGTCGCCAAGGAAGAATATCAAGTGGGATAGTATAGCTGTGGGAGCGGCGTAGGCCAAGGCCAATGGCATCGCCTTTTACATATACTGATGGGCTAATAGATACCTTTTCAACCCCTTCACCATTGCAACCTGCCTTGGCCGACCAACTAGTGTCTTTACAAATTGTGCTATACTACTGGCGGTCTCGAAAGCCGTCACTAACAAGCCTGTGAGCTCAGTGCTGGCGTTGGGCCTCGCATCATACCTCTCTCTATATCCCACGCTATTACTCCCACCCGTCATACTGCTCTGTCACGACCGCCAAACAAGCGACCCGAAAGCGACATCATCCACAGCCACCTCCACAGTCACCTACACATCGATTTTCTCTGCAAGCATAGCATGGTTTTTGTACATGTCCAGCATTTTGACCGGCGGCTCATGGGAGTTTCTGTCTTCGACGTATGGGGTCCATCTGCTTTTGCCAGACTTGACACCGAACGTCGGGCTTTGGTGGTACTTCTTCATTGAGATGTTCGATTCGTTTAGGGAATTCTTCTTAGGGGTATTCTGGCTGCATTTGGGCGGCTATGTAGGAGGCTTGTGCATTCGACTTCGCAAGCAGCCACTATTCATCATCACAACCCTTTTGGGAATCTTCGCCATCTTCAAGCCCTACCCAAGTCTTTCGGATACGTCGTTGTATTTCGCAATGCTCCCCCTTTACAGACACATATTTCCCCGTAAGTATTGCACTCCAAGTCTTTTGCAACGAATGCCGTTCCTAACGCTCAACAGTAATGCGTTACACCTTCTTCACCATGGCCACGATCCTCTACGCGACTCTGCTCGGCCCTGCCTTCTACTACCTATGGATATACGCCGGTTCAGGCAATGCCAACTTCTTCTATGCCATCACTCTAGTCTGGAACCTAGGCCTCTCCGTCATCCTATCTGACTCGCTCTTCGCCGCTCTGAGAGACGAATGGGAGGTGGAGAGGCCCGAGATGAAGGGCAAGGATATCAGACAGATATGACAATCCATCAATCGAAATATCACTCATTGCTCTGCACCTCTCCTCATCCTGCTCTTCGCTTCCGCTGATAAAGGCTCTTCTTGAGTTTCGATCTCTCTTCCTTAAGCGTCACCATCTCCTTCTTGACCGCAAACAGCTCATTCTTAAGCTCCGCATTCTCCGCCATCAGCTCCTCCGGCCCCCTCACCAATGATTTCGAAAGAATAATATAATCCACCTCCCTATCCCTCCCCCCCCTCAACTTCTTCGGCCTCGGCGAAAACTCATCCACCTCATACCCCAAACCCCCATAAAACCTCCTCGCCTCCCCATTCCCCTTAAACACCGTCAACATCGCCTTCCTAACCCCAGCCTCCCTTCCCACCTCCTCCATCTGCCCCATCAAATCCCTCCCCAACCCATTCCCCCGATGCAGCTCCTCAATATGAATCTCGTAGCAATAAATAACCTCAACCCCATCCTCATACGTAAGCATAAACGACAAGAACCCCCCAACAACCCCAGCCCCCACC
>JAABUH010003605.1_pt1 | contig 13136 bp, 11 predicted proteins | sample 5559121 | NCBI WGS metagenome assembly JAABUH01 (sample SAMN10711871, study PRJNA513364) | rock metagenome | isolation source: Antarctica rocks | place: Antarctica: Victoria Land, Battleship Promontory nord | collected 2015-12-28 | reverse complement strand
CCTCCTCCAGGACACACGCTTCAATCCTTGGTTCCAAGACTGTATGGGCGCTATGGACGGTACTTTCATTCCCGTCAATATTGGGCCTGAACACCATCCCCGTTACCGAACTAGGAAGAAGACCCTGGTTACGAACGTCCTGGCATGCTGTACGTTTGATCTCCGCTTCTGCTATGTGCGTGCAGGCTGGGAAGGCTCGGCTACCGATGTTCGTGTGTATCGAGAAGCTTTATCGACCGATCTCAAGATCCCGCACGGTCTGTGCTTCCTGGCGGATGCTGTTTACGTCCCTACAGCTGGTACCTTGAAGCCATATCGAGGAGTTCGCTGTCATCTAAAGGAATGGGGACGCTCGGGACAGAAGTAAGCAAGCAAATCTGCTGAAACCAGACTGACAAGTTTCCCAGACCGAAGGATGCATACGAGCTATTCAACCTTCGGCATTCATCTGCAAGGAACGTCATCGAGCGCATATTCGGCATCATCAAGCTACGGTTCAAGATCCTAGAGCGAGGTTGCAATTTCAACATACAGCTCCAAGCTGCCGTTGTTCTGGCCTTATGCGCTCTGCACAACTCGATCCGCGAGTATGATTCTACCGATCTGGTTGTCTCAGAACCCATACCCAAGCGACTATCGGATATCGAGGGGCCTGCTTGCTCCAGAGTGCTATGTGCAACATGCGGACGATCTCGGCGGTTGACTGCATTGAGAGCACCAATGCATCACAAGGATCAACTGGACAGCACCCCGTTGGAATATGGGGGCTCATCGGCTTTTGGGCAGATGAGAAGCTGACTCGCTGCACTTGTAAGGACGGTGGAAAGATGGCGGTTGCAGAGAGCGGTTAATGTGGGCGCTGAGAATGATGTGAAGAGATCGCGCTTGTTCCTTGCTCGGGCGGCGAGTAATCGTGTTTCGTCAAACATGAAGGAGGTCATACAGAAGAGAGCTTGAGTTTGTATGCGAATGTAAGCGGGTATTCAATTGCTTGCACGGTTGCATGCTCGGATCTGGGAACACTCTCGTGAGAGTTGACTACCTACTCTCATCGCCGTGGCTCAACCTTCTCACCCAACCACTGTGACCCTCAGAATAGGATGTCAGCGGACAGTGCGGCATCCAATCCCGTCCTGACTTGCCCTACCTTCCCTCTAACCAAGTCCCGTCTGTCAAGCTCACCACTGTGGTCATGGAGCAGAAATCTACTTCTCGGCTCCAAGTGTTCGGCTTTGGAGTTGGGAACATACGTCATGTCAATCGTTGAAGATTCAACACGCGGTTGAAACAGCAGGACATGTCATCCCGATGGATCGGAAGATGCCATCTACAGTAGGTGCATCAAGTGTACAAAGCGCTCAAAGACATCAGCTGGACTGCAGGTATTCCGCCGAACCATACTTGACAAGGAGGGCGAACTTGTGAGCCTCTCGACGGGAGATGTGACATGTCTGGAGGTGCCGGGGTGGAAGTCAGGCAGGTGTGAGGTTGTGCCCGAGTTGGCGCGATATAGGCTGAGCTCGGCAGAAGAAATGGAGGGGGTCGACAGATCACTCAAAACGGTACATGAGGGCGATGGCTACGTCGTCTACATGAATGAAGAACGGTCTTCAAATCAACGATAACCGGTCGACGTTTCTAAATACACGACAAGAAAGGTTCCGCACCACGTCGACCGAAGCGCGTAGTTTCCCTCCTCGACAGGCGCTTGGTCTCGTCAGCGAGGTGTTTTTGGCGACGTGAGTGACTCACAAACAGGTCAGGCGAGTGAGGCGGTGGCAGTGGTTGCGGTCGAGCTGGCGCAAGTGGTCGCAGACGCAGTCGAGTTGAGGCACCCGGTCGAACCATCCTCGATGACAATGGGGTTCGAAATGGCGCTAGCGCCATGCATGTCGGTCACCTTGAGGTAGATGGCGGTCGAGCCGGGGAGGTTAACGAACCAAGTGTAGGCGTTTCCCTGCAAGATGCTGCCGAGCTCTTCGATCGGTGCAGCATTGAGGTCATTCCCAGGGAGGACATCGCTGAAATTCGTCGGTGACGAATCAGCCTAGAGCTTCTTGGGGTTCGGTCTAAGATTGCTATTCGCCCTTTCGGAGCTCGACATCACTCACAGTACGAAGGGCTGATCTCCGCCGGACCAGCTAAATGTAGCGTTCTCTGCAGAACCTGCTTTAGCGGGGGTTGAGCAGATCATACGCAGCAGATGTAGGAGGGTAGGAGGTGTGGGCAAGACTGACCACACGCATAGAAGATGGGCTGAGGACGAAGGGATGATCAGCTGAAACCGTGTTTGAACTGATACCTTATGGACTCACGAGCTCGGTGAACATGTACATGGTCTGGGCGGAAGCAGCGCCGAGGAGAGCGAAGGCAGCGAGAATGGCGTTGAATTGCATCTTGTCAGACCGGTAGTTGTAAAAGCGGAGTGTGAGTTGAGAGTAGTATTGGTATCGATTCGGTGGGGGCGTCACTCCGTTGTCCTTCTGATTGAATGATCGGTCATCCGGGCTTGTGCAGCTGTTCCCATTCCTTTCGGACTCGGATTGAGGATATTGCACAGCCCCACGACATACTGTACGAGTACTCGTACTAGTACTCGAGTAGTTTGGGACCGGACCGCTGATGGGATTAGGACTAATCCCGGTGTGGCGTTAGGGAGAGAGAGAGGCGAGGAATCCAATCCCATGTTCATTTCATCTGCTTTCCCTGTCACCAAGCGCATCTCCCTATCTGATCTCTTTGTCTTCCCCAAGACCTCTTCCCCAGTCCACAGCAGTATACACACAGTGGTCTAGCGATAAATTTTCTCCCTTGCTGGTTGAGCTTACATGTCTTCTGAGGTGCGGGCCGCGTCCCCCTCACGAGCTACCTTTCCAGCCTTGCGACAGCGGCCTCGGTATCCTGTGCCCCCCTTCTTGTCCTCCCCCTTTCCATACACCAGGAAACCCCGGGTGCATTTCGTAGGACCAGATACATCGGAGGACATGCATGCTGTCCAGTAATACTCATTCCATTTGCTGACTAATGAGAGGACTTCAGTTGCGGGGGAGGATCCGCTCGAATGACAAGAGATACATGCAAGAAAGCGGGAGTAGCACAGAAGGGGGTTCCGCAGAGGACAAAGTCGACCCACATATATGGCGAAGGCTCCGAAAAGACAGGCTGTCTTTTCGTCAATCTGCCTTTGCCTTGCGGCCATATTTATCTCCCATGTAGTGAACTTTGCAAAAGGGCTACAGTCCCTAATAGTACTCGTACTCGAGTACTGTAGTCAAATTTTCAACCGGCTCGGTCTACGCAGGCTCTGAAAAGACAGGCTGTCTTTTTTCAATCTGTTTTGGTGTTCTTTGCAGTGAGTCTCTCACCTGCATCTCAGGTCATCACACTGAAACGACTCAGAGCCGCCTCGGATCTAATTCCATGCAAGAATCTGTCCTTTTGGAGATGCCAACCATCGCTTTCTTGTTTTTAGTATGGCCGACTACATTATCCGAGGTGTGACAGGCTGGTTGCGACGCTATGGTTGTCTTTCGCAGGGTTTCACAGCGACTGAATGACTCCTTCCCCCTCGACTTTGTGGGGACAATCATGTTGGAGTATTGGTCACACATGCTTTGTCATCATGCGGGCACGGAGATCGAGACCGCAGGAGAGACGTAGTTCGTGCGAGACGTATATTAGACCGTAGCGAGCTGTATGAATGATCAAGAGAGACCTGTACAACGCCTGATAAGCTTCATAACCCAACAATACGCGCCACCTTAGTCAAAAGGAATGACCTTGAGCTTTCGTTCCATCAGTTGCTCAAGTTCTGTCAACCACTCCTTGAAGAACCTCGGTGCATTATTTTGCACGAAGAAAATACTCCCAAATCTACCTTCTACCTCAAACAAACGTCCACAGCACCATCACGGTATCGACCTCCACTGATCAAGTCAACCCCCAAAGGGTCCACAGAGGTTCTGTGTGAATGAGATCGAGAACCCATTTAGCATGAGAGCTGCTGGACGGAAAGGGAAGGTGAACAATCCCCCCCGTGACACAACCCTCGCACGCACATCCTCACTCAAGGGTGGTTCCCCATCCCTTGCGATCGAACTTCCCGTGCCGAACCCGCCAAAGAGCAAACTCATCGAGTCGAAGCCGAGGTGAGCGAGCCATCGATACCAGAGGGGCCACGTTGCCTTGTCCTTGAGGGCGAGATGCCCTGGGTAGATGAGGCATTTGAGGACGGGCTCAATGAACGCAGCGAGAGCTCGGACCATACCATCGAACACACAAAGCCCAGGCTCCCACTGAGATCCCTTCACCACCCAAACTTTGTGCTCGAGATTCGCCCGATGTACCTTGCTGTCATCCTTGAGAACTTTGCAGAGCGAACCCCCGAGCTCGATCCGAGCGCGAAATTTGACCAACCTGGACAATGAGAGGAGGTTGGAAGCCCAACTTCGAACAAAGAGGATTCGAACAAGGACAACTCGCTCGCCCTTGTGTTTGGTCAAGTTGGCAGGCCCAGCTGAGTGGGATGCAAGCGAGGTGCCATCAGCAGTTGCGATGCGAACTTGGGAAGATAGTAGGGTTACTCATTTCTACTTACGATTCTAATTGTAATTTCACCTCATGTGGAAATAGGGATTACCATCGATTGAGACATATGCAGGTGTCGATTGTAATTGTAATCGAAATGGAAAGAATTGAGTCACCCTAGTGATGAGCTTCCAAGCTGAGCCGTACGGGCTAAGGGGAAGGAGGATTGAATTACTGAGATCGAGGATCGAGCTCGTCTCGCCCATCCTCGATAGATTGAAAGGCCACCTTTGGCAGAGGCAGATGGTTTGTTCTCGTTCGGATGTCCGAACGGTACCCCAAGCTCGTTCGGTCGAGCTAGTTGCTCCCAGCGCGTACACTTCTGAAGCTCCCACTGCTTCTTTATTCCGTCATCATCTCCCACTGTTTCAGTGGCTCATTTGATGTTGAGGTGTTCGCATCATTCGCAGATGACGCAGGAGGCTTTGAAGAGCTGAACCTTCCTACTCCCATCTAGCCAGCCTTAAGTTCAGCAATGCCTTCAACACTGTCAATCAAGGGGACATCACCCAGGGTCTTTGCATCTTTTCCCCGGACCTTTATGAACAGGGAAAAGGGCCTATGGATCCCCCACTGCCTTGCTGTCAAGCCTCAATTCACCCCTTGAGACCCTCAATTCACTCCTCGAGACCCCTCACACCATTTGATAAGCGCCAGGGGTATGGCAGGGGGTTCCTTTGGGTTCCCCTCAAGTTCTCCCTTGGAATTTCAAAGCCTTTGGACAATCTCGCCATGTCATGGGGTCATTGCTTGCGGAGCAAAGAATTCGGCCAAGGTCGGACTTGCCTCCTTTCTTTGGCGCAGGTCCTTGTCTTTAGTTATTTGTGCCCTTGCAGATCCAGGTCCAAATGGGGATCTCACCGGGTTCGCTCTCATTGGTGGCTACGCTCGTGATGGCGGGATCGAAGAAATTGTAGCGGCTCGCGGACAGCACATGAAGATAGAAATGCACGGTAATTGAGTGTCTCTTTCCCCCTCTCCGCTTGCTGACCTGCTCTCAGACTCCACCAACGACATCTTCCCCGTTTCCATGAGCCTTGCTACCTCCAAGGATATGTGGATGGCAAAGGACCGTGCAATATCCTACAACATCCTCACCCTTGCAGTGGACGATGCTCCGTTGACTGTTGGCAAAAATTCCTTGTATCCACCGGCATTTGTCAGACAGCTCGACCTCCGCCATAAGACAAGGGAGCTGGAGGGAAATGGTTGAGCCAGGCATTAGTTGTATGTTCAGCTGTTTCAGCTGGTTCACCAGATCAAGAATCTGTGAAAGCCACGTACCATGCAGGTCAGCATGGCCAATTATTGGACGGTAGGTCCGATAGCTAGCTTCCTCGTACCATCTCCTTGGATTGATTCAGATTGTAGGAGTTTCACGTGGATTACACCAACGTCTCAGCATGGATGACAATCTTGCCAGGCCGAAAGGTGGCCTTTGTTTTTAACTACATTGCGTGAGTGCACTGACACATTTTTAGATCTTCTACTTTATTAATCCCAATAAGGCAGACAATCTGAAGAAAGTTTTGGGAATGTAAATCCGTCCTTCAGATGATGTGCTGTACTGATGGGTGTGCAGGGGAAGCTGGTGGAAGGCAGTACTAGCTGGGCGATGTCTGCGAGCTTTCACATGTACGGTTATCTCAAGGCGATACTCTGCGAGTGATATGAAAGCGTTGTCAGTGGACACTTAGGCTGGTAATTCGTTCTCCAGATTGATTCCCTCCGGTGTCAATCACGCTGTCTATACTCCGGAGGGTTCTGTTGTGTATGTCGGGATGATGGTCCATCTGTATGATTTTGCCAAACGTGAGTACTTGTGACTGTGATCGGAGACCTTGTGATCGTCACAAGAAGCAGAGGATTACAGGCAAATGGAGCGACATTCTTACGCCGTTCAGATGCTTCCGCATGGGAGAAGGAACGACGAAAACGGCGACAATCGGGCGTACGACCCCGCTCGGAGGTCGTTACCTGAAGCTGAGCGGGTTTCTCTCGGCTGTCTTCCGCAAGGCGGCCGGGACTTCCGCGTCAGCGAGGCTGAATCTCGGCTGTTCGTCTGCAAGCGGGGCGTGACCCTCATCAGAAAGGTCAGTCAGTGGTATTGTACATATCTGGGTACCGTTCAAAGATCGCACTTGACGAGCCGTAATGCATACGTACTATCCAGAGTTCACGCTCGCATTCCTCTCTGCAGATCAGATTTCTCGTCTCACAGCCTCGTTTCTATAACGATTTGATACACATACTCCCGTGACCCGCCTTGACTAGGTCTCCGGTCAAGCTGAGGCGTACGGCACGAGGCCGACTGCCTTCTGCCTTCTGCGTCTTCTCGGCCAGTTTCGGCGGCCCGTACGGGAACTTGATGTTCCAAGGTTCGTCCTGGAAGTCCTTGATGATTAAGTCTGTGGGATCGTGAGACTGCGTGAGACAGACTGCGTGGGTCAGCGATATCTACGGAAGTCCAAATAAGAGGGGAGCGCAGGTAACAGTATCCCCGCTTGAACGCCTCAACCTTGCGCTCCTTTTGCTCCGGGGTCATATTCGCTTCCGGCATGTAGCAGATGTCCAGGACAATGAGCTGAATTTTGTGGATGCGCGGGAAAGAGACACATACAAATGGCGAACCGCTTCTTCTGCTCCAAGGGTGTCGCGCCGTAATGCACCGTCCTCGAATCCCAAAGCACAAAGTCCCCAAGATCCATCTCGGGCTTAACCCACTCGCATCCTCGCTCTTTGAACCACTTCAGTTCCTCTTCCGTCCATTGGTAGCCGTCCCGCTTCATCCATCCCTCAGCGGGCTACAGCGCGTCATCCGTTGATAAGCGGTGTGAGAGGATGAGTGGCTCTGATCGACCCACCTCGAGGTGCTTGTGCTCCTGGATGTACTGACCGAATAGGTTGGCCGAGCCTCGCATGACCATCAGGCCACCATCGTTCGGGCCATTGGGTAGCTATCCTATGTCAGTCCGGCATGAACGCAAGGCCGACGTACTCACCAGGTTCAGAAGACCCTGAAAACCCGGTACGCACTCTGATCGGACTGAAAGCAGATCAGCGGAGAACCGAGCGGTCTGATGTCCCGCTCACATGAGGCCAAGGCGCCTTCTTGTTCTCTACCTGATTTCGTATCCCTCGAGCCTCTTCGCCATGTTCGCCATGTTCGCCTCTAAAGCCGTGTGATCGGCAACCCCCGCCTAACCATCCCCTATCAGCTCGGTTTCCACCTTTCCATTAGATGAGGGTCTAGCACATTTTCTGCCACAACTCGACCCAAATCCCGGTAGCCGGCCCGTCGAAGTCGGCGCTCTCGAACGCACACGCCATCTCGAACTTTGCGAACGCCGCGAGGTCATTGTCGGAAGGAGTGGGGACTCTGCCTTGGCCGCGGCGTCTGATTTCTTTGATCAGCTGGATTCGCGGCGGGGGAATGAGAGGGTAGACACATTTGCAAATCGCCCTGCTCTCGAATATCTCGATACCGGCCTCCTCGTCGACGAGGTAGGGCATCTGGCCGAAGGGTTGATGGTTTAGGTAGGGCTCTTGCTTCATTCCGGCCCGATCGATCAATTCGACTCGAAGTCGTCTGTCTCTCATTAACGAGGATTGCCAGAGGGATGAGAGGGACACGTTTCCGCACGTTTGTTCGGGACAAGGCCGATCTCGAGAAGACAGCGAATCGTCCTGGACGTGCACTGTGACATGTTCAGCTTATCATTCGGAAGGGGATAGGAGGAAGTTACTTAGACGGAGGGAAGCCGTGGACGACGAGCATTTTGTGAGGAGACGTAAAAGCGTACGAACGGATGTGAAAGACAGTCTTACGGGAAGATAAGTCATGATGAATATGCTAGGATGGACAAAGACTAAATAGCCGCGTCCTGAACGCTACGACATAGGAGACCACAGCCGCCCTCATGACTACTAGGGTTACTCATTTGTACTTACAATTCGAATTGTAATTATAAATTTCACCTCATGTGGAAATAGGGGTTACCATACATATGCAGGTGTCAATATGTAATTGTAATCGAAATGGTTATAATTGAGTAACCCTACTAATGTGGGCGGTAAGCCCGAGTTCGCTTTGCCCGAACGGGCCCGATGGCCGAGACTAATTAATATGTCCAGCATTGATTCTGAGGACTGCAACCCGAACGTCCTCGATGCTCGGGTACGAAGTACTGAACGTTTGTCGTATCATCGTTGACACCCCGGTATCTTGCGTATCCGAGGTCGACGACCGGATTGGTCCATCGTTTGACGGGAGAGGTCAACGTCCGCTATGCGGCTGATACCTCTGGTAGATGCTTTGCGTGTGCAAGGACTGTATTGCTAACGATTACCGCTTGTCCCAGGTCAAAACCGGTTCCGTCGACCCCAAACCCCGTCACGCTTTCAACCCTCCACCACGCCAATTCCACGGGCTTGGCCTGTCCCGGTACCTCAGGCGGTACCGGAGGAGTGACTTTCAATGCCACCGTCGAGCAGGAATTTCTGGCCCCGGCACATGGCGAGGACTGCTTATATGTCAACGTTGTGATACCTCCGGGAGCATCGCTTGATGGCAGTCTACCGGTCTTCGTCGTGTTCCACGGCGGAGGGTGCGTGAGGATCATCTTGGGTCTCGAATCAAGAATCCGCTGGTCACAGTGCTGAATAGTTTCGGTCTACAGATATACCGAAGGTTCCACTTCCGCGCTTTCGTCAGGTGAATGGAAAATCTCCGGTGCTCACACATTTGCCGACGTTCATTATAGACGAAGTACATTCTGACTTATCCCGACGCGCACTTTGTTCTCGTTGATGTCTCCTACCGAACCGGCGCGTTTGGTTTTCTTTCCGGTAGCAAGGTAGGCCAAGATGGTGAATACAATCCCGGTCTTCGTGAGTGGCCTGCCAACATGCTGCTCGTCTGCTAAAAAGCATTCAGTGGACCAGCAAGCGGCCCTTGTATGGGTCCATGACCATATTGCCAAGGTCGGTAGTCCCAGACGCAGATATTTTGTTTGTTTTTTGTAAGCTCACAGTGCTTGCATAGTTCGGAGGCGACCCAGACATGGTTACGATCTACGGAGAATCTGCCGGCGCTGGCTCCGTTGAGATACAAGTAATTGCCACTAACACCCAGCCGCCTCTCTTCCAAGGAGCCATGGCTTCGAGTGGGTTCAGCCCTGCGATTTACGCCTATAATGATTACGTAGTTGAGGTGAGCTCTTGAGGTTGCTGCTTTGTCAACATCCTCTGCTAGGCACTATACGACGGCTTCGTGTCACAAGTCGGCTGCAATCACACGAAGGACACCTTATCGTGCCTCCGCAATGCTTCGTACGACGGTTTGGTCAAAGGAAACTACTCCATCACGTCAACTGCTCTCTCAGGGTGAGGCTCGGCTTTCCATGGATTTCGTGTCACGCTCGCTCACACTCCTGAAGCGACTATGCCATCCAACCTGTTGTCGATGGAAGTTGTGCATCGCTTTGTCCTGGTGTTGGAGTCCCACTGTGTTGACCTTGCTCCACTCGTAGTCATCATCGATCGTCCCTCGATCCTGCTCAAGAACGGGAAAATTAATGGCGACAAAGTTTGGACGTCACACAACCTCAACGAGGTAAGTATACCTCACTGCTATGAGCACGAGGTCTTACTCGCTTACTCCTGCAGGGTGTAATTTATAACGGCCTAGGATTCTACTCTTCTCAAGACATAGGGAGCAACTACACTGCTCAGGCTGATTACATCGCCCCAAAATGGCCCCACTACAACGACAGCTTGATCAAGTTCATCCAGTCTATCTACAACGCTGAAACATTTGGCACTCTACAGAACGCTACCGATCTTCTGTGCGTACCCGTGCTCCGCATTGCTTTGCGTTGTTTTATGCTAAACTAGTACGGCTCCGAAAGATACGGAGAACAGGTCTTCGGCTGCCCCGCTGTTTGGCTGGCCCAAGCCTTCTCCGAGTTTGGCACTGAAGCCCATCTGGTAAAGCTGTCTGCTGCCAACCGGTGATTCTCTAGTTAACAGCGTGATTCAGAGCGTCTTCGGCTACGGGCCCTCAAATCACGGCGCTGAGTTGGTTTTTTGCCCGTATCTCAACCAGCGCCTTTATTGTCTCTGGTGAGATGGAATTTTGAGCCGAGATGCGGAATCTGGTTCTTACTAGTTTCTCTGTAAAGGAGCCGGTGCGCTTTACGACTTCCCAGCACCACTTTTAGTCTCGTGGAACACCAATTTTGTGTCTTTCGCGACATACGATAAGTGGTGTTCTGCTGTTACCCGCGGCGATGGGCTCACGTCGCGATATTGAAAGATATGGTTAACACGACCTCCGCATGGCCCACTTTCAACGAGTCACACATTCAATACCTAAACTTCAACACTACCGACGACATGACCGCTGAAGCCAACTCCATCGTCAGTCTCGACGCTGGCTACATCAATAGATGCGAGTGAGTCCGCTTGACCCGTCAAGTGAAGCTTGGCTAATAGGTTTCGCGCGTGTGTGCGCTTTCCATCCACTTAGTTTCTGGAGATCTATCTCTTGTATCACGCCGCAATGATATCGCTTCCCTGATGATCCCGTTTAAACTCGATGAAACGGCCGGTGACAAGAAAAAGAACCGTTGACATTCTGGTTAATCACAATAATGGGTTTGACATGCTCGTAGACCGAAAAACCGCAGTTCTCACATGGACAGCTCCACACGTTTGAATCGACGCACGCGTATGAAATTCTGCTTGCGAGTGACTAGAGAAGGTATCAACACCCTCGCATCGCTTGACATCTGTCGTTCTCACACGACGACTACTCAGGACTTTGATGCATTATTGGCTGGCCTTTCCGCTTTCATGGCTTCGGAGGTGCGCGTAAGGTCTCGACTACGCATTGGTCTCGGCGCAAGCATCTCTTCGCCCTGTCAGCTCCGATACTCGTCAGATTCTACTGCATCGGAGACGCTCTGCGTGCTTCGCAAAACATGCCTACGATCATTGACAGTTCCCCGGTATGTAATTACCTCGGTCACATCGCAATGATGGACGTGAACTAATAATATGGCATTGCATGATCACTTGCGTCTGAGCTGTGAATTGAGGATCTCAAGGCTCGTAGGGTTGCAAGGAGTTCGCTGTAAGGTAGGGATATCGCGACGGCTCATTCTCTTGACGTTTTTCCGACGCCTTCTCCCCAGCACAACCGGACACGTTCATGCAGGACCTTGATTCTCGGCTGTGGCTACAAAATCAAGGCTGATAGTAATATGCCTGCCCGCTGTTACACAACACCAAGCTGGACAACAACCATAAGAGTAGTGTTCATGAAGTATATTTAACTTATTCACCGCCGCTTCTTTGTCCTCCCGATGTCAGGGACTACGGAACTACGGGACGGGCGGGACTACCCGCACGGGATGAACGGAGTAGCAGGACGGGTTTACGGATATATAGGAGTTACTAGCCAACTATTATCTCTCCCCGTCGAATGAATATTCCTCTGTCACTCATTGATACTTCAGAACGACCGAATCGTACTAGTGTGGTACTGCAAGGCCCCTTGGTAGCGACCAAGGCTTCGAGAACCCCACCGAATACGACATCAGCGTTCTCGATGGCTCTCACCAAGGACGATGCTCCCGAAACTTACTCAATTTCGAGTTGATTGATCCGCACGTAGGTTCCATCTCACTCAATCGTCATATCTGGCTCCATCTTGCTGAAGGTACCTCCATGGCCACAGACCGGCGCGCATCAACCTTTGATTCTTTTCCGTAAAGACGGACGACGGTCTGCTCGGCTTCTGAATTACGACCAGCTCTAACGAGCCACCAGGGAGACTAAGGAAGATGTCCAGTCACTGGTCAGCACTGTAGAACATTCCGAACAAACCCATACTCCGAAGGCTGATTACTTTCCAGTCCAACGGAAGGCAACAGCCATTATAGGTATCACTCTTTTGAACAAATTTATAGCCAGTCTTCCACCTCCTTCCAACTTCAGCCACAAGAAGATTAGGGCAGTAGTGGAGAATGGGAGAGGTGCAAGGAAGATTCAATCCAAATGGACTCATATTTACTACTCAACTCTGAGTCATCTAAAGAGTAACTGTCATAACGCTAAATGGTAACCGGCCAATTTAGGTAATCCTAGGTAGTTCGTAGAGTATCAACCGACTACTCGATAAACAAATCGACGAGGTTCGACGAGGGCCGTGACGTGGATATGGGTTTCGGATCGATAAGGTCACGGGGTGACGGTTCGTGGCAGTGGCCGACAATCACCTGGCACACTCCCTTCTTAGAACCCCATCCTCCCAACCTATCATCAAACACTTCCATTATCCTCTCATCTGCTTCATTGTTTTTTGGTGTCTCAACAAAGATGGCACCTTCTTGACTGTCATGAACGGAATTGTGTAGTTGTATCACCGTCATGCCCCACACCGCCACGCTAAATCCCGTCTAAACGCGCCACTCGTCGAAACACCGCTAAATCCCCGCCGAAACGCCACCCGGTCCTCCAACCATCGTCCATCCCCTTTTGTACTC
>JAABUH010003600.1_pt1 | contig 13162 bp, 4 predicted proteins | sample 5559121 | NCBI WGS metagenome assembly JAABUH01 (sample SAMN10711871, study PRJNA513364) | rock metagenome | isolation source: Antarctica rocks | place: Antarctica: Victoria Land, Battleship Promontory nord | collected 2015-12-28 | reverse complement strand
CACCACCGACAACGGCACTGCTGGCGAGAGCGAGGACACCCGTTCGGGGCAGCGTCCCGCCGCCACCCTGAACAAAGGCCTCGTCCGGCGCATCGTGGTCAAAGCCACCGAGCTGACCGACGCCCCCGCAGCTCAGCGCGCACTGCTCGCTCACCTGCTGGGCACTGCTGATTCGGTTCCGGAGCTGACGGCGGCGGTGTTCACCGCGGGCCGTTCTTTCACCACATCCGCGGTGGATCTGCGTTCCATCGGTGACGCCGACCCCATGGAAGCAGGTGTCGCCGCCCTGTCCTTGCCGAAGCCTCGGTTGAAAGCGGTGTGGGCGCTGCTGGTGGTGTTGCATCAGGTCAAGGGCACCCCACCCACCTCCGAAGCGAAGGCGGCGTTGGCGGTGGCGAAGGCGGTGCACGCCATGCCGAAGGAGTCTCAGTCGGACCTGGACACCGCACTGGCGTTGGCCCGTCGCACATGATCACGGTGGCCGGTAGGGGCTTGGCTAGTAGGGACGATGGGGGGTGGTGCCCGGTGACCCGCTGCCGTTCGTGGCGCCCGGTCGCCGACTCACCGCACCCGTCGGGGCATCTGCCCGGGCATTGCCGCCGGTGTTGGGGTATCTGCCTGCACCCGGTGGCCCCGGGCATGCCGCGGTGCACTGAGTGTGAAGTGGCTTTGGCATCGCACCCGGACGCCGCGGTTCGTTCCGCTCTCGCCGAGGAGCCCAGCGTGTCCATGGAGACGTTGACCTTGTTGGTCACCGACATGGATGCGGTGGTGGCCACCGCGGCGCGGTGGAATCTGGATCACCGGCTGCCGCCGGCGCACAGCGAAGACACCGAAACACACCCCGAGCTCGCCTCCTCCACCGCGGTGGATGCGAGTCCTTGGGCTGGACGGGGAAACCGGTAGTCATGACCAGGAAATCAGCACGAGCGCAGCGCAACACCACGGCAACGGGTCATGAGTGGTGGGCTGATGCGGTCGAAGCTCCCCGTTCGGGGTTGGCCGACGCCAACAAGCTCGGCAAACGGCAGCGGATCTACCGGTACTACGTGTGGGGCAGCATGTTGTTGGTGCCGCTGGCGGTGTTCGCGGTGCTCTCCTCCTACGCCCGCGCCACCCCGGTCGCGCCCGCTCCGCCCGCGTCGCAGAGTGCGGACGCCAGCTCCCCGGGCCGCTCCGCCGCGCAGACCTCGGTGAACGCCTGGCTCGCCAACACGCCGTCGCCACTGCCCGGTGGGTCCGTGCTGTTCTGGGAGGGGTCTCACAAGGTTGCACCGGTCATCCCGCCTGCTTCGCCCACCGGGTCCCCGGCGGTACCGGAGGTCGTCCCCAACGCCCCTTCCATCGAGGTGGACAGCTTCGTTCTGATCACCACGAGCAACAGGATGTACACCGCCGACGTGCAGGTCGCCCTGGACCCGCGGGGTGGCGCGAAGACGATCGCCGGCCCGTCCCTCATCCCCATCGCTCCCGTACTGGGGGACAGCTGGGCGAGCGGGGTGGGTTCCTGGCAGGGACTGAAGTCGGAATCACCCAGCGATGTGGTGACCCAGGCGATCACCGCGTGGTCGCGGGCCTACATCTCCGGTGACTCGGCCCAGATCCGGTTGGCCGTCGGGGACCCCACCCCTGGGCACGCCTACGTTCCGCTGAGCGGGGTGTCCTCGGTGGTTCCGACGGTGACGGGCCAAGCCCAGCCGGGTACCGACCCGAGCAAGGTCATCGCCCGGGTCCAGCTGTCCATCACGTGGGCCGGGCAACCGGCGCCGACGGATCCAGGAGCGGCACGCTCCCAGGACCCGAGTGCCACCTTCGATGTGCTGTTGGACAAGGCGAACACCGCTTCCCCGGTGGTGGTGGCGTGGGGTGGTCCCGGGGAGGGGCCGCGCTTGGCGCCTTATCAGAACGCGGTCGTCGACGGCCCGCGGCAGGTACCCACCACAACCACCGCACCGTCCACCACGACTGCCGCCGCCCCGGCGCCTCCTGCGGTGGTGGCACCGCCCGCGGCCCCTGCAGTTCCAGCCCCTCCCGCGGCCCCGGCACCTCCTCGGTGAGCCGTCGCCGGGGCAGCGGCAAACAGAGGCGAGAACCGCGATGAGCCCCGTCCTTCGGGGTTTCTCGCCTACCGAAGATCGGATTTTGTGATGGCGAAGGACAAGACGACTCGCCCCGACTACCCGACGACCACGATGTCGCGGTTGCCGGACGGGCGCCTGATCGGCACCGACAACTCGGTGTGGGTGGTGCGCGCAGTCCCGATGGCGCCCGTGGTCGACGCCTCCAGCCCGCAGGAGGCGTTGGCCGCGGCAGAACCGATCATCGCGGCCTGCGAGGAGATGGCCGCGATGACCTCGGTTCGCATCGCGCGCCGCTCGACCGCACGCGGGTCCTACCGTCAGATTCATGTGCTGTTGGTGAACATTCCCCGCCGCTACGTGCCACCGGCCGAGCACCCGATCGCCTCCTACCTGGCCGCCTCGTTCCCCAACGTCTCCGTGGACCGGCGTCTGCTGCTGTTCGCGGTGAAGCTGAACGACAAGATCGGCGGCACCGGCGGCCTGCGCCAAGCGGTGGACTCCGTCACCGAAACCCTGGTCTCGGGTACCACACCGCTGTCGGACTACGACAAGGACTTCGCGGCGGTGGACTCCGCCCTGTCCCGCGCAGGTCTCACCACCCCCTCACCGGAGGAGTTCCGGTTGGCGAACTCGTGGTGGAACCACGGCAACTTCCCCGACACCCCCTACCTCGAGCATTCCGATCATCTGCACGTGTTCACCACAGCGGAAGCGGCTCGGGTCGCGTCCGATTCCGGGGCGACCGACTGCGCTAACTGGCCGGTGATCGCCGGGCATCACGCCCTGACCTTCGCCGCGGTGCAGGACTTCGACCTGCCCTACATCTCCCCGTCCAGCTCGGGCGCTTGGTGGGTGTCCCAGCTGCTCGCCGCCGGTGCTGCGGTGGTGTCCATCCGCGCGAAGGTGGAACCGGCGAAGGTCACTCGCGCCGAACTCCGCCGCCGGCGCAAGCAGTACATGGACGACATCAACGAGAGGCTGCAGGAAGGGAAGATGGAGCGCTCCGAGCAGGAGGAGACGCTCCAGCAGATCACCGACATCGAAGCGCTGTACGCCGCCGGCGCCACCCCTTCCCTGGTGGACGCCAGCACCCTGGTGGTGTTCGACGGGAAGGTCGGTGAGGTCAACGACGTCACCGGCCAGTCCAATGTGGTGCTGAACTCCATGCTGACGCGTCAACGCGCAGCCATGTACGAGACCATGCTGTGCAGCCCGCTGCGCGCCAACCCGCACCTGCACGACCTGCCCATCCAAACCGTCGCCTGCTCCGGTCTGCCGTCACTGTCTGTGGTCGGGGACCCCACCGGGGCACTGCTCGGATTCACCGAACGGGACCGCCAACCCGCCTACGTCAGCCCCACCGCAGCAGCCACCGCTGACGGTTTGCCGATGGGACTGGTCGTCGGTCAGACTGGTAGCGGGAAAGCGGTCCAACTTTCAACTACATTGCAAACGCCCTCTGGCACAACAACTATGGGCGAAATCAAGCTCGGCGACGAGGTCATCGGTCGGGACGGGAAACCGTGCCGGGTGCTGCATGTGTCGCCCACGATCGAGCTCCCCGACCTCTACGACATTCACTTCGACGACGGCCAGATCATCAAGGCCGACGCCGACCACCAGTGGGTGGTCTCCACCCACTCCGACCGCAACGCGGTGAAGCACCCGAGCCGCACCGACGCCGTGGGGGTGTACGACCGGGTGCAGCAGGTGGTCGCCGGGTTGAGTGTGCTGGCCGACGCGGCAGCACCGGAGGCGACCTCGACGGTGGGCGAGCTGGGAGTGCTCGTGGCCGCGGCGTTCCCCGACCAACTGTGGGCCACCGGCGACAGCATCCGGGCCATGCTCGAGGCGCTGGACGCCCCGTGGGTGGAGGTGGCACGCACCTACGGTCGGACGTTCACCGCCAAGTCCTTGACCAAAACCGACCCGGTGGTGCTCTACCCGCTGCGGGACCTGCTCGAGGCCAACCTGTCGTCGTGGCGGTCCGTCACCGGACCGAACGCGACCCGGTGGCGTACCCAGCTGGACGCCAAGATCGCGGCGGCGGCGATCGTGCTGGCGGACTGGGATGGGACCGGTGAGCCCGGTGAGGGCACCGCCCCTGACCTGGTCCGGTTGCTCACCGCCGCCGGTTCAGGACCGGTGAAGCCCGGCAGTCTTCGGGAGATCGGGGCCCAGGCCGGAGTCACCCGCCGCAAGGGTCACGCCGTGGTCACCGTCCCGCTGCCCGAAACCGGATCCGGGGTCCGGATGATGAACGGCTACAACACGGCGGTGGCGTTGAAAACACTCGCCGCGCGGCTCACCCACCGCTACCCGTCGCGGCCGATGACCGAGACCGGCGAACGGGTGATGACCACGCTGGAGATGCTGTCCGAAGGCACCCGCATCGGCAAGGCTCAGCGATCTCGATTTGCCGTTCGACTCACCCGGCCGTTCGAGCCCACCATCGCCCCTGAGCTCCCGTTGGACCCCTACGTGCTCGGCGCGTGGCTCGGCGACGGGACGTCCATAAACGGTAGCTTCTCCCAAGGCGCCGTCGAATCCTGCACCGACGAGTTCGGGCTCACCGACCAGGCGCACCTCATCGCCCAGCTCACTGATTTCGTGCCGAGGGTCGGAACCGATGTACGTCAACGGACGGTGGGCACCCGCGGTCTGATGGCTAAGCTCCGGACCGTCGGAGTCCTCGCCAACAAGCACATCCCCACCGTCTACGCCCGGGCGTCCTACGCCCAGCGCCTAGCCCTGCTGCAGGGGCTCATGGACACCGACGGGCACATCGCTCCCGACGGTGGCTGCGAGCTCGCCCTGTGCCGCCACAGCCTCGCTCTCGGGGCACTGGACCTCATCCGGTCCCTGGGCATCAAGGCGGACATGAACTCCGCGCCCGCCATGATCACCGAAGCCGACTCGGAGAACCCCGGGCAGACGCGGAGGAGGGAAACCTCCACCCGCTACCGAATCCTGTTCACCACCACCCAACCGGTGTTCCTGCTGCCCCGCAAAGCACGTCGCATCCCCACCGCGGTGCGGGACACCCAGAACTGGCTCTACATCACCGACGTCGTGCCCACCGAGCCGGCTCCGGCCCGGTGCATTCAGGTGGACTCGTCCGATTCCACCTATCTGGCCGGTGGGTGGATCCCCACCCACAACACGGTGCTGCTGCTGGACCTGGCCGACCAGTTCGCCCGGATCAAAACCGACACCGGGCTCCGGAGCCCGGTGGTCATCATCGACCCGAAGGCCCTGGCACTGGACACCCCGGTGCCCACCCCGGCCGGGTGGTCGACCATCGCCGACATCAACCCCGGCGACCGGGTGTTCGGCCGCGACGGCGCACCGTGCGAGGTGACCGCGGTCAGCCGGCTGTTCACCGACACCGACATGTTCGACGTGGTGTGCAGCGACGGTCAGATGGTGCGGGCCGACGCCCACCACCAGTGGGTGGTCGCCGATGAGGACATCCGCAGCCGCCTCGCCGACCACCACCGTGTCCTCGCGTTGGCTGCGGTCTGCCCGGACACCACTGTCGCCACCCCGGGAGAGCTGCTGGGGACCTTGGCCCGGTATGGGGTGCTGCGGTGGACGTTGCCTGAGCTCGAGGCTGTGTTGGCCCGTGCGGGGGTCGGCTCCGATGGCGGTGTGTTGCCCGCCTCGCTGCTGCTGAAGGCGTGTGCATCCGACCTGGCCGAGCCGGCAGGTGTGCGCACCATGACCACCCGTGAGCTCATCACCACTGGTGTCGCCACCTCCGGTGGCTGCCCGCAGTTCTCGATTCCGGTGGCCCAGTCCTTCGTCATGCCGGTCGCGGTGTTGCCGGAGGATCCGTACGTGGTGGGGAACCGGGTCGACGGTGCGGCGCGCATCCCCGAGGAATACCTGTGGGCGTCGGTGGGTCAACGCCGCTCACTGCTGCGCGGGATCATGGACTGCGCCGGGACCGGGCACGAAGGGGCCGAGCTCGGCGCCATCGCTGCAGCTGCCGGCTCCGCCCGGGCGAGGATGGTCAATGAGTTCATGACCCAGCGTCTCGGGTTGTTCCACCGCTGCGCGGGAGCCCTCATCAGCCGCCACGCCGTCGCACCGGATTTCCGCGGGGACATCGAGCAGATAGTTGCCGAGACGGCACTGGAGATGGTGAGCGAGATGGGCACCTCCACCGCGCTGCGAGGCGACTGGGAGGATCGGCTGTACACCCGCTGCCAGGGCAATGCCCACGCTTTCCTCGACTCGCACGCATCCACCCCCACCACCAGGAACAAGCGAGCCACGCTGTCGAGGGATCAACGCCGGGCGCTGCGGCGCGAGGGCATGGACCCTGTCGGGAACACGGAAAGCGTGGGGTTCTCCGTCACGGTTCCCAGCGGGGCACTGGTCGGTGACATCCTCCTGCTGATCCGTGGGCTCGGGTTCACCGCGGTAACCCCACCGGCAAAAACCTCCGCCGCGACCACCATCGCGTTCTCCGAGCAGGCCCCCTTCATCACCGACATCCGCCCGGTTCCCTCCCAGCCGGCGAAATGCCTGCGGGTGGATTCCCCAGACCACACCTACCTGGTGCACCAGTTCGTGCCCACCCACAACACCGGTTCCGACCACAGTGGCGCGGTGCTGTCCTCCGGTGGGCAGGTGGTGTCCCTGGACGACCTGGCCTCCGCTGACGGGGTGTTCGACCCGATCCGCTTCACCAAACGCGCTGAGGTGGGGGTGGAGTTGGCGTCCTCATTGCTGTTGTCCATCAACCCGTGGGGCACCTACAAGCAGGACTACGAAGCCCCACTGATCCGGTCCCTGTCCTTCGGGGTGGAGCATGGTGGCACCTGCATCGGTGAGGCGCTGACCATTGCGTTGAAGCACAATATCGCTCCGGAGAACATGGTGAAGCAGGTGTTGGACCTCGCCGAGTCGAGTGCCATGTTCGCGGCGTGCGTGGGGGTGAACCCAGGCTCCGACGCACTGTCCATCGCCGAGGGCATCACCCTGATCAAGGTGGGTGATGCCCACCTCGATCTGCCCCAGCCCGGGCAGGTCGCCGAGAGCATCGGCCAGCGCACCGCCATGGCGTTGGTCCGCATGATGGTTTTCGGTACCGCCATGGCCCTCACCGGACGTGAGGGGGTGATCCTGATGGACGAGTTCTGGGTGTTTTTGGGTGCGGGACGTTCCGAGGTGGAACGCCTGGGTCGTCTCGCCCGCTCCCAGGGGGTGCTGCCGATCGGGTTCACCCAGCGGGTCACCGACGCCATCGACGCCGGGTTGACCGGGTACATCTCCCGCGGGTGGATCGGCCCCATCGCTGATGAGAAGGAGGCGATGGCCGCATGTGAGCTGTTCAAGATCGAGCCGACCCGGGAGAGGTTGGCTCGGATCACCGCGAAGGCGTCGATCGGTGGCACGGCCAGCGGGTCTGGTGCCGCACCGAACTGGCGGTCGATGCGGGCGCTGATCGACCCGCTGAGCCGCAAGGTGCTCCGCGGCGCCATTTTCATCTACATCGACCTGGATGGCCGGTCGGTGCCGGTGGAGGTGACTATCCCGGAGGAGCTGATGATCAAGGCGTCCACGAACCCGGAGGACATCCGCCGCCGTGTTCGGGCGGCACGAAAGTTGGAGGAGGACGCCTCGGCGGAGGTGCAACCGCTGTTCGACGAGGCGGCGGAGCCTGTTCGCGGTTGATGCGAGCAGGCCGCACACATACTCACCATGACTCTTCCGCACCAGGTAAAGCAGGCCAGCCAGGACCCGATCGACATGAAGGCGCGTGTCATCTCCCAGGCTGGGGTCGATGGTGTCCTCACCGCCAATCAGGCGCGGTGGGAACTGGCCTGCCTGATCGACAACCATCCGGTGTTCGGTGAGGCCGCCGCGGCATATCTGGCGACGACCAAGAGCTACCGCCAGGAGGTGGACGATCTCGCAGAGCGGTTGCGGATTCTCATTGTCTTGAAGCTGACCGGCACCACCAACGGCGGCTATGACCTGCAACGAACCGCGTCCGGAGAAAGCCTCATCGGCTGGGCCCGCAACTTCTCGATTACCGCGGCGCGCAGCGAGCACCGCAACCAGAACGTCTGGAAGAAGAACCAGGGTTCCCCGTACGGCCGGGAAACCGCCGATGGTGCGAACGTCTGGTCCGCGGAGACCCTCGCGGCGAAAGGCAATCTGGTCGGGGCCAGCCGGGACCCGGTCCAGGAGTCCGGCGGGATACCGGGGGAAAGCGACACCATGGTGGCGGCGTGCGTCGCCAGCGAGGTGGCCGAGGTGCACGTCAACCGGGCGAGGGGTTTGCGGGGCATCTCCCGACTGTGTGAGGACGCGAGAGGTCTCACCGAGTTCTACGGGTTGCCCTGCGTGCAGCGTCCGGACAACCCGGCGGACCGTGAGCGGTTGCGGGAGATGGTGGCATCGGATGGGCACGCTGCGTTCCGTTCCGTCCGGGCACTGCTCGAGGCGATGAGTGCCCCGCACGCAGTGCCCGGAACCAGCGCCACCTGGTCGGACTCCCACCCGAACCTGAACACGTCGCCGGATGAAGGTCTGGTGACCTTGTGGTCCGGGTACTGCAGCACCGACCTCGGACAGTTGACGCAGACCACCCCGGGCGTGGCCCATGTGCTCGCCCTCGCGGCGTTGTCACCGCGGCCCGCACCACTGCAGAAGGTGGTGTCCGCGTTGGTCACCGACATTGAGGGACGTTCGGATGAACCGGGGTGGCGCACGCTCGCGCAGGAAGCGGTGCACGCCTGGGCGAGCGCTCGGGCGGAGATGACCTCCGAGTTCTCCTTCAACCACCCTGCAGCTCCGAAGTCGCCCGAGACGTTGCGCACCGACGCACGGGCCTGGAGGGCTGCGGCCCGGGCTGTGGCGTCGTTCACGGGGGCCCCGCTGGGGGCCAGTGTCCGTCAGGTCGAGTCGGTTCTGATTGCCCGCGCGGACACGATCCAAACGGAGATGGCGATGGAGAAGGCCGGTACCCGGCCCGTGCGGTCCGGACGCCGACACGGACTCGTCACCGCCCCCTGAGCAGGCCGGATTCCGCCCTTGACAGCCGTTGCGGGGGCAGCGGCAAACAAGACAGCACAACCGAAAAAATAGAGGAACGGGCGACCGACCCAACTCCCGTAGGACGACACAGGCTCCCGCACACATAGGGGTTACCGCATCACCGACCCGGCCACGCACCCGTTGAGCGCCGGCGACACCGCAGACGAAAGGTTCTCCCGATGACCACGTTCCTGGATACCCCCATGCCTTTTTCCGGCACCGAGCGGGGCGTCGAGATCAGCCGGATCTACACCACCGAGGGTGTGCACCCCTACGACGAGGTGACCTGGGTACACCGCGACGTGGTGATGACCAACTGGCGCGACGGGACTGTCAACTTCTCCCAGCTCGGTGTGGAGTTCCCGGAAGCCTGGTCGCTGAACGCGGTGAACATCGTCACCAGCAAGTACTTCCGGGGTGCCGCCGGCTCGCCGACCCGTGAGTCCAGCCTGCGTCAACTGCTGGACCGGGTGGTCGACACCTACGCCCGGGCGGGCCTGGAGCACGGTTACTTCGCCAGTGAGGCCGACGCGGGAATCTTCTCCGACGAGCTCACCTGGATGCTGCTGCACCAGGTGTTCAGCTTCAACTCCCCGGTGTGGTTCAACGTCGGTACCGCCTCGAAGGCGCAGGTCAGCGCGTGTTTCATCCTCGCCGTCAACGACACCATGGAGTCCATCCTGAACTGGTACCGGGAGGAAGGACTGATCTTCAAGGGGGGTTCCGGGGCCGGGTTGAACCTCTCCCGGATTCGTTCCTCCAAGGAGCTGCTGTCTTCCGGCGGCACGGCGTCCGGCCCGGTGAGTCTCATGCGTGGCGCGGACGCCTCGGCCGGGACCATCAAGTCGGGCGGGGCAAATCGCAGGGCCGCAAAGATGGTGATTCTCGACGTGGATCACCCCGACATCGCCGAGTTCGTGGGAACGAAGGCGCGTGAGGAGAACAAGATCCGGGCGCTGCGCGACGCCGGCTTCGACATGGACCTCGATGGGGCCGACATCAACAGCGTCCAGTACCAGAACGCCAACAACTCGGTGCGGGTCACCGACGAGTTCATGGCGGCGGTCCAGACCGGAGGCGAGTTCGGGTTGCGGGCCCGCGGCAGTGGCGAGGTCATCGAGACCGTCGACGCCAAAACCCTTTTCCGGTCCATTGCCACCGCGGCGTGGGAATGCGCGGACCCGGGTCTGCAGTACGACGGTACGATCAACGACTGGCACACCTGCCCGGAGTCGGGCCGGATCAGCGCCTCGAACCCGTGTTTCACCGGGGAGACTCTGGTCGCCGTCGCTGATGGTCGTGGTGCGGTTCGCATCGACGAGATCGCTGCGGCCGGGCACGACGTTCCCGTCTATACCACGAACGTCGACGGCGAGATCTCCGTCGGCACCCTGAGCAGGACCCGGGTGACCCGGTTCGACGCCCCCATCGTCACCATCACCCTAGATGACGGTTCTACCCTGCGCGTCACCCCGGACCACCCGATGCAGCGCCGCGACGGAACCTACGTCGAGGCGGCGCAGTTGCTCAGCGGTGAGCAGCTCATGCCGTTCGACTCCGCCGTCGGGTATTACGGCGCACACCCGCGCCGGGCGTCCCGGGCGGGTCAGGGCTGGGAGCTGCAGCACCAGCTCGTCGCCGGCCGCAGAAGGAGTTCCGGCAGCGACGGTCTGCACGTGCACCACCTGGACGGGGACAGCCTCAACGACGCCGCCACCAACCTGGTGCTGCTGCCCAAGGCGGAACACCACCAGCTGCACGCATCAGGTACACACCCGCTCGCCACGGACGGGACCCGGGCCAATCGGGCCGCCCGGATCGACAAGCTCCGTGTCACCGTGACCGGGGCCGGGAACCCGAACCACAGTCACGGTCTCTTCGATGGCCAAGGCGTCACCACGACCCGCCCCTGCCCACAGTGTGGGGTGGACTTCACGTCCATCGCGCGGCAGTTCACGTGCTCCCTGGTGTGCCGTGACGCGTGGCACGCCGAGCACCCACGCGAGCAGATCATCGCCTGCTCGGAGTGCGGGGACCCGTTCATCGCGGGCAGTGCGGCCGGCCTGTACTGCGCCGTGTCGTGCCAGGTGCAGGCGCGGGAGCGCCGTCGCCCGGTGTTCACCCGCGAGTGCCCCACCTGCCACGGTCATTTCGACACCACGAACGCCGGTGTGCGGTTCTGCTCCAAGAGTTGCGCCTCCACCACCGGCTGGGACCAGCGTGGCCGGGTGTGCCCGTCCTGGACGCCGTGCGAGTTCTGTGGGTGCGGCTTCGCGCCGGTGCGCGCTGAGCAGCGGTACTGCGACTCGACGTGTGCGGCACGCCACGGGGTCCAGAAGAAGGTGGCGGCACCGTTCGCCCACAACCACCGCGTCGTGTCTGTGGTGGCGGACGGGCGCGAAGACGTCTACGACGGGGAGGTCCCTGGGTCGCACAACTTCGCTGTGGTCACCAGCATGAGCGGTGACGACCCGCGGACCGCCATCCTGTCGGGTGTCTTCGCGCGTCAATGTTCGGAGTACCTGCATTTGGATAACAGCAGCTGCAATTTGGCGTCGCTGAACCTGATGAAGTTCCTCACCGACGACGGCGGCTTCGATGCCGTGCGGTTCGGCAAGGCGGTCGATCTGATCATCACGGCGATGGACATTTCCATCTGCTTCGCCGACTTCCCGACCGAGCCGATCGGGGACACCACCCGCCGTTTCCGCCAGCTCGGCATCGGCTACGCCAACCTGGGCGCTCTGCTGATGGCCACCGGACACGCCTATGACTCCGACGGCGGCCGCGCGTTGGCCGCGTCCATCACCTCGCTGATGACGGGTACTGCCTACAAGCGCTCCGCCGAGCTGGCCGGCGTCGTCGGGCCCTACGAGGGTTACTCCCGTAACGCCGACGCCCACAGCCGTGTCATGCGCAAGCACGCCGCCGCCAACGACCTGGTGGTCACGCTGCACACCACCGACACCGCGGTGCACGAGGCGGCGACGACGGCCTGGCAGGAGTGCCTGGAGATCGGTGAGCGCAACGGCTGGCGCAACTCCCAGGCCAGCGTGCTCGCCCCCACCGGGACCATCGGTTTCATGATGGACTGCGACACCACCGGGATCGAGCCGGACTTCTCACTGGTCAAGTTCAAGAAGCTGGTCGGCGGCGGGTCCATGCAGATTGTCAACCAGACGGTGCCCCGCGCGCTTGCCTCGTTGGGGTATGACCCGGCGCAGGTCACCGCGATCGTCGCCCACATCGCCACGAAAGGTCACGTCGTGGATGCCCCGGGGCTGGACCCCGAGCATTACGCGGTGTTCGACTGCGCGATGGGGGAGCGCCCGATCGCGGCGATGGGGCATGTCCGGATGATGGCGGCGGCACAGCCGTTCCTGTCCGGCGGCATCTCCAAGACGGTGAACATGTCGGAGACGGCGACCGTCGAAGAGGTCGAGGGCATCTACTTCGACGCCTGGAAGCTGGGCATCAAAGCGCTGGCGATCTACCGGGATAACTGCAAGGTCGGGCAACCGCTGTCGTCGGGGTCGCAGGGATCGGCGAGTTCGAACAAGACGGTGGTCGCCGAGGTAGCTGCCCCGGCCCCGGTGTCGACCCCGACCCGCACCCGGCTGCCCCGTGCTCGCAGCGGGCAGACGGTGTCCTTCGCCGTGGGTGGGGCCAAGGGGTATGTCACCTCGGGCTGCTACCCCAACGCTGACCTGGGCGAGATGTTCGTCAAGATGAGCAAGCAGGGTTCCACGCTGGCGGGGGTGATGGACGCGTTTTCCATCGCCGTCTCCATCGCCTTGCAGTACGGGGTGCCGTTGGAGACCTATGTGGCGAAGTTCGTGAACATGCGCTTCGAACCGTCCGGGATGACTGACGACCCGGATGTGCGCATCGCGACTTCGGTGGTCGACTACCTGTTCCGCCGGCTCGCCCTGGATAACCTGCCCCAGAGCAAGCGCGCCGACCTGGGCATTTTCTCCGTCGCGGAGCGGGAGGCCCAGGTCGAGGCCACCGACTACAGCAACAGCCGC
>JAABUH010003598.1_pt1 | contig 13164 bp, 11 predicted proteins | sample 5559121 | NCBI WGS metagenome assembly JAABUH01 (sample SAMN10711871, study PRJNA513364) | rock metagenome | isolation source: Antarctica rocks | place: Antarctica: Victoria Land, Battleship Promontory nord | collected 2015-12-28 | reverse complement strand
GCTACCTGCAGGCTCCCGCCTTCCCAGAGCGCAAGCCGCGCGTCACGCGACGCGGCCATCTGCTTGATCCGTACAAGCCCTACCTGCTGCGGCGGTGGTCCGAGGGCTGCCGCAACGGACTGCGCCTGTTCCGCGAGATCCAAACCCAGGGGTATGCGAGTTCGCGCGCGAACGTCGCGCGGTTCGTCGCCCACCTGCGCCGTAGTGACCCCATCCCGTCGTCGCCCGCCCGCCCGCACCCACGGCGTGTCATCATGCCGCGCGTGCGTCCACCGACACCGCGCGAGCTTGCCGCGCTGGTCCTCCGGCGCCCCGACGACCTCACGGCCACGCAGCGCACCGTCCTGGAACGTGTCCGCGCCACCGACGACGAGTTAGCCCGCGCTGACGCCTTGGGTCAGGGCTTCATGCGCCTGCTGCGGGAGCGGCGCGGGGCCGAGTTCGACGCGTGGATCGCGGAGGTGCAGTGCGGCGCGGTTCCCGAGGTACAGGCCTTCGCTGACGGCCTCGCAACGGACAGGGCGGCCGTCGTGGCGGGGCTGACGCTGCCGTGGAGCACGGGACCGGCGGAGGGACAGATTACGAAGTTAAAATTGATCAAGCGGCAAGCCTACGGCCGGGCGGGGGTCGCGTTCCTCCGCCAGCGCATGCTCTACGCGGCGTGAGCGGCGCACCCGCTATACGGGCACAAAGCGGAGATGACCAGGAGGAAACGATCATGCCTACAAGGAAGTCGGGACGAGGACGCACGGGTGGCCCGGCGGAGCCCCCTCTGCCCGACCGACGGCTCATGGAGCAGCAGATGTCGGCCATCACGCGGCTGCTTGCCGCGCGCGAGTTCGCGTCGATCGAGGAGGCCAATGCCTACCTGCGCGAGGCCCTCGTTGAGGGAACCTTGCCGACGCCCGCGCCCACCACGCCAGTGGAGGAGGCCCAGGAGGTCATCTACCAGGCGCTAGAGGCAACGGGCAAGCGGTGCCTGGACCTGGCGCGCAAAGCCTTGACCATCTCGCCGGACTGCGCCGATGCCTATGGGCTCCTGGCCGAGGCGGCGACCACGCCCGTGGAGGCGCGCCGTCTGTACGAGCAGGGCGTCCAGGCCGGCGAGCGCGCTTTGGGACCCGAGGCCTTTACCGCGGACAGCGGGCATTTCTGGGGCATCGTGGAAACGCGGCCGTACATGCGCGCCCGGCAGGGCTTGGCCGAGGTGTTGTGGCATCTGGGGGAGCGCGAGGCGGCCATCGCGCACCTCCAGGACATGCTGCGGCTCAACCCCGGCGACAATCAGGGCCTGCGCTACACCCTGGCCGGGTGGCTCCTCGCGGTGGGGGACGACGCGGCGCTCGCGCGGCTCTTGGCTGCTTACCCGGACGACGCGGGCGCCCACTGGGCCTACACGCGGGCGCTCCTGACGTTTCGCCGCCAGGGACCTGGTGCGGCGGCCGACCGGGCGTTGCGGCAAGCGTTGCGGGCCAATCCCCATGTCCCCGCGTATCTGCTGGGAGCCAAGCCGTTTCCGGCGCAGCCGCCGGACCACTATGGCATCGGCGATGACAACGAGGCGGTGATCTACCTGGCGGAAGCAGCGGAAGGCTGGCTGGAGACGCCTGAGGCGCCGGAGTGGCTGGCCGCCGCCCTCAAACGCTTGCGTCCATCCTCGTCGCCCCCCAAGCCGCGCCGACCGCGCCGCACGTAGCAGCGCCCTCCTCTCCCGCGTCCCGCATCATCAAGAGTGGCGCAGAGCCCGGCTTTCTTACTGTGACAAATCTGCGTGAGCATGGAGAAAGTGGTCTCAATGAGCATGCGGTCATTCCAGGTCCCGCGCGCGCAGACCTTCATGTTGGACGGGTTGCCCTCCTTGCGCCCGAACGTCGTATCGGCGAAGACGACCATGCGCGCGGCGCAGCGGGTGACGAGCGGGTGGAAAGTGCTGTCGTGGGCGTTAACGGTGTCCGCGCCCCAGGCGCACACCAAGCCCCACTTGTTGAGGACCACGCCGAGCTTGCCGCCGACGATCCAGCGGTGGGTGGAGACGCCCTTGCGCCCAATGCGTGTGAGGCGGCGGCAAGCTCGGCGTGGTCGGGCTGGGTCAGCGCCACGGCGAGGATGGTCGGCTCCGCCAGGAAGCGCGCGGCCCAATCCTGGTGCGTGGCGAACAGGCGGAACAGGCGCGTGCGCGCGGCCAGCCGCGGGAACAGCGGACGGTAGTCCCGCGTCAGCCAGCGGTAGAAGGCCCGCTCACCGCCCCCTTTGAGCACGAACAGCAGCGACAACGTCACCACCTCACTCGGACACAAGTGCGCCTGTGGGTGTTTTGGGATGTCTTTCATGACCTCATCCACACGGCAAAACAGATCGGTGATAAAATCGACGGTGGTCATGGGGCGCTCCTCTCTTTTGGTGTCATGACCCCATCAGAATCGAGGACGCCCTCATGTCCCTGTCAACTAGTGGGTCACGCCGCATTTAAAGCGGGAATTGCCGCGAGTGTCTGTCGCCCTCAACAACCTGCGACATCACACTCCCGGGTTCGCTACGAAGACGCTTTCTGGCCGTCGCCAAAACCCGTTCTATTTGCGGCGTGACCCACTAGTGGGTCACGCTACAAATAGATGGGAATGCTCGCCCTGGCTAGACGAGTGCAAGGCCGTTCTCGCCAATATCTACTTAAATGGGGCGTGACCCACTAGTGGGTCACGCTGCATTTAAGTGGAATTGGGCGGCGACAGCGGCAGACCCGCCAAGGCGGCGTGCCCGCGCGCGGCGGCGGCGCTCCCGTCGTTTGCCATCCCACACGAAAGGGGTCGGCTCCTCGTTCCAGCCCGTCGCCGTCTCCTCCAACCAGGCGATGAGGTCGGCGGGCGTCGTGGGTTCCTGCCCCGCGAGGGCGCGCCGGACGATGATGCGCTGGATTGACTCGGCCAGGTTGAGCCAGGACCCCGACAGGGGCGTATATAAGGGAAGGACCCCGTGGCGTGCGAGCCAGCGCATCAGGTCGGCGCTCGTGTGGCCGGCCAGGTTGTCCCAGATCAGGATCAGCCGCAGCGGCGGGAGGGGTGCGCCATCAAGCCAACTTACCCACCGCTCCCAGTGGCGCCGCAGGGGATGGTCCGCAGGCAGGGGCGGCGGCGGAGACGAGGGGAGCGCGGCCAGGATGGCGGCCAGTTCCGCCTGGAGCCAAGGGTGCAGCACCACGTTAGGGGCGCTCGTCACGCCTTTGACCCGCACCGTGCCCGTCGCGGGATGGAAGAGGGTGAGCAACGTGGCCGTCCCGCCCCGGATGTACGCGTGGGGCTGGCACGCCGGCCGCCCTTCCGGCTCCCAACTCGCCCCCTCCTGCGGGATCGCCTGGTAGGGACCGGCCTCATCTTGACACCACACCGGCACGCCGCCCTCCTCTCCCAGCCGATAGGCCAGGTCGATTAGGCTTTTTTTCCTCCGTCCGCGGGTCGATGACCCGGACGGGACCGTCCTTGCGCTGACGCACGGCGGTCCCGGTCGGGCACCACGTCCGCGTGCGCTGGTACGAACTGCCCGCGTCGTGCAGCACCCGGCGGATCGTCGTCGCCCCGACCCGTGGCAACCCGTCTCGCCGCAGCCGCCGTTGTAGCGTCGAGAGCGACCATGTCGCCGTCTGATCCTCGCGCCGACGCGGCTCCTGCTGCGCCACGGCCACGATCCGCGCCCGCGCGTCCGTGCCGTCGGTCACGCGCCGCCCCCGCCCCGCCGCGATCCGCAGCGCCCCCAGCCCCCGCCGGTTGAAGCGTCCGACCAGGTTTGCCACCGTCGTCACGCTCCCGAAGCCGGCGTCCCGCGCCGCCTGCGCGAAGGTGTGCCCCTGCGCCACCGCCTGGAGCGCGCGCGCCCGGCGCGCCGTATCCACCCGCTCGCTGCTGGCCTTGTTGACCGCCGCTAACGCCTGGTACTCCTCTGGCGTAAGCGGGCGCAACGGCTCTTTCTGTGCTCGTGCCATAGCTATCTTTGCTGCCCTCCTCCCCCCAGTCTCTCAGATCGACTCCTTCAATTCTAGTTGTTTGCGGCGTGACCCACTAGTGGTAGGTCCATCGTGAGCGCCCTGGGTAGGCACAAGACCCGCCCCTACATCTCGCCACTCGCCACTCAGTTGTCGCGGCGGACGTCCCGCCAGCACGTCGCCGACGGCGCGCGCGATGGCCGTGATGTAGGAGCCGCGGCCGGGGATGAGATCACGCGGCGTGACGGTGATTGGGCGTATCGCCACGTTCGGCCCGACCACCAGGCTCACGGCCTCGGCCGACGGAATGTCGTCGAGTTCAGACTCGGGCTCGATCTCCTCGGCGTGCAGCCAGGCGGCGTCCGCGGCGTCGAGCAGGACGAGCGCGTCGAGTTCGACAGGGTCCGGCCGGTAGGCGGTGAGCGGCAGGTCACGGCGCAGCAGGTAGATGTCTTGTAGCTCGCGGTCGTCGATGCCCGATCCGCGGCTCTCCATGCGGCGTACGCCGAGGGGAATCAATTCGTCTGGCGTGAGCGTCAGACCCAATTCCTCGCGCGCCTCACGTCGCACGCCTTCCTCCACGCTCTCGCCGGCATGGTAGTGCCCACCGACCGAGGCGTCGAGCCGGCCCGGCCAGGTATCTTTATCCGAGGCGCGGCGCTGGAACAGCAGCCGGTGGTCGGACGTGAAGATCCAGACGTGCGCGCTGCGGTGCCAGTCGCCATCGCGGTGTACCTCGTCGCGCGGCTTGGTCCGGCCGAGCGGCCGCCCCGTCGGGTCGTAGAGGTCAAAGAGTTCGGGCATCTCGGTCATATGGCTTAAGAATATCACCCCTGCACCCAAGTGGCGTACGATTATAGCCATCATAGCCACCGCATGATCGCGCCTGCTATCATGTTGCCAAGCAGACATAGCGCTTCGGCGCGACGACGCCTGTTGTGGTAGGGTGCCTCAGGTCTGTCTTGATAATGGTAACGCCATGAGCGAAAATATCACGGGTTGGGGCGATAGGGGCGATAAGGGTAGCGACGACGTGGACGACGGCTCGGAGCGCGCGGCCGAACGTCTGCGTACGCTGTACGCCGCCATCGCCTGCGGCGTCATCGTGCTTGACATGACGCGCGAGGTCGTCGACGCCAACGCGGCCGCGCAACAGATCGTGGGCCTGGGCATGGAGGAGATGCGCGGCCATCGTCTGCGCGATTTCATGCTGCGGCTGACGCGCGAGGACGGCTCGGACTTACCCGAGGAGGAGCGCTACTCGCTCCGCGTCCTGCGGACAGGGCAACCCCAGCGCGACATCGTCGTGGGTATGACACGCCCCGACGGGCAGCGGCGTTGGCTGCGCATGGACTACGCGCCTGTATCCACCGACAGCGGGATTGGGCGCATCGTCGTTAGCTTCATTGACATAACGGCGCGTAAGACAATCGAGGAGGCGCTGCGGGTGAGCGAGGAGTATTTCCGCGCGCTCTCCGAGCACTCCTCCGATCTCGTCGCTATCCTCGATGCTGACGGCGTCTACCGCTACGCCAGCTCGTCGCACCAGCGTATCCTGGGCTATGCGCCTGAGCAACTGCGTGGGCGCAACGCGCTTGAGCTTATCGACCCCGACGATCTGTCGCGCGTGCGGGCCGTGTTGGCGGAACTCGTGCGTGATGGCGGCGTGGGCCCAATGGTCGAGGCGCGCGTCCGCCACGCCGATGGCTCATGGCGCGCGATTGAAATGCGGGGCAACAGCCGCCTGGACGACCCAATCGTGCGTGGAGTCATCGTCAATGGGCGCGATAATACGGCGCGGAAGGCGGCGGAGGAGGCGCTGCGCTATGCCGCGCTACACGACGCCCTGACCGGTCTGTCCAACCGGACGCTATTGCAGGACCGCCTCGATCAGGCGATCAACGCGGCGCGGCGCGATGGGCGGACCCTGGCCTTCCTGCTGCTCGACCTCGACCGCTTCAAAGCGGTCAACGACTCATTCGGCCACTACCATGGCGACCTGCTGTTGCGGCAGGTTGGGCCGCGCCTGCGGGACGCCCTGCGCGCGTCCGATACAGTCGCGCGCCTGGGTGGCGACGAGTTTGCCGCGCTCTTGCCCGCGACCGATGAAGCCGGCGCGGTGGCCACAGCGCGCGAAATTCTGGCCGCGCTCGACGCGCCATTCGCGGTAGAAGGCGAGCAGTTCCACGTCGGAGCCAGCGTCGGTATTGCCCTGTATCCAGAGCACGGCGATGACGCCCCGACCTTGCTGCGCCGGGCCGACATCGCCATGTACCTAGCCAAGCGCGGGCGGCGCGGCTACGCCATGTATGCCCCTGAGCAGGACGAGCATAGTCCCAGACGGCTCGCCCTCATCGCGGCGCTGCGCGCGGGTATTCCGCGTCACGAGTTGACGCTGCACTATCAACCCAAGATCGCGCTGCACGCTTGGGATGGGGCGCGGCAGGGCGCGGCGTATACGATGGAAGCGCTGGTACGCTGGCGCCACCCGGAAGGCAATCTCCTCTATCCCGATCAATTTATCCCTTTGGCCGAGCAGACGGGCCTCATCGCGCCGCTGACACAGTGGGTGCTTGAGGCCGCGCTGCGCCAGTGCCGGGAGTGGCGGCGCGCCGGCCGCGCGCTCGGCGTAGAGGTCAACCTCTCTATGTGGAACCTGCACGACGCAGGGCTCTTCGAGACGGTCACGGGGCTGCTGGCCCGGTACGACGTGCCGCCTGAGGCGTTGCGGCTGGAAATGACGGAGACGACCCTTATGTCCGACGCGCCGCGCGCCCTCACCGTGCTGACCCAGCTGCATGCGCACGGCGTACGCTTCGCCATCGACGACTTTGGCACGGGCTATTCCTCGCTCGCGTACCTCAAGCGCTTGCCGGTCGACGAGGTCAAGATCGACCGCTCGTTCGTGCGGAACATGGCGCGCGACGAGGTCGACGCGGCGATCGTACGCTCGACAGTCGGGCTCGGCCACAGCCTGGGGCTGAGTGTTATAGCCGAGGGCGTTGAGACTAAAGACGTCCACGACGCCCTCGTGGCGATGGGCTGCGACGCCGCGCAAGGCTACTACCTTAGCCGCCCGCTCCCCGCCGCCGACCTGGAGCAGTGGCTCACGACCTCCGGCTACGCTTAGGCGGTGATGGCCGGCATGTGCCGCCCGCTCCGCTATGCACATGATCTATCAGTCGCCCAGGCATGGATGCGCGGTTGTTCGTGACCAGGATGAAGCCGGTGTCTTGGCGCCAGCGGAGGATATCATGGTCCAGAGTACCGCGTGGTGGCGCGTCGGGGTCTCCGCCCAGCCAGATGGTGAGATCGGGCTGCTGTCGCAGGATCTGTGTCTTGTAGAGCGGGTCGACATGCTCATCCACTAGATAACGGACAGACATCAGCTAATAGGTAGCGGACAGACGTCAGTGTCCTTTTGCGCCGCGCGCTGCTTTTGCAGCTGACGTACCCGCAGCACAAGGGGAGAAGGATGCCCTTGCTCGGCGTCGGTGATGGTCCCCTCATCCTGACGGTCAAACAGGAGCGCGCCATGGCGCGCTCCTCGGAGTGGCCGAGGAACGGTCTGCCCTCGTCGTCATACGCGTCCCCGACGGCCCTGACGCCGAAAAGGTCGTCGAGACCAATCTCCAGGATCTTGGACACCGCGCCAGCCCTTGCCGACGCTGTACGTGGCGCCGCCCAGGCGCCCGTCCCACGCCAGGTTCTGCTACACGATGGCCCCGTTCTGCACGAAACTCCACAGGTAGCCGTGCGCCCCGCTCACAGGCTGCACCTGGAAGAGCATGCTGCCGGTCAGCGGGAACGTTTGCCCGCTCGATGGGAACACGAACATCGGACCCGCCTGCGCCCGCGCGGCGAGGGGCGCGCCAACTTTGCGCGCCAGGGCTCGTGAATTATCGCTGAAAGAGGGGATGAACTCGGCGCGATGGTACGATCAGGTGTCACCCACACATCGTCTACCGCAGGAGTTCATCCCTATGCAGTCTACCGTTGTGCTCGCCCTCCTTGATGCCCACACCGCCGCCACGCCGGAAGGCGCCTCGCCCGAAGCCGCCCTGTCCACGTTGCCCGCCGTCTTTGCGTCCGTCCCCGACCCGCGCTCACGTCACGGCCAACGCTACGACCTGCCCTTCCTGCTGACGTGTCTGGTGGCCGCGTTGCTCTGCGGCTGCGACTCACTCGACGCCGTGGGGCAATGGACGCACGACCGGCGCACGCTCCTGAAACGCCATTTCGGGCCGCGGCGGCACCTCACGCCGACGGGCTCGCTCTACCGGCGGTTGCTGCCGCGTCTCTCGGCGGCGCACCTGGAAGCGGCCCTGGCGGCGTGGGTGCGCCAGACGCGCCCGCTGCGCGACCGTGAGCCCGTCGCCTTCGACGGCAAGGTTGTCCGCGGGGCGGTGACGCTCACCCAGCCCGCCCCGCCCCTGCTCTCGGTCTCCACCCACACGACGGGAGAGACGCTGCTGCAGGTACGGGTGGACGACAAGACCAACGAGATCCCCGTCGCCCAGGCGGTGTTGCCGCACCTGCCCCTGCGCGGGCGCGTCGTCACCGCCGACGCTCTGCACACGCAGACCGCGACGGCCCAGGTCATCCTCGACCAGCACGCCGATTATGTGCGCGTGGTCAAGGACAATCAGCCCCGCCTGCACGCCGAACTGATCGCCTATTTTGCCGACCCGCACGCCACGGCCTGCTCCGCCACGACGACCGACCGCTGCCACGGTCGCACCGAAACGCGCACGCTGCACACCACGACGCGCCTGTGCCCCTACCTGACGCAGTATTTCCCCTTCCCCCGCCTCGGACAGGTCGCCCGCCTGGTGCGCACCGTCCGCGAGAAAGGCCAGACCCGCACCGAAACGGCCTACCTCATGACCCGCCTGACGCCCCGCCGCGCCGACGCTGCCCGCCTGCTGGCCCTGGTCCGCGGCCACTGGAGCGTGGAGGTCCGTCACCGCATCCGCGACGTCACCTTCGGCGAGGATCATTCGCGCCTGCGCGGCGGGGAAGCCCCTCACATCATGGCTGCCCTGCGCAACCTCGCCCTCACGCTCATCCGTCGCACGGGCCACACCGCCATTGCGGCGTACCGCCGACACCTCTCCACCCACCCCGCCAAAGCTCTCCGTCTCCTACGTCCCAAGCTGCACTCTCGCCGATAATTCACGAGCCCTGTCACGTTCGCGACGGCGCTTGCCACAGCCGTAGAAAACGTCTTTCTGCTCGATGAGCGGTCGCGCCGTATCGACGATTTGGACGCCAATCTCCATCGACGCGTGCATGAGTTGACGCAAGCGCAGACGGAACTCGGTCGTCGGGTGGGGGAGTTAGAATGGCTGCGGGATATTAGCCAGCGCGTCAACGCGGCGGATTCTCTGGACACCGTGCTCGATGTCGTCTATGACGGTATCCGCGACGGGCTGGGTTACGACCGTGTCGGCATCCATTTGCTCGACCGGGCGCGTGGGGTGTACGAAGAATGTCGTGGGACGGACGCGCAGGGACGCAAGTTCCACCCAGAAAATCGGCCGCTACTACCGCTGACGGAGGATAGCCCTATCTGGCAGGTTCCCGACCTGGCCGCCCTCTTGCGCGGCGCGGAGTACTATTACCTCGCCGACGCCGTGGCCGAGACACCCCCCGCGCAACGGTATCTGCTCGACGGCAGCCCGTCGCAGAACCTCGTCGTGCCGCTGCGCACGGCGGACACGCTAACGGGCGTCATTTCCGTCGACAATCTCCTCAGCGGCCGGCCCATTCACCCTGACGACGCCGGCCCCCTCTGCGCGCTGGCCAACCACGTTGGGACGGCGATTGAGAATGCACGGCTGCACGAACATGAACGGACTGAGCGCGCACGGTTGGAGATCATGGCGATGACCGACGCTCTCACCGGATTGCCCAACCGCCGCCTGTTCTTCGACCGCCTGGACCAGGCCCTCCGCATCGCGCAGCGTGACCATAGCCATATCGCTCTGCTCCTGATAGATCTGGTCGCTTCAAGGACATCAACGATACACTGGGCCATCACACAGGGGATCTCCTCTTGCAAGAAGTTGGCGCGCGCCTCCAAAGCACGGTCCGGCAATCGGATACGGTGGCCCGCCTGGGCGGCGATGAATTCGCCGCGATCCTCCCTGCGACTGGCCCGACTGGGGCGCGGCGTACCGTGCGCGCGCTCTTGGCCCGCCTTCAAGAGGCGATGACGCTTGATGGGTGTGACGTGACCATCGACGCGAGCATCGGCATCGCCGTCTATCCGGATCATGGAATCGACATGCCGACCCTACTACGCCACGCGGACGCCGCGATGTATAGCGTCAAACATAGCCGTAGCGGCCACGCCCCCGTCCAAACATCTTTATCTTAGTCGCTGAACGGCGCCGTCATCCGCATCGGGCGATACATCCCCTCTTGCGCGGCGAGGAGCAAGGTATCGCGGATGGGATAGCCGTATAGGGTACAGGAGTCCAACACGACGCTGAAGGAGGAACCAAAGGAGGACATAGGTGTTTAGTCGTAGTCCCCAAGATCTTCACCTAGCGCGATCAGCCTGTTAAGGAACGCCCTGCGCTCCGTATCGCGGCAATGCTTGTAAGACATCACGTCGCTGAAGCGCACGCGTCGATGCTTCCCCGGCCGAGTGTAGGGGATAGTCCCTTCATCCAGGAGTTTGATCAAGAACGGACGCGACACATTCAATAAGTCGGCCGCCTGCTGCGTCGTCAGTTCTTTGTGGAGCGGGATGAGCCCAATAGCCACGCCCTGGGCCATTAAGGGCACTATACGTCGAAGCGCCTCATAAATCGGCTCCGGGATGTCCATTTTCTCGCCACTCGGGGCGATGAGTTGGGCAGGTCGGAGCGCACTATCCTGACGTGGCGCGCTGTTCTCGTGTAAAAACTGCTCCAAATCCTTGATCAAGTCAACATCCTGCTCAGCCGGCACGACCGGCTCACGGTCTACACGTTCTGTAGTCATGGCGATGTCCACGTCTCCTTGATCTATTACGTGGGGCGCGCGATACAGCCCGATACTCCCTATCGGCAGGTACTATCGCTTGTACACAAGTATATATCCCACGAGATGAAAACGCAAAAGACGAAACGGGCCATAATACAAAGCCGCGCTGAGATCGAGATCTACTAGCACCCGACGCGCCTCGGGTTGGAGCGCGGCCTGCCGCCGTAGGAGAGTCGGCGCGGCGCCGGGTGACAGCATATCGTCGTTCATGAGGTCGTTACCCCAGATACGCCGCGTACCAGTCGCGCAGGCGCGCCAGCAGGTCGCGCTGGTGGCGGCGCTCACCGACCTGATGCCCCTCACGCGGGTACGTGACGTACTCCGTTGATACGCCCAGGTGGCGCAACGCGCTGTAGAACTCGCGTCCCTGGCTGACCGGCACGCGGTGGTCCTGTTCGCCATGGACGATCAGCGTGGGCGTGCGCACGTTAGCCACCCGGCTCAGGGCCGAGCGCTCCCACAGCGCGGTAGCGTCCGTGACCTGCTCCGCCTCGAACAGCCGGTCGCCGAAAACACGGATGTCGCATGTGCCGGCGAAGCTGACCCAGTTACAGATGCCGGCCCCCATCACGGCACAGCGGAAGCGATCGGTCTGGGTCAGCGTCCACGGCGTCAGCGTGCCGCCGTAGCTCCAGCCGCCGATACCCATACGGTCCGCGTCGACCATGCCCCGGTCGATTAGCGTGTCGACCCCAGCCATCACATCGCGGTAGTCGCCGCCTCCGATGTCGCCCACGTTAGCGCGCGCGAAGCGGTTGCCACGCCCGGCGCTGCCGCGTGGGTTGGGCAGCAACACGACGTAGCCTTGCAGGGCCAGCCACATGCCCCAGTCGTGCCAGTTGAGGTGCAGGTGGTCGGTCCACAGCCAGGTCGGACCGCCGTGGACGTTGACGACGAGCGGGTAGCGTCGCCCCTCTTCATAGCTGGGTGGCGTGATCAGCAGGCCCCTGATGGTCTCGCCGTCGAAGCTCGCCCACTCGATCTCACTTTGTCGGCCCAACCGCTTGTCGCGCAGCCAGGGGTTGACGTCGGTAAGTTGGCGCGGCCCCGCGGCCGCGTCCCACACCCATAGGTCGTCGGGGCGCCCTCCGTCGGAGCGCACCATGGCGACGCGCCGGCCGTCCGCCGAGACCGACACATCCGTCTTTGATACGCTGCCGGCGCTCTCGACGCCGGTCGGGAGCAGGTCGACGCGCGCGTCGTCGGGGCTGACCTGGTACACGGGCGTATGGCTATCGCGCCAGGTCACCAGCAGCAGGTCGTCGCTGTCGCGCGGCCGGTCGAGCAGAATGGGCGTGGCCGGGAGATCGCCCAGCAGGTCGCGTGGCGCGTCGCCGGAGAGCGGCCAGGCGCGTAGATAGGTTTGGGGGAAGTCTTCGGCCGCGCTGCCCAGGGCATAGATGGCCGCGCCGTCGCGTGACCACGTCAAGCCCTCCGCGAACGGCGCCGCTCCCAGGTCACATGGCTCCGTTTCAGCGCTATTAGCCGCGTAGACGACCAAGCGGACGGCGCCGAACATCTCGTTCCACTCCGGCGTGTCCGACGCGATGACCGCGAGCGCCGTCCCGTCCGGCGACCACGCGTGCGCCCAGACGTGGCGCCCCTCGGGTGTCAACGGACGCGCCCCCGCGCCATCCGCCCCAATCAGCCACAATCGCTGTCGTTTAATCGCCTCGGAGGCCACATAGGCGTCGTCGCGGTCCTGTTCGCGCCGCTCCTGCTCCTCGCTCTCGCCATCGATGACAAGGTAGGCCAGGCGCGCGCCGTCGGGCGCCCAGCGCGGGTCGGCCACGCCGCCCCGCTCGTCGGTCAGCCGCCGCGCCTCGCCGCCGGACAACGCGATGACGTAGAGCTGCTTCACGCCGGCCTTGTCGCGGTCCGACGTGAACGCGAGCGGCGCCCCGTCGGGCGACCAGCGCGGCTCACCGTCCATCCCGCCACCGCTTGTGAAAAGATGCGATTGCCCGGCGGATGAGCCGTCAACTGCGACGAGGTGGATCTGTCCCTTGGGGTGCTCGCCCTCTTTGGACACGGTCGAGAGCACGTAGGCCACGGTCCCGCCGTCGGGTGAAAGCGCGATCTGCGAGACCGTCTTCATGGTCACGACCTCGTCCACGGTCACCGTTCCCGGATCGCTACCCATATGCATCGTCGCC
>JAABUH010003597.1_pt1 | contig 13166 bp, 15 predicted proteins | sample 5559121 | NCBI WGS metagenome assembly JAABUH01 (sample SAMN10711871, study PRJNA513364) | rock metagenome | isolation source: Antarctica rocks | place: Antarctica: Victoria Land, Battleship Promontory nord | collected 2015-12-28 | reverse complement strand
GTCATGAATAAGCATGCTTGCCTGAGATCATTCTCATCAATGATCGCACTATCACTACTTCGTTTTTGGTGACACCCTTCTAATCGCGACTCTTTTCCCATGATTACTGCTAAACATACGCCTTTCAAACGAGTCGGGTAATAGAAAGTTACAAAATTCCGACCCTAGAAGTTCTGACAGAGTTCCTTTGAGTTATTGTGGCAAGGCTCGCAAATCCATATCTAGATCCTTGTTGTCTTAAGTATTAACTCATATCCTCTTAATTAGCAAGTCCAAGGAATAGGAACTGCATGACATCAGCTGAGATTGAGCTAGACTTAATGTGAAAGCTTGAGCGTCGCGATACAGCTTACCAGCACATCGAACACTAATCTCCTAGGCTAGACGACTATCAACAGATTAAGGCTCAACATCAACCGAGAGATTGCGATATATGTGACGTAATGCTCCAACGTGATTCCCCCATGTCTTGGCAAATGTATTTCTTCGGGAACATTTGCCTGCCGGCCGTCCGTCCTCCAAGGGGCGCAAGGCAAGTGCATTGGCGAACTCTGGGGACAGATACCTCGACATCGGCGTCTCTTTTGGGGCGTAAGCCCCCAAATATAATGGATATTAAAAGAACAAAAAGTGGTCGTGCCAAGATACCGGATACCATACATTCCGAACCAGAATTATACAGCCAATCCAGCACTAAGTTTTCAAAGCTTGACGTCTGGACACTCGACTTCTTCGGCGTCTTCCGGCTCCACTTGCACTTTGGTGACCCAAAACAATGGCTCGACGCAGATCTCAAATTTAGATACACCTGTCATCAGATCCATACTGATCTGCCTTTTAAATTTTGCTTTCATTTTCTGAAACCGGTCTTCCCGATCTTCATTGTCTTTACCGATAGTATACACCGTGTCAGAGTGAGCAAAATCTGACTTGATCGACTCCAGCTTGAATGTAATGTGAGCAATCGGTTGATTTTCACCTTTTGCAGACGCATGAAGTGAGACTTCATGGATCACTTCGTCAAGGGTCATCTCACTGAGGGAGCAATCTCCCCAAGCACTTGTGCTCGGTCCATGAGATTTTTCTATCTTTATGTAGTAACTTATATCGGGGGATCCTGGTTTCGGTTTTGGCTTTGAGACTGGACCGATCTGCGGCTTATTTTCAATTTTGATTGCTTCACGATCCCAGACTGCGGGCAGTACGGCTATGTCATCGACCATTGTTTCGAGGTCAATGATCTCTTGGCCATGAACTGGACCCATATTTGGGTCTTGAATGGATGAGTTACCTTCCACGCGAAGCGGAAGCTCTCTTGCTGCTGTGTTTGCAGTGTGTGCGTTCGTCGTCGGCAAACGTGCGATATTGACGGCCGGGACCGGGCGGATTGGCTGGCGCACCTCTGCGGTAGACTGATCGGAAGGGCAGTCTGGCTTCGGACGAGAAGTTGGCGTATATACGCAAGCTGTACAGAGGCATCAGTCTTGATCGAGGTTTCTCCTACTACAGAAAAGCAGGAAGTGAAAGAGCCCATCGACCGAGTCAAAACATCTTAAAGCGATGAGATCTGCTCACCTTTGCGGCTGATATCAACATGACTAGACAAATCGTGAGTCTTACTCATGTTTGCAGCTTTCCCGGGCGCAATCTCGGTAGAATCATCCGAGCGCAACCTTAAGCCGCCCAAACTTTTCAGGTTATCATGAGTCGAAGAATTTGCTAGGGTGTCTGTTGGCGAGGGGTAAGGTTGGTCGTTCTGCCTGCTTTCTTCGAGTATGAGAGGAGCTATTGCATCTTGTGGTCGGGCCTCGAGACCGGAACTGTTGACATGACTCGACGCCACGCCAGTAGCATTTGTCCCAACGTGTTGATGTTTGCTAGGCTGTGACCTCTCAACAGAGACCTTAGATCTTTGCGAACGCGTCCTCTTGCGACCACTTTTTCTTGTTGGAGCAGATGCTTTTTGCTCATCGTTCATGGAGATTTCACCTGGAGCGATTGTCCCGACAGCGAATACTCCCATCGCCCTACCATTTTTATTTCGTTTGGATTGTGCTGCTCCAGTCGTGACATTGGTCACATTGCGCTTTCTTTTGTGTACATTCTCCTCATTTTGATGCTTTTTAGGAGTATTTATTTGCCCTGAGATATTCTTTCTCCCCTTTATAGTTCTTTTTGGGGGAATGAAATCGCTTTCGCAGTCATCGCTCTGGTCTCCAAGGTCTTGATAGTCATCTTGTGATTGAGTAGTCCTCGGTGAATGAATCGATTGTTGCGACGAAGCCGGTGGGGTTCCCGTCCGATCCATGTTGGCTACAGGGGCGATACGCTGTGCTGTAGAGTTCGCATCGACTTTCTTTCGAAACTGCGCATAATTCAGTTTGAACTTCTTTCGAAAGACCTTGAACCCCGATTAGAAGACAGACTAGGGAAGCGGACTTCACCTATGACATACCAAGCTTCTTCCAGCTGAGCGACACGCCTGGACGTGCTCATTACCCTTAAATACATACAGATCCTTATCCTCTTCTGAACATAGAGAGTGTCTTCGTTTGTGGGTAGACTGACTTATCTGATGTCGAGAACAACCAGAATCTTTCTCGATCGGAGGGTCCGGTAGTGAATGTGGTGGAACATGATCAGCATGGTGCTGATTATTGATTGTAGATCTCTGAGGCGCTGGTAGCGATGCACGATGGGTGGCAGCGTTTGACAGATCAGGGACAGGCCTTTGGGGTTGCGACCGTGAGCCTTAGTAGAAATGTAGTGGATAGAGCTGGACCTACGGAGAAGAAGGTTCATGATCGCTTTGCGCTACCAAGATCTGTTGGTTGCACGAAGGAAGACGTGCTTCAGAAATCGTTTCGGAAGTGTCCGCCGCTTGCTTCCCATCGTTTTGCTGGTGCGTGCTACCTCGTACAGCTTGTGCTTTACGATGAGCGTCCCAATGATGCAAATTGTCGGTCAAGAACAAAGGATGTAATTTTTGGATTAAGCTACCAGATTTTAGCATTCACTGAGTTCTCAATGGAAGCATCACACCAACGCTTCCTTGTCTCTTGGATACTCAAGCTCTGCAGACCCAGTTGGTGGCCAGAGCCTCTTTCCATAGCCTTGGTCAAGAAACAGTCTACTCATCCATTTTTGGTCAAATCTGCCCCCCACCCCAATATGGGTCAAGTCTTCGATGGATTTCCCTGGGGTCTTGCGATATTTATTACATGTATCCCGCCACTGGCGAATCGAGTCTAGAAGATTAGACTGGGGTTTTGATTTGTTATTGTACCCTAGGTCACTGCATAGTTCTGCCTTGGTGGAAACCTTAGGCTCTGATGGATCCATCGATAGGGGTAGCAAGATGTGCAAATAGAAGATTTGCGAAACGATGTCGAAAATCAAGGAAGGAGGGTGAGAATTTTTTACAACAAAATGAAAATGTACTATGAAAAGACGCTAGGTGATAGATGTTACATCAGCAGGGATTAAATCCTGCCAATTTGTCGCTCTGGCTCAGCGGTGACAAGGCTACGCCAAGACCGGTAAGCAAGTGCTTCGATTGGTCAAACCTGTGCCGGTAAATGGCATTACTACATTTACCGCGAGAAATCGAGAGACAATCTCGCATTCAAAGCGATCGTAGACGCAGAAGTCTAAGCAAGTATCATTCCTGGGTCAAAAGCGAGATCTCGACGTTCCTCTCTCCTGAGTGCCCATTTCTATAGTATTCCATTGCATGCGCTCTCGTGGCACAGTGAAAGCCTTAGCGCTGGGTAGGAGACATAACGACGCTGATCGGCGATTGATTGGCTGTGCGGCGTGGAGGGAAAACCAAGAAATGCAGCTAAGGTCGTGGTCCATGTGAAACTTCGAAGGCAGATTGACGGGTTAAAGCAGGTCACGGTATCTCGATGCTGCAAGCTACGAGACCAAAGGCCACGAATGATTGCTGGTGCCACTCCAGAAGGTAATATTCATCCAGATCACGAACCGGCTGACACGTCATCGGTGGGGGCTATCTTCTCCAGACGATGCTTGTTGTTGTAAATAAGCTGAGCGCCTCCTTCTGCCGTGTCCGCGGTGGCGCTTGCGCAGCCTACTGCGCCGGCGGCTGGCAGGGGACAGTGCCCCCATCAGGAACCACCGGATCTGCCTTATGATGAAACAAGGACGACGGACCTATATGACGCAAGGGGAAAGCTCGATTCAAGCCAGGAGAAAGGTGTTGCGTAGATGTCCGGTCAATTCAATATTTCGTTGAGACCAGAAAGCCATGGCCTCCTGGGGGCGGGTAGCGAGTCCCGCCGGGAGTCCATGATCCTTCCCGCGAAAACCGCGATCAACTCTACTGGTGAAGGAGTGCGAGATCACAATGAGCGATGGAGGTGAACAGATGTCGAGCCGTAGGCGAGAAAGATGTGATAGCAGTTAGCATGCCGAGCAGTTGTAGCGAGCCAGTGCTATGTGAGAGATACGAAGGGACATGTTCCTTCAAACCTAGAAGGACGACGGTTTTTACCATATCGGCATAGGGTCCCATGGGGGTTGTGGGATATGCTTGTCAAGTAGCCGCTTAGCAGTGCTTTGAAATTCAAGTCCCGTAGGCTCTCCTTCGAGTATTCACGATTGGAGTCCATAACTTTTGTCGACTTGGACAGTATGGATTTGAGTTTCGGAGCGTTAAGCATTTCTGACATCCTTCGACGTCTTGCGTTGATGAACCAGCTTCTGACCTGCAACATTAAATAGGTCTTAGGGTTCCTTACCAGCTACTTGGGACAGGTCTCGGTCTTACCCCTGTCATTTGAAGACCTGTCTGTCTGCAGAGCATCTGCTTTTCGACCCCGGTGGGGTAGGGGTAGCTGAGATGGTCTACAAACCATTGATTCAAGGTGTTCGTTTTATCGCGGGCTGAAATTCCTGTGAATGCTACATCGATCGCTCCCAGTGGTATTTTGTTGTACAAGGCATCGCTTGCAATGCTTCGCTCGTATCGTGTTACGTCAATCATCTATCACAGTCATTACATTTGCTCGGATTGTGCAGGTGCCTGGGATGCTCAAAAGGTGGGAGGCGTACATGAAGTTGAAGATGCTAGGCAATTTCATAACGCATTCGTCCGAAGTATTGTGAGGTAGAGCGATCATTGCCGACTTGTACAAATTGGACGCCAACCTCATTACTTGGGAGTCCGAGCATACTGAGGCCATTGGCGGTCTCAACTGATAGCTCCCTCAAACCCGCGAAAGGTTCTTCCGAGAGGCGATTAGATAAGACAAACACGCTCAAACCCGGACAATCTTGACGCTCAGTATGGCTGAGAGCCATCAAGGCCAGGGTGAACTGATCAATGTAGCTAGACAGGCATCGATGGACAGAACTAGTGCCACCACGCGCTTTCTCCGGGAATACGCCGATATCTGAGGTATCTCTTATGCCGTTCTCTGAGTTCACAAAATCAATGTGAAATCTCATTGTAGGTCCGAGCGGTGAACGTCTACTGGTCAACGCCGCCAGTGCTCGTATAGTCTCAGCCCAAAGATCGAGCGCTCGCATCTTTCCTGACCACAACCCTTGCAAAGAGGTCGAGTCATCGACAAGGAGAATTGTAACATAATTCGCGAGTCGACCCAGAACATGATCTCTGTCTGACGGTGGGGCCATTGCATGATTCGCGGCGGAAACTGAGGGACGAGCCTCGGGAATTGTTGGCAAAGTGGCCTTCGGAATCGGCTGCGCCTGGGAAGGCACGACTTGGAAATCCGTTTCTGTGTTTCCGTGTACGGATATGGCTTCTTGTGGAAGAGCTCTCAGATCGCTCTGCTTTGGTCTCGGAGAGTCTTGTCACACTTGTGGTGACTTGTGGCCCTGACCTCAATTCTTCGTATGTACTGCTAGGTGGTCTGGAAATTCTGATTTGAGGGCTTTCTGCGAGCGACTGAGGACTATGATAATTTATTGAGCACAACTCGGACCTTATGCCATCCGGAGGGTTCGGTCCATCTTTTGGTGGAAGACTCAGGGGAGTTGAGGATTTTTCCATACCTGGCTTCTGAAGTTCGGTCAGGGAAATAGGATGACTTTGCAGTAAATTCTCTGACCTAATGAAGCCAATGAATGCGATGGCCGGGTCGTCAGGGATTAAATCCCAGACTGCCACTGGAATTGATAATAGTACTAGGCTAGATCCACTTTTGTAAATTCCCTGAACCCGAGCAGGTGTGACCAATGCAGGAACAGAGCGTATCCACCCAGCCCAATCGTTGATGTGCAGCAACTGCTCTTCCTCCAATGCAAGAGATAGCAGGACTTTAGCACTCTGAAAATTTGAGTCAGGCCATACTTGTTCCAAGGAAGATTCGCTGGAGCCCGAGGCATTGCCCTTTACACTCGACGATTCCATTGAGGACGTAGAACAGACGGTAGGAGAGCTCTGCTCCATAATTGCGTGATGCTCTACTGGGGAACATGTCTTAGGCGGGAGAGGTATGAGCTCGATACTGCGTTGTTTTCCCTTATTGGCAAGAACGATATACACTGGTGTTTTCCTATGTTCGTATTCTCCAGTCATGCCAAACCTAGCTTTCCAATACTTGATTCTTGAAAAGACCTTATTGTGCAGTATTGCATTAGACAGCGGGTAGGTACGACTCTGATTGATATGCAACACAGGGACTAGCAACAGTATTGACTGGAGCGAAACGCTCGGCAGCCATGATGATCAGTTAACGCATCCTCGAATGCAGTGCTAGCGGTGCGAGTTCTTCATAGTGGACTAAGACAAACCAGACCACGTTGGGCAGCGCCAGCCCGCATGAATCGGCATGTCTCCGACATGTGTACAAGAATGCTCTTCACCGAATTCTATGCGACTTCCCCTGCTGAGGGAATCAGTCGCTTCAAGTATGCGGGGGAGGGAGGCCTTCGTTTTGAGATAAATCTGCGGGAGAACCTCATGGAATTGACTGCCATAGGGGTCTGCAATTGTTAGGTTCTGCCTAGCTTGAGGTCTGGTAGAGCTGTCACAACAAAAAGGCGACATACAATGCCCGAGCAGGATTAGAGGCCGGATGTTAGAAATTGTAGTGAGTAGAACTAGTAAAACTAAAGTACAATCCATAGTGGAAGGGCTTGACGGGTGGGACCCTGGATCCTCGGCCCGACTAGCCTCTGTGGAACGCCTGAGAGGTGAAACCTCCATAGGCCCCTCCCGAAATCTTACATTCCTCCACGTAACAACCACCCAACAGAGTCCAGCTTCAACCTCACTCCTTCCCTTTCCGTCCATCAATTCGCATCCAATGCGCCATCTGCCACCATCAATGTGACCTCACCGTCGACATTCACATCGCTCGCTACAGCAATTCACGGAATTCAACCACACTCGCTCACAATGAGGACCAGCTTATTCTTCTTCTCCGCTCTCTTCGCGTCTTTAACCACAGCGCAAACCACCCTTCCATCGACCCTCCCCGCCTGCGCCCAACAATGCACGAATCTCGTCAATGCGCAACAATCTTGTGCTTCCAATCCAGCCGCCTACCAAACATGCTTCTGTCAGAATGCCCTGTTGGTTCAGCTCTACCAACCCCAGCCGGTCCAGATCTGCACACAGTGTTCGGCAGGGGATATGGCATCGATACAGAGCTGGTATACGAGCACATGCAAGTCAGGTAGTAATCCGGCTGCGAATAATCAACCCACCACTACCCCATCCACGACGACGGCTCCTCCAACCACCACTCCCACGACGACAACTTCCCCGGCGGCTGGTGCAACGGTAACGAACCAGCAAGACACGAGCAGCGCAAAGGATCCTCCCAAGGGCCCATGGTATGATCTTCCCGCATATCCCGAATGAAGACCTCTTACTAACATCCCACCCCCAACCAGGATGTCAACCCACTACAAATGGGTAATAATGCTCATAATGCTCATCCTCGGCCTTTCCGCCGGCGCCTTCATCTTCTGGTATCTCCACCGCCGCTACCACCGCCGCCGCGAAGCCCGCTGGGGCAATGCCACCGGCTCGACTCCCAACATCTCGACATGGGGCCCCGGACAGAGCGTGCACGATCTGGGCTTCACGCCGGGGGCGAGCGCGAATGTTGAGAAGGGGAAAACGAGGGAGCAGACGAGAGGCGTTAATGAACCGCCGCCGGCGAGGATGAGGGAGAATCGGCTGTCGAAGTTTTGAGGGGGATGGTTAGGTGGGGGCATTAGGAGGCGGCGTTTGGATTGATGGGATGGAAAATTAATGGGAGGGTTAATTGGGTTGGGATATGGATATCGGTATTCGTAATGATTATGACCCATAGATGGCTCCATTCTATGTTTCCATTGTCATGCAGGCATCTAGGTTCAGGACTTCGCTGCTGGCATGGTCGCAATTCGATATATGTTTGCACGAAAACTTGGAGATATCGAATTTGCTCTGACGCTTGTCGTTTGCCTCGGTAGGGCCATCTACCTGGCATTGCGCACTATACTAAAATAGTACTTCCTATCTAAGCCCGGTACCGTTGAATAGCCTCGACAGCCACCTCCTACACTTCTCCAAACCCAGACACAAGTTCACGCACCAAACCAGTTCCGTGTCTTGTGGGCCTAACCGTGAGATAACGCTGCAGGCTCGTGGTTGATGGCAGGCATGACCATTGCGTTTGACAGCGCTACACGACCTAAGGACCGTTGAGTCAAGAGCAGTCAGCTGCTACCGACTAGTAAAGGCGTCGATTCGTCATTGGTGGCTTCTCAACCTCAAGTGCCGTTATCAAAGAGGTTTAGCGCATGGAATCGACGCTTGAGGCGCACTCAGCGCATAGCAGTGTGGTTTGCAAGACATGGGAGACTCCCAATTCAGGTTGAACATTATGCTGCTTGCTCCTTTCGAAACTTGCTCTCTCACTTTCGGCCACTTGCTGCCTTGCAGTGAGACTCCGGGAGGGAGCTCCTGCTGAGGAACCTAGAGAGATTTGTCTGATCTATGTGTTTCCAGCCCGATGTATTTGCGCTCTACCCCCTGATAGACAAACGTCTCGATGTCAAGAGCAATTCCGCCACGTAAATGGCAACTCGCACCGATGGGAAAGCCACGACGAGACGTTTCCAACGGTGGTGAATCTTAGTCGAAGTCTAGCACCATCTCAAATTACTCCATTAAGCTTTCGTCAATCAACGCTTTGACCTTTCGGAATTTTGAGTTTTCTCCTCACGGGTAGTTTCATGGGCTAAAATCTGGGGTGGCCGTTCAGCGATCAGATCAACCGGTGGAAGTCACCATATGACAACCAATTGGGGGTTCCCTAAAAGCGAAGGCGTGAGGACTATGAAGACGATGAGTGTGCCTGGAGCCACGGTAGGTACGCGATCACGTCGTGTAGAAAGGCAACCTAGCTAGGCGTCGATTGCAACGTCCAGCCGCAGAGGTCATGGAAGCTCGTGAGATCTGTCTGGCTTGAGCATGTGCCCCGTCGTCATCGCTCAAGCATCGTGGGTACCTAAAATGCTGTCTCCGTTTCCTCCTTCTACGGTAGGACCCTTGCTGTTCTTGCACATCTCGAATCACCGCAGAACCTCATCATGATAGTCTTGTAAATCCCGTTGTCCTCCATGATTCTCGTACCGTCTCTCTAGCCTCACATCTTGCCTTTTTTCAAACATCTCGGAATCTCATCGCTTTGTTCCGCATCAATGGCGCCCCAGACCTCCATTCCCCCGGCAGCCAACATCCTCGGAACTATCGGTACGGTGTTCTGGTGCGTTCAGCTGATGCCGCAGATATGGTACAATTGGAGACAAAAACAAACAGACGGCCTGCCAGGGCTGATGATGTTCTTGTGGGCTATTTCCGCCGTGCCCTTCGGCGTCTACGCCATCATTCAGAACTTCACCATCGCCATCCAGATCCAACCGCAAGTTTTCTGCGTGCTGTCTCTCGTCAGCTGGGCGCAGATCCTGCTTTACAACAATGGCTACACTGCTTTGAACGCTACTGTCTTAGCGACAGTGGTAGCGTTGGTATTTGGAGGTGTGGAAATATTGCTGATATTGACTTTACGGCCGCTATATGATCGAGGTGTGGCATGGCCGGTGATGATCGTAGGCATCACAGCAGCGGTGTTGCTGGCGGCAGGATTACTGCCGCCATACTTCGAGCTGTGGAAGCGGAAAGGAAGGGTGGTTGGTATCAATTTTGGTTTCCTGACAGTGGACTGGCTTGGAGCGTTCTTTAGTTTGATGGGAGTGGTGGCCCAGGAGACATTTGACCCATTAGGCGGGTGCTTATTTATCGTTTGGTATGTTGAGTCTTTTTCTGTCTGACTGGCACCGCCGACCCTCTTTCCTGGAAGACCGCGTTGACTCATCTCTTGGTTGTGTTGCAGCCTCTTCATCGAAGGTGGTATTTTCTTCTCTCACGGCATCTGGCTTTTGCGTACGCGCAAACTTCGCAAAGCTGCCAAACTTGCTGGCAAAGCATTCGATGACTTGCCCGAGTCAGAGGAATACCACGTTGAAGTTGCGCAAAAAGGCAGTATCGCTGCCTCACGAGATGTAGAGAAGAACATCATTGCACTTGTGAGAGAGGGAGCGGTGGGTGAAGAAATGTTGCCAGGAAGCGTGAACTTTGGAAGGCCTGGCTCTGTGGGGAGGCCGCTTGATACTCTTGCGGAAGTCCCTAGCACAAAGCCAGCAGAGATTAGGGTAAAGGAGGAAGAGATTAAAGGTGAAGGAGTGAACACCGTGGACTATGACACTATACCTCGCAGCGCTGCCTCGGGATCGAGGACTCGGCCTGGGTATGTGCGGCAGGACTCAAACATGTCGACTTTGACTGTCTTCAAAGATCCGCAGTGGTGAGGTTGCGCCAGCTCGCTGGCAGGGAGGACGTGAGGTGACTGGCTCCTACGATAGCCATCCTCGTGGCAAAAGGAACGACTCCTCAAGGAGACGACATGGATATACCACAGCTTAGGTCCTCGTTTCAAAAAGCCAAGAGTACTAAAACTTTTGGCACCCTGGAGTTTTGGCCTCGATCTCGAAGGGATGCACCCGTAGCCACTGGAGGCGCCGTATCAACAATGCATCCCACACAAGCAGTAGGCCTTTTTAGATGTTCGAGTACCATGCTAGACGAGCCTTATGGTCAGCCTGTTTTCTTCATAGGCTCTCAAACCAACCCTGATAGACACAGCTGGCACGGAAGTGACTCCAATTCATCGAGCCGAGTCCTGAGCGAGGACTGTACATGCGCTGCAACACATCAAAGTTGGACCATCATTGTCTTAGTACTTTGGGAAACACACGTTGCGTGCCGCAATGCTCATGGCAATTCATATGCCATACGTTGCAACGCGAATGGCATTCAGAATGTTTACTCGCTAGGCCCAAAGTTGAGACATCGAATCCCAAGCTCTCGAGATCAAAGACACCTCCTGGCTTCAGACGTTCCCAGTCCCAGATCACGTATCCCCAGCTCCTGGACTGCACTAACGTCGGGACGCACCACAAACTCGGCAATTTATTGGCTCTAGCCAGGGAAAACCAGGCTGCGTTAGGGCCACACGCAGTCTCATCAAGCTTGATAGCGAAAGGCACTTGCTCGTAATTGACGCGTTGCGTACCAAGACGGCCCACCAGCTCTAGGAAGAAATTGAGGCAGGAGCTTAAGGGATTCGATGGAGGATTAGAAACCGAAGGGGCGGTCAGAGGGCGTTCGAGCTCGGACATACGGGCTGACAGCAAACTTCCACGCTTCTCCCAGTCCGAAGTGAGGAGAATCTTGTAAAGCAACAATGGACCGAATGCCACGAGTTCCGGTGGCCGAAGAAAAGCCCACCAGGACGCTGGGCCACTGGCTGCATTGACCTCTGAGAGTACATTGTCGCGTACGGATTTCGACAGATCCCTTATCCATCCACTGCCAATTTTCTTGTAAACGCTACGTGCATAATGATCCTGCACGACCCTAACCTCCTCGGCCTCCCAAGGTGGGAAGAGCGCGGAAAATAAGCCTTCCTTGTGATGAGGCGCAAGCCTAGAAGACTCCACGGCGTACTCGCCGAGTCTGAAATTGCCACGGAAATCCTGTGATTCCAAGATCTGCCCATAAGGAAATAAGTTGCAATAAATTTGCCAGCGAAAGAATGCTCGTCTTAGTCTCTGCTGCTCGGTTTTTGACATTTGAAACGGTTTGGAGGAATGGGGTAGTTCCCAGACAGTCTGCAGAAAGTTTTTCATGAGGAATTCTATTGCAGTTTTGAGGCGTATGAGGCTCAAGCTGTCAGTGAGAGAGAGTTGCTGCACGTCGCAAAATCCAGTCTCAGAGGCTTCACGATAAGTTCCGAAGTACTTGATTATGCAGGGTAAGTGGCTTTGTCCACAGAAGCGATGTATACGAATCCGGCTGGTGTCAGAATGACCCAAAGTTTTACCATCGCAAGCCTGGTTCGATTGTGATGACCACACTGCTGCGAGGGCGTCTGCCAGCCCTCCAGGGCCATCTTCTGCAAACTCACGGAGTAAGACTGCTGACAGTATTTCCATGCGAAAGCTTCGGTAGGCATCAAGGAACGCAGAGCAGCATCCAGTCAAGGCTCTCAGTGTGGCAATGTTGGGTGCGTAACTCAGTATAGCCAGGCGGAGTTCCACAGGCAGGTTCGAAATGTTATCGAGTCTCAAATTGGACTGACGTTGGATTGATGTCCCGTCTCTTCGGGAGGTCGCCATGATTTTGCGATTACTTCAAAAGCAGACTCGAGATAATATTAATGACATCGAAAACATTTCGCTCCTGATGAGCCAATAAGGAAGACAGGCAAATGACACTTGACCACCTTAGTTGGCCGAGCCTCTTCCCGCCTAGCCCTTACCTCCGAAGCCCTAAGCCATGACTTTGGGGGCCCCTTGCTGGTTCAGAAGGAACTATCTAGGGATAGCTCATTACTTTCGCTTGGATCGTCTTGACCCATACCATTACTATATGGAGGCTTGTGGATAAGATTGGACAAAACGTGATGCGATCGACCATTTTGTTTGTTTCATATTTCATGGTGTATCCATCTGCTCTAAATTCTTGCCTTTGGAGTTTCGAGGGAATCGTGTTTGGAGCGAGGTTTCGACGAATTGGGAACATTTCCCTCACGTTGTCTCTGGCTCTCGCAGCATAG
>JAABUH010003596.1_pt1 | contig 13168 bp, 21 predicted proteins | sample 5559121 | NCBI WGS metagenome assembly JAABUH01 (sample SAMN10711871, study PRJNA513364) | rock metagenome | isolation source: Antarctica rocks | place: Antarctica: Victoria Land, Battleship Promontory nord | collected 2015-12-28 | reverse complement strand
AACCCCCCCCGTAACCCCCCCCCCCCCCCGGATCCATACTGCCGCACAATGCGCTGGCACTGCTGCACAGCGCGAGCCGCCTGCTCGCCCCAGCACACACTCTGGCCTGCAGCCTGCAGATGCACGCCCTGCGTCGCGCATACGCCACTCGCACGCTCCAAGCGGCCGCGCGCCACCTGTGACGCCCCACCCTAGGCCTGATAGGTGCCGACTCCTAGCCTGCTGCAGGGCGCGCGCAAGCTGCAGGCAGCAGCACGCCCCTGCGGCCGGCTCGCTGGCCTCCCACGCAACACTCCCTCATACGCCTACCCCTGCAACAGCAAGCCGCGCAGGCAGGCAGTGCGCTGCCTTGGCCGGCAGGGGCCGCTGCGCGGCAGCGCGCGCTTGCTGCCGCCCACTGCAGCCCGTTCCTGCGCTCCGCCTCGCTCCAGCACCCTCTTTGAGCACGCTCAGCTGCGCAAGCGACCACAGCACCTTCAGGCGCGGCTTGGCGCTTGCCGGTGTGTCAGGACCTACCCACATAGTTCAAAAGGTGCATATCGTCAGACACACTAGATCGTATGCGCAGGCACTGCGCAACTTTGCCTCTGCCGCAGCACCTTAAAGCAGCTCGCTGTCTATGGCCGCAACGTGTTAATATGCGTCAGAGCGGGCCACACGCGAAACAGCATACGTGCTGCTTGGGCGGCACCTCTTGCTTGCGATGTTGCTGGACAGCCAGTCCAGGCCCTCGTACAAGCCCTCGCCGGAGGTCGCGCAGGTGCTCTGGATGTACCTGCTCGCCCGCACCGCTTGTCAGCTCAGGGGCGCGCGCGCCGGCCGCCGCGGACAACCCGCCGCACTGTCGCTCACGCGCGCCACGCGGCGCGGACGTAGGCATAAAGGCTCGGGGAAGGCACAGCGCACGAACGCCGGCTCCGGCGAGCGGACGCGCCGCCATCCCCGGCGCGCGCGTCTGCCGGCAAAGCCCTGACGTTGCGCGCACCAGTGGCGCTGGCGCAGCGAGTGCAGGCCGAGCTTGTCGGTGATCTCGGCGGCGTTCATCGCGTTGGGCAAGTCCTGCTTGTTGGCAAACACCAGCAGCACAGCATCGCGGAGCTCGTCCTGTGGCACCCCACGGCCAGCGGTGTCAGAAGGCAGCTTCAGGGCGGCCGGGCCCGGCCCGATCGGCGGTGTTAGGGGCGCTCGGCAGGCCACAGGGCCGGCAGCGGACGCCCCGCACCTCGTTGAGCATGCGGTGCAGCTCATCCCTGGCCTCGCCTATGCGGTCGCGGTCGTTGCTGTCCACCACGAAGATCAAGCCCTGCGTGTTCTGGAAGTAGTGCCTCCACAGCGGCCGGATCTGCGGGCCACAGGCCGCGGGGCTCACAGGCCCCGCCCGCTGCCGGTCACTTGCTAGTGCAGCAACTACAAGGCTCCGGGCTCCTACCTTGTCCTGGCCCCCCACATCCCACACAGTGAAGCTGATGTTCTTGTACTCCACGGTCTCAACGTTGAAACCTGGCGGCACGCGCGCGGGGCCCCGTTCGCGCCTGCTCGCGAACCCAAGCGCGCGGCGCGCGCTTCCGCAGGCTCGCCGCAGCGGGCGCACCGATAGTGGGGATGGTTGTGACAATCTCGCCCAGCTTCAGCTTATACAGAATCGTAGTCTTACCAGCTGCGTCCAAACCGACCTGCGCGCCGTGCCAATACGCAGGCGATCAGCCCCTGCCGAAAGCTGGCTCGACAATCACGCAGCGCGCGGGCCTGCCGATGCGTCCGCTGCGCCGCTGGAGGCGGCAGCGGCTGCAGCGCGCAGGGAGCGTGCGGCGCACCATGAGAATCCGCATCTCCTTCTTGCTGAACAGCCGCGCAAACAGCTTGGTGAAAGCCAGCCCCATCTTGGCTGGTTGTGCGCGCCGACCGGGAACCTTTAGTGGAAAGTCTCTAGCAGTGGACTCGCTGAGTGAAAGCCCCTTTGAGCAAGGAGTTGGGTGTGGTACCGGGTACCCCACACAGCGAGCATACAAACATCTGTCAGAACAGCCTTGCACGAGCAAAACCTCGTCTGTGCAGTAGCGCTACCCCCTGATCCGTCAGCTTGGTGCAACAGCCATCGCTAGCTTGTTGCCTCGCTCCACCGCCGGCAATGCGGCCCCCGCCGCCGCGCAGGAAGGACTCTCTGCGCCATCAGGCGGCGCTTGGTGCCCTGAGTGGGTCCGCCGTACATACACCGCTCTGTGCGGCGCCCATAATTTGCCAGGCCTGCCCGCCTAATGCTTCTGCCTGTACGTTCAAGTGCTACAGTCTCTGGTCCATCAGGCGCTGCCACCTGGTCTTGACACGCTCCGTCGAGAGCCCCTTCACGTAACCCAGCCTTGTGCTCAGCGGCGCGGCGCGGCCGCAGGCACAATCCCGGACGGAGAGGCTGTCGGCGGAGAGGGCGGTGGTGCGAGCGGCGACGCGCCTGCAAAGGCGCCATTGATGGTAGTCGACGAGGTCGACGACGGCAACGGCGCGTCTCACGCTGATGCCACGCCCTGGGAGGCCTACTTTACAGAAGCGCGCGACGTGCACCTGGAGCAGCGCGGCGGCATATTTCGGTGTGACGCGCGGCGTTGCCTGTCTCGTGACTCGCGCCCCAGTGCTGCAACCCCTTGCCTGGATTGTTGCAGCTCCTTGCGTCTGCCCCAGCGCCCTGCTCTCTCGGGTGGTCAGCCACGTCAAGCAAGGTGGCACAGCCCTGTGAGCCAAGGTGACTGTCAGCAACGCTGCCTGGCCCGCAGGGTGTACCTCGCGGGCAGCAAAGGCGCAGTGCTCTTCTGCCTGCATGGCGGCGGGTACAGCGGGCTGAGCTGGGCGCTCGTGGCTGCGGCGCTGAAGGCAGAGTGCGCCCCTTGCGCGCACTGTGTGGCAACGGCCTGGAGCTGTCTTGCCAGGAGTTGTGTATTCATTTCCACGCATGTCCTTAATTGCAAAGCTCAGCGGCATGCGCTGTAACAACTCTTGAGCCCGGTGTGATGCTGCGGCGTTCAAGAATCGCTCCACACCTGGCTCACCCGGCGGCAGAGGTTCCTGCTGCTGCCGCCTGCCGTCACAGCCGGCGCTGTGGACGCTTGGTCTGCTCTTCGGTTGCCATTCAATTGATTGACTAGCACAGCAGAGCTAGAGGCATGAGTGGAACGCCAGACGTGCCATCTGGCTTGGCGGCGCTCCGGCGGTCACCTGCGCGCACGGCCATAGCGCAGGTTCCGAGTGGCGGCGCTGGACATGCGCGGGCACGGCGAGACCCGCACAGACGACGACGGCGACCTGTCGGCAGCGACGCTCGTGCAGGTCGCCCTTCCCTGGGTCCTGATGGAACAGGCCTGTGTGGCCGGCTGCATGCGCAGTGCTGCTCGTGCGCTCTGCGCTGTGCGCAGCCGGGACACATCATGGGCGTGGTCGGAGGACGCAGGCTAGGATATGCTGCGGCTCTCCTGCAGGGTCACTCGCTGAGAAGGGCCCACACGAAGCCTGGCAGGTGCCTCGCTGAACAAAGCTGCCTGTAGCTAATATTTCGGACTCTCAGGCCCGAGGAAAATGGTGTGGCCTGTGTTGCGCGAGCGGCACTGCCGACCTCCTGGCCAGACGTCAGACCCATTGGTGGAGGGCGCCCGACGCCCCCCACCAATCGCCAGGACGCCGCGGCGCTGTGGGCAGAGCTGTACGGAGCGGAGCGCGCGCCGACGCTGCTGGTCGGCCACAGCATGGGCGGCGCGGTGGCCGTCAGGCTCGCCGCCGCGCCCCAGGCGCGCCGCGCCTGCCGTCCCTGCCTGCCCTGCGCGGTGTCCCCTGCTGACCCAAGGCGTGTAGGATGCCTATGAGAGCTGCAGCGAGCGCCGCGAGAGGCGGGGAGCTGCGCGCCGTGACACGGGCGGGCGGTTAGCTGATATCATCCTTCGCTGCAGCATGGTGGCGGGCGCCTCAGGCTCTGCTTGGTGACCGATCTTGCGCCTGCTCTGTTGAGCGTGGCAGGGATAGCATCCATGTGCCGCACCCTGGCGGCAACAGACCGTTCCCGACACGAGCGCGCGGCCATGCGAAGACTGCTCACTGAAATCCTCTTAAGGTAAATGATGGACATGCCCTCCTGGGTCTGGGTGCAGGCCCTGCCGGCCGACGCCCTCGAGGGCCTGGCGGTCGTGGACGTGGTGGAGGGCACCGCGCGCGCGGCGCTGCCGCACATGGCGGCCGTGCTGGCCGCGCGGCCGCCGGCGTTCCCGTCGCTGCGCGCGGCGCTGGACTGGGCCAAGCGCTCGGGTGCGGCACTGCCCGGGGCGCGCTCTCGCACTGCAGTGCCTACTCCCTGCCCCGCCTTGCACCCGAATACCCCCAGACGTGAGTGCCTGAGGGCTGCGCTGCCCCTGTCAGGCCAGCTGCTGAGCCGGCCAAGGCCTGGAGCCGTGCAAGGAGCATGGGGCGGGCCGGACGGGGCAAGCCATGGTGATGCGCGGGGGCGGGCCAGCGCGGCAGGCATGTCCCGCAGCGCGGAGGCGGCGGCGGTGTCGCTGCCGGGCATGCTGCGCCGCGCGCCCGCGCTGGACCCCTGCCGCTGGGCCTGGCGCACGCCGCTGGAGCGCACGCGGCCCTTCTGGGACGGCTGGTGCGCCCCTGCCTCCTGGCCGGCGGCCCTGCATGCCGCCCGAACCCCTTGCGCGCGCGGCGCAGGGCGAGCGCGTGCGCCCAGCACGCCCTATGCAGACAGGCGTGTCCGCTTGTGACATTGCCTGGAAAGGCGCAAAACTGCAGACGGGGTCCGCACCTGCTCTGCAGCCAAGCAGCGCGTTGGATCGCCTGATAGGCGGGACGAGGCTGCGGCGAGCCCGCACCAGTGCCGCAGGTACGAGGGCCTGAGTGAGCTGTTTCTGGCCGCGCGCGCGCCCAAGCTGCTGCTGCTGGCGGGCACCGACCGCCTGGACCGCCCGCTGACCATCGGCCAGATGCAGGGCCGCTTCCAGCTCGCGCTGCTGCCGCAGGCGCGCGCTGCAGCGCCCTCCTGACATGAAGGCTAGCCTTACGGGCTTCACAGGGTTTGGGCACCCCGCCACATTGAACGCATGGTCTGTGCAGGCCTGCGCCACCAGGGGTTGCTAGTACGGGTGCGCAAGCCAGCCTTCAGTGTGGTGCCTGCGCCAGTGACGGGTTGCCTGTGCTGCTGAGGGTGGCTGGCACCCTGACATGATGCGCAGTCCTGTAGCGCAGGCGGGGCATGCTGTGCAAGAGGCGAGACAGCGCGACACTGGAGCACTTGCACGGATGCCGCTGTCGTACCTTGTGGGCCAATCTAACTCAACCAACATGCTGCCCGCGGGCGGCGCCTGGGCCGCGTCCGAAGACCCGTGACGCGCGCCGTGACGAACGGCGGGGCCTGCTGCCCTGCTGTGCAGGCGGGGCATGCGGTGCACGAGGACGAGGCGGCGCGCACGGCGGAGCTGCTGCGCGCGTTCGCGCACCGCTTCCGCATGGGCGAGCCCAAGGGCCCCATCCCGCTGCCCGCGCGGCGCGCGGGCCCGCCTGTGCTGCCGATCGCGGCCGGCCCGGCCTCAGGCGGAGACGCGCCGGCCACGGCAAGGGCGCTGTAGCCCCATATGGCGATCTCCGCGCTTGCCACCACATTTAGCTGAGCGGCTGTGATACCGGTGAGTACAACCGTGGGGGTGTCTTGTCAGGCGTGTATGTGTTCATCAGTGCGGCGTGCACGGTGGAGGGCGTGGTGGTAGCGCACTGTGGACGCACGCCTTCTTCAAGTGAGCATGCCAGAGTCCCAGGCGTTGTTGGACACCCTACGCACGCCATTGAAGTCTTGAGACGGATGTATTTCAGATGCGGCTGGTAGCTTGCCAGGCCCAGTGTGTCGTCAGATGTGCAATTAAACTACCGTCAATTGCTTCACATGAAAGTCTTCTGGAATCCAGACACTATGACAGCTCGACATTTTACAGTAATAAAGCGCCGCTTCTTTCAAAAGAGCGGCGCTCCAGGAACAGACTTGGAACATTTGCTTGGCACTTTGTCAGGCACAAACACAGCTCTTCAGAGGCATGTTGTGCCCACGTAGAATGCACCTCTGTTGTTGTCAGTCTTGATATGGGATGTGTTGGCATGTCGCTCAGAGGAGGCAGGAAAGGAGTCAGAGCGCAGTGGAGCGTTACACTAGTGACACAGGGTCAAGCGCAGGGAAGGCCACGTCTCAACCCCTTCAGTGCAATGCAAAACTGGTGCAGGCTCGCAGGCTCCATTGCATTGTGCTTACCCCTACCAAGCAGCCATTTGATATTCAAACTTGCAATATCAGAATGGCGGCCACCACCATGAGCTCTGTGCCGAGCAACACCAAACTGAGCCTGGGAACTGCCTCTCGCAGCCCCTTTGCTGGGGGGCGTGCCCTGCCGGCTCGCGTATGCACACCGGCAACTGCACGCCGTGCGAGCGTGGCGGTAACAAAGGCGCTGTTCACCCGGAACAAAAGCGACGTGAGCTTCTCCCATCAAGCCCCCACGTTCACGTTAGCTCAGTGTCGTCTTGTTGGGCCCCTTCTGCGAGTCGGGTCTGGTAGAGCGGGCCTGTGTGCCGCATGCGGTGGCCCAGGAGTTGTGGGCGATTGCTGCATTATCAGCAGGCAGCTGTACTACTCTCGTTTTGCACTGTTTTGCACTGTTGGAGCTCAAACTTCTGGCTTGCAAAGTCAACCAGCAATCAGCATTCTGCCGGGCCTCTTGTGGTGTGTGCTTCCTGCCTCTGGGATTTCAACTACCTTTGGCATGAGACAGCGCTACCAGGAGGAAGTGTAGTCCCACCTGTGCGCCAGTACAGGTTGTTTCGAGAAGCGTGTTTTGCCTGGTGCAGCTGTGCAGCCTTGCACGCCTCTTATATTGCCTAAGTTGAAGTGTGCCTGGGCCAAGCTGACGTTGGAGAGTGCTGTGCAGAAAAAGCGCAACACTGGTTATGACAAGAACGCTGTGGAGGTGGACCCTTCTCAGCCAGCGTTCACCCGGCGCCGCGAGGTATGCCGCCAAACTTGATGCCTTCACCATGTAGCACACACCTCCTGTGGGTGTTTGCCTGTGATTGTACAACACTTTACCTTTTCTATGTGATTTGTGGTGTGCTGGAACACAGCATAGTCTGTTTGCCCCAGTGCTTTATTGCTGTACAGCAGGTCAGCAGTTCACAGCTCTGCACTGACCCGGTCTGTTTCTTTATTATGGCTCTTTATAAAAGTGCTTGGGACCGATGAACATCGCAGTAGTTGCTGTTGTGGCGCACAAGGCAATGGTGCGCACTCGCAGGTGTTTGTGGGCCGCCTGGCCATGTTCGGCTTTGCGAGCGCGCTGATCGGCGAGATCGGGACCGGCCGCGGCGCGCTCGGGCAGCTGGAGCTGGAGACTGGGCTGCCGCCGTGGGGCGTGGACCTGTTGGTGCTCGGCATTGTCGCGTACTCTGCTATTGGCGCTCTCAACCCCAAGTCGCCAACCTTCAGCGAGGCCAACCAGCGCGATGTAAAGAAGCGCCCGTCAGGTGTGTTGCCCGGCTAGCGCTGGGTCATGCAGACATTTGCAATTATAACACAGGGAGTGTGCTTCCATAGGTATTATCTAAAAATAGAAAGTGATGTTCTGTGCTGTGTTGCAGTGACTGTATGGTAGGCTGTGTCATTTGCAAAATGTGTGCATCAGCAGGCCACGAAAATGTACTGTACTGAAGTATGGCTGTGTCATTCACCAGGCCCCAACAGCAGGCCCGACAAGATCGACGCCGTGAGCAACCCCAAGGGCTTCTTTGGGACGACGCGCTTTGGCTTTAGCAAGGCCAACGAGGTGTTTGTTGGCCGGACAGGTGTGCTGCGCCCTGTTGTGGCACTTGCGCGCTGTTGTGTCTCTTATGATGTAGGTCTGGTTTGCACATGTGTCATCGAGTAGTCACTTCATGGGGTAGGATGACACTCAGTTCAGCCGCAGTGTATTGCACGGAGGAGCAGGATCACTTGCTGAGCGGCAGGGCTGAAAGGCACTTTGTGTGTTGGGCGCAGCACAGCTGGGTTTCCTGGCGAGCCTGATTGGTGAGAAGGTCACTGGGTTTGGTCCGCTGAAGCAGTTTGGCCTGGAGACCGGCATCCCCTTGTCGCAGGTGCGGTGATGAAGTAATGATGGTGTATATAGGTGCAAGTATGCAGTGCAAGCTTGCACTGAGCAGAATGGTATTTAAACCAAGTTTGCCCTGGATGAATGACATGCACGTTGCAAGAGTTGTACTTGTCACGTGGGCGAATGCATGGATGCGAAGTTACGCATTTGCACCCTATGGACTTGGAGCATGATTTCTGAGTATCAACACGCATGCATCCCGCGCAGGCAAGCATTGGCCTGGTCATCTTCATCTCGTTCTTCCTCGTTGCAGCAGTATTTGAGGGCAACTACGGCGAGGACGCCGTCAAGGATGACTCCATCTACTGAGAGTGTGGCGTGTTGTGTGTGGCCTATGAGACTGACAGGCTTTCAGTTTTGAGTATGGTCAGCTCTGAACATTTCAGCATGTGGCAACGTGTACGAGGTATTAGCTTAGGTGTAAGCGGAACTGAAGAGGGAGGCTAGAGGCTGCTGTGACAGTGTATGCCTGCTTCACAGGTTGATGCGAGTGAGCACCAGGCCTGCATGCGGCAAAGCTGCTGCGTGCTGGGTGTATAAGCACAGCACAGTGTGTACATGGGAAGTGCTGCTTATAGAAAAGGTTTTGAGATGTCTGTGAGCAGTTGTGAGAGATGTGTGACTGGAGTGCGGGACATTGACAACTGTTAAATCTGGACCGCAAATGACGCACATCTGGACTGCGAACGATGCACATCTGCACCGCAAACGAAGCACAAGACAGATTGAGTCTGCTGCAAACAGCAGCTACTCTTCGCCGTCAGAAAGCACTCTAATCTACCACTGATTACTGCTGCGAAGCAAGTTCACACCTGTACCTTACCTTGTTTCAAAACAGGTTCTTCACATGCAGGTTGTCGGCTGGGCGCGGCACCACCAGCTCCAGCAGCCACGACAGCGGCCCGCGCGAGTTGCCTGCGATGCCAACATGACGTGTGGGAGCGGTCCTTGGACTTAAAGCAAGAACATAGGTTCAGACATGACATTACAGGCCTCCACGAAGCCCAAAGCCACGCAACAAGCGGCATCAGAGCTTGAATAAACACCAATCCATGTTCAGCGTTACCGTATCACTGAAATACACGCGAGCAAGCAATAGAAAGTTGTTCACAGCGCTAAGCGACTTTGCATGATGGTGAACATGCAAAGGAGTCGGCTTCCCCACCTGCGGGTACAACTTGTTTGCATTTGTCTGTGTGTGCAAGACACGACCATGCAGCGCCCTTCCTCACGCCCCACAGACGATGAGCCCGGGGCGGCAGAGCCCGGGCGCACCGCGCGCCGCGCGCAGCGGCCGCCGCAGCGCCTGCGCGGGCGTCGCGGGCGCCGACTGCACGTCGCCGGGGCCGGCGCTGGCGCCGCGCGCGCCGGCGCGCGCGCCGGCCGCCGCGAACGCCGACTGCGCGAGCGCGAGCTCCAGGCGCTGCTGCGCCGCGGTCAGGCGCGCCTGCAGCGCCGCGTTGGCCGCGCGCAGGCCGGCCACCTGCGCCTGTCGGCGGGCATGCAAGCTAGGGTCACATACTTGGCTACAGCTTGTCTGCTGCACGGAGGCAGACGCGGCGGAGGAAGCCGCCCGTCCTGTGTCAGCCACGCGCGAGCTGGCCAGCTCTGCGTGTCAAGTGGGTCTTCCAAGCAAGCATCAAGCTGGATGAAAAGTTCACCGGCCCCCTTGCGGTGTGGTGCAGCAGTGCGCTGTGGCCAGGCGCGTCAGGGCACCCTTCTGCCCCGCGCGCGCCAACGGCTGCCGCAACGACACGGCACGCCCGAGGCCCTGCCTTGAGGAGCCGGTGCTAGCTGTCCTGTCTGCGATGGAGATGCTCGGCCTCGCTCGCTGCGCTCGCGCGCGCACGCGCGCACGAGGCAGGTAGGCCGACCCTGAAAATGGGAGGCGCGCCTGGTGCGCCTCCGCGTCGCTCGCCGCGCCGCGCTGCCGCCGCTCCAGCGCCGCCAGCAGCGCATGGATGTTAGCCAGCGCGGCGCGCTCCTGGGCCACCGCGGCTGCCGCCTCGCCGCCCGCGCCGCCTGTGCCCGGCATGCGTCGGTCCGCATGTGTCGGGCCGCATGCTGGGGGGGTGCCTGCCAGTGCCCGACCCTGACGCAGAGCGCCCTTTGCTGCGCGCAATCGACTGCGGCATGCACAAGCTCCAGTGCGCTGCCCTCGCTCCGTTCGGGGACGAATGTCGCGGGAACGAATGTCGCAGATCGCAAACTCTTTACACTTTCAGGGCGCGCGCATGTGCATGGCAGACCTCCCCACCTTCGTAGTGGCGCGGCGGCAGCAGCGCGGCGATGGCCGGCGGCAGGTCCGCCAGCGCGGGCGCCGCGGCGCCGGCGCCTCCCGCGGCCGCCGGCTCCTGCGCCTGAGCGATGCGCTGCAGGGCAGCCTCCGCCAGACGCGCACTGGGCGCCTCCTGCGAGAATGCAGGAGCGTTAGAGCGCAGGGCGCCATGCACATGCACCAAGGACAGTCACCCCGCTCTCCTTTCCACCTGGAACTTCTGTTACAACCGCCAAGCAAGCATTCACGCTGTGCCAGTACAGACCCTGCAGCAGGCACTGAGTCGCAGCTGCGCTTGAGCGACGGGCGGTATTGTACCTGCCTCGGTGTGCGGGGTTTGCGCTGCCCCACATTGCGCCACCAAGGCGGAGGGCGAACCTCGGGCGGGGCGGGCGGCGGTGGCGGCGGCGGCGGCTCAGGCGCGCCAGCGTCCTCCGCACGAGCAGGTGGCGCGGCAGCGGTGGCTGTGAGGCCCGCAGAGTCCGCGGCCAGCGGCGGCGGCGGCGCGGTCTGCGTTGCGGCGTCGCGCGGCGGCGCCTCAGCGGCCGCGCGCGCGCCCAGCACCGCCGCACGCAGCCGCGCCTGCAGTGCCCGCCGCTCCTCCTGCGCAGCCGGCGGCGATAAGCTGCGCGTAACACACACCACACACACACACATATGGTGCCTTTACGGCCGCGCGCAGCCGCGGCCATCGCTCCTTACAGATCCGGCAGAGCAGATGCAGTCACATACCCTCCGCGGTGGTAGTGCCTCTGCCACCATGCTAGCAGCGCAGACAGTCGCCAGCAGACACCTGGCGCCTTGGGTCACGTAGGCGCTGCTCCCGCAGCGTTGCCTCGCAGCGTGCCATACGCGACAAGCAGTGCGATTGCTGGTGGGCCTCTTCGGGGGGCGCGGCGCCGCGCCTGCAGCATGTCGATGGTATCCTGCAGGCTGGCGCGGTCGGCCGCGACGGCGGACGCCTGCGCGGCCGCGCGGCGCGCCTCCTCGCGCCCCGCGCCCGCCTCGCGGCCGGCCAGCAGCTGCGCGCTGCGCGCCTGCAGCAGCCGCTCCTCCAGCGCGACCGCCTCCGCCGCCACGGCCTGGCGCGCGCGCGTGCCCCTGGCTCAGGAGGAAATTTGCATAGGGTTGGGGTTACGAGAGGTTAGGGTCCAGGTCATGCTCAGGCGCGTCTGAAGGCCGCGGCGGTGGCGCTCGCGCTGGCCGGGCTCGGGGGGCGCTGCAGGCGCGGCTGCGGCCCGAGCCCGGCCAGCGCGCGCTGAGATTCGACGCCGCGCACCCATCAGCAGACGCTCGCTTGTGCGGACCGCTGCAGGTCTGTTGCGGCCTACACGTCTTGTGCGCCGTGGCCAAACATGCACGTCGTGCAGGGCGGCGCGCCTTGCAGCGCTCGTCCGCGGCGGCGGCGGCGGCGCGGCAGGCGTCGCGCTCGGCCGCCAGGCCCGCCAGCGCCAGGCCCTGCGCGGCGACCTCGGCGCGCAGCCGCTCCGCCGCGGCGCGCAGCTCCGCCACCTGCTGCGCCTGCGGCCGACAGCAATAGGGTCAGGGGTTAGGGCTCCAGCTCACCAGCCAGCAGAGCTCCGCCGCCTGCTGCGCTCTGTGGCGGATAAACCCAGTACCGGGGGCCGGACTTCAGCTTGGCAACCCCGCCGCCTGCTGCGCCCCGCAGCGGACAAACACAAGGTCGGGGCTGGGGCACTCAGCTCGACGACTCTATCGCCTGCTGCGCCCCGCAGCAACCAGCCCACATGGTTGCACATCGGGGACAGGCTGCAAGGCGCGCTCAGCCCCTGTCCAAGACATGGCTGATACATTGCCTAGGCAGCACCAGCACTGCTTTGACCGTAACACAATCACGCATGCTGTCTTCGCGCTAGCTTGTGCATAATTCTCGTGCTCTGCGCGGCACGAAGGGAGGCATTGGTCGCATCAGCGCACCAGCGACCAAAGGGTCGCCCGCGCAGCTACCCCCACATGCTCGGGGCGCCGGCGCTTGTCTATGCAATAGCAGGCGGGCGCCAACCTGGCGGTTGAAGTCCTCTACCAGAGCCTGGTTCTCGGCAGTGAGCGCCTCGGTGACGCCGCGCTGGCCGTCCAGGCCGCGCAGCAGCGCAAAGCGCTCGCCGGTCAGGTCGTCAATGTGCTGCTGCAGCGCCGCGAAGCCGCCCGCCGCGCCGCCCGCGCCCGAGCCTGCGCGCGTCCGCGGCGTCACACGCGAGCGCGCACAGCGCCCGGCGGCCATGCGCTGACCGCCCAAGCTCTGCTGCGGCGCCGACAGCTCACTCCTTCGCTTTTGGTTGCTTCTTTATAATAGTGTGGTGCGACGCCGCCGCTAGGTCGCACATCGGCCAGCTACGGTCTAGCATGACTGTCATGGGCTGGCAATACCATTGGGGCGCGTGTGCCAAACATGCACGACACGCTGCGCGACTGAGGCGGCGCTCCAGCGAGCTGCGCCCGAAGCTAGTGAGTCAGACAGCAATGCTCCGGAAGCTTCAGGTAGCATAACATGGCGCAGGCCGAACCAGGGCCCGATGTGTCGGGCGGCGCCCGCCACGCGCCCAGCCAGCCGCCGCCCGGGGGCTCGCCAACGGCCTCCGCATCGGCTCGCTGATGCCCCGCGTGTCCGGCGCTCCCGTTGGCCTCGCCGGGCGGGCGCGCGGCCGAGGCGCCGCCGCCCGGCGCACCGGCGGCCGCCGCCGCGTGGGCGTCCAGCTGGAGCTCT
>JAABUH010003595.1_pt1 | contig 13168 bp, 24 predicted proteins | sample 5559121 | NCBI WGS metagenome assembly JAABUH01 (sample SAMN10711871, study PRJNA513364) | rock metagenome | isolation source: Antarctica rocks | place: Antarctica: Victoria Land, Battleship Promontory nord | collected 2015-12-28 | reverse complement strand
CACAAAAACAAGAACAGGCTAGCAGCCGTAGTGGCTCAGATGTCCGGGCCCACGCGCGCTGCCGGATGTGCCCAGCTCATTGCTGTCGGCCGCCCCGCGATTGGTCGCGACGGCTGCAGGGCATGAGAGGCCAAGCGGCCAAGCGTTGCAGAAGTGTCTGATGGTACGACCCATCGCATGGCGCGGCTCTGCCATTGCATGCGGCACGGGCGCCCACCTGCGCGCCCAGCTTGGCGGCCAGCTCGCCGCGCACGGCCGCCTCGCGCTCGGCAGCGGCGGCCGCGGCGCGCGCCGAGCGCGCGCGCTTGCCAGCCACGCCCTTGGCCGCCTCCCACACGTCCAGGTCCACCACGCGGCCCAGCTCCTGGCAGGCGCGCATTCTTGTTAGGGTTTTTTTGGGCTTTTGCAACTGGGCCCTTGGCGGCCTCCCACACGTCCAGGTCCACCACGCGGCCCAGCTCCTGGCAGGCCCGCGCGCTTGCAGGGCCTTGCGTGGCATTTGGTAGGGCATTGTGCAGGATTGTGCAGCTGAGCCCCTGGCAGCCTCACACAAGCTCAAACACGCAGCACAGATCCTGGGGAGACAGATCAAGGTGTGAACAGAAGGGCGGAGGATTAACAACATGACCGGACTGGAGCGGCCTTAGTCACTCTAGCGCAGCACCCGGTGTCTAGCACAGCAGCTACCAGGCAGCTCAGTGGGTGCGCAGGCACCTCCTTGAACTTGCGGTCATCGGCCTCCAGCAGCCCACTGATGTCTGCCTGGCCGTGGAAGGCCACCCGCGCGAGCAGGCTGGCCGCCAGCAGCCGCTCGATGGCCGCCTGAGGCAGGTGCATCTGTGGTTGACTTTACTAGCATGGAGGTTCTGTGCCTTGGACTGCTGGCAACACGCATCCCAAAGCAGCCCAGGCGGTGCACACTTACAGCGTGGCTTAGTGACGTACATTGCAGCATTCAAGGTGGGACTAGGCCCAGAAGTCACGCAAGGAAGCAACATACACCAGACTTCACGTGAGTGAAGCCACGCAACAGTCCACACTCTTTTGTCTTCAGCATCAGGCTAACATGCATGCCATTCTCAGAAGTACGGACAAGGGAACGATCGTTGCACCAAAATTGCGTCCAAAGCATGAAACATCAGGTACCCTCAGCACTGCGCCCAGGCAGGCCACCTGCGTGAGCCGCGCGTCCGCGCCGGTGCGGTCCTCGCCGTCCACCTCCAGCGTCAACCGCGCGAGCGCCTTCCGGCGCGTGACGCGCTCCACGGCGAAGCGCCGGCCGCTGACGGTGCCCTCCACGCGCGCGCGCGCGGAGCGCGCGGCGTCGTTGACCACGTCCGCGGCGGTCAGGCTGCGGCCGCCGGCGCCCTCTGCGCGTGCGTCCGAGCGGCCCTGGCGGCCCCACCGCACGCCTTACTATTGGGAGGACATGCGTACTCACCCGAAATTGCATGCGCGCGGGAAAGAGCATACAGTGGGGGTGGAAGACAACCTCGTAATAGTCTTGCTTGTGCATGACGCATGCGCCAGGGCGGCGCAGGGTCTTCGCTCGCGACTTGCTTGGCATTGATCAGCAAGCATGCTAGCATATGTTTGGACCGCTGCCGAGCTGCAGTGCATGCGAGCTCTGACAGAAAGCTTTGAGCAGGTCACCGACATGTTTCTTAACAAAGTTGCCATTTATTAACCTATTCCCTCTATGCTCGCAAGCAGAATCTAGAGCATGAGTGGGTTGTATGCAGAAAGGCGCACCGTGAGCGCCCAGAGCGGCGCCATGACCAGCGCGCTCTTGCCGGCGCCGTTGGAGTCGGCGCCCGCGTCGTCCTCGTTGCAGCCGCTGACCACGCGCACGCCGCGCGCGCCCAGCCGGTACCGCACCCTATCCCTGAAGGGCCCATAGCCCTCCAGCTCCAAGTATTCCAGCTCCACGTCGGCCGCCTCATGCCGCAGCGTGGCGCCCTGCCCTGCCACCTGACCCCGGCATGCAGACAGTTCAGGCGTGCCCGCGCGCCTGCCAGGCCTGTCCCCTGGCGCGAACTGGGCTGCATGCGACATGTTCCGGGGTGCGGGCGCTGCCCTAACCCATCACCGCATTCGCTTCCAAACTCTGCCCACAGAGCGTGGTGGTACACGTTGCTGCCCGGCACGTCAGCAAATGCCGGGTGTGCAGCAGCAAGCCGGGTGTGCAGCAGCATGGCAGGGAGTCCAGCCTTCTGGCAAGCAGCCCAGCAGCAGTTGGGCAAGTCTTCCTGTTTTGTATTTATTATCAAAGCGGACCCCATACCCATACCCTACCCTACACCACTGTGCAGGTGCACTAGCGGGGGCGCGACCTCCTGTAGGATCTGGGCGCCCAGCGCGGCGGCCTCGGGCGCCATGCGCGCGCGGTCCGCGTAGAGCGCAAACAGCGCCGGCGCGCTCGCGTCCTCCGCGGCCGGCAGGCGCGGCGCGGCGGCTGGCGGCGGCAGGACCACCTCCACGTCCACGCCTGGCGCCAGGCGCGCAGTCGGGGGACGGCGCGCCGGCAGGGGCGCGCAGGCGGCATAGTATGGGACACAGCATGGGATAAGACTAAACATCTATGCATGTCGCAGCCCAACACTAGCCGCCAAGACGAGTGAGAGCAGCATGAACCAAAGCTGAAGTCAGGCCTGACCACCTCAGCCTGTCAATTTTTGGTGCGATTTGGGCCGTACATGTCGTACTGCAACCAACGCAACCCACCCACTTGGTGGATGGTTGCCTTCGGGGTTGAGGGCTGGTCGGCAGCGAGCAGGGCCTCTTAGGGTAGGCACGCAAGCGGGCGCACCCCGGCTCCTCAGGCCTGCTACCAGCTCGCTGGCAGGCTCAGCCAGCTCTGGCAGGGTCCAGCGTACCCTGCCGCAAAGCCAGAGTGCTCGTTAACAGCAGAACATGCCGTGCGAAGGGTGACGCCGCATGCAGGTATGCCCCATGACTAAAAAACATGGTTTGCACGACCTGCGAGTGGTTGTGAACAAGTAAAAAAGGAACCTGTTCCTACAGACCACACTTTGTGCGTCAAGGACAAGCAAGTGCACTGCGGAGTTTGTCAGAAAATTCATCGTGCTGAGTGTGGACGCTGCCAGGGCCAGCCCCACATCGAGCCAAATCAGCCTGGCTCCCGGCCCGTCAGTGCCAAAACCTGCAACAGCCCAAGCACCTGTCGCCCGCGCGGAGGCCGGCCGGCAGCGCGGGCGCGGCCGACGCGAGGCTGAAGTGGCGCGCGCCCAGGTCCAGCGGGATGCGGCCCTGCTCGCGCCACGCCGCGTCCAGCACGAGCAGCGCCTTCTGCTGGCCGGCCTCGCTGCGCGACACTGCGCCAGGCGCACACCCCCTGCCTTGCACAAACCCTGTGCCAGCCTGACGGCTTCATCGCGCGGCCGGGTGAGACGAGGAGCGCGCTGTGTGTCACCGCACAGCTTTCTGTCCAACCCAGGCTGGCCTTGTCAACGAGGAACAGCAGCGCATCACAACGTGCGCGGTGTCTGTGCAGCATGTTCAAGGCAAGACGTGACGAGGAAGTCGCAGATCATAGTTAGAGGCCAGGCGGCATCCATGCTACAAACAAACTTACAGTCCATGGTGAAGGTCGTCAGGGGGCCCCGGAAATGCCAGGGTCAGCATGCCAGGGCCGGCCTGCCCGCCGCAGTGCCGGCATACAGGGGCAAGCCTGGCGCCGGCACCTTCGTACGGGCTGCCGACGTACTGCACGCGCGTGGCGCCCACGACATGCGGCTTGTGGTAGTGGCCCAGGTATGTCGGGACGCCCCCCGGGAACACGTCCGGGGGCAGCCCCTCGCGCGCCTGGAACGTCTCGTTCACAAACGCGCCCAGCTGCCGCATGGGACCAGCAGTGTCAGCATTGGCACAGCCGGAGTGATGCAAGGCAAGCATTAGCGTGTTATTTGGTTGCACTTGTGGGTGGGTGGCACGGGCACCCCTTAGTGCGTCCGCACGCACGGTTTGCAGTCAATGTTAATTGAACAGGTGCGTGGTGTATGAGGGCTGCGCCAAGCTGACATGCATGTTGGCTGAAGGCCACAGTCGGGCAGCAGGCGCTCCACACCGCCCCTCATGCCATGTCTGGTATCCAGGGCGCTGTCAGTGCTTGCGCCTGCAGCACTGAGCCTGCACGCTCGAAGCCCTCAGCCACCGACCCCATTCTACCCCGCAGGCCCTGACCAGAGGCCGCACCACATCTGCGTGTCCGAACACGGCGCTGACGGGCCCGCAGGAGCGCAGGCAGGCCTCCAGGTCTGCCGCGTCGCGCCGGAAGGGCAGCCACAGCGCGCCCAGGAACAGCGTGGGCCGGTCGAAGATGTGCACGGCCGGGCAGGCCTCCGCGATCGGCGTCAGGCCGTGCTCCAAGCCGCTCAGCGTGACCTACACATCAAAGGCTAAAAGGTCATACGGTGTATGATAGATTTCGGGTGATTGGCTTGCGAGAGCAGCATCATGAGCCTATGCGGCTGCAACATGTCAGATGCTGCTCGCAATTGCAGGCAGCTATGTGCCACTCGCGGCCTGCCCTGACAGCAAGCACTGAAACGGCGCATGTTCAGGAAGCAGCAAGCAGTGTGCTCAGACGCCGGCATCTTAGGCATATTTTTAACGTCTGACATGGACAGTGACGCTCAGCGCGCAGGCAAATTGCCAGTGGCAATGCTAGGCAGTGAGGAAGGGAGGGGTGCCGCACCTGGTCATGGTTGCCGACGAGCATCAGCGTCGGCTGCGTCCACCCCCGGAACTGCTCCAGCACAGAGTTCAAGGCCGTGACTGGCAGTGCGCCGCGCGCATGCCAGAAGTCGCCTGACATGCCCGCGGCAGGCCCAGGGTTGGGGCCATGTGCATGCAGGGCAAGGGCAAGCATGTGCAGACACTGGAGAGTTGAGCACTTAACAAGGACGCCATGGCACACACTTTGGCGTCCAAGGCGTCCAGCATACATGCATGCATGACCGCAAAGCACGCCAATTCGTCAGAGAACTGCGGCGTCTGGACACGGCTGTGTTTACAAAGGGTGGGTGTATGCAGCCCGCACCAAGGAAAATGACTCCGGCGTCTTGTGCGGCCGCTTCCTCGCGCACGCGCTGCAGCACTTGGCAGCATGTCTCCAAAGTCCTCAGGCTCACGTGCAGGTCGGAAAACACCAGCCTGCAAAGCAAGGAAGTTCTGCAACAAGGTCGCACTCCAGTAGCGCCAGCACGCACAGGAGCGCATGGTAGTTGAAGATGCGATACTGCAATAAACAAGCTACGCACACAGCAGCCCGCCACCTGCGTCACTGCGCGGCCCGACAACCCTTTGCCAGCCAAGTGGCCGTCCTAGGACCGTTCAACAGGTAGCACTGGACTGTGAAGGTTCTGTTGGGCCGCACCAGCGCTTGACGGCGCGCCAGTCTATTGCAGAGGTCTGCGGCACGCCGCTGTGCAAGTCGGGAGCCAGCACAGGCGCAGGTGCCTCCAGCTTGGCTGCATCTTGTCCTGTGGCATCGTGCAGGACACCGGGCTCCTTTGCCCTCCTCTTCCTTGGCGCACGTGCAGAGCGCACAGGCTGCGTAGTCGCCGCTGCAGTGCCTTCTGCGGTTTCAGAGGCTCTGACGAGCTCGCTCACGGCGCTGCTCTGCGCGCGGGAGTGAGTGCACCGCACGCACCGCGGTGGCTGGAGCAAGAAAGCCCGCAGGCTCAGCAGCGAAGGCAGCAGCGGGTGCAGAGTGAGCATCCGCAGGCGTGCCAGGGCGCAGATGTGCTGCATATGCAGACGTGGGGCAGGGCGCTTTGCCTCCTGTAAGCGCCCTTGTACATCAAGCGTGAGACACAGCTGCTGTCATTGCCTCCCAGAATTATGAGCATTGACTGGCAAGTAGACATGAGGTCTAATTAGCATGTTTTTTAGTCTAAGCATCTCCTTGGGCAAACACTGCAGAACACTTGGCGTGCTATGTACTCCCTTTAGCAGCCAGCTTTGTATTCCTTTAGCTGCCAGCACCACACTTGTTAAGCTGCACGCCTGAGCTGCAGTGGCTGTACCATGATTGTCTTGATGAGCATCGCTTCCCAGGCAGAGCGTATGAATTGCAACCCCAATGACCGGTATCCCTGCCAGCAACAAGCACATAGAGCACCTAGCAATGTTAAGCTCGCAACCGCCATCTCCACTCTCAACATTCAACAAGCCGAAGCACAGTATGACGCATGTATCACTTCTTGCAGCCACACTGTACTATCCACACCTCCAATGTCAAGCAGAGTCCAGGGTATGCTACTATGCCCCCACAGCCAGAAGGGGCAGGGGACTGCCTACTGCGCAGGCCCCCCATCTCACTCGCAGTTCAACTGCGTCTGAACGCTTGCCGCCAGGCCCTCACTTGATACAGCCGGTATGGCAGACACCAAAGAATACGCAGCACCTCGGCGCGGTCTCTTTACTGCACGAGCAGTGCTGGAGTGGCCACCATCTTGTCAGCAGCCAACCTATGCAGCGGCCCTATAATACATACCCTGTGCTGGTGCAACGCCAAGGCCAGCACAAAGTCAGGGATGGTTGCACAACACAGCCGCAGCGCCCGCACGACATGCACCAGAGTAGAGAACAATGGCGGCCAGCAGCCCCGCTGCTGCTGCCATGCCTGCCCCGCCAGTCGCCCGGACGAGCGCGCATCACAGGCCACTCAAACATCCGTTTCTTCGCTGCCTACCAACCTAATCTGTATCTTACGCTGGCGCCGCTGACAACCCACACACGCTGACAGCAACAGGGCCCCCGGGTCAGCTACCCGTGTTTGCCATAGCGCGACATCTGGCTGCCACCTATGTCCGGGTTAGCAGCGCCTCCATTTGGATTGCCAGCGTGTCAGCTGGACATGGCCATCCAAGCCAACGCAGCCTCCCAGGGGAAGGTCCAAGGTGGCACGGCTGCCCTGGGACTTCCGCAGCCAGCTCCACGACGCCTGAACCTGAAGACTCAGCAAAAGCAGCACGGCCGGCCTCAGGTCTGGATCACGGGGACCTCCCGGTTGAAGATCCAGGAGAACGCTGTGTTTACGGTGGCCTTGGACTTCAGGATGCGGTCGTTCCGGTCGGTCAGCTTGCGGAACTTGACGAGCAGGCCGCAGACGTCCTCCTGCGCCTTCTGCGCCTCCGGCGTCAGGCCGGTGAGCTCCCGGATGCTCCAGTGACGCATCAGGAACTCCATGATGTCCATGTAGTCCTGCGCGTTGCCGGCCGCGCGGCAGAGTCAGCACGCGAGCGTGCCATGCTATCACAAGCGCAGGCAGGCATTGCATCATCCTTCACGTTCATTGTCACGGTGCAGAATAGCACACACCGCTTCCCCAATCTGAGGTGATACTGCAAAGACGACTCGAGCCATGGGTCCCTGCCCGCATTCCATGGTTAAAAAGGGCATGGCTGCCCGGCAGCGCACATGGCTGGTGTATGTGCCGGTCATCTGCGCGACGGACGAGAAGTCCTTGAACAGCGAGCGGCCGGTGCGGCCCTGGTGCTCCAGGTCGTCCATGAGGTGCGCGGGCATCACAATCTGCTTGCGCATCATGTCCGCGAACGCGGTCATAGTGCCGCTCGGGTCCCTGCGGCGCAAGCCAGACAGCATTGAAGGTATGCAACGCGGAGCGTGCGCAAGCGCTGCCTCGCTGCTGTGACAACTTCCATCCTGCTGTCACAGGCAGGACGGCATGGCCTCGCACGTGAAAGTGAACACCTCCAGCATGCCGCTTTGGCGTCCTCTTGCAAAAACAAGGCGTTGGACGCATGCAGCCGTAGCATACACGCGTCAGTGCGCAGCGCACCGCTCGAAGAGTGCGTCCACGATCTTGATGTACGCCTTCTCGTGCCGCGCCTCGTCGCCCGCGATTGCCGCGCAAATCTTCCCCAGCACCTTGTCGCCGTGCTGCGCTGCGTGCGCCGCCGTGTTCCCATGGCTCACCTGCAATCCACCAGCAAGCCTGCCTCGGATCTTCACCATACACCATGCCAAACAGGTCTGAAACCAGTAAAGAGACCAAGGCGAGGCAGTGGTATTCACACTTCGATACAAAGATTGTACGCGGCGCGTGTGCAGCAGTCGCTGAGACTTGAAAACAAATATGCCACGGCGTGCATGCTTGCATGCATGCATTGGTAGCAAGCGCTAGTTGCTGTGCTGCGACGCACCTTGGTGGCACGCTCCTGGAAGGAGGTGTAGATGAAGCCCAGGTACGGGTTGTTCTCAGTCTTTGGGTCCATGCCCGACCCGATCAGCCGCTGGATGGTGTACTCGATGGCCTGCATGATATAAACCCATGTCATACCTGGCAGATAATTAGAGTTTCAGGACTGAGTGGCCATGCACGACTTGTCAGAAAGCAGTGATCTACACAAACCAGGCATCAAAAGCAAAGCTGTTGCAACACCAAAGACGCCCTAAACCAGGTGTAAGTGACAATGCCTGCATATAGTCTGCAGTATCAATGCCTGTTACAAGACACAGGTTCGGGCGGTAGGCGCGCCTTCATGTTGACACGCCCAGTAAGGTAGCAGTACTTGTTCATGAGGTCGCCATGCCGGTTCTCCTCGGCTGTCCACTGCCGGTTCCACCTGCGCCGTCGCACCAGGTTTGCACCGTCCCTCACAAGGAAAGCCCCTTCTGCGCAACAGTATCGTGCACACTCCATCCTTCATTGCAGAGCCCGCACATATCACCTCTCACATTTGGTCTACTATGGCAGTCAGCACTGTTGCCGTCGCAACCCCACCACAAGAGACACGAGGGCAGCACATCCCAATGAACAAAGGAGTAGTGGCTATGCACACAACCACATGGGGAGCCTGCTACAGAATCCCACAGTGCCAAGACCTCCTGGGGAGAGCTCGGCATGATACCCAGCCGCCGTCGCACCTGCCCCAGGCCGTCTGCGCGGCGCCGGTCTGGTCGCGCACGCCGTCCAGCGTGTTGAGCATCGCCATGTACGTCGGGAGCGCCTCCTCCGTGATCATGTCGCCCACCAGCACCACCAGGTAGTCGTCCGGCAGCGACGCCGCCCGCTTCTGCAGCTCCGCCACCTGCGCGGCGCGCCCCCGGCACCTCTGCCTCCGCCCAGGCCTCGCCCTTCACCCACCTGCAGCTCTGTGGCGTTTGTGGCACGTGCGCGGGCCTGCGGCACTCCGTGCGCTCCCTGTACGTCCAGCGCTTGGCAGCAGGCAGGGCGGCGCGCCTCGTCTACAAAGTCCGGTGACGACGAGTCTGGCAGAAAGTCCGTGGGCTGCCAGCAGTCCTTGACATCCTTCAGGATTGGCAGCACTGTCCGCTCCACATGGCCCTCCATCGAATTGATCACGTCCAGCCGCTGCTCGGAGATGCTGTGCAGCACCTGCCCCACAAAACGTGTCTATTCGCAACAACAGACACCAGCAGACACCAGCAGAACGGAGTCTACGCTCGAAGCTATGCTCTACGATACCCAAGCTGCGCCACTGCTCGCATGCATATTTCGCGCGCACCTGGCCGTTGATGATGATAGGCCCCTGGCCCATCACCCCGTCCGGCTTGCTCGGCTTGCTCGATTTGCTCGGCGGCGCCTCCACAGCTGCGATGGCGCGCGGCGCAACTGCCAGAGAGCGCGCGGCCCGAGCATGAAGCTGCCGCGGCGCTAGTGCGCCCGGGCAGGCGCTGTGCGGCGCCAGCGAGCCCGCCATCCTCATCTGCTGCACACACGTCGTCAAGCCCGTGCTGGCTCACTCTCCCAGGCGAGCCTTGAATTAGAGGCACGCAGCGACAGTGTGCCAAGCGCGGATGCGCAGTGAGCATGTGCCGAGCACAGGCACCAAGCGCCAGCGCACCGCGTGTGACGACAGGCAACTCCTGATGACTGCTCGCTCCCGCAAACCTGCCTGCGCAGCAGCGCAAGAGTGAAAACGCCACACTCGCTGGCAGCCGCACACTCGTCGAGGAGGCTGCAGCGCGCCAGCAGACAGCGCCCTGTTTGCAAGCGTGCGCGCGGCCAGCGCCCAGTGCCTCTGACAAGTCCGCCAGTGAGGGGACCTGTGTGACACAGGTTCCCCATGCAGCGCCGAGCCCCGACCTCCAGCCAGCCTATGCCTGAGCCAATCCCTTGGCAAGAACGTGAGCAGTGTGGCAGCTGCCACCCATGGTAGTGCACCTCCCGAGAAGAAGGAACGACAGCCAGCACGATCGAGTAGCAGCAGCACGGCTACAGCACTGCTTCAAGCGTGACAAGCATCGACCTTCCTTGCGTCGGTTAGCACTACGCCTCGGCATAGGCTGCACGCAGCCAAGAGCTCAACAGCAAGCCTGGCACCTGCAACCACGTCGCACCTGGGTGTGTCTGCGTTTAGCTCCCTGGCACACTCTTCCGTAACCTTTCCTGCGTTCCTCTGTCTCCGCTCCTTTCCCTGGCCTCCACCGAGGATGGACGGCCTTTCCGTCTCGAGGGTAAAATAGCCCTAGGAGCTACCTGTTTTGGCATGCAGCAGTTGTATTAATAGCCTGCCCATGGATGGTTGGATGTGTAGCCTGCCCATATACCACCGGCACATCCCAAAGCGGCTGTGTCAGTGCTCCAAATGCTTCTGGCGCCCTTGGGAGACGTGTGGCACATGCTGTTTGAATGCAGTGCGCTGCAAAGTGTTAGGGACAGGTATGCGCACCTGTTTGCCTCACCGCGCACGGTGAAGATGTTCATGTGGCAAGCAGACCTGCATGGCTTTGTCTGCGTCATTTGTGCATGCATCAGATCACACAATTAGATTACAAAGCTTGGACGCTCATCAGCCTAGCTGGGGCTGCGTAGTGTGACAAATCAACCTGTCAGAAACAGACGCTGACGCCGTTCCTGCGTTCCATCTATGGTAGGACGCTCTGATAGGGGTCGCACTGCATATGAGCTAGATTTTCTCTCATCCCCAGGCACTTCATGCATTGCAGACTTCATTCAGCAGCTTGGCAGACCAACATGTTCATGTGCAAGTCGCAGCAAGTTCATGTGTCAGACCCCGCATGCGCTGGCATTCAGCATAGGTCCAGGCAGGCAGGCGCCTCAGCACGCCACGCAGGATCAGCAGGGGCGGCCGAAGCTGCGCACTAGCTGCTGCGCGCCGCCAGCAGCTCACTCGCTTTAGCAGACACCAGGTCCCAGGCCGCATCCACGTGGCGGGCCTGCGCCGCCGCGCATCCTCGCGCTCACGTCACGCGACACTCACTAGACAGCAACATCCAGCTTTGCATACCAGGTCCACACGGCCAGGCGTCCCACGCCAGGCTCGCCCGCACCCGCGCCGAGCCCCGCCGCGCGCACCTGCGTCTGCGCGCCGCTGACGGCGAAGCGCAGCGTGTAAGCGCCGCCCAGGTCGGTGTGCGACAGGAAAGCGCGCCCCGTGCGGTTCACCGACTCCAGCAGCTCTGCGTTCTCGTCGCGCGAGGCGCCCTGCACGGCAGACAGAGAACAGCGTTCTCTATCAGTTGCACCTGCGGCGATCTTGGTACGTGCACTCGTTTAACTCATTCTTTTCCTGGAAATTTCGGCCTTGCCCCGCATGCTTCAGAGGCGTCCGACCATGCAGTCTGCACAGGCTCATTCATGTGCAGACTGCTATGGACAGCAGAATCCTTAACCACGGGCGGGCGCCGCGCCTTGAGCCGGAAGCACACGAGCGCGAAGCGCGGCGGCGCGGCCAGCTCGAAGCGGCTGTCGGCGCGCACGCGCGCCTCCACGCCGGCCGCCAGCGCCAAGTGGTGGCGCAGGTAGGCCTGCAGGCCGGCGCGGCCGTACGTGCGCAGCACGAACCAGAGCTTGAGCGCGCGGAAGCGCCGCCCCAGCGGCACCTGCCAGTCCTGCGCGCCGGCGCGGCTGCGCCGGTGGGAGGCAGCCTATTCCCCGTAGCGCGCCAATTCGACTTAACGAAGCACCCAGCAGCCAGCCGGGTGATAACCAGGTAGCCCCGAGCGCGCGGTGGCGCAGGCACGCGCACGCGCACGCAGCGCAGCCAGCCCCAGCGGCGCTCAGCTCATGGGGCTGCATGGGGCCGGCGCGCGCCTTGTAATCCAGCGCGTTGCCCTTGGCGCGCAGGAAGTGCGGCGTCAGCGACAGCGCCGCCTTCAGCGGCTCCGCGTCGCGCACCCACATGCAGCTGCAGTCGAAGTTCACGAGCAGCCACCTGCGCGTGGGAGTGCGCTCACGCGACGCGCCACAGCCCCCATCCCGGCCAGAGCGTGCTGGTGTTCTGCCACATTGTGAATGCAATCATTAAACCACTGAATACCGGCTTACATTCGACAGCCAGGCTATACCCCTGGTGACTTATATGGCACGCTCTCAAGGAGTCTCCACATGCATGCACACCCTGCCGGCCAGGCGCTTCCTCGCGAGATTGTGTGCAGCAGCAGACAGCGTATTCGCACACGGATGCAGCGAGAGGGTGCAGAGGCGCGCGCTAGGTCGCAGCTCGCGCATTCCGGAGCGGTCTGTGTGTGTGTCCAAGCGCACTTGTGGCAGTTTGTGTCGAACGAGTCCGCCAGCTCCAGGCCGTCCAGGCCGGCGCGCTGCTCGGGCAGCAGCGCGGCCACGCCCGCATAGGCAGCGTCCACATGCATCCTGCGTGATGCGCGCAGGAGGCTCGCGTCAGTGCGCCAACGCGTGCGTCATGATGAGCCTCGTCATGACATGGCTTGCCGCCGCGCATCTCGCTTCACGAATCGCAGGCTCGCTGCTGCACCAAGTCTGTGTGCCTCGCCCTTCCCACCCACGACGCACGCTCCCTCCGTTGTGGCCAGCCATGCGAGTCTGCACGACGCGCGCCCGCGCCGGCAGCGTCCCGGGGAGCGAGGCGCGCGCCACATGCCGTGCCGCGCTGCCAGCTCGCCCAGTAGCCGCAGCGGGTCGACCGCGCAGGAGGACGTCGTGCCGAACGTGGCCACCAGGTAGAACGGGATGAGCCCGGCCGCCACGTCCGCCGCCACGGCGGCCTCCAGATCGGCCGGGTCAAGCGCCCAGTCGCGCTCGGCGCGCGCGGGCAGCAGGCGCACGTGCGGCGTGCCCGCCACCATGCACGCCTTCTGCATGCAGCTGTGCGTCTGCGCGGCGCGGCGCACCGTGAGCAGGGCTGCTGCGACGGCACGCCGGGGCCTCTCACTT
>JAABUH010003594.1_pt1 | contig 13185 bp, 17 predicted proteins | sample 5559121 | NCBI WGS metagenome assembly JAABUH01 (sample SAMN10711871, study PRJNA513364) | rock metagenome | isolation source: Antarctica rocks | place: Antarctica: Victoria Land, Battleship Promontory nord | collected 2015-12-28 | reverse complement strand
GTTCAGGACGCGGGGAGCCCTCTCCGTGGCTGCCACCTCTGCCCAATGAAGTGCGCGTCGCGGTGGCGCCCGTGGCCGCGCGCCTGGCAGCAGCAGACGTGGCGCGGCTGGTAGGGTTCTGGCGAGCCCTGGACGGCGTGACGGCCAGCGCCGCAGCATTGACACATGCGGCCGGGCAGCCACCGATGCGCAGCGCAGTGGCGAGGGTTGCCGGCTGCAGCGGCCGGCGGCGGCTGTTGTCAGAGCCTGATGCGGCCCCACTGCAAGTTCAGGCATGCAACCCACCTTTTGCCTGCCAAATTTTGCCGCACATGACCAAGAGGGTGATGGTGCTGTGTGATACGACCAGCTATTTTTCTTGAGCCCTTTTGGCAGGCAGCTGCAGAGCGCATATGCTGATTAATGCCTCCACGGCGGCTCTGCAGACTCTGGCCTAGGTCGATGAGCGCGCGGCATGGTGCCTGTGATGATACAACTTTCTCTGTATCTGTGAGGCTCGGCTGCCAGGAGGCCGCCCTGCCTGCAGGGCGCAGCCGGCGGCCGGCCGCTGATCGCAGCACGCCATATGGCTGAGGCACCCGCCGCACATCCCTCATAGCATCACCCAGAGCACTGGGCTTGACTGCATCCACAGAGGGCATCATGGACAGCGGGAACCTGCCATGCCAGCACATGGATGGCTGACTTGAGGCGGTGCGGGGCCGGGCGCAGGTGGACGTTTGCGCCCTGCAGCTCACGCTCCCCTGCCCGGACCCTGGCCCAGAACCTGTCGCCCGCGTCTCTGAAAGCGGCGCGAATGGCGCGTCCGGGACGAGGCTCGCCACCGCGTGCGCCGGCGGGGGGGCGCGGAGCGCGCCGGCCGCGCTGGTCCTGACGGCGCGGGCGCTGCGCCTCGCCGCGCGCGGCGCGGCCGAGGGCGAGGCGGCCGGCGGGGCAGGTCGGGCGCCGCGCCGCCTGCCGTGCTCTGCATGCAGCTTCCTGTGCATGTTGCTGGCTGCCCTGAGCGCGCCTGCAACACTGTGCCAGAGCTTTTGCATGGAGACGACCTGGCGTCTGACAAGGTTTTGTTGAGGATAGCAAGGCAGCCGACCTGAACGCAAGGCGCGTCGCGCAGGGCAGCGCTGGCTGCGGCGGCGCAGGAGCGCATCCGGCCACCGGCAGCTGCAGGCGCGGCCCGCTGCGCTCCCTGCAGCCTCCTGGTCTGGGCGCCGCTCGACAACATGTCCGTGGTCAGGACCGTAACGAGGAGTGGCGGCTCTGCCTTGATGATGTGTTGCGTGTGTGATGTGCCTGAGAGTGTAGCGGCATGAGGCCCGGGCTGCGCACGACCAGCCGCCAGCACCGAGCGGGTGGAGCTGCTGGCGCCGCTGGCGCTGGCGGCGTCCGTCGCACACTGCCAGGAAGCCGCGGGCCGCTCCGGCCAGCGGTGTGCTCCTAACTTGTTTCTCAATATCTGGGACGGAATCACATAAAAAAAAAAGTGTTCTTGCAGAATGACAGCCTGGTGCCGCGAAATGCGCGCTGCGCCGCACACCATTGAATCCTGAGGCATGGGCGCACCGCATGTAGGCCCGGCTGCAACGGCTTGGCGCATACCGTCTGTTGCGGCGCATGGCGGCTGAGCTGGCAGGCCCTGCACAGGAGCAGCATGTGTGCAGTGCTGCCAATCCTGCTACGCCTTGCAGCCCACAGCAGCTGCTTGCCTGAGGGGGGTGTAACCTTATACACCCCTGCAGGCTTCCCGGGGGCCCGCCAGGCTTGTGGCGCATGCGGACGTGACGGCGAGCGAAGCGCACCTGGCTGCGCCGCCGATCGCCGCCCGCCAGCTGGCCGCGCTCACTGCCGCGCTTGCCGCCGGCTGCGGCGGGCCGGTCGCGGGCGCGGCGGACGCGCCTGCTGAGGCGGGTCCCGCGGCCGCATGGCCTTCCGCGCAGGTGCATATACGCCGAAAGCGCACGCATTTCGCGCAGCGGGCCGGCAGGCTGGGCGAGCCGGCGCTTGGCGGCCCAGCTGTGGTCATGCGGCACATGCAAGTACCACTCCGTCTCATGAGGCAGCGACAGGACCCTGCGAGCGGCAGGCGCTCTGGAGCGGCGGGCGCGCCCGCCAGGGAGCCCGCACTCGCGCATGGCGGGACAGCCCCCTCCTGACCCCCCGCTCGCCGCGCAGGGCGCAGGGGCAGCCGAGCCCGCCGCGCGCGCCGCGCCGGCGGCGGGCGCGCTGCGCCCGGTGCTCGCGCTGCAGCTGGCCGCGCCGGCTGTGACGCTGCGCCTGACCGCGCTTGTCGAGGCGGGGCCGGGCTGGCCGGCTCTGGACCCCGAGCGGCCGGGCCTGCGCGCGTCGGCGCGCGGCCTGGCGGTCGCGCTCGCGCTGGAGGACGGCGTGCTCGACCTGCGGTGCGGCGCCGTTTTGGCCTCATGAAAGCTTGCCATGAGGAGGCTATGCAGCAGCGCCTGTGTTTTTTGGAGGACGGCGCTCAACCTGCGGTGCGGTGCCCGCTCGGCCGCAGCGCGCGTTTCTTTGCAACAAAGAGTAAGGACTCTGCTGATATGTAGTAAGGTAGCTAACAGATTTGTAACTTCCGTGTTGTTTCTCAATGCACTTAACCCAACTCACTTACTGCAATAACTGGCGAAGAGCCAAACCCTTGGTAAACCAAGTTCTTTACACGCAGTGCCATGGTGGCGGCCCGGCGCGCCGGCCTGCCCTGTGCCGCTCGGCCGCGGCTCGCGCGCCGTGGTTGCGGCGCCGGCCATAAAAATCTCACATTGCGTGGAGCCCTCTCATGCGGCCCGGTCCGGCGCCCGTCAGAGGAACAGGCCCGCTGTGCGCAGGCTCGCGGGCGCATCGCTGGCGCTCGAGGATGTGCCGGGCGCCAGCGGCGGGCGCAGCCCTGCCTCGACCCTGCCCCTGCTACGCGCGGTGCCGCTGGGCCCGGCCTGGCCGCGCTGCGGGCGCCGGCCCTCGCTGCAGCGCTTGTTCCAGGTGACCGCATGTGGCCCGCATCCCACTCAGGGCACACCCCTTCGCCAGTGCCCTTTACTTGCCAGCATGCCATTTATCCAGCCTCATGCCATCTATCTAGTCCCATCCTCAGAGGCCATCTCCAATGCGTGTGAGCGGCTTGCTTCTGACCAGCTTGCTGCAGCGCGCGATCTTTTCAGTGTCTGTGTGCGGCGAGCACGCCTACTGAGAGCAGAGGCGCACGTTTGCACCCATGCAAGTCTTGTCACGGGAAGACCACTCACACCCCGTGAAGCGGAGGAGCCACACTAGCCTCGATGGCGACGTACCAAGAGTTGGCAAGAGCACCTGGACAGGCCTGGCGGGTGGACACGGCGCGGCGCTCGCGGCAGCCGCGCGCGGCGCTCTGCAGCCCGGCGCACCTCGCGCTGGCGCTCGCGTCGGCGCGGCTGGCCGCGCATGTTGCCTGGGCGCCCGCGGGCGGGGCGGAAAGCCTGGCCGCCCCGACTCCTGCCCCGGGGCGGCTAGCCGTCAGGCTCGACGGCGGGCTCGTGGGTGCCACGGTCGAGCTGGGCGCGCTGCGCCGCGCGGCGGGGTGCCTGCTGGCGCTGCAGGCTGCCCTGACCCTGGAACAAAACCCTGGCCCTGCCCTGGCCGCCGCTCCGCCTGCGGCTGGCGCGGCGGGCGTGGCCGGCCGCATGCGTCTGGACTGGGAAGTCCGCTTGGCGCTGCAGAGCCTGCGCATCGATGTGCGCGCCCGCTTGCACTCGCACCTGTCTGAGGCGGTCAGGCCTGCCGGCCTGGTGTTTGCGCCCAGACTCCTGGGCACGCCACGTGCTGCAGCAATGCTGGGTTGCGGCACAGAGAGAGGCGGTACAAGCGTGTGGCACAAATTCCAGGCTGCTGTAGGAGGAGGCCGCACATGTAACCTAAAAGGAACGCACCGTAGAGGCACCGTGCTGCGACTCCATGCAGAGCTGCTTCTGCTTATGCACATAACATGTCCTCGGGCAGGGATCTGCACCCACCTGCTTCTCCCCAGGAAATGCGACATGCTGCTACTCATGGCGTGCACAAAAAGCTTGTGAGCATCCATGAGTAGGTGCAATTGCCTGCTCTGCTTGCACAAGCCCCGGACAGACTCCAACAGCTACGCTGCTGGGCAGGCTGTGGCCGAGGGGCGGCGCTTTGCCATGCTGGCCGCCGACGCGCTGCTGCTGCACGGCGCCGGCGCCGGCGCCGGGGCCGAGCAGCGGCGCGAGCTGTCAGCTGCCTGCGCCGGCGTCCAGGTCAGTCATGCAGCTGGCACCTGCTGCATGCGGGCGCCCCGCGCGGCCCCATCGGGGCCCGCACAAGGCAGAGTGGAGAAGCTGCTGGCAAGCGCCAGTGACGGACAACTCTGCTGCCTGCACTGGCATGGTTGCTGCTCAGGCATGGTGGGCCTTGCAGACGCGGGACGCTCGGCCAGGCCCGCCGCCACCTCGCGCCTGTGGACGATGCAGGCCAGCTTGTCAAAAACATGCGTGTGCCACGCGCGCGTGCAGCCCATGAGGCGCTATGGGGGAAGCGCGCAATGCAGGCAGCGCGCCGCGCCAGGTCCTGGACCGCCTGGCGAGCTCGCCCGCCTACCGGTGCGCGCTGGAGTGCGAGGCTGCCGCCAACGGGGCGGCGGGGGAGCAGCTCGTGCGCGTGGAGCTCGTGCAGCAGTATGTGCGGCGCGCGCACGCCGCGGACGCGCCGCCGGCCGGACAGGCGCCGGGCAGCGGCGCGGTGCGCGCCGCCCGCCACATGCGCCGCATGCGGCGCCAGGCAGCGCGCCCCGGGTTCCTTCGCGCGGCGCAGGCCGCCCCTGTAATCTGCCGTGGCTGGTGGCAGGAGGCGGTGCTGTAGGAAGTCGTGCCCTGGCGTCATGGCGTGGGACGACCGGAGCTCGATGTGGGTGCCATGCCCCAGCTGCTTGGCCGGTCGGCATGCTGCGCGCGCGCGTCGCTCAGCGAGCATCGCGCGCCAGGGCGCGCGCCCGGCGCCGCAGCTGTCGGCGCGCTGCGAGCTCGGCGCGGTGCGCGCGACGCTGCTCTGCCGCTTTGCGTACGACCTCGCGCACTTCGGCTCGGAGCTTGCGGCGCTGCTGCCGCCGGGCCGCTCGCGCGCCGCGGGCGACCCGCCTGCGCAGCCAGATCAGCAGCTCCCCGCGAACGACCATCCAACGATCGAGGTGGGCGCGCAAGACATGCAGCACTGCCTGCTGCAGTGCGAGAGCTGTGGGCGGCACTGGATGCGCACAGGATGTCAGGACCGGTGCTCGGGACCGTGCCTCATGGACCGATGTTACATACCATGCCTGCGCATGTCTGCCATGCTGTGCTGATGCCCTTGCAAGGACTCACGTATGCACCCCAGTGGCCCTGGTGCGCTCAGCTGCACTCTCAGGCCGAGCTGGCCACAGTTCCAGTACCGCTGTCCTGCACTCACAACAAGTAACAGACGAGTGCCTTGCCGGGCAAGCCAGACATGGCTGACCCGGGTCTTACCCACCGCGTGTGAGCGCATGTCGCTGCGCCGCAGGCGCGGCTGACAGCGCTGCGAGTGGACATGCCGCGCGACTCGCACTCGCGCGAGCGCTTCTCGCTGCGCTGCGCGGCCGCTCGCGCGGTCTTCCCGGCCGCGCCGGCCGCCGTGGCCGCCATGCGCGCGGCCGCGGCCGCGCAGCCGGGCCCCTTAGGCCCGGGGCTGGCGGCCGACATGCTGCCGGAGCGCGCTCGCGACGCGGAGCCCGAGCATGAGGACTGGCTGGAGGCTGCGTCCGGGCCAGCGGCGAAGGGAGCCGCGCAGGGCCGGGATGATGCAGGGCAGGAGCTTAGCGAAGAGCCGGGCGACTGCGCAAGCGCCGCGGCTGTGCAGCTTGCAGCGCCGCAGCTGCTCTGGCTGCTCGCGGCACCGCCTGCCAGGGAGGGCACGACCGCCGTCCCGAGCCCGGACCCCAGCCACAGCCCCGGGCCCGGCCTGAGCGCGGAGCGCGGGCAGCGCGGCGCCTCGCGCCTCATCTGGCAGTGCGCCGACCTGACAGCGCGGGCGACGGCGCAGCCTCTGCATGTGCAGGCGCGCCGCACGCATCGCTTATATCTTACAACTGTGCCTCAAAGCAGCGCGTTGCTGGCATATGTCTATGGCCTGCAGAGAGATCACAAAGCCTGGTGGTTACACGGACGCTATGCGCGCCTTGCTGGAGGAAAGCAACTACTGCTATTGGCGAGTTTGCACAACCTGCGTCCCGGCATGACCGGGGTCGCGCGCGCCCTGCGCGCGCCCGCGCGCGCCCGCCGAGCGGCCGCGCCGCAGCCGCGCAGGTGTGGCTGCCCTGGGCCGCGGCGGTGCACGGGGAGGTGCAGCAGCAGCTGCTGCTGGCGGCGCTGGCCGAGAACGCCGCAGAGCCGTGCTCGTTCGGGCGGCCGCCGCCGTCGGCGGTCGGCCGCCGGCTGCCGCCGCTGCCGCCGCCGCCCGAGCGCCTGGGCATGGACCGCGGCGTGCGCTCCTATCTCAGGAGTGAGCATGCGCACTGATTGCTGTCATCCAACCCGGTGAGACAGTCAGGGGACCTTCAAGCAAGGCAGGTACTTCAACATCAGTGTCCTTTCACTCTGACTGGTACTGGGAGCCTCTGCAAACACGCTCTGTTCATGAATGCTGATATTCATGCAACACCCAGCATGCAGAGCGCTAGCTCAGGCCCAAAAACATATCGCATTAAGGAGTTGTTGGGCGGACAGGTGCCGCCGGTGTGGGCAGCCGAGGTTCTCGTGCGCAGCTTTGAGGGGCGGGCTGAGGCTCTCCCGCCACCTGGGCATGAGCCCGGCGCGGGGCCGCCCCTCGTCAGGGTGCGCCCATCGCTCGGCTGCCTCGAGCGCGGACCGAAGTGCAGGCCAGCACCCTGCAAGCTTGTCAGTCCTGCAGCGCGCACATTACACTTGACAGTTGAGCGGGGCTCTTTGGTGCACGCCCACTGCAGGAGCCTATCACGCTTCCAGCCTTCGCACCTCAACCTCGCCATTGCGATCCCATGCGTATCCACCAACGACAAGGTCTTCTTTGGGGCCTCGCGTAGCCTACTTCCCGAAACGGAGCTGCTCTACAGGCTGACGGCGGTGTGCGCGCGCACAGCTGCGCATGCTGGGCCTGCGCGTGCGCGCGCTGGGCCACATGGGCGGCGCGGTCTCCGTCACCGTGCAGGCCGCAGCGCTGGCGCTGCATGACGAGCGGCCGGGCTGCGCAGCCGAGGCCCCAGGCCAGAGCCCTGCCGCAGCCATGGCTGCGGCGGCATCCCCGGAGAATGCAACTGTCCTCATCAACGACGCATGGCAGTGGGAGCAAGCGAGGATGCCGCGCGGGCGAGCCTGCCGCCCAGGGCCTCTTGGTGATGACCGCGAGGCAGCCGGCGACGACCTGCCCGCCTGGCAGCGCGTGCGGGGTGCGGTCGCCGCCGGCGAAGGGCCGTTCGGGGCGCCAGCCGCACGCCTTGCGCGCCACTCCTCCTTCAAGTGGGGCGCGGCCGGCCCGCTTGCGGCTCCCGAGGCCCTGTATCCCGACCCTGCTGGGCCTGCAGGGTCGCCTCGCCCGCCGCCGGCTCCGCTCGCCAGCGCACACGCGGCCGCCATCCGGCCACCAAGCTATGGCGAGCCCCAGGGCGCAGCGCAGGGCGCAGAAAACCCTGGGGCGGGCGCGACGCCCGGCGCCAGCCGCCCGTGCTCGGAGGCGGGCGAGGGCGGCCGCGCCCTGGGCGTCGGGAGCGGTGCGGGTGGCGCCGACGACAGCGGCGGCGATGATGAGGCCGGCCGGGAGCTGCAGGCTGACGGCTTCTTCCTGGAGTACGTGCTGCACAATGCCGCGCTGGGGCCCGCGCACGGGCCGCAGGTAAGGTTGTTACTAACAGAGTAAGGGTTTGGATCGGGCTCAGCGCTTCTGCCTGGATGTCCTGCACAGCGCGGCGCTGGGGCTTGCGCGCGGACTGCAGGAGGCCCCTACTGACAGGGGCAGGGTTTAGGTTGGCCGCTGGGCGCAGCAGAGCAGGGGATGTCCACGGCCTCAGACGACAGCACATCATACCTGCAGGCGCACGCCGGGCGGCTCTTGCCACCACAGGGAGCGCGGCAGCCGTCAGGCCATGTATGCTGAGAGCCGTCGGGGCCATGCATGCTCTGGGCCGCTGCGCATTGGGCGCACGATAACCCTCCCAGCGGCAGCCTGGGTGGGCACGCCCATGCAAGCTCAAGGCGCGCTGCGCGGCCAGGTGCTGGACGTGCAGCTGCGCGGCGCGCGCCTGATGCTGCAGCACGCGGGCGGCCTGGAGCTAGTACTCGCGCTGGCGGATGCGTACAGCCGCTATGCGTTTGCGCCGTACGTCAGCCCCAACCCGCTGGTGCGTCGCTGCGCGCCCAGGGCATGCGGCCGGGGGCAGCATGCGTCCCACGGGGACTGCAGGGCACTGCCGTTGGTGCCGGGCCAAGGGGGCTCCACGGCCATGCGCTGCAATAGCTCCCTCGCGCGGCTCTGCATACCCGCATGACACCCTCATTGGGACACTCGCATGGGGTCCCTCTGGGATGTTGATGGCTGAAGGCTGCTTTATAAATTTCAGCACTTTCATGTACATGTCAACATGTTGAGAGCTCGGTGGTGCGCCCCGTCCCCACAGCTGAGCGCTGGCACCGGCCGTCGCGCGGCAGCGCGCAGGCCCGGAGCAGTGGTTCCACATCAGCGTCGCGCTGGAGCGCTGCGCGCTCCGCCTGCCGCTGCCGGGCGCGCCGGCGCCCGAGCCCGCCTCGGCGCCGGCGGCCCCCGTGCGCCGGGGCAGCGCCGCTGGCCTCAGCGGCGGCGCCGGCGGGCGGAGCAGCAGGCCAGGCACGCGCGCGGGGCCGCGCAGCGCCGCAAACGGTTTCCGGGGCCTCCGCGCGGGCTGGCGCGCGCTGCGCATGCGCTACTCCTGGGGCGGCGACGGGGAGGCGCGGCTGCGGGTCGGCGCGCGCCAGCTTTCGGCGATCGGCTGCCTGCCGGGCGTGCCGCAGCTGCAGGCGCGTCAGCCTCGTATGGAGATATTAGGGTTGATTAGGGGTATGACACCAAATTGGCACCAGGTTGGAGCGAGCACCGTCGCCGGCGCGCCGCACATGTGCAGGCGCGCTAGTCTCAATAGCTGGTTGCCTCCTCTGTCATAGCACCGGAGCCACCCGCGGCGCGCAAGCTGCCCAAGGGCTGCGGGCTCCTGTGGGAGCGCGTATCTTGCGAAGGCTGCAAACCTTTCCTTGCCTTCCCGTGTGGCTGACCCTCATGTGCAGAGCATACTGTGACTTGCAGAACGGAGGCGCGACTGCGCCCCTGCATCGGTGCAGGACCTCCTCGTGCCGATGGACGCGACTGGGGCGCTGCGGTGGCACGCGCCGCGCGCGGCGGCCGCAGCCGCGTCGCTGACCGTAGCGCTGCGCGCGTCGGCGCTGCACCTGCAGCCCAGCTTCGGGCTGGCGCCGCTCGCGCACGGCGCGCTGGCCGCCCTGCGCGCGGCCGATGAGGCCAGCGGTCGGGTGCGCGCCGCGTCCGCTCGCAGCGTGTGGAACTGGGGGCTGCCGAGGGAGTGACATGTTCACTCGCCTGACCTCAGGAAAGCGTGCCTCCACATGTGTTCCTTGCAGCATGCTGGCAGGCAGCACAGGACACGCGTCGCTGACACGCACTGCATCCTGGGGCGCAGATGCCCTGCTGTGGATGAGGGTAGTTTAAATGAGTTTGGGCCTTGGCCTGCCAACCAGGCTGCTCAGGCGGGCAGCCCTGTGAGTGAGACAAGCGTCACAGCATGGGCATGCACAGCCTGGGCAAGGCGTCGCGTTCATCTGCCATCGCGCGAAGCAGCAGCTTGGCGTGCTCACTTGGCGTTGCGAGGACCTGCTGTTACTCGCCATGAAGTCACATGCGTTTCAGTTCAAGTTCCATACTTTCCATGACGACATGCAGGCAGCCCACGCGGCGCACGCGGAAGCGCGCGCGGGCGGCCTAGAGCCCATCCCGGCGGCCTGGCGGCCCAGGTCGCTGCGCGCGGAGCTGCGGCTGGGTGTGGCCGCCGTCGCGCTTGTGGACGACCGTTACGGCCACAACAGCGAGGTCGCCGCAGCGCGGCTGCAGGTGATTGCTGCGGCCCTGCCAACCCAGGCCACATCTCCTGTGCATGACTGCTAAATATGCTATTGCCCCTGCATTGGCAAGCATAGCAGCGCCGCCTCATTGTTCACGGCACGGTGCACTCGCCGCGGGAGTCTACACCTAGGCAATCGGGTCGCACCAGTGAAGGGCAGCATGCGGAGAGGCGCTCTGCGAAGCGCCGGCGCACAGTCAAAAGCAGACACCGGCATGCTGAGTGAGCCTTGAGGGCGGCAGGGCATCGAGGTGCGCCTCGAGCACGGCGCATGCGAGGAGGGCGGGCAAGGCGAGGCGGTGGCGCGCGCGGCCGCGTTCCTGGAGGTCACCTTCCTCAACAGCGCCGTGGACCTTGTGGGTGCGCGCCACGCGACGCGCAGGTGCACGACATGTGTGTACCCTAATGCTACAGAGGCGTCCACAAGCCGCCCTGCGGCCTGACAAGAGTGCTCCGGAGCGCGAGCTGATCAGGCGTGCTGATGCACGCAACTGATGGCTGCCAATGCTGTGATTGCAGGTGGCAAGCTGGCTGCAGCGCCGCGCCATGCGCACTCCCCTTCAGGCTGACATTGGCCTGCCATGCGCATGCCGACCAGCAGCTCAAGGCGAGCGGACAAGCGAGAGTCCATACCGTCTGCAAGTCCATGACACCATGACCAGAGCAATGCCGCGCATGCAGAGCCGATGCTGGAGGCGTGGCCGCTGGTGCTGGAGGCGCGCAGCGGCGCCGCGGGCCGCGCGCTGGCGCTGACGTCGCGGCAGCGCCTGGCCCTGACCCTAACCCCGGCCGCCTTCCGCTCCGTGGGCGACGTCAAGTGCTTTGCTGAGGCGCTTGCGCGCGCGCCCGCGCTGGGCGCCGACGCCGGCCCCGGCCGCCCCAGCGTCGCCGCGCGCCTGGTCGCGCGCAGCGTCGCGCGCTGGCTGGCGGCCACGCGCGGGCGCATGGCCACGCTGTACAGGTGATCCAGTGTGGTAACTGCAATATTAGGGTTTTGATCCGAAGGTACATGAGTACAGGGTTGCCCTAGCCATCGGACAGCGCAGACTCCTCTGCTATTGGCAGACATTACCTTATGCAGAATGCAGAACAACAGGGCACTGCTTGATTAAGACATGGGAGCATGGAGCACAACCCAGTAAAGCTAAACGTGTGTGGTTGCGACGTTGTCTGCACACGGCCTCCGCTCAGGAGGTAGCCATCTGTGCTCTGTCGCTCCAGCGTTTTTAACTACATGCGCAGGCTAGTGAACCGGGCGGGCGTGCGGCTGCGGTACTGGGCGGAGGGCCCCGAGGGCCGCAGCGCGGTGCACGTCCTGGGCGCCTGGGAGGACGGCGAGCTGCTCGTCGAGCCCGTCGAGGGCGCGGTAGTGCTGGCCGACACGCAGCAGCAGGCACGGCACCGCGCATGCGCGCCGCCCCGGCGCAACAGGCTCCCCGGGCAGCAAGAGTTCTGCTCCAGCCCCCTTTGCTTACCTGCCGGCCCATGGAGGCGCCTGTGACAGCCGCCGGCCGTGCATTGCACCTTTGCACTCGCCAAAGCAGTGAGCTCATAAGCAGAGCAATGCGGAGCGGGCGCGCGCGCGTAGGTGGTGCTGAAAAATTGTATCAAATAAATTAAGCATCTGCACGTGCAGGTGATGGCGCGGACGATCAGCTTGCAGCTGGAGGGCAGCTGGGCGGCGGTGCCGGGCGTGGTCGTGGACAAGGTGGGCCGCTATGCGTACGCGGCCGGCGGCGGCCCGGGCGCGCCGCCCGCGCCGCTGCTGGTGGACGTGGCGCTGGACGTGCGCGCCAAGGCGCGCCACGCCACTCAGGTCGCTCTGGTTGCGGTAATGGGGGTGGCTGCGCTCGCTGCGCTTGGCGAGCAGGCCGATTTCTCCAGTTTGTTATCCACAGCCAACCCATGTCAGACATTCATTCGGGCCTTCCCAGGCCAGAAGTTGTGCTCAGTGTGCCAAACAAAGACAAACGGCTCTCAGTGAGAGTGGCCGTTGCGAACAACAGCAGTAGAAAGGAGTGGGGTAGCTGATAATAAGGCACACTGTGCCAAGAGACGTACGCTTACCTGCGCTGCACGCCGCTGCGGTCTCTATGCAGTGATGCCCCTCACCCATGCGGTGATGACGGCAACGCGCGCGCGCGCAGGTGCTCACCATCCACTCGCCCTTCAGCGTGGAGAACGTGACCTCGCACCCGCTGCAGCTGACCCTGCACCTGCAGCGCGCCGACCCCGCGCGCTTCGGCAGCGGCGGCGGCGGCGGCGGCGGCAGCGGTGGCGGGCGCGGCGGCGGCGCTGTGTGCGCCGTGCCAGCCGCGGGCGCGCTCGCGCCGGGCGAGCAGTGCTTCCTGCCCCTGCCCGCCGTGTGGTGCGCCGGACTCCCGTGTAAGCTGTTGCTCAAAGAGTGCAATACCGTGACATACAGGACCGCTGCATGGCAGCCACTTGTCTTGAACAAGTGGAGTATTGCACGCTCAGCCAAGCCTGTCGAGCGATGGCTGGGACAGCGCGGTGGCACGCCTGACCCCCGCCATTCGCCAGGTACACCTTGCTTGTGCATGTGTTTTGCATAGGCATGGTCTGCGTGTCAAAGGCTGCAGGTCTGGCCTTGCCAAGTGCCCGTGCTCCTGTGGTCAGGCAACGGCTCAATGGGTGGGTGAGGGTTGGAAGGCTGCTGGACGTGCAGGGGCGGGCTGCTGTACCTGCAGTTCACTGGCTGGCGCACGGGCAGAAAGGTGCATGCGCCCTGATTGCAGCCACGCCCAGCACAAGATGCAATAGCGCTCGTCTGGCACAATGCGATGCATAGCATACTTATGCGGCCATTAAACGTTACTCACAAGAGCTGTTCATGCAACGCAGCTGAAATCTGCGGTGCTCTCTCAAATTTGCATGTCAGCTCTGCCACAGATAAGAATAATCATGCCTTGATCACTGTTTTTTGAAAGCCCGACGAGAGGGAGCGCGCCCACCAGCGCAGCCCTGCGCTACGCAGGACCGCATCGACCTGGCCCCGGAGCGGCTGCGCATGGCGGGCGCGGGGC
>JAABUH010003593.1_pt1 | contig 13185 bp, 13 predicted proteins | sample 5559121 | NCBI WGS metagenome assembly JAABUH01 (sample SAMN10711871, study PRJNA513364) | rock metagenome | isolation source: Antarctica rocks | place: Antarctica: Victoria Land, Battleship Promontory nord | collected 2015-12-28 | reverse complement strand
GTGGCGGGACAGCCCCGGCTCGGCGCCAACAGGCGCGACGTCCCGGTACTGACCAAGAAGGTGGAGGCGCATGCGGACACCTTGTCACCGCACGCTGACAACTTCGACTCCGACTGCGCCGAGTGCGGCCGGCGACGTCCTGGCCTACTTCGACCGCCCCGGCACCAGCAACGGACCCACCGAGGCCATCAACGGGCGCCTCGAACACCTCCGCGGCACCGCGCTGGGCTTCCGAAACCTCACCAACTACATCCTGAGATCGCTCCTCGACACCGGCGGCTTCAGACCCCGACTACACCCTCATTTGCGATGAGCCGGAAAAGCCGTCGTGCTGTGCTGCCAAGTCCCGTTCATCCGCTACCCGCGCTGATCCGTCGGACTCTGTGCATGATGGGGTCATGAGTGCACTTGATACTGGGCAGCGGGTTCATCTCTGCCTGTGCTCGCCTTGGCAAAACATCATCGACTGCTACAGAGAGGACGACAATAAGGCGTCGATTGCTGCCGATGGCACAGTCTGGGAGATGCCAGATGCCTACGCGGTTGGTGATCTGGTAATTCTGGTGTTACAGGCCCGGGAGCGCGCGATCTTTAATGTTGAGGTGATGTCCGCGGATGGTGCGAGTAACGTATACGACACTGAAGACAGTGCTGGCGCTTACTTTACCGGTGTATCGGTCCGAGCGGTGGAGCTTCGCATGGGCGAGCCCTTCCCGGCAGCTCCAACAACTCTCGACGACGACTATGCGGAACGCCTGCTTGACGCGATCCACGCCGAGCACGTAAGTCCCACTCCCTGGTACATCACGGATATAACTGGGTGTGCCGACGGCTTGCAAGGACTGCCCTGGGACGCGAAGTACGAGGTGTGGAAACGACAATCTCGCGAGGAATGCTTATGCTGTCGCATAGACTTCAGCAGTCTGCCCTACTGGGAGTACATAAACGCGCTGCAGTTTCACGATAGCGGCGTGCCCGAGGACGATACTGAGTCTCTCCGGAGTGCCGATTCCGTCGTGCAACTGTGCGCCTCCTGTCACGCGATCGTCCACAGCCCCTTTGCCCCGTCGGTCGAGTACCTAATCTACGGTTGGCGCCCCGCTTGTCCCGTTTGCAAGGAACACCACGCGATCAGCTTGATTTGGGGAAAGACGGATGATTCGTCGCTTCTTGGGAGTATCGCGATGATGGGTGCGGGTAACAGTGGTTCGATGGCTGAGTTCCGGTGTGGAGAGTGTGCTCACGAGTGGTCTACAAATGACGTCGAGGGAATGAGTAAGACGTGAGTGTCGAGGTCAGACTCACGTCAATTCACCATGCCCGAGATCGTCCAATCCTTCGCGGTCACGCCGATGACGGTTTACCGCCACATCAACACCCGTCTCGCATAACCAAAAACTCGCCCATGACCACGCACTGTTACACAACCCGCCGACAAGCCTTCCGGTGACACACCGGTTTCGTCCAGCGCTTCTGTAACACCTGGACGGTGCAGCGACGTGCATGTCAGTCTCGGCTCGCTGGAGTGTTGCCTTAACCTAAACGTAACCGCCTACAGTGTGTAGATTTCGCACCTCAGCGCTGCACCGTCGCCTTCAAGTCGAGATCGAGGCGTTCGTGCAGGCTGTCTAGCTCGTGGTCGAGTCGAAGAAATTCCGGCCACATAGTTAGCAGGCGATAGAACTCGGCGTTGTGTCCTTGCCCTGGGAGAATGTGGTGGCACAGTTCGTGCCACAGTAGGAATTGGAGCACGTCATCAGGCACTTGACTGGCCGGTGCCTGCAGTACTCGGTTGACACGGATCACGGGTGTGCCTTTAGATTTTCCGCTGATTCGGGGTACCCACAAGGCGTAGGTAGAGCGGACCGGGAGCCGTGTCCACTGCACGTTAGGTGGGTAGTCGAGAATCTCTGCGTACTGCTCTTCGCCGGCATCCACGAGGAGTCCGCGACCGTCGATCACTGTGGCCTTCAGCAGCGGCTCGATCAGTCGCTTCGTGCTGCGCCTGATTTTCGGTAGTTTAGACTCGGCCTCGTGTGCGCGGGGGTTTTCGGGGTTCGCTGCCGTCGGAACCTGCCCGGACAATGCCAGCACTTCTTGATGAAGAGTCTCTGCGAAGGACTGGAAGGACGGGTAGACACTGCGAGCCAGGGTCGATTCGTACTCAGTCCGTTGCCAGTCGATCTTTTCCCGCTCCGTCCTCGCCGGTCCGTCGATGAGCCGTTGCGCGACCGAGCGCATCGAGAACGTGGACTTCAATTCGACCAGGGGTGGCTCCAGCCCGGTCGATGAGATGTACTCCACGACGGCGTTGACGTCTTGGCTGGTCGGGCGGGGAACGGCGAGGTCCCCGAACAGGTCTCGGGCACTATGGAGGGCCAGCTTCGTTCCTGCCAGCTTCCCGGCGATCAGTTCCCGCCAGGTGTCCAGCGTGTGTTCGAAGACGGGGACGTTGACGTCGCTGAGCTGGTAGTACCCGGTGAGCGTTGCGTCACCTACGACCACCGTCGGGTGCGCCTCAAGCTCGCCGTAGGCCCGCTGAATGCGGCGCAGGACGTCTTCCGAGATCGGTTCTCCAGTGGCTTCGTCCATTATCGGCGGAAGGCGGTGAACGCCCGTCGGGGTATCCACGTCGATCTCGGGGCGAGTCACGTCGCCGATGTCCACCGGTGAGAGAACATCAATGCCGTCGAGCCAGTGGTCCTCGAGCGCAACGATGTGCGCGACAGCGTCACCGCCGGCGCGGGGGCCGCGGAGCACTCGCCCGATCATCTGTCGCATAAGTACGCGGCTGAGTGTCGGTCGCGCCAGGACGGCCGTACGCGCGTCCGGGAGGTCCACTCCTTCCAGCAGCATGCCAACGCTGACCAGGACCAACGGTTCGTGCGCCTCCCGGAATGTGCCGAGAACGCTCCTGCGGGAGCGCTCAGACTCACTGTGCAGAACGAGACAGCGCACCCCAGCGGCCGTGAACACTTCACCTAGGTGGTCTGCGTGGGCGATGGTGCCCGCGAACACCAGGGTCTTGCCCCACTGGTCGCTGCGCTTCGTCCAGGTCGAGACCACCAGGTTGTTGCGCCCTTCCTGGTCGAGGCGGGTGAGGATGGAGGCCGGGAAGTCCGACTTGGCGATCAAAGTTCGCTCGGACGCCTCGAGGCGCACATACTCCCCGGTCTCCACCGTATGCACTACTGGTTGCGCCAGGATCTCCTCGTGGACCAGTTGCAACGTGTCGACGGTAATCAGCGTGGTAGGAAACTGTTCGTTCAGGCGGTGGATCATGCCCTGTCCGCTGGGCCACGGAGTGGCGGTAAGGCCCAACAGCATCGTCCGGGGGGCGATGTGCTCGATGCTTTCGAGCAGCTGGTGGTACGTGGTGGCGACCGTGTGGTGCGCCTCGTCGACCACCACCATGGTGGGTCGTGAGAGGAACGCTGCGAGGCGGTCCTTGAGAACGGCAGATGCTCCCCCTGCGACCAGGGACTGCCGGGTCACGCACGCAACGTCGAGGTCCTCATCGGCCAGCGCCGTGACCGGGCCCGCTGCACTGTGGATCACGCGCAGACGACGAACAAAATCGGCAGGCATGGTCGCTGCATCGCGTTCGAAGTGCTCGGCTGCTTGTTCGAGAAGTTCCTGCTGATCGGCGAGCCACAGCACCCGTAGCGTGGGATCTTTCTCCAACTGTCGAAGAAGCCAATGGACGACGGTGAACGTCTTGCCGGATCCTGTGGGAAGGACCAAGAGTCCAGCGCGTCTGGTCCGCGTGCTGGCCGCTAAGGCATCGAGTGCCGTCCACGCCCGAACCTGGTGCGGGTACGGATCTTTGGGTGGCTTCGCCACGCCTACAAGCTCGCGGGGAAACACGAGTTGATCTCGTTGACCTGCCCCCTTCCGCGTCACCTCTCGTGACATCTTGTGTGCACTGAGGAAGGCGGCGCGCAGGTTGTTGAGCATGTTCTTCGTTTTTCGTCGACCGCGGACGAACTCGAGTCGTGCCGCCTTGGTGCGCGGCGCTGCGGACCGATCTGGTCCGCTGAGCGAGAGCTGGATGTCCCAAATCAACTCGTCGAGGTCGTCGACCGACAACGTAGGGAGCCATCGGGTGAGGAGGATGTCGACGACCCCAGGCGTCCGCATGTGTTCGGCAGCAAGCGGTCTGCCTAGACTGCGCTCGCCTTGCGCGGCCAAGGCGGTCGGGCTCAGCTTGGTCAGTTCGGTGACCTCGGCCTCCTGGCCGTTCGCCCGGTACGCAGCGACAAGCAACGCCCGGGTCAGACCCGCGTCGACTTCGCTCCAGCTGAAAACCCGAACCGTCCGGATGATGGTCTCTTCGGTCTCAGTCACAGCTGCATGCTCCGATTTCGCGGGACGTCGTTGTCAGAACGATAGGTGCACCGAGCGGTCCTGGTGAATACGCACGCCCACGTCAGGGTTCGATGCGGTCCCGGAAGGAATGCGGTCGGGTTGTTCTAGGAGCGACTATCGACGTGACTGAGGGGATCCGAGGAGCTGCCGCCGATGGGCGAACACGTTTATCAAGGGGTGTAGTGCGGCGCCCATGACGGGCCAAGCCGAGGGCTGGGCGCCTCGACCGCTGGCCGCTGCGGGTGCGTGCGCCCGCGCAGCAGCCCGATGGCTGCATACAGTCGGTGGAAGCGTCTGACCACCGCCGAGCGCATCGGCGAACAACTCTGGGAGCAACGAGCAGCCCTGGTGAAGGCGTTGCCATCACAGCCCGAGCCCGACGAGCACACTCCCCTGGTCGTCCCCCAAGCCGAAGGCTTCTTTGGGGCGTGCGCCGCACGCGGCTGCCGCTACCTCGGTCCTTACCGCGAAACCGAGATCACCGCTCGGGGCGCCAAACGGCACTGCACTGCATGCGCTCGGGCGCGCGCTCACGGTGCAAAGCCCCGCGCTGACCTGGCGCGGCGTGCGACAGCAAACTGCCCAACGGATTCAGCACCAGAGCCGACAAGCGATCCGACTCCATCTTCCCCGCATCTATCGACGGCTACGGTCTCGCCTCCTCCGTGTTCGAACACGATGACACACACGCTCATCGCCGCCGTCGCACACCGGCCACTGCCTTGCGGACGCAAGACCGCCGCGGGCATTGCCGAGATCCGCGCTGTGCTGCTGTTCCTGCACCCTGATCGCGCCGCAATCAGCGTCTCGACCGGCCGGCCCCACGTCATGCCGCCACCCCGCCGTGTGATTCCGACAGACCCAGCCACACCCACCCTGCAACAAGGAGATAGTCGCTATGACGGAGAACGAGCGGACCGAGAACACACCCAGCGGAGACAGCGAAAGCGAGCAATCCTTCGATGAGTGCCTGCTAGCCAGCTACGCCAAGACGGACGCGACGCTGCCGAAGGCAAACACGTCGGCCGGCGCTACCTCAGCTACAAGCGTTACAACCCCGACGCTGCCACCGGGCCCGAACACAACTAGGACGAACGGCCGTAGCAGCGCCGCTACTCCCCAATCGCGCCCAACAATTTCGGGTGGTCACCAAATGGTGGGCTGACCTCCCAACGGCGGGCCCCGGTCACCGTTGGCCTTACGGCCTCGCAGTGCGCAACGGGGCCACCGGGGGCGCGACCCTGGTGGCCTGTTGCGTTTTGGTGCCCGGTCGGGCCCCGTCCGTGTCCTACGCGGCCTGGTGGTGAGCGTCGTCCGCGCGGTGCTGCCGAATTCCGACGCCCTGGCCGATGACCTGGCAGTCCTGACCGTCGAGGTTCTTGAGACCGCACTCCTCGAAGTTCGATCCCGGGGCTGCCAACGTGTCGGTCCGCAGGTTCCTGCCCACCCCGGGGACGTAGCCGCGGGACGCCAGCTGCTGGGCGATGCTCTGCCCTCCGTCAACCGCAGCCAGGTAGCGCTCGGCGCGCTTGTCGTGACCCTGCAGGAAGAAGGATCCGGGCTTGGTGATCGCGCCGCAGCCGCACCAGCACTGGCCGTTGGGGGTGGCGCTCGAGGTCTTCGAGTTCTGGGCCATCACATGCTCTCCTTTTAGTCACAGCCGCTGATTGCGACTTAATTCAAGACTATCTAGAGTTTCTAGAAAGTCAAGACCAACGCCGTGCGCTCGTAGGACTCGATACCGCGTGCCAACTTCTTGCCTATCGAGCTCCGTGGACGGGAGACGGGGCGGACGCACCAGCCAGAACAACTTCGGGGTGGAGGCATCGCCTCGGTGGCGTGGTCAGTGCGGTCGGACGGCAGGCATGTAGGTGTCCATCTGCTCACCTGATTCGTCCCAGGTCTTGCGGTGTTCCCAGTCTGCGCCAGGGGGCGATGCGTAGTAGGAGATCGAGTTGTTGTAGCTCCACCGTCCGGTACCTCTGCCGAAGCGGTGCACGAGTGCGCCCTGTCTTCCGAGCGCGCCGAGACTGCGGGCGATGTACTTACTCGCTGTGTATTTCGACGCTTGACCAGCGCCGAGGTCCTGGTGGTAGTACGTATGGTCGTATGTGGCGAGAAGCAGTTTCCAATCGTCCGGGTTTTCCTTGGCATAGCAGGACTCGATGAGTCCGTACTCGACCCAGGGTTGGCCGAACGTGGTGACCGCGGCTTTGACGGCCTTGGGTAGCTCGATTTCCAAGCCGAGTTCCAGGGTGTCGCCGCCGATGCCGACAGGTTCGGCGATGTAGGCCCAGGTGTAGGGCCCCGGCGTGGGATGCCCCGTCCGAGGACAAGTGAAGGTGTATTCGGCGGTCTCACTGCCGGCATGCTTAGGGTTAACCGAATCATCAGCATGGAACGGGCAGGACTGGCGTTCTGGTCTTTTGGTCATGTCATGCTCCTTGGGCAGATCCGATGCGGGTTACCGCCTGGTGCAGGTCACACCTGCTTTGATAGCTCTCGATGGGGTCGTGGGTGTCGGGCGGCCCAGTGGTCGACTGCGTTGCTCTGAAAGGGTCAACGATCACCCTGGACCGGCGGTGAGCTACCCGCTTTGGTTGCCACGCTTTAGTTCCACACGCGTAACCACTCTTTGTCCTCTGGGAGGAGGAACGCCTCCAATCGCCGCTGTTCCTGCAGCTGCGCCTGCTGTCGGGCGCGGAGGACGGCTGCTTCACGGTGTTTGCGGGCTGTGGTCTTGCGCTGCGAGGCCCGGCACAGCTTGACGAGGCACCAGATCAGCCCGGCGATCAGCAGCGCAGCAAGGAGGTAGGGAAGCAGCCGGATGAACAGGCCCACTCCGACCAGGATTAGGAAGCCTTTGATGACGGGGTGCCCGCCACGATGCCGGGTGGGGCGCGTGTCGTGGTGGTGTGTTGCGGTCACTGCGGGTCCTCCGTTGCCTGTAGCGCGGCCTGGAACGCCTGGTTCGGGTCCGCGTTGGGCAACACAGCCTTGATGTCGGTGAGGGCTTGGGTGGTACTGACCCTGTTTTTTCGGGCGCCGTAGAGGGCGGCGACGGTGGGGGTGCGGCTCTGGGCTTGGACGCAGTGCAGCAACACGGTGCGGCCTTCGCTGCGGAGCTGCTCCAGGACGGTCACCGCGTCGTGCAGGACGAAACCGAGGTTGGGGTTCTCGGTGGGGTTGGACTTGTCGATGAGCCGCAGCTGCACGTGGTCGAGATCGGGGTGGATGTCTTCGGCGCCGATGCGGCACAACGACACCACCGCGTCTACCCCCGGCGGCAGCGTGCGCAGGGCGTTGATGCCACCGAGCCACACCTGCTCGTCGTAGGGGTGCCGGGCAAGGGCGTCCACCCCGCTGTAATGGGTGTAGTCCCCGTCGAAAGGGGCGCCTCCTGCGGTGGCGATGCCGGTACCGAGCGCGATGAGGTCACCCACCCGGGACTGCGGCCACCAGCCGTGCAGGATGCGCCGCCACGCCGCGGGCACCGCGGACGCCCCGTAGGTGGCGCCGAGCAGACCGCCGGCGATCGCGGCCACCGTGTCGGTGTCCCCGCCACCGCGGACCGCTGCTTCCAGGCACAGCTGCAGGTGCTGGCCCCGGAACGTGGTGTTAACCGGGTCCTCGGCAGGGACGGGGGTGTGGCTGATGGCCGACCACGCTGTTTGCAGGGCGTGCACCACCCATCCGTTGTGCTCGAACCCTGCGGGTTGGGTGGTTTCCGCCGCGTCCAGGCGGTCCGCCCACACCGCCCGCAGCGCCGGGTCGAGCCGGTCGAGACCGACCCGCACGTCCAGCTGACCGGTGAGCACGGCGTGGCGGATCGCCAGGCACCACAGCACACACGCCTGCCCCGCCTCCGGGTCATAGTGCGTCAGCGCGCTCAGAGCTGTTGCGCCTTCGATGAGGCCGTCCTCGTCGTGCAGGTAGGCCACGGCAACGGGGGCTGTGCGCATCAATGACCCGTTCCCACCGGATTTGCCGGCCTGCTCGTGCTGGGCCTGTGCGGCGATGCGGAGGTGCTCGGCAGTGACGGTGCCGCCACTGGATTCCTGGGCTGCGCAGCGGGCGGTGGAGAGCACGGCCCGGGTCTGGATCCCGCCGTCGGGGGCGGTCTGCGCCCACTGCGCCCAGCCTGCGGCGATCTGGTCCTGCGCGGGCTGCGCTCGCAGGTCCGTGCCGGTGGCGGCGGCCTGGGCGATGACCAGGGCCATGGACGTGTCATCGGTCCATTCCCCCGGCGCCCAGCCGCACGTGTTACCGCCGATCATGGTGACCGGTGTCGACTCCGGGAGCGGGGGGCCGAACTCGTAGCCGGCGCCCAACGCGTCCCCAGCGGCGGTGGCAAGCAGCACCCCCACCGCCCGGTCCAGTTGCGCAGTGCTCAGACGAGGTGTGGTCATGCCATCTCCAACAGGGGGTGGTGGGTGTTGAGCACACTCAGATGGGCGAGCTCACCGGTGGACATGGCCACCCCGCTGAGGGTGGCATGACTGGTCTCCCCGCCCAGGGCGACACCATCCCCACCGTGGGCGGGGTCAGCTCCCAGCGGCAGCCCGTCGAGGTGGGTGACCATGCGCCGCGCCCGCCGCCCCGGAACCTCCCCCACATGGGTGGGTGGCACCAGGGCCGCGTCCAGGCGTGCCGCAGCCAGCATGCTCGGCAGGTGCGCCGCCAAGGCCGTGGACGACCCGAACAACTCCAGCAGCAACGGCTGCCCACCGACACCGAGGATCACCCCCCGCTGCCCCGGCAACGCCACCACCCCACGGTGACCGGGAGCGTCGGCGACCCTGTCGAGGTGATCGAGCAACGAACCGGTCGGCGAGGGGGCCAACACCGCCCCGTAATCCCCGACCCGCGACCACACCGCGCCCTGGCGGACACCCTCGTCCTGGCGAAACGCGGATCGCACCCTCGTCGACGCCCGGCGGGCGCGCCGCCCATGCCCGGTCGCCCCCGACCACCGGCCCTGCTCCACGCAGGCCACATCCACCACCCGCGACGACCTCGGGGCCAGCACAAGATCCTGGACCACCGCCCGGTGCTGCCACCCACCCTCCAACAACTCACCTTCCAGCAGCAACGCCGGCCGGGGCCCCTCGTTGGTCAGCACCAGCTCACCCACCACCGGCGACCCGGCCCGCTCCGCGGCACCGACCCGGGCCCGCACACCGGTATCAAGGCCCCGCACCCCCCGCACCGCCGTCCACACCGGAAAAACCGTCACCCCACCGGCATAGACCCCACACCCGACATGAACCTGCGGAACCATCATCGCCACCACCTCGTCCCTTTCTTTTGCGCGTCTCCGCGCTAATAGGGGTGACGGTAGACCTCTCGACGACTTGGCGCAATACTGAGCTAATGAAGCTGACGGTGAACTCCTCTACCGAAACGCCCGCGATGTCCTACCGCGACAGCACCTCACGGCGGCTCACCGACTACCCGCACCCTGCGGTCGCCGTGGACACTGCCGTCCTCACCGTGCAACCACTCCCCGACCGCGGATCCCAGCTCGCCGTGCTCCAAGTACGCCGCTCCGGCAGTCACCGGCACGGCTCATGGGCGCTACCCGGAACCTTCCTGCACGAAGGGGAACGCCTCATCGACGCCGTCCACCGGTCCCTGCGAGACAAGGCCGGCATCGACGGTGTCGCCCCCACCCAACTACACGTTTTCGACGATCTCGACCGCGACGAACGCGGCTGGGTACTCTCCGTCGCCCACCTTGACACCCTCCCCCACGCCCAGCTCGTCGACGCACTGCGCGTTCGCGACGACATCCGCCTCGCCCCAGTCAGTGCCCCCGGACCGCTGCCCTACGACCACACCCACATCCTCACCCGGGCCGTCACGCACCTCCAAAGGCGCTACGAGGCGAACCCCGACCCCGACCACTTCCTGCCCACCACCTTCATCCTCCGCGACCTGCGCCTGACACACGAAGCGGTCGCCGGCAAACGACTGCAACGCGACACCTTCCGACGCGCCATGACCGACCACCTCACCCCCACCGGCAACCCCAACACCGGTGCCCGAGGCAGACCCGCCGAACTTTTCTGCCGCCGATGACGTCCAAAACCACCGAATGCGGGATCAACAGTCGGACGCATCGTGGGGCGGTCCGCGGCTCTCCAGCGTGGCAGCACGGTCAGCTTGAACAGCCGCATCCGACGCCCGACCCGGCACCGTTCAGGCCCCCACCCGTGGCTTGGCTTAGGCAAGATATTCGGCAAGGCCAAGCACGAGCAAGCCTTCGAGGTCGGTCGCGCTGCCGTCGACGTCGATGCGGGCGCCATCGAGCAGGGGCGCGCGTGCTTCGGTCCAAACCCTGCGCTTCAGTTCAAAGTGCAGCTTCTCGGCGGCGAGTCTGAAGATGTGTTCCTCCACCCTGCGTTGCACAGCGCTGGCGTGACCGGCGCCCATGTCCCCTCCTCCGGTGAAATCAGCGTCTTGCATCTCCGGAGTGCAGCACCTCGCTGGACCTGCCGCTCCAGGTGGACCGAGCGCAGTCGTGGATCGATACTCACGAGCCTCAGCTGGGTGGTGAGGTGCCGAGGATCTGCCGGTAGGCAGTGATCCAGTCGGTGGCGATCATGTGCTGGGCGGCGGTGAGGGTGATGCGGTGCGTACAGAGGAGATCGTGCAGTGCGCCCTCGAGCTTGTCCTTGGGGTTCGGGGAGGATCCCGGCTCGGGCCAGAGGTTCGCCGCACTGTTGGGAGTACCCCCCAACTCGAGAGGCACCAGGTGGTCGAACTCGTACGCCGAGGGCCCGTCGCTTTGCCCGTAGGCGGCCTGAGCCAGACGTTTCTCACTGTTGGTGACGCTCGTGGGTGGCCGCACGGTGGAGGTGTAGCCGCCGCGTCGGCATACCGTGCTCTCCAGCGTGGCGTCCGTGACGTGAGGGTCGACGGCCCCGGGCGTGCAGGCGGGGTCCGGTAGTACGCCGTTGGCCCCTTGCCGTGCATGGCAGCGTCCCGCGGCAGGGAAAGGTTGGACCGCGTTGTGCGGCGGATCGGTAACCAGCAGGCCGCCCTGCGGTGAGACCGAGGTAAAGGTAGGCGCCGCAGATGTCGCCGACGCTCCTGTGGCTGTTGTCGTTGCTCTGGTCGGGGTCGTGTCTACCGGCGAGCCGGTTGCGCCGCACCCGACGGCGAGCAAGGTCAGGGCCGCGAGCACGGCCGCCCGACGGGTGCGTACCCAGGTGCGAGCGCAGCCGTGGTTCATCGGTTCTCCTCGCATAACGTCCCCCTCCTGCACCGACCGCTGGTTGGGCGGGAGCCCAATCCCGGGCCGGGTGGTGTCGTGTTTAGGCTTCAGGAAGGTGGTGGCGTTGGACGTCCCGGATGACCTCGGCGAGTTCGTCGGGGCTCGGCAACGCGGGCCGAACGTCCTCGGGCAGGGCCCGATGGGTGGTGTAGGTGCTCACCGCCAGCGGGGTCTCGAAACCTCGTAGTGCGTACTCGACCACGACATCGTCACGGTCGGCGGCCAACAGGATGCCGATGGTCGAGCCGTCACCATGCTCAGGACGCCGCAGTAAGTCATCGACGGCGTTGACGTAGAAGTTCAGCGTGCCCAGGTGTCCGGGTTCGACCCGGCCGGCCTTCAGTTCGAACACGATGTAGCGGCGCAACCCGAGATGAAAGAACAACAGGTCGATGAAGAACTCCTGCTCCCCCACCGGCAGCCGGTACTGCCGACCCACGAATGCGAACCCGTCACCGAGCTCGGTGAAGAAGTGCGTCATCCGCGCGACGAGGGCGTCTTCCAGCTCCCGCTCGGTGTATCCGGGGTCCAGCGCCAGGAAGTCCAGGTCGTAGGGGTCCTGAACGATTTCCCGCGCCAGATCAGACTCCGCAGCCGCCAGGGTGGTCGGGAAGTTGTTGGGTGCCGCCCCCACCCGTGCGTGCCGGTTCGTCGCGATGTGATGGGTCAACACAGCCCGTGACCACCCGTACTCGACCGCCTGGGCGGCGTACCACTGCCGGGCCTCGGAATCAGCCACCTTGTCCAACACCACCATGATGTGCCCCCAGGGCAATTGCGCAGCAGCCTGCTGCGCAATTGGCGCCTCGAACGCGGCGGCGAAGGTCCGCATGTAGACCAGGCTCCGCTGCGACAACCCCCGCATCCCAGGAAACTCCGCCCGCAGATCAGCAGCGAGGCGGTCGATGACCTTGCTCCCCCACCCTTCCGAGTCCTGCCGATCCAGGATCAAGCGCCCGATCTGCCAGTACAGGCCGACCAGCTCAGTGTTCACCACCCGCGCCGCCTGCACCCGCGACGTCCGGACCCGAACCTTGACCTGCTCCAAAAGCTCGGCGTACCCCACAGGCGCCACAGCACCAGACCTCGCAGGAATGCTCACCCGCCCATCCTCTCCCACGCGACCGCAGGACGGTCGGGGTTCCGACAGCGTCGGCAGTTTCCGCCGGCCACGGGCTGAGGCCGCCGACACTGGCATCCCACCTACGCCGCCAAGGGCAGCGACGCTGCTCACGCGTGTACCCGACAACCTGTCCCGCCATGTCTAGACCTTCAGCCCGAACTGTGTCAGGAGGTGGATCGGGACCCCAGACGCACGGGATTCGCCTCCGGCCGAAACTGTGCGGTTGGGGTGTACCCCAAGTGGACGTACTGGTGAACCTCTGCGATGGCACCGTGATCACTCATTGCCTTTCGGGGTAGGCAGGGTAACCTGCCTAAGTGGAGATTGCCGACAACGCCCGCAAGCACGGCGTCGCGGCCTCCGACATGGAACATGCGGTACGCAACGCGATCCGGGTGATCGACCAAGGTGACCG